>ERZ1032078.471-NODE-471-length-15691-cov-4.528204_pt1 | contig 15691 bp, 7 predicted proteins | sample MGYA00517101_ERZ1032078 | MGnify/ENA primary metagenome ERZ1032078 (study PRJEB33719, sample SAMN04261301) | wastewater metagenome | biome: rural village; feature: human; material: feces | host: Homo sapiens | place: El Salvador | collected 2013-01-14 ... | reverse complement strand
AGCCCGGTGCAGCCCGAAAAACCGCCATCTCCAATACTATTAACTGAGCTGGGAATAATTATCGATGCGAGCCCGGTGCAACCCCCAAAAGCATATTTACCAATCTGCTTGATCGACTGGGGAAATGTTATAGTTGTAAGCCCCGAGCAGCCGAGAAAGGCGCATTCATGAATGGTCTCGACCAAATCGGGTATATTAATAGTCGATAGTGCTTTGCACATCGAAAAAGCTTCTTGCTCAATGTAAGTAACCCCTGGAGGTAAGGATATCGATGAAAGACTTATGCAGCCGGAAAATGAATTACTCGTAATGCCCTTAATCGCATTTGTAAGCCTTACGGTCTTCAAGTTTGTACAACCGTCAAAGGCGTAATAGCCGGTATAAGTCATTTTTTTACCATAAGTCACTGATGTAAGACCCGTACAATCTAGAAAACAGCCAAAGCCCATATATGTAAGGCTATCCGGAAGAACTATACTCTTCAAACCCGTACAACTTTCAAAGCCACTGCTTGGGATGCTCCTTACATTGTCGCCAAATTTTAATTCTGAAAATTTAGGACAGTTTTCAAAGACAGGATACATATACATACCCATTTCTTTGCAGTTTTCGGCATTAAAATACACCGTACTTAGTTTGGTGCAATTCTTGAAAGCACCCTGATCTATACGCTCTATTGATCGAGGAATAGTAACCGAAATAAGCTCGGAACAATTCGTAAATGCTGCGCATGAAATCTCTGTAACCGTGTATGTCTCATTCTCATATACCACATATTCCGGGATGACAATAGCGCCCTTATATGGATCCTTAAAGAACGAGTGACACGTCACTTTTGCAGTCTGTTTGTCCTTATTGAGATTGTAGTATATGCCATCAATATTGCAGTCGACAGCGGACATCTGCGGCGCGGCAAACGACAGCGCGATAAACATCGCCAAAAGGATTATAGATCGTTTCATCATGATTGTATGTATTAAGAGGTTGTGTTTTGATATTTAACGGGTTACTTATATAACAAATTACGAACGAAAATTCCGGCCACTGATGTTGCCAAAATCACGCCGATACATCCTATCGCAGTCATATCCAACTTCCGTTCCTGCGTCAAGGATTAACGCGCAAATATATCCATTAATTTCGAATACGCAGTAATTTAAATAGTTAAAAATCGTATTTGTCTTTTTTTTTAATCGAGGCAACATGCCATCCAAGTAAGCACTCCCGACGGGCCGAGACCAGCGTACGACTTAGTCGAAGTCTCCGAACAATCCGCGGCCACACCCAACGCCCGACCGCATACAATTATCATCAAGGCACACCGACTTTTGCGGCCCAATCCGCGGCAAAAAACATTGGCGGAAAATAATTTTGGTAATGTGCTTAATAATGTGTACCTTTGCACGATTTTTGAGCGAAATAAACGAAATATACAAATTACACAAAGCAACCCCAAACGTCATTATGAACCCCATCAAAAAGACCATCACATTGGCCGACGGGCGCCAGATTACGCTGGAGACCGGCAAATTGGCCAAACAGGCTGATGGCGCCGTGGAGCTCCGCATGGGCAATACCATGCTTCTGGCAACAGTCGTCTCCGCCAAGGAAGCCGGCGAAGGCGTAGACTTTATGCCTCTCCAAGTCGAATACAAAGAAAAATTCTCGGCAGCAGGACGCTTCCCCGGCGGCTTCCTCAAACGCGAAGGCCGCGCCAACGATTACGAAATTTTGACCTCGCGCCTCGTGGACCGCGTATTGCGTCCCCTTTTCCCCGACAATTACCACGCCGACACGTTCGTCAACATCATTATGTTCTCGTCCGACGGCGTAGACATGCCTGACGCCCTGGCCGGACTGGCAGCCAGTGCCGCCCTCGCCGTCAGCGACATACCCTTCAACGGACCCATCTCCGAGGTGCGCGTTGCACGCATCAACGGCGAATTTGTTATCGACCCCACATTCGAGCAGCTCGAACAAGCCGATATGGAACTGATGGTAGGAGCCACCTACGACAACATCATGATGGTCGAAGGCGAAATGAACGAAGTCTCCGAAGCCGACCTTCTGGCAGCCCTCAAGGCCGCACACGCCGCCATCAAGGAGCAGTGCAAGGCTCAGATGGAACTCGCCGAAGAAGTAGGCAAAGTAAAACGCGAATATTGCCACGAGGTCAACGACGAAGACCTGCGCAAAGACGTACACGACAAGTGCTACGACCGCGCTTACGCCGTTGCCAAAGCCGGCAGCGCCGACAAACACTGGCGTCAAGACTCCTTCGATGCAATATGTCAGGAATACATCGATGCACTCCCCGAAGAAGAACGCGACGAGAAAGCACCGCTGGTTAAGCGCTACTACCACGATGTGGAGCGCGAAGCCGTACGCCGCTGCATACTCGACGAAGGCATCCGCCTGGACGGCCGCAAGACCACCGAAATACGCCCCATCTGGTGCGAAACCGACTACCTGCCCGGACCTCACGGAAGCGCCGTATTCACACGCGGTGAAACCCAAGCTCTGGCCACCGTCACTCTCGGCACAAAGATGGACGAAAAAATTCTGGACGATGTGCTCAACCAGGGACGCGAACGCTTCCTGCTGCACTACAATTTCCCGCCCTTCTCCACCGGCGAAGCCAAGGCACAACGCGGCGTAGGCCGTCGCGAAATCGGCCACGGCAACTTGGCACACCGCGCCCTCAAACGCATGTTCCCCGATGACTTCCCCTACGTATGCCGCATAGTCAGCGACATCCTCGAGTCCAACGGTTCCTCGTCCATGGCCACCGTATGCGCCGGTACCCTGGCACTACTTGACGCAGGCGTCAAGATGAAGAAGCCCGTCAGCGGTATAGCCATGGGCCTCATCACCGACACCGATTCGCCCAAATACGCCATCCTGAGCGACATCCTCGGCGATGAAGACCACCTCGGAGATATGGACTTCAAGGTTACGGGCACACGCGACGGCATCACCGCCACGCAGATGGATATCAAGTGCGACGGCCTGTCATACGAAATCCTCGAAAAAGCACTCATGCAGGCTCACGAAGGACGTATGCACATCCTCAACATCATTGAGCAGACAATACCCGCACCTCGCGAAGACTACAAACCGCAAGTTCCGCGCATCGTCACAATGATTATACCCAAAGAACTTATCGGTGCAGTCATCGGCCCGGGCGGAAAAGTCATCCAAGGAATTCAGGAAGCCTCCGGTGCAACCGTCAGCATCGACGAAATCGACGAAGGCGGATATATCGAAGTGGCCGCAGCCAACAAGCCCAGCATCGACAAAGCCCTCGAACTTATCAACGCCATCGTTGCCCTGCCCGAAGAAGGCAAAGTATACACCGGCAAAGTCCAGTCCATCATGGACTTCGGCGCATTTGTCGAATTCATGCCCAACCGCGACGGACTGCTCCACATCAGCGAAATCGCTTGGGAGCGTCTCCCCGACATGGAAGCTAGCGGCCTCCACGAAGGCGATACCGTCGAGGTCAAACTTATCGAAATCGACAAGAAAACCGGCAAGTACCGTCTGTCCATGCGTGCCCTCAAGCCCAAACCCGAAGGCTACGTAGAGCATAACGGCCGCAGCGAACGTCCACGCCGTGACGGTGACCGCGGTGACCGCGGCGACCGCCGCCCGCGTCGCGATGGCGAACGTCCACGCCGCGATGGCGATCGCGGAGACCGTCGTCCTCGCCGTGACAACAACCATCACAACGAAAACAACAACGACTGATAATCCCTCATAGAGGCATCAAGCCATACATATCGGAGCGGCTGCCCTCACGGGTGGCTGCTCCGTTTTTTTTTATGCTTGTCAGGCATATAATTCCGCATTAAAAGCCCGGCTATATTCACACACATCGACATGGACATCATCATTGAGCCTAAGGAGCCTCTCGACGCTTTCAGCACCCCAATTGTTCAACAGACATCCTTTTGGTCGCAGGTCAAGGAACGACTCGGCCTACATTCCCACGCTTTCGAATTTGCGGTACGCAACCGCGACATATACGACGGCGTCGGAGGTTACGCAGCCACTCATGCCGACTTCATCTTGTTTATCCAGCACCTAAATCGCGAAGATTATATCGCATACGTACCTTACGGGCCCGAAATCGAGCCTTCCGAATGTCGCCAAGGCGAATTCATTGAAGAACTTTCCGAAACGCTGAAATCATACCTGCCCAAACACTGCGTAGCACTGCGCTACGACCTCAATTGGAAATCGCATTGGTGCTCGGCCGAAGACTATGATTCATGCGGCAACTGGCTGGGCGCTCCGGACAAAGAATTTCAGGAACTGAAGCTCAACTTCGGCACATGCAACCACAACATCGTCAAAGCCAATATGAACATCCTGCCGGCCAATACCATCGTCGTGGATTTGTCATACGACGATGAGGAAATCCTGCGGCGCATGAAACCAAAAACACGCTACAACATCAAACTGGCGCTGAGACACGGCATCGAGGTGCGCTCGACAGGCATCCGAGGTCTGCAAACATGGTACAGCCTATACACCGAGATGGCCATACGCAACGGGCTACACATCAACGATATCGAGTATTTTCGCTCGATGTTCGCTCCCAAGATGGACGCCGAGGGCACCGATGTAGACGTGCGACTACTTATAGCCTATTACGAAGACAAGCCTTTGGCTGCCATGTTCTTAGTGATGTCGGCACACCGCGCCACCTACTTCTACGGCGCTTCTTCATCTTTCATGCGCAACCTTATGCCCACCTATGCACTGCAATGGGCCGCCATACGGACGGCCAAACAAAACAAGTGCCGCGAATACGATATGTTCGGAATTGCGCCCAACGGCGACCCTTCGCATCCTATGCACGGCCTTTACAAATTCAAGCGCGGCTTCGGCGGCGAAATATTCCACCAGCTCGGTTGCTGGGATTACCCTATCGACGACGACAAATACAAATGCCTCGCCGCTCGCGAAATGTGCGCCCAAGGGTATTACTCGTGACACAGTAGAATTCAAATCCGGGTCAAACTTCTTTTTTTTGAAATTCAACCTGAAATGTAAGCCTAATTATCAGTTTTTTTTAACTTTGCATATTCTTTAGTGTTATTACACAATACATAAATATACCCTATAACAACCTCAAAACACAAACCATTATGCGACATATACTTGTCTGCATTTTAATCCTCTTTTTCGCAACATCATTTGCTCGTACAATTTCCGGGGTCGTTATTGACGAGAAAGACAAAGAGCCGCTTGTCGGCGTATATGTCACTTTATCCGACGACTCGATTTCCGGCAAACATGCTGTGAGCAACGGAAATGGGTGGTTTATACTTAGAAACGTACACGAACAAGATGTCACATTGTCATTAGTATACAATGGATACGAGTCTCTTAATATCTCAATCGAGCTATCATCCGAGGATACCGATATGGGCGAAATACTGATGACACCGCAGGTTACACAGCTCAACGAACTTGTCGTCACCGGTACTCGCGTCAATCAAAGAGCCGACAAATACATCATACTACCAACTACCGCCGAAATAGATCGCGCATCCGAATCTGTAGGTTTGCTAAGCGAGATGAAAGTCAAGATGCCGGGGCTACAAGTCAACGAATTTTTGCAACGCGTAACCATAGATGGTGGCGCTGTCATATTTCAGATTAACGGCAAGGAGGAAAGCTTTTCAAAAATCCGAACTCTCAATCATCACGATATCCTACGTATCGAGTACCGCAACACTCCGGACATACGATATGCCGACCGTGGCGCAGCCGGCGTCATTAATTTTGTTTTGAAGCCAAGAGACGAAGGCGGATCTCTTATGGTACAATCAGACAATGCCCTGACGACATTACGTTCCAACACAAATATTTCCGGCACATACTATTACAAAAAATCCGAGTGGTCTCTTGACTTTGGTAATATCTGGCGCAAAAGCACCAAGCAATACACCGTCAACGATGAAGATTATATAGGGCGCGAAAACACCATCTCTCGCCGGCTCATAGGAATTCCGTCATCATCCCGGGATTTCAGCAATAATGTTGCCTTAGGCTACACGTATATGCATAATCCCGGCACGATGTTCATGGCACGCCTCAAGTTCAATTCAAAGGATGTCACGAACAATAATTACAACAGAGTAAAAGAGACCGAGGGCGAGCGGACATCGCAGTACGACAAGTATAACCCGAACAAGACAAAGGCCACGGGCTCGTCGATGGACCTGTACTTCCGCAAGAACTTGGACAAGACCCAGACGCTTGAGTTAAACGCATCAGGAGCCATGTCCAGTGGCGACTATACCCGAGGAATGCATTATTCGTATGATAACGGCACCAAATATGACCAAACCAATTATACCGACAATTCCAGTTGGGCGACTGCTGTCGAGGCTTTCTACACCCTGTCTTTTGACAACGTCACAACGTCATACGGTATCAATTACAGCCACAACCATACATCCAACAAATACTCCGAAAACGGTGCGCAATTTGAGATAGACCGTTTGATCCGAGACAACATATATTTCTATGGAAATGTTGTCGGCAATGTCAAGAAGTTCGGATACACACTCGGCATCGGCGGAAAGTATTATCATAATGACGGCAATTCCGGCAATGACAGCTATTTGAGGTTTAAGGCTGTAGCTACGCTCAACTATCGCGTCAACAAGCACTGGAGCCTCAATTACATGTATATGTACAGCCCGGAGATGCCGTCACTTGCCGCAATGAACGATGAGGCACACACCATAGACGATATATCGATTCAAGTGGGCAATATCAATATAAAGCCGAGCATATATCAGCGCAACCGCCTGTATATACTTTATAATACCGGCAATTTTTATGCGACAGCATGGGGCAGCTATAGCCGTACGTCCAATCCGATCAACTCGGTATGGTATTACGAGGCTAATCCGGCAGACCGGTATTATCGTATGTTTATCAACAAGGTGGAAAATGGTAATTATACGGACAACATCAGCACGCAGCTTGACTTGTCATACCAGAATCTTTTCGACCACCTGACCCTGTCGGCCACCGTTGGCTGGGATCGTTTCGTGATTTCGGATGTCAATGAGTATAATACGCTTCATAAAGTGAAGGCCGGCATCAGCGCGAACGCGTATTTTGGCAATTGGACCATCTTCGCCAACTATACCATAGCTCCGGGGTACAGCCTTGACGGACGCACTTTTTGCCGGGAAATCCGTTCGGACTATTTCGGGGCAAAATATCGTTGGCGCCATTTCTCTTTCGGACTGCAATTTACCAATATGTTCACTCGCAAGGGTTTCTATCAGGAGACCCGTACGCCGTCATTGGTTCGCCCAATCACAAGCCAGTTCTACATAAAGGACTTTGCCAACCTTATCGAACTCAATATCGTATACCGCGTGAACTTTGGTAAGGACTACAATACCGCCAAGCGCACGCTTTACAATGGTGGGGTCGATACAGGTGTGGACGTTCGTTATTAAAGAGGGTGACCAATACACAATAGCTTATGTTAAAACATTGAAGCAATTAAATCAATGTATTACGGCATTTAAGACCGCACAAAGAAACATTAGACGATAACAACCGACTAATCCACATCATCCGCTCATATCTATACATAAAGCGAGGGACAGCCGCGGTGGCTGTCCCTCGCTTTATGTGACGGCTAAAAGACGTGTATTGTCGCTATCAGTCAGCGAATTCGATGAGGACGGTATCGTTGCCGATTTGGTCGCCGGGAGCTACAAACACACGCTTAACGGTGCAGTCGCGGTCGGCGGTAACATCATTCTCCATCTTCATGGCCTCGTAAACCAAGAGAGTCTTGCCCTTGGTCACCTTGTCGCCGGCGGCCACGTCAATGCTGATGATGCGTCCGGGCATGGGGGCCTTGACTACGGGACCGGTGATAGGCTCTTCGGCAGCGGCAGGAGCAGCTTCAGCCTCGGCAGCAGCGGGAGCGGCAGCAGCAGCGGCAGCCTTGGCGGCGGCGTATTCGGCAGCACGACGTTTCTTCAAGAATGGCAGAGCCACATTGGGCAGCAATTCGAGCAACAGTTTCTCCTCGGTATTCGAGGCAAGCTTAGCGCCGCCACAATCGGCCAAAGCGGGATTTTCAGGTTCTTTGTACTTGGAGGTATCGTATGCGTACTCGGTGGCATCGCCGGTGATTTTCTCGCGGAAAGCGGGATCTACCGGCACGGGAGTATGACCGTATTCGCCCTTAACCAGCGATATGAACTGGTTGGACTTGGTGGTGTAGTCGGGATTACCCTTGCGGCGGTCGATGGCCACCATCACTGCCTGGCTGCCTACAATCTGGCTGGTGGGCGTAACCAGAGGCACCAAACCGGCGTCGCGGCGTACCATAGGTATCAGGCGCATAGCGTCTTCGAGAACATCTTCGGCTTTGAGCGACTTCAGCTGAGCCACCATATTGGAGTACATACCGCCGGGAACTTCGGCATTCTTCACCAATTCGTTGGGTTTGGGGAAGCCGAAATATTTCTCGATGGCGTGGCATGCATCGAGCAGCGCTTCTTCGTTGCCTGCCTTGGCGGCTGCAACAGCTGCATCGATTTGTGCCTCGACTTCGGCGGGAACTTTGTCGGTGAGGGGGTCGAATTCGCGAGGGAAGTTGTCTTTATTCAGGTCGTATGCTGCGAGGCTCTGACGTGCACCGCGCAATGCTTTGCGAATTTCGCCGACGGCCTTCATGTCTACGTCCAGCTCGACACCGAGTTTGTCGGCGAAGAGATACACCAATTCGATAGCCGGAGCAGCGCTACCGCCGCCGAACCACCAGATATTGGTATCGAGGATGTCTACACCGTGAAGTATGGCCATAATGCAGGATGCAAGGCCGTAGCCGGGTGTGCAATGCGTATGGAAGTCAACCTCAACCTTGACGTTGGCTTTGAGCTTGGATATAATGGAGGCTGCACGCGATGGCGTCACGAGACCGGCCATATCCTTGAGTGTAATAATCTTGGCGCCGAGAGCTTCCATGGCTTTGGCTTTCTCGACGAAATATTCGTCGGTGAAAACCTTCTTAGGAGCGGGAGCTGCCGGAGCTTTTTTACCGAACAGTTTGGCAAAGAAGCCCTTGGGTGCTTCTTCCTCGGGTGTATCCTCCTTGGGGTCTACAGTATAGCATACGGCTCCGTCGGGCACACCGCCAAGAGCGTTGATCATACGAATAGACTCCTTGACGTTGTCTATATCATTGAGCGCGTCAAAGATACGCATAACATCCAACCCGTTGGTGATTGCTTCTTTATAGAAGCCTTCGAGCACATAGTCGGGATAAGGCACATAGCCAAAGAGGTTGCGACCGCGAGACAGAGCCGACAGCTTCGACTTGCCCTTCATGGCATTAGAGACAGAGCGCAGACGATCCCATGGAGATTCGTCGAGATAGCGCATCACCGAGTCGGGTACGGCACCGCCCCATACTTCCATGATGTAGAAGCCGGCATTCTCGTACAACGGCAGCAGTTTGTCGATTTCGGACTGGCTCAAACGGGTGGCGAACAGGGATTGTTGGCCGTCACGGAGCGTGAGGTCACGGATTTTCAGTTTACGCTTTTCCATAATTTATGGTTAATGGTTTTTGTGAGGGTAATATGGTATTGGATAATGTTTGTCATTATCATCTAAATGATGTTTCGAGATGACGTTTTGTCATGTAGCGACCCTTGATTACCGTATGGATAAGGTCCGATCAAGACACTTTGTCCTCCCGACACCGCAAAGTTAACAGAAAATATTTGATATGCAGAATTTTTTCTCTAAATATTTTCGCGAAAAATGACTATTTTTGTAGTCGAATAACACCCTTTCGAAAATGTTTAATATTTTCAAGAAGTCATCAGAACCCATAAGTCTTTGGTTTTCAACCGATACGCACTGTCATGTAGTCCCCGGAGTGGACGATGGTTCGCCGGACGCGGATACCTCCTCCGAATTGGTGGCGGCGATGTACGACATGGGCATACGCCATATCATCGCGACACCACACGTCACGCAAGCCACCTTCGAGAACAATCCTCAGACACTTGCGGGCCCGATTCAAGCTCTCAAGGATGTATTGACACGTGACGGCGTAAATGTACGCCTCGACCATTCGGCCGAATATCGTATCGACGAATTGCTACAACGGCATATCGAACAAGGCATACTCATGCCCTTCCCCGACAATTACCTGCTTATCGAAAACTCCTTCATTCAAGAGCCGTGGAACATCGAGCAATTAGTGTTTGACTTACAGGTACGCGGATACAAGCCCATACTCGCACACCCGGAGCGCTACCTATACTACCATGCACGCGGCAACCGCTACAAAGAGTTGCACCGCAACCTTCTTTTCCAAGTCAATATGTTGTCGCTGGCCGGATACTACGGCAAACAGGAGAAAAAAATGGCCGAGGCATTGGCCAAAGCCGGTATGGTGGACTTCCTGGGCACAGATATGCACGGACACCGACATGTAACATGCCTGCGCGAATACCTCGCATCGTCCGAGGCACGTTATCACCGCGACTTACTCGCTAAAAAAATCAAGAACAACATCTTCGACTGAAAAGGCCGCAAACAAGGGCTGTCATAACCTTTCATAGCCATTATTTCTATGATAGCTATAACAGTAGTTATGGCCATGATAGCCATGATAGCCATTATAGCTATTACTCAATTACTTGGATTGTATGACGGCAATAGCCTTGTCGAGCATGGAGTCATGTCCCATGGCGGCTTGTGCCGGATCAAGGTCGACAGCGCATCCCTGCGAGGGATTGACCCCGGCTTCGGTGCTGTTGCCTTGCGCATCCAGGAACGAACAGGCCGAGAAGCGTATACTCCAACCACACGGCAGCTCGGACGACATCGGCATTCCGCTGCCACCACCGGTGGTGGCCCCTACAATGGTGACCGTCGGCAAAAGGCGCATCACGGACACAAAGTTATTGGCGGCGCTGAAGGTAGAGCGGTTACACAGCACCACTACGGGTTTGAGCCACCGCACGCGTCCGGCATCGGCTGCTTCATAATAATAGGCGTAAGGTTCGGCAAAGTCGCCATGCCCCGGCCCGGTCTTATGTACAGTGTATCCGGCAAGGGTACGTCCCGTGATAAAGCGCCGTACAAGGGTTTCGACATTGGTCATATTGCCACCACCGTTGTCACGCACGTCAATAATCAGGCCCTGAGCTATCTCGAAGTACGATAATACGGCGTCAAGATTGCCCTCGCCGATGGTGCTGCTGAAACTACGATACGAGACATATCCTATACGCTGGGGCAGCATGGCGTAAGTCAACGCTCCGGCTTGGCGATAATCAAAGTTCAAGTAATGTTCGAGCACAAGGCGCTCGTCGTAATTTTGCGGATAGTCGCTCCACCACTTGCGATAGTACGAAGTGTTGAACGAGGCCGACAAATTGACATGGCCGTCGCGCAACTCGTCCAGCATACGAGCGCATACATCGAAAAGCTGCTGCGCTGTGCGGCACGCCTTAGCTTGCGGACGATAGCGGCGATACACCTCGTCCCAGTCCACGCCTTTCCGGTCAAAGAAGCAGTAATGCCGATCCAAAATATTCCATAGTGCGTCAAAATTGCCCATGATTGTATTATCTTCTTCCTCGATACTGTGGCAAGCCATGAAACCGAGGGTCAGAATTGCGCAAATCAGCGCACAACACGCTGTATGTATCTTTGTGCTAATAGCGGTCATATCTGTCGATTAGGTATACGCTCTTGGTTCGGAGATGTCTATATATATTGTGTATCTCAGTAGCTTGCGGCAACAATACGAGACCCCGGAGCAGTAGTCGTTGAAGTCATGGGTACGGATAGCCAGCGGGTGACTACGGCGACACTGAAAGCATGTGTGACACTACGCGTCGTGATGTCATTGGCTCGTGTCGAACGCAAGTCGAAGTGGTAGCCCAGACGCAGTGTCGTGCCTCCGAAATGCAAGTCGGCCCATGCGCGCGCGTCAATGCGTCGGTAGTTGCCAGGCCACGCCACATGTGCCAGTCCTCGGCGGTCTCCGAGGTATATTTCGTAATACAACTGCCCGTATTGCGGCGAGAAGAACGCTCCGGTCAGAGGCATGGCAGCTATAAGGCCCCAAGTAACGGGAAGGCGGCCTACGCGCATAGTATAAGTCGCAGCGCCACTGACGCCTACCACCCATGCGCCCTTGGCTGCCGCAGGATTGTTGCCGTTGCGTCCCAAGTACAAGGCTCCGGCATTGAGGGCTGTATAGCCACCTATGCCGGCGCTGACCGCATCTGTGATTAGGAAGCGCCGGGTCATTCCCCACGAGGCCTCGAAGTCAAAGTTCCACATCGTGGCATTGCGTGCCGGGTTCTGCGTATGGTCTACAGTGCCGCCAAGAGTCAATCGCATGCTCCACCGCTCCGGGTCAAAACCCATGGCCTGTGTACGGCTGTACGAGACGGCGCTATGCCATCCGTCATAATGCAGCGGCGTAAGATAGGTGTCGGCGAGGTGAGCACTGCCTACCTCGATGCCATATGAAGATGTCACGGGTCGCATCACAACGGACACTGTGTCAGCTATGCCGGGGGACATGGCCACAGCAGGCAGTGTACACAGTAGCGCGGCAACGGCTACGATTTTAGAACATACGCTGTTGACCATTGATTTCGTCTCTGATTTCATCGTCACTGCGTTCGGGCTCGATTTCGACTTCGGGAACATCCTCTTCCTCGGGCGTGTCATCGTAGCTTTCCTCGGGCATTTCACGCGGCTCGAGTTCTTCCACAGCAGCCACATTCCACGTGGTCAGTCGTTTGCCACGTGCCTTGAAAGACTTGACGGCGATGAATTCGGGTACATCCACTACCATGGGGTCACGGAAGTCGTCCGGAGTACCGAAGGTGATGCGGAAACGGGCGCCCAAGTGGTCGCTCAGCGCTATCAATTGCGACTTGTCGTCTGCGCCCACAAAACGCTGATGGCGTGTCGAGGCCTCGAATGTGAAACGCTTGAGATATGGATAGCCTTGGTCGGCATCGTTGAGTATCGCCGTCCACACCTTGTGGCTGTTGAATTTCTCGATGCGCAAGATATTGTCTTCGTAGTGGTTGGTGACATTAAAGTCGCCGGTATAGTATTCGCCGTTTTTCAGTATGACAAGAATGAGATCCGTACCTTGGAATTCGCCGAGGTATCGGCCGCGACCGTCATAATTGAGGCGCAGGACATCCCGGTCAAACCATACTTGGCGGCCGCCCAAGGTACTTGTGCCTTTTTCCTTGAGTGAGAAGCGGTGTACCTCGTTTCGGGTCACCAAGTTGCCTCCGGAGGCACGCCCCTTGACAGCCAATTTGCTGAAATCGACGTCAAATTGCAACGTCTTCAGTCGCGGGCGCGGTTTGAGGGTGACTTTTACAACCTCGGCCTCGCCGTTAGCATTGGCACTGAACCAGACAACACGCGAGCCGTCCTTGCCCTTGGTCAGATTGTACTCGGTATCGCGCTTCAAGCCCATGACGGCAAAGCGTTTCATGTAATAGGCACCGCCGCGGCCGTCTTGATAGATGACATTGTAGATAGTGCGCTCGTCCTTGCGCTTAAATACGGCAAGATACAGGATATTGGTGCCTACCGACAATTTATCACTTACGCGTACCACCTTGTAACGGCCGTCTTTGTAGAATATGATGACATCATCCAGCGATGAGCAGTTGCATATAAATTCGTCATTTTTCAGCGCCGTACCTATGAAGCCCTCCTTGCGGTTGATGTACAAGCGCTCATTGGCCTCGGCCACGGTGGCCGCTTCTATGGTATCGAAATTGCGCAGCTGGGTGCGACGCGGATAGGCTTGCCCGTATTTTTCTTTGAGGCGTTCAAACCATTCGATGGTGTATTGCGTAAGATGTTCTATGCGGTCGTTGATGCGACTGATACGATCGAGGTAATTGGCGATACGGCGGTCGGCCTCGTCGGCGTTGAAGCGTAAAATACGACGCATCTTGATTTCCAACAGCTTGACAATATCGTCACGCGTAACCTCGCGTATCAACTTGGCCTTGAGCGGTTCCAAACGCTTGTCGATATGCGCCACGGCTGCATCCAGATCGGGAGCCTGCTCGTATTCTTTGTCCTTGTATATGCGTTTCTCGATAAAGTATTTTTCGAGCGATGCAAAATACAGAGCCTCATTGACTTCGTCCAATTCGATTTGAAGCTCGCGCAACAGAATTTGTCGCGTATGGTCTACACTGTAGCGCAACACGTCGCTGACGCCGAGGAACCGGGGGTGACGATCCTCGATAACGCAACAGTTGGGCGAGACACTGACTTCGCAAAAGCTGAAAGCATATAGCGCATCTATAGTCTTGTCGGACGATGTGCCGGGTTGCAGGTATACCAGTATGCGTGCCTCTTGGGCAGTGTGGTCCTCAACTTTGCGTATCTTGATTTTGCCCTTTTCGAAGGCGCTGAGTATCGAGTCTATGACCGTACCTGTGGTCTTGCCGTAAGGTATCTCGGTGATGGCTATGGTTTTATTGTCTACCTTCTCGATTTTGGCACGTATGCGTATGCGTCCGCCGCGGCGTCCGTCATTGTATTTGCTGACATCCAACATTCCGCCGGTGGGGAAGTCGGGATACAATTCGAAGTTCTCGCCGCGCAAGTATGCCACAGCGGCATCAATGATTTCATTGAAATTGTGCGGCATTATACGCGACGACAGGCCCACGGCGATACCTTCGGCACCCTGAGCCAGCAGCAGCGGAAACTTGGTGGGCAGGGTCACCGGCTCTTTCTTACGGCCGTCATAGCTCATAGTCCAATCGGTGACCTTATCGTCATATAACGTCTCTAGTGCAAAAGGCGACAGGCGTGCTTCGATGTATCGGCCGGCGGCGGCACTGGCGCCGGTGAGAATATTACCCCAGTTACCTTGGGTCTCCACCAACAGTTCTTTTTGTCCTAACTGCACGAGTGCATCCTTGATGGACGCATCACCATGCGGGTGATACTGCATGGTATTACCGACAATATTGGCCACCTTATTGAAACGACCGTCATCGAGAGTCTTCATCGAGTGGAGTATACGGCGCTGCACGGGCTTGAGGCCGTCCTGAATATGCGGCACGGCACGCTCGAGTATCACGTATGAAGCATACTCGAGAAACCAGCATCGGTACATGCCGCGCAAATGATGGGTCAGCGCGTCACCCTCGATGATGGACGCTGCGGTGATGTCGTCCAAGTCGCGAATGTTTCCACTTGCAGCAGTCTCGGAGTCTTCTTCATCGGCGATGTCAAAATCATCGGCATCTTTTGTTTCGGCATTTTTGTCCATGGCTGTATCGCCGGTGTCTGCCTCGGCAGCACCGGCATTTGCGGTATCGGAAGCACCGTCAGTCTCCCGGGGTTGGATGGTATCGTCGTTTTCGGTCATAATTCGTTGGGATGAAAGCCCGGCGCGCCCGTTTCGGCGCGTAAGGCCATATTTGCTGCAAAGATAGCGTTTTTTCTCCGAAAAGGCAACAGCCGCCGGCTCTCACCTGCGATCTCACCTGCGATATGAGGCCGTTCGCCGCCAATTCGGGCGAATGTTTGACTTATGGAAGCCAGGGCAACCGCATCAAAAAACGAGGAAGATTAACGACCTTGGAATTACCAGGGT
>ERZ1032078.468-NODE-468-length-15716-cov-3.921525_pt1 | contig 15716 bp, 15 predicted proteins | sample MGYA00517101_ERZ1032078 | MGnify/ENA primary metagenome ERZ1032078 (study PRJEB33719, sample SAMN04261301) | wastewater metagenome | biome: rural village; feature: human; material: feces | host: Homo sapiens | place: El Salvador | collected 2013-01-14 ... | reverse complement strand
ATTTTGCGAACTATAATTATTTAGAGAAGTTTGGAGAAAATCTCTATCAGACGGTAGACGGAGCACAGATCGTTGCAGCAGGCGCACAGGTAGAACAGGGAGTGATTGAGGCTTCCAATGTGCAGGTTGTTTCGGAAATGGTCGATATGATCACGATCACAAGAGCGTATGAAGCAAATCAGAAGATCATTCAGACGATTGATACGATGTTAGACAAAGCAGTAAATCAGGTAGGCAAGCTATAAGAGAGGTGTTTGAATTATGATGAGAGCTTTATGGAGTGCGGCATCTGGAATGATCGCACAGCAGACGAATGTAGATACAATATCCAATAATATTGCAAATGTAAATACAACATCAACAGAGAGCGGCGGTCCGTACCGACGCAAAATTGTAAATTTTGCAGAACGGAAAGTTACCCCGTTTTCCCAATATTACGCAACTGCATCGCAGAATCCGGCAATCGGAAACGGTGTAAAAGTAACTTCCGTAAAGGAAGATACGGAAACAGATTTCGTGAAAGAATATGATCCTTCCAATCCGGATGCGGATGCGGACGGATATGTATCCTATCCAAATGTAAACACGGTCACGGAAATGACCAATCTGATCGATTCTACCCGTGCATATGAAGCAAATGCGACTGCATTTGATGCCACAAAGAGTATGGCAACCACGGGACTTTCCATAGGAAAACAATAATAAAAAATAAGTTATACGAGAGAGGACAAAAGCATGGATATCACACAATTGTCTGGAGTTTCTTCTGACTATCTGAATACATTCGCAAAAAAAGAGGCACTTGTTCCGGGAGACGATGACAGTTTCAGCGCGGTGCTTTCAACAGCGATGAAATCAGTAGATGAAACCAATGATCTGCAAAATACCGCGGAGTCGGAAGAAGTACGGTTCGCACTTGGGGAAGCCGAAAATCCACATGATCTGCTGATTGCAGAGACGAAAGCAAATGTAGCACTGCAGTATACGGTTGCAGTGCGGGATAAACTGATTGACGGATACAAAGAGATTATGCAGATGTCAATCTAGTAAGTGAGGAACGAAAACATGCCAGAACAGTTACAGAAAATCCTTGACCGTGTGGTTGAGTGGTGGAAAAAATTTTCCAATAAACAAAGAATGCTGCTGATCAGCCTTACCGCAGTGGTGATCCTTGCGCTGGTGATACTGGGAGTTGTTGTATCAAGACCGAGTTATACAACATTGATTGACTGCCAGAACGCAAAAGAAGCCAGTCAGGTAAAAGATCTGTTAGACGGCGAAGGTGATATTGATTATAAGGTAACGGATACCACACATTTTGAAGTAAACAAAAAAGATGAGAACAAGGCAAACTGGCTTTTGGGATCCAATAATATTGATACAACGGGATTTGACCTGTCAGATCCGAACATCAAGGATTATATCGACGGAAGCTTTTCTACCACGGAGGCAGATAAACAGAAGCTTGCCAAAAGCTATATGGAAGACAAACTGGAGAATGTGCTTGCTGCGAATGACCTGATTGATTCCGCAAAAGTCACACTGGATATTCCGGACGATGACGGTACACTGATCTCACGGATGCAGGAAAGTTCTGCCAGCGTTTCGCTTGCCCTGAATGGTTCTATGGATTCGGATCAGGCGTATTCGGTGGCGCGCCTTGTAGCAACCGCCCTTGGAAATGATTCGACAGACAAGATTACCATTCTGGATCAGAAGACATCCAAAATCTTGTTTTCGGGAGCAGACCAGGATGATGATGCCACGGTTGTTTCCGACAGTCTGGACATCAAAGACCGCATTAAGAATTCCGTGGTCAATGGTATCAAGGATGTAATGGTCAAGTCCGGTATGTATTCGGACGTGCAGGTTGCACCGAACCTTGATATTGATATGTCCAAGGTGGAAAAGGCGGTTCACAATTATTCACACAATGATGGACAGGATCAGGGAGAACTGACAGAAAGCTCTGAGTATAATTCAGAGGCAAAAGGTGGACAGGCTGCAACTCCGGGAACGGATTCCAATGATGATACACCAACCTATGTGACACCGGATGGCGAGATTACAGAATCTTCCGTGTCGGATGTGGATAAAAAATATTCGCCGAATGAGGAAATTATAAAAACTATTTCAAACGGTGGAGCGATCAACTATGATAACAGTTCCATTGCCGTGACTGCCACACGCTGGGTTGTTTATGATGAGGACGAATTGAAAGATTCCGGACAGCTGAAAGGGACAACGTTTGAAAAGTTTAAGAGCGCACACAGTGATCCGGTACAGGTGGATGCAACGCAGGATGAAATTGACCTTATCGCAAAAGCTACCGGAATTCAGTCTAGTGCAATCAAACTGGTCTGTTATGAAAGACCGCAGTTTGTGGAATCCCAGAAGAAGGGATTCGGACTCACCGACATTTTACAGATTCTGCTTGCGGTGCTGATTTTTGCGTTGCTGGGGTATGTTGTATTCCGCAGTACCAGAAAACAGAAAGTGGAAGAGCCGGAGCCGGAACTGTCTGTCGATGCCCTGCTGGCGGCTACTTCAGATAACGACGATGAAAATCTGGAAGATATCGGGTATTCGGAAAAATCAGAAACCCGGAAACTTATTGAAAAATTTGTGGATGAAAATCCGGATGCGGCAGCACTTTTGCTTCGCAACTGGTTAAATGATGATTGGGAGTAATTTATGAACAACGACTCATATACTGGAGTACAGAAAGCAGCGATTCTTTTGATTACGCTGGGACCGGAAAAGGCGGCAACCATTTTCAAACATTTAAAGGAAGATGAGATTGAAGAATTAACGCTGGAAATAGCGAATACAAGAAGCGTATCGCCACAGACCAAGGAGGAAGTGCTCGAAGAGTTTTATCAGGTATGCCTCGCACAGCAGTATATTGCGGAAGGCGGTATCGGATACGCAAAAGAACTTCTGGAAAAAGCACTCGGAAACGACAAGGCACAGGGAGTTATTGCAAAACTTACAGCATCTCTTCAGGTTCGTCCGTTCGAATTTATCCGAAAGACAGATCCGGCACAGCTGCTGAACTTTATACAGGATGAACATCCGCAGACGATTGCGATGATCCTTTCGTATCTGGCTCCGGCACAGGCGTCCCAGGTACTGGGAGCTCTGCCACCGGAAAAACAGGCTGATGTTGCAAAACGTATTGCAACTATGGATCGTACTTCTCCGGATGTGATCAAGGAGGTAGAACGCGTACTGGAACGGAAACTTGCATCTCTTGTAAATCAGGATTACACCATCGTCGGTGGTATTGATGCAATTGTTGGCATTTTGAACAGTGTCGACCGTGGAACAGAGAAACATATTATGGAATCCCTGGAAATCGAAGAGCCGGAACTTGCAGACGAGATCCGCAAAAAGATGTTCGTGTTCGAGGATATTCTTCTGCTCGACGACCGTGCAATTCAGCGTGTGCTGCGTGATGTGGAAAATGCAGATCTGGAGCTTGCGCTTAAGAATACAACGGAAGAAGTACAGAATGTGATCTACAAGAACCTGTCAAAACGTCTGGCTGCAATGATCAAGGAGGATATGGACTTTATGGGTCCTGTTCGTATGAAGGATGTTGAGGAGGCACAGCAGAAGATTGTTGCTGTGATCCGTAAGCTCGAAGATGCCGGAGAGATTGTAATTTCACGTGGCGGAGGTGACGATATCGTTGTCTAATTTACTGAAACAATGTTATGTCGTCAGTTCGGGAACTGGTACAAGAATTATCAATTCCAATGACGGGGTACGCCAGAAATTAAAAGAACTGCAACAGGAACAGGCTCCGGAACAGGTAGATGTATCAGCAGAGGACGGACAGGAGAATGCACCGGCTGGTTTCTCACAGGGGATTCAGGCAAAAACCGTGCAGATTGATGTGGAAGCCCTGCGCAGGGAAGCACTTGAAAAGGCAGCTGTGGAGGCAGATGAGATTACTTCCACGGCAAAAGAAGATGCAGAACGTATCCGTGGGGAAGCGGAAGAAAAAGCCCGTACCCTGTATGAAGAACAAAAGAAACTCGGATACGAAGAGGGTGCCAGATGCCGGGAAGAAGAATTAAACAGGGAACATGAGAAGGCGATGGAGTCTCTTCATGCACAGAAAAAACAACTGGAAGAACAGTATCATGAAAAAATGTCGGTGATGGAAAAAGACATTGTGGACGCTGTGATTCAGGTATTTGATAAAGTGTTTAAGATTCAGTTTGAAGAGAAACGTGAACTTTTACTTCAGCTGGTAAATGGAGCATTACTTGACATTGACCCGGGAGATAAAATACGGATTCACACGAACCGGAGCGATGAGGAAATCCTCAAAGAACATCTTGCACAGATGCAGGATATTGTAGGAAAAGATGTTGCCATTGAATTTGTAAAGGATAATAAATTATCGGATGGACAGTGCAAAATAGAAACCCCGTATGGCGTGGTTGACTGTGGGGTGGACACACAGTTGTCTGCACTGCTGAAGGATATACGTTCACTGGTATAAACGGGAGACGAATTTGGTTAAAGAAGCGGAAAAGTATTTACAGCTGATGGACCGCCAGTATTATAAGAGTTATGGAAAAGTAGTCAAGGTAGTAGGTCTTACCATTGAATCTGTCGGACCAAAGGCACGTATGGGAGATTTGTGTAAAATTTACCCGAACGAGAAGGAAGAGGAATATGTTATCGCGGAAGTGGTCGGTTTTCAGGATTCCAGACTGATCCTGATGCCGGTTGACAGCGTGGAAGGGGTTGGAACCGGATGCATTGTGGAAAATACCGGACATCCCCTGTCAGTTCTGGTTGGAGAAGAACTGCTTGGGCATACGCTGGATGGAATCGGACGCATGACGGATGGAACGGAAGAAATTCACGGTTCGTATTATCCGTTGGAAAATACGCCGCCGGATCCGATGGATCGCCGGATTATCAGCGAGGTACTGCCGCTTGGCGTAAAAGCGGTGGACGGACTGATTACGGTTGGAAAAGGACAGCGTATCGGTGTGTTTGCCGGTTCCGGTGTCGGGAAAAGTACCCTGCTTGGTATGTTTGCAAGAAATACGAAGGCAGATATCAATGTAATCGCACTGATCGGCGAGCGCGGCAGGGAGGTCCGGGAATTTATTGAACGTGACCTTGGTCCGGAGGGAATGGCACGGTCCGTTGTCGTGGTCGCAACGTCAGATAAACCGGCACTGATCCGTAATAAGTGTGCAAAGACAGCAACGGCTGTGGCGGAATATTTCCGTGATCAGGGAAAAGATGTACTGCTTATGATGGATTCCATGACACGATTTTCCCAGGCACAAAGAGAAATCGGACTTGCATCCGGGGAACCACCGGTTACCAGAGGGTATCCGCCGAGTGTGTACGCACAGATGCCAAAACTTCTGGAACGTGCCGGTACAAATGAAAAAGGATCGATCACCGGACTATATACGGTTCTGGTAGATGGAGATGATTTTAATGAGCCAATCACGGATACGGCGCGGGGCATTCTGGATGGACATATTGTTCTCGACCGTAAGCTGGGACATAAAAACCATTATCCGGCAATTGATATTTTACAGAGTATTTCCCGTGTTATGAATTCCATCGTAACAAAGGAACATAAGGCACTTGCCGGAAAATTAAAACAGGTGCTTGCCACATACAGTGAAGCAGAGGATCTGATTAATATCGGAGCCTACAAAAACGGATCGAATCCGGATATCGATTATGCAATCCGAAAGAATAAAGAAGTGAATGAATTTCTGTGTCAGGATACGGAAGAAAAGTTTGCTTTTGATGAAGAAGTGGAACTCTTAAAAAAGGTGTTTGACGACTGATCAATGGACAGAGGTTTTAAATGGCAAAATTTGTTTATCGTATGCAGAACATACTGAACATTAAACAGAAACTGGAGACACAGGCGAAAATGACATACAGCCTGGCAAACCAGAAATATCTGGAGCAGCAGAAGATTCTGCAGGAATATATGGTGCGCAGAGTCGGATATGAGCAGCACTGGAAGAAACTGATGCAGGGAAATTTAAATCTGCAGGAAGTCGAACATGCGCGGGCAGATGTAAATGCCATGAAAACGATTGTCAGACGACAGATGGTAGAAGTCCACAAGGCGGAAAAAGAACTGGAAGATGCCAGAAACCGCTTAAAAACCGTGATGCAGGAACGAAAGGTTCAGGAAAAATTGAGGGAAAAGGCATTTGAAGAATTTAAGCAGGAACTTGCAGAAGCAGAAACGAAAGAAATCGATGAACTTGTAAGTTATACCTATAACAAGGGTGAACAGGGAGAATGATATGGCAGACGAAAGAAACCTTGTCGACGAGGAAGACACGGTAAAGGAAAACAGCGCACAAAATCGAAGAGAAAAGAAAAAACGGGAAAAGAAAGAAAAAAAAGAAAAAAAGAATGCCAAAGGAAACGCATCGGAACCGGAAGAAGATGAGGATGAAAAGGGAGGCGGCAGGCTGATTCTTGTCCTGACAACCATTTTAATCATTGCGATATGGATGGGAATTATAGGAATTCTGATTAAAACCGATGTCGGAGGATTTGGATCAACGGTGTTATATCCGCTTTTGAAAGATGTCCCTTATGTTAATAAAATCCTCCCACAGCCGGAAGAAACGGTGGAGCAGACCGAGGACACAGAGTATCAGTATGGGTCTTTAAGCGAGGCCATCAGCCGGATTAAAGAACTGGAAAAAGAACTCGATGAAGCCAGCAGTACAAATAAAAATGACAAAAAAAAGATCAAGGATCTGAAAGCACAGATCAAGGATCTTTCAAAATACAAAGAGGATGAGGCTGCCTTTGAAAAGGAGAAGGAAAAATACTACGAGGAGGTTGTTTTTTCCGATCAGGCACCCGATATACAGCAGTATAAGACATATTATGAGAGCATTGATCCAGAAAATGCCGAAGTCTTATACAAACAAGTGGTTGAACAGATTACCTACGATAGTCAGGTTGAAGATTACGCAAAGACATATTCCAACATGAAGCCTCAGGAGGCGGCCAGCATCTTTGATACGATGACGGACAATCTGGGGCTTGTGGCTGACATTCTCATGAATATGGGAACACAGCAGAGGGCGGATATTCTTGGCAAGATGGATGCAACGACTGCGGCGAAGCTGACAGAGATCATGGAACCTAGCAAGAAAAAGTAGGAAATCTGTAAATAACAGAAAGGAGGAACGTGTTTGACAAGTGCAAATGTATTTAATTTGAATTCTGTAAAGCAGGGTCAGGTATTAAATGCAAATGCTGCAAAAGGCAGATCAAAAGCTGAAAATCCGGATGCGGCAGGCGTGTTTGCTTCACTGATGGGCAGTAACTACTCTACAAATTTTAATATGCCGTCCGTGGATACAAAAATAAACAACAATGTATTACAGCAGACAAATGCAGCAGATAATTACGACCGGTATCAGTATCAGGATAATACCATCCGTCAGGCAGCCGGAGATGTTGTCACAGACGTGATTGGCAATTCGACAGATACTCTGGATCAGTTCCAGGGCGATGTTGTCAGGACGGTGGCCGAACAATTGGGTGTTTCGGAAGATTCTGTAAAAGATATGATGGAGTCGCTGGGACTTACAGCTTTTGATCTCCTGAATCCGGAAAATCTTGCACAGCTTGCAATGCAGCTGACAGGAGAGACTTCTCCAATGGATTTACTGATGAATGACCAGTTTCAGGGGCTGATGCAGCAAATGGACCAGCTGGGAGGGCAGCTTGCAAATGAACTAAATCTTCAGCCGGCACAGATGGAGGAACTGATTGCGCAGATGGATATTCTGCAGACACCGGAAACTCTGACCGATGAAGAAATGCAGGTATTGACCGATGTGGCAGGACAGCAGACAACAGCAGATACTGTTTCGGCAGATGTGATGCCGGAGCTTGCACAGACCGATGAGGTACAGCCGATGGATAAACAGGCGGATGTATTTCAGAAAGAACCAAAATCGGATGAAGTACGCACACAGCAGCCACAGACAAAGGAGACAAAGCAGACAGCAGAACAACAGACAATGGAACAGCAGACGGATGCCGGAGATGCAGATGCAGATTCGCAGACAGGAGATCAGGTGAAGTCGGCGCAGCCGGAAAAAATGACGGCAGACCGGAACAACTCTGATGTGGCAAAGACACAGGCTGTCGTGCAGATGCAGGATACCGCCGGGGTACAGACGATGGTGCATGCGGCGGATGTAACATCCGAGACATCGTATATTTCCGTGGATACCATGGATTTGCTGGAACAGGTGGCAGAGCAGATCCGTGTGAATGTTTCGGAAGGAACTTCATCGATGGAGATGCAGCTGAATCCGGAAAATCTCGGGAAAGTGTATGTAAATATTTCTTCGAAAGAAGGCATGATCCATGCACAGCTGGCAGCTTCTAATGAAGCAGTCCGCGCAGCCCTTGAAACGCAGGTGGCAGATCTGCGGCAGAATTTAAACCAGGCAGGTGTCAAAGTTGACGCCATAGAAGTAACCGTTGCTTCCCATGAATTCGAAAAGAATCTGGAACAGAATCAGGAGAATGAAAAGCAGCAGGGAGAACGGCAGCAGGAGCAGTCCGGAGGCAGAAGAAGAAATTTAAATCTTTCCTCACTGGATGGATTGTCAGGACTGATGACAGAAGAAGAAACTCTTGCGGCACAAATGATGCGGGAGAATGGAAACTCCATGGATGTAACCGCATAGAAAGGAGAAAAAATGGCAGATACGACAACTTCCGCACTGAATTGGGCAAGTGTGGAAAACGGAAAAGTAAAAACAACAACATCGAAAAAAAGCGATGAGTCCAACAACGGAACCATGGGATACGACCAGTTCCTTACATTACTTTGTGCGGAAATGCAGTACCAGGATCCACTTGAACCTACCAGCAATACCGAATATGTGGCACAGCTTGCAACGTTTTCACAGTTAGAAGCAATGCTTGGCATGCAGGATACACAGAAAAATGAGATGGCAAACAATCTGGTTGGAAAGTATGTAATCTTAAAGGTTTCGGATGAAACAACCGGAAAAACTTCTTATGTAGATGGTAAAGTAGATTATGTCATGTATCAGGAAGACGGATCACAGATGCTTAGTGTAAACAATAAACTGTATTCCATTGATACACTCGACACGGTGGCTGACAGTGCATATTACGAAGCAATAGGATATGCAAAAACCATCACAAATATGTTGGATCAGCTTCCGGATATTGAAAATATTACGACCAAGTTTTCCGGTGCCATAGGCGAGATCCGCAAGGTATATGATGGAATGACGGATTATCAGAAGCGCTTTGTGAGCGAGGACGATCTTGCAAAACTTAAAAAGTATGAGCAGAAGATCAAAGATCTGGGTAAAGATGCTGCAGACGATACAAAGACGGATGATACCAAAACAGATACGGATACGAAAACCGATGATACCAAGACGGATACGGATACCAAGACCGATGACACAAAAACGGATGACTCGAAGACAGAGAATGGTTCCGGTCAGAAGAGTGACGAGACAACAGGTGCATAGGAAAGGGGAGAAAAGAGATGAACCCGATCAGCAAACAGTTTTCGTCGATCGAACAGGTAACCGGTCAGTATTTAAAACAGAAAAACGTAACCAGTCCGTCAAAGACGTCGGATGTTTCATTCGAAGATGTCTTACGGCAACAGCAACAGTTAAAGTTTTCAAAGCATGCCTCGCAGCGGTTAGAAAGCAGGAATATCAGCTTATCCGAGGAACAGAATGCCAGACTTGAAGACGGAGTGGAACAGGCACATGCCAAGGGAATTAAGGATTCTCTGGTTTTGGTGGATTCCCTTGCTTTTATTGTGAATGTGCCAAGTAAAACCGTTGTTACCGCAATGGATCAGACGGAAACACAATCAAATACTTTTACAAATATAGATGGCGCAGTTATTATGTAACCGGACCTTATGGAGGTTACAGGAATCCCGACTGACAGAAGGATTTCAAAACCATATTGCCATCTAAGGAGGTCAATGTACTATGATGAGATCATTATTCTCTGCTGTGTCAGGTCTTAAGACACACCAGACGAGAATGGATGTAATTGGTAACAATATTGCCAATGTAAATACCGAAGCGTTCAAAGCTTCCAGCGTAAGATTCAGTGAACTGATGTACCAGACAATGTCCACCGCATCCGGTGGGGATGCGTCAACCGGTACGGGTGGTGTCAATGCCAAGCAGGTTGGTCTTGGTGTAAGCACGGCATCTACCATGATCAATATTACCGGGGCAGGTTCTTCCGAGACAACCGGAAACCCGTTTGATTTAAAACTCAGCGACAGCCAGACCACAAACTTCTTTATTGTCAGCGATGGAACAAATACCATGTTTACCCGTGCAGGTTCGTTCTATGTAGATGGAAACGGCTATCTGTGTATGAGTTCTACCAGATATACGGTACAGGGATGGCAGGTAGATAAAACGACAGGTGAGATTCACAAAGATACGGTTTCTCCCCTGCAGGTGATGTCACCGTCCAACACGACATCCGCTCCGGAGGCAACGACAGAGGCTTATGTGCATGGAATTCTGGATAAGGAAGATACCGATGTCACCGGAAAAGACGGCTATGTTATGACTCTTGGATTTTATGATGATCTGGGATACTCCTATACGGCTAAGTTTACAGTATCAACACCGAAAGCTAATGGACTTGGTGCTGGAAATAACTATTTTATCAGCCTGACAGATATTCTTGATTCCAACGGTAATTCCATTATTACGGATGATGCCGGAAAAGCATTGTCAGATGATGCAAAACGAAAAAAGTTAGATGAAATCTGGGGGGCTGACGGAAAGGCAGATGATACGGCAACAAATGCACCAAAGGGCTATTATATGAAATACGATGCCAATAAAGGTACATTTGTAAATATCAGCGCAGACGGAGCAGCGCCAGCAGCTGGTGCGAATGCAGTAACAGCACAGTCCTTAAAACTTTCTGTTCTTGGAACAAAGTTTACAACAAATAATGCAGACGGAACGACACAGAAATCCAATTTCAAGGATATCAATGTGGATTTTTCCACTTCTAAAAATGTTAGTAACAAAAGTAAATCTACTCTGAAAGTAGAAAAAGGAACTTCTGTTGGAAAAGAAACCGGTAAGAAAAACGGTGCAATGATCGGACTTTCCGTAGACCAGAGCGGTAAGATTTATGCAAGTTATGACAATGGTAACACCGAACTTCTCGGACAGATCGCAGTGGCACAGTTTGCCAATGCTTCTGGTCTTGAAAAAATTGGTGATAACTGCTATCAGACAACCTTAAACTCCGGCGAGTTTGATGGTGTGGGTGTAGCTGTGGATGCGGATGGAAGCAAGATCAATTCCGGACAGCTGGAAATGTCAAACGTTGACCTTTCCGGACAGTTTACCGATATGATCATTACGCAGCGTGGATTTCAGGCAAATTCGCGTGTTATCACAGTTTCCGACACATTACTGGAAGAATTAATCAACTTAAAGAGATAGTTTGAAAAATAGTTGGGAAATGGTTTTTTGACTGTTTCCCAACATTTTTTTGTGATTTTACACCCTTTTTAACAAAAAGGAAGTAGACAAGAGAGAGAAAGTTTAGTAAAATCATATAAAAGGGTATTTTGATGGATTTTGTCGGAAGATCCATCGGAATTCCTAATTTTAGAAAATGGAAGGTGTAGTTCATGGATATAGCATCACTGCTTTCAATTATCGGCGGAATTGCCATGGTTATCTTTGGCGTCCTCAGTAGTAACAGTTTTGACATCACTGCGATGCAGATGTACATTGATCCAGCGTCGGTTGTTATCACGTTTGGCGGATCAATCTGCAGTACACTCGGGTGTTTCAAACTTGCAGATGGAATCAACGGATTCAAATCAATTTCACTCCCGTTCAAGGATAAAACATATGATCCGTCACAGACCATCCGGACAATTATTGACATGTCAAATGTCGGAAGAAAAGAAGGTCTGCTTGCACTTGAAGAAGCTGCAAACGGAATTGAAGACGAATTCCTGAAAAAAGGAATCATGCTTGTAGTAGATGGTACCGATCCGGAGCTGGTCCGTGGGATTCTGGAAACGGATATGATGTGTCTGGAAACCCGTCACAAGGATGTGATTAAGTTTTGGGAAAAATGGGGCGAGATGGGTCCTGCCTGGGGTATGATTGGTACCCTGCTCGGACTGATCGCCATGTTAAATAAACTTTCCGATCCGTCTGCGATCGGACCACAGATGTCTGTAGCACTGGTTACGACACTGTACGGTTCTCTGATTGCAAACTGGTTATGTACCCCGATTGCCGGAAAACTTTCCGTAAACAATGATATGGAAGTGGTAAACCGTCAGATCACCATTGAAGGTTTGTTGTCCATTCAGGCAGGAGAAAATCCACGCGTTATTGAGGAAAAATTAAAGTCATTCCTTTCACCGTCTGTAAGAGAGGGTGTTCTTGAAAACGGCGGAGGAGGTGAAGAGTAGTGGCAAAAAAGAAACAGGAAGATCCGCCAAAAGGAGCGCCGGCATGGATGAATACTTTCTCGGATCTGATGAATCTTTTGCTCTGCTTCTTCGTACTATTGTTTTCCATGTCGACAGTAGATACTGACAAGTTAGAGGCGGTTGTTGCATCACTGCAGAACGCCATCAGCATCCTTCCGACCGGCGGCACAAGCATTGGAGAGGGAGAGATGATTTCTGCCGGTGTCCGCCAGCTGGAATTTCTGGATTCTTACTACAATGAGATGGCAAATTCCAAAGCAGAGAATACCGATGAGCAGACAGATGGCAAACTGTCTGCACAGGAACAGTACGAACAGCAGGAACTTGCGGAATCTGAAAAGATGGCAGATGAAATCCAACAGGAACTTGATAATTCACAGCTGTCCGGAAAGGTGGATGTGGATTTCAATGCAGAGTATGTAAAACTGAATCTGAATGGTTCTATTTTGTTTGCATCCGGTAAGGCTGATCTCGTTAAACAGGCAGTCCCGATTGTAAACAAGCTTGGAAAGATTCTTGAAAAATATAACAAGAATGTGATAGAGGTAGAAGGACATACCGATAATGTTCCGATCCGCTATTCTGCAAAATATGAAAATAACGAGGTTCTTTCGGTGTACCGTGCACTTGCTGTCACGGATCAGCTCAGAAAAAATAAAAACTTAAATCCCAAGTACATTAAGTTTGCGGGAAGAGGAGATTACATACCGGTTGCTGACAACAGTACGGCAGAGGGGCGTGCACAAAACCGACGCGTAGAGATAAAAATTTATAACTCATTCAATTCAGATGTAAAAGAAAATGATTAAGAGGAGTAAACAATGAAGAAGAATTTAATTTCAGTCGTAATTCTGGCACTTGTGTTTGCAAATTTTGTTTTGACAGCACTTTTGATGTTTTCTGTATTACCGGAGACAAAAAAAGCAAATACACTGATCGAAAAAGTGTGTTCCGCAATTGATCTGGATTTAAACAGTGGTGCGGCTACCGGAACCAGCAATGTTTCCATTGATGATCAGGAAATTTATAAAGTCAGCACAGGGGAAGACCTGACAACAAACCTTGCAGAAGGAAAAGACGGAAAGACTCATTATGCAGTACTGAATGTATCACTTGTTCTGAACAAGAAGAGCGATAATTACAAGAAATACACACAGGATTTCCTGACAAATCAGGATGATACAATCAAAAATGATATTATCAAAGTGGTAAGCGGATATACATTTGAGCAGTTTAACCAGAATTCAGATGCAATTAAGGACACGATCCTTGAAGATATGCAGAATTTATTCGGCAAAGATTATGTGATCGGAGTAAACTTCTCCAAACTGACAGCACAATAGGATTTTTACAGGTGGTGAAAGACTGATGGGTGACGTATTATCCCAAAATGAGATAGACAACTTGCTGGCAGCACTTAGTACCGGTGAGTTGGATGTGGATGAAATAAAAGACAATAATGAAAAAAAGGTAAAAGAGTACGATTTTGCCCGTCCTTCCAAATTTTCCAAGGAACATCTGCGTACCATGGAAATGATATTCGAACATTATGGCAGACTTTTATCTACGAACCTGCCCGTGTATTTACGGAAAAATGTTCAGGTAGAGGTGGTGAATTCAGAAGCGGTTACGTATTCTGAATTTTCCAATGCGCTGTCGAATCCGGTTCTTTTGGGAATTGTGAATTTTGCACCCCTCAAGGGAAATATTATTTTGGAAATGGCATCAAATCTGGGGTATACGATTGTTGACCGTATGCTCGGTGGCAGAGGAGATCCTATGGACAAGGTTCGTGAGTTCTCAGAAATTGAACTTCTGATTATCGAGCGGATAATGATTGTGTGCGTCAACCTTTTACGGGAACCATGGGAAAACGTGGCGGATATTCATCCCCGGTTAGAGAGAATTGAAACCAATTCCCAGTATGCACAGATTATTTCTCCGAGTGAAATGATTGCGATTGTGACAATTAACCTTAAGATCGGGGAAGTGGAAGGCCTGATGAATGTCTGTCTTCCGTACCTGACTCTTGAGGATGTGATTGATAAACTGAATACGAAATACTGGTATTCAAATTTGCAGAATCAGGACAATACCGATTACACGGAATCCATTGAGACCTTGATTCGGCGCGCACAGATACCGATCAAAGCTGTTCTTGGAAACAGTATGATATCGGTAAATGATTTTGCCATGCTGCAACCGGGAGATATTATCCGGCTGAATCGCAAGGTAGAAGATGAATTGGATATTTATGTTGGAAATATTCGTAAATTTACTGCACTTCCCGGATCATCGGGGGATAAATATGCAGTCAGGGTCACTTCGGTGATCAGAGAGGAGCAATAAACTATGGATGGAGTATTATCGCAGGAAGAAATTAACGCACTGCTGAATGAACCTGGAGCAGAAGCGAGTGATTCTGCGGAAAATGAACTGTCTGATGCACAAAAAGACGCGATCGGAGAGATTGCCAATATAAGTATGGGAACTGCGGCGACAACGTTGTTTTCGCTCGTTAATCATAAGGTGGAAATTTCAACTCCGGTTGTTTCTTACGGCACATGGGATGACATTGTACAGGAGTATGAAAAACCCTGTGTGTTTATCCGGATTGCATATACCGTAGGACTGGATGGAAGCAATATTCTTGTCTTAAGAGAACATGATGTAAAAGTCATCACGGATCTGATGATGGGAGGAGATGGAACCAATACAGATGGCGAACTTGGAGAACTGCATTTGTCCGCAATCAGTGAAGCCATGAACCAGATGATGGGTTCTGCGGCAACTTCCCTTTCTTCCATGTTGAACCGCAAGATTGATATCAGCCCGCCAAATGCAACGGTGATTAATCTGCAGGAAGACATCGATGAAGCGGAGATTGATTCCTTCCTTACCGGAAAGTTTGTTAAAATCTCTTTCCGTATGGAAATCGGGGATCTGGTTGACAGTACAATTATGCAGCTGTATCCGATTTCATTTGCAAAAGATATGTGTGACGGAGTGGCAAAAACGATGGAAATGGATAGTCAGAGTGTGACGGCCGATTCCTCAGCAGCAAATTCCGGAAATCCGGCAGGGACACAGCCAGCAGCAGCTGCCGCAGCACAGCAGTCACAGCAGATGGCTTCACAGAATACAGCACAAATGGGGCAGCCAA
>ERZ1032078.465-NODE-465-length-15781-cov-25.150451_pt1 | contig 15781 bp, 7 predicted proteins | sample MGYA00517101_ERZ1032078 | MGnify/ENA primary metagenome ERZ1032078 (study PRJEB33719, sample SAMN04261301) | wastewater metagenome | biome: rural village; feature: human; material: feces | host: Homo sapiens | place: El Salvador | collected 2013-01-14 ... | reverse complement strand
AAAAAACACTGAGGGAGCGTGAAAGCGCTCCCTCAGTGTTTTGAAGAATGAAACATGAAACTAAAAGTGAAACATTAAAGTCGTATGTTTCATTCGTTGAACGTGTTGATTATCAATGATTTGAAACTAAAAAATGAAACATGAAAGATAAATCAAATGTTTTGAAAACGTATGGAATATGTTCGATAAGCTGCAATTTATCTGCCTAATTGGGGGGCGGGTTTTTAACCCGCGGCAGCAGCAAGTAAAACTTACTTATTGCTGAACGCGGGTTGAAAACCCGCCCCCCAATCAGGAACGCCCCCCAATTAGGCAGACAAATTGCAGTTTATCGAACGTAAACGTAATTTTATTGTCAAAAAGTTGGTTATATCATTATTTTTTTAGATTTTAGCACACGAAAAGTATTTTAAATGATAAAAATGACATTTCTTTAAGCATGCAATGATAACACATTATTAATAATAACCTAAAAAATTACCTGTATGAGAAAAGTTTACCAAAAACTATCACACTTATGGCTTTTGCTCATCGCGTTATTGACTGTGCCCGTTGTGGCAACGGCCCAGGATTTATCGTCAGGTGGCGACGGTGGAAGCACTACCATTAAGTATCAAGAAAACTTTGACTATGACGAGGGCGACTTGCTCAACCAAGACAAGTGGACACAGTATGGCATTAATACAGCTGCTCCTATTCAAGTGGTGAACAAGACGCTTGAGTATGCCAACTATCCTGGTGGCGTAAAGGGCAAGTGCATTCAGATGACACCGACTGTTTCAGGTCAGGACCTCTGCACACGCTTCGACTCGAACGATGAAGGTATAAAGAGTGGCTATGTTTATTATACGGCCCTCATTAATGTGACGAAGTTGCCTACGCAAGATGCTGCTTCTAGTCAAAACTATGTTATGAGTTTGCTCGTTCGCACTAAGAATTACAATGTTGGCGAGGCTGCTGCTGGAAAATACTTCAGTTCAACAGAACTCGGTCGCCTCTTCATTGTTAAGGCCGACGATAATTCCTATAAAATCGGAATCTCGCGTGGCAGTTCCAAAGCCGTGTTCGCAGAAGGAACTTTTGCACTCAACACTACCCAACTTGTAGTCGTAAAGTATGGTGTAAAGACGAGCGATGATAAAGACGAGGTAAAACTCTATGTTAATCCAACCGACTTTACCAATGAGCCTAAGGAAGCAAGTGCAGAATTTGATGTAAGTGCTACAGGTTCTTCAGTTGGCAATTATGGCCTGCAGGGTTTCGAACTTCGTCAAGGTTCTAATGCTTCGAACCAAGGTCCAGAAATGTATGTAGGCGCACTTCGCATTGCTCAGACCTATGCTGGCCTCTTCGGTGAAAGCAGTGGTGGTGACACTCCTCAACCCGCTACGCCTACTATCAGCGTTAACAAGAACGATACCTTCTTGGCTGATACTTACGTAGGCTATCCCGTTACTAAGACTATCACCGTGAAGGGCGCAGATTTGACCAGCGACGTGACGGTTGCAATTGAAGGCACAGGTGTGACAGCTGATAAGACCACTCTTAGCAAGGAAGAAGTAGAGAGCACAGAGGGTGCAAAACTCACTTTTACGTTTGATCCTACCGAAGCCGGCGAGGGTACCGTAAAGGTATCTTATAGCAGCGAAGGCGCTGAAACAGTGGAAGTTAACTATAGTTACAATGCCCTTTCACTCACCGACGTAGCAACGCTCAGCGAACTCAATGCTAAGAGCAGTGACAATTATGAAGTATATCGCTATACAGGCGAGGCTGTGGTAAGTTTTATTGACAAAACGGCTAACCGCATCTACGTTCAAGATGCTACTGCTGCAACTGTTATTTCGAATGAAAATTTAAACATGCCTAATGTAGGCGACAAACTTTCTGGCTTCTTTGGAACAGTTAGCAGCAGTTGGGGTGTAACTACGCTCACTCCCGAATCATTTATGGGACAAGCGGCAATGGGCAACGTACTCAGCACCAACAATGAGATTGAACCCACTGTTGCTACTCTCGCTGAAGTAAAGGCTACTCCTAAGAATTACTTGAACAAACTCGTGCGCATTAATGGCGTAACCGTTACGTCTGATAGCGAAACTTTCGCTGAAGGCATGACACAACCTATGCTGAGCGATGGTACCGAAACGGCTAAGATGCGTATATTCAAGGGTACTTCGCTTATCGGTACGGCTATTCCTACGGAAGCGATCGACCTCGTTGGCCTCTCTACCTCAACGGGTGCAGTGATCATTGCACCACGTAGTGCTGAGGACATCAAGACACCTGAAGTAGCTGGCACCCCCGAACTTACCATTACACCCGCTCAGTTCGACATGGCGGCTGGTAAGGTAGGTCAAACCACTGAGGTGGGTACTATTCACATCAGCGCGAAGAACATGCCCGCAGCTACTACGCTTGAGATTACAGGTGCTAACCGCGCTATGTTTGCCACTTCGGTAACGGAGATTAAGAAGGGAACAAGTGAGACAGATGTTGTCATCTCTTATAACCCGACAGCCATTGGCAAGCACAGTGCACGTGTCTTTATCGACTGCCCCGAAGTGCCTACACTCTCACAATCTATTACCCTCTCAGCCTACGCCATTGACGAGCAAAATCCGCCCATTGTTAAGGCCAACGTTGAAAGCGTAAACTTTGAAGCAAAGGCTGGCGAAACGGCAGAACAGACGATCGTGATCCAGACGGCTAACTTGCCCGACTATGCACACGTTAAGTTGGCCAGTGTTGACGTGTTCCGCATCAGTTCTTCTATGTTGATGAAGAATGCCAACACTTCTGTAAAGATTTCTTTCGTTCCGCTGAGTGCTGGCACTTACGACAACGAACTCATCGTTACTACTTTGGGCGCTGATGAGTTACACATTCCTATTAAGGGTGTAGCTACGGACAATACAACGCCTGACAAACCGACTGAGGGTGACCTTCTTCCGCTCGATCCTTCTAACCCCACAACATTGCTCAACGAACACTTTGATAAGGGCGAGAAGAATAAGCCTCTCGCTATTGACGGTTGGAAGAACATTGCTACAAAGGGCACACGTGCTTGGTGGAACTATACGTTCAGCGATACGGACGAGTCAGCTGGCGAACACGTAGCAAAGGTAACGGCTTACGACTCTAAGGTAGAGGACGGTGACGAGACAGAAGCTGAGATGATGCTCGTTACGCCTGCCCTTAACTTTAAGGATGCTGCTTCAAAGGTTTTCACCTTCCGCGTTCGCGGTGACTATTTGACAGACAAGCAGACTGACCAACTCGAGCTCTGCTACATCGATCTCACTGATGGTGAGATGTACATCAGTCCCGTTGGCGGTTTCACAATGCCTTCTACAAAGGACGAGAGCGGTGAATGGTTTGAATATCACGTCGACCTCACCGACCAGCCCATTGCTGACACCTTCTTTATGGCCTTCCGCTTTAAGAGCACACGCGGTCGTAACAACGCTGCTACTTACTACATTGACGATGTAAGTTTCGGCCGTACCGACCTTCCAGTCGTTCGCACTGATGTCGCATCGCTTGCTTTCGAAGCTATTAAGGGCCAAGATGCTACATCAGACGAGGTAACCGTAACGACTCAGAACTTGACTGAACCTATCAAACTCACCTTGGGGGGTGCTAATAAGAGCAAGTTCAAACTCTCTGAGAGTGAACTCCCTGTAGAGGGTGGTGTATTCACTGTTCGTTTCAACTCTGATGCTGAAGGCGTTCATGAAGCATACGTTAAGTTGGCTTCACGTGGCGCAGCCGACAAGTACGTTGTACTGACTGTCAACAATACCTTGCAGACAGGCATTGCTGGCATCAACGTTGCTCCTGCCGACATCACCATATTTGCTCTCAATGGTGTTGCCTTGAAGAGTGGCAAGGCCATCACGCCTGCCGAAGCTATCAAGGGTTTGCCCACTGGCACTTACATCTTGCAGAAGACTGATGCAAACATCATTCAACGCTTCAAAATAGCAGTGAAGTAATCGCTTATACACATTAATCATAGAAAGCCAAGATAAGGTCTACACCTCTATCTTGGCTTTTTTATTAAACTGCTATTTAGCGGCCTCTCCCCCTCACCCCCTCCCCGGCTGGGGAAGGGATGAGGGGGAGAGGCCGCTAAATATATAGGTAAACTGCAATCCTTCTTGCGTTCATGAAGGTTTTTCAAATGAAATCTGTAATTTTGCACCTTTAGTGAAAGCAATAAGGTATGAACGAAACGATACAGGTAAAGGGAGCGAGGGTAAACAACCTCAAGAACGTGGATATTGACATACCGCGTGACAAACTCATCGTTATAACCGGACTCAGTGGTTCGGGTAAGTCGTCGTTGGCCTTCGATACATTGTATGCCGAGGGTCAACGACGCTATGTTGAGAGCCTTTCAGCCTATGCACGTCAATTCTTGGGCCGTATGCATAAGCCTGAGTGTGACTACATAAAAGGACTTCCCCCTGCTATTGCTATCGAACAGCGCGTGACGAGTCGTAATCCGCGTTCGACCGTGGGCACCAGCACCGAGATATATGAATATCTTCGTCTGCTTTATGCACGCATAGGTCACACCTTCTCGCCCATAAGTGGTGTGGAGGTGAAGCGCCACACCGTGCAGGACGTGATTGACTGCATGCACTCTTACTCTATGGGCACGCGCTTTACCGTACTTGCTCCTATGCGAGTGCGTCAAGAACGTACCTTGCTCCAGCAGCTCAGCATCGACCTTCAACAAGGACTCTCACGTCTCGACGTTGACGGCGAAATGGTGCGCATTGAGGACTTTGCCGAACAATTGAAGGCGGGGCAAGTAGTCGTTGACGATGCACCACACGATGAGGCTTTGCCAGCTCCCACGCCTGAGGCTGTGTACTACTCGCTCTCGCAACTCAATCTGTTGATTGACCGCCTTTCGGTAAGTGATGACAAAGACGTGCTTTCGCGTTTAGCCGACTCAGCAGAGACGGCCTTCTTCGAGGGTGACGGACAGTGTATGCTTCGCTTCTATCCAGCCCGTATTCTTCACACCTTTTCTACTCGCTTCGAGGCCGATGGCATTACATTCCGCGAACCTGACGACAATATGTTTTCGTTCAACTCGCCCATAGGCGCTTGCGAGCGCTGCGAGGGCTTTGGCCGCGTAATGGGCATTAGCGAACACCTCGTTGTGCCTGACACATCGAAGAGCCTTATGGATGGTGCTGTGATGTGTTGGCGAGGTGAGAAGATGGGAGAGTGGAAGAATGAGTTTATACGTCGTTGCTCGGTGCGAAAAAATGGGTTCCCTATCTTCGAACCTTATTATAAACTTACGCGCAAACAGAAGGACATGCTTTGGCATGGCGATGCGGCCGAACAACGATTACCTGAAGAAGAGCAAGTAAGCATTGATGCTTTCTTTCGCATGTTAGAGCGCAATCAGTACAAGATACAATATCGTGTCATGCTGGCGCGCTATCGTGGCAAGACGGTTTGTCCTGAGTGCCACGGTTCGCGCTTGAAGAAAGATGCAGAATACGTCAAAGTGGGCGGCCGTAGTATCACGGAATTGGTACAACTGCCTATCAAGGAGTTAGTTCCCTTCTTCGACCAGCTCGAACTCAGTGAACACGATGCAGCAGTGGCCAAGCGATTGCTGAATGAGATAAAGAGTCGTCTGCACTTTCTCTCTGAGGTAGGACTCAACTACCTCACACTCGATCGCCTCTCTAATACGCTTTCGGGTGGTGAGAGTCAGCGCATCAACCTTGCCACATCGTTAGGTTCTTCATTGGTCGGCTCGCTCTACATTCTTGACGAACCGAGCATAGGTCTTCACCAACGCGACACGCGTCGCCTTATCAACGTATTGAAGGAGTTGCGCGACTTGGGGAATACGGTTATCGTGGTTGAACACGATGAAGAGATTATGCGTGCGGCTGACTATATTATAGATATAGGTCCTGAAGCGGGTAGATTAGGAGGACAAGTGGTGTATGCTGGACCTTTTATAAAGGATGAGAAAGAACTCTTGCAGCGTCACCCCGAACTCTTTGATAAGGAGAAGGGGGTATATTACTCACACACGCTCAACTACCTATATGGCCGCGAACAAATCCCCGTACCTACGACTCATCGCACGTGGAATCGTAGCATCATAGTTGAGGGAGCACGCGAGAACAATTTGAAGGGCATTGATGTAACCTTCCCTCTCAACGTGCTGACGGTCGTGACAGGTGTAAGTGGTTCGGGTAAGTCTACCCTCGTGCGCGACATCTTCTATCGGGCTCTCAAGCGGGCTAAAGATGAGGTGGCCGATCGTCCAGGCGAGTTCCGCCGACTGTCAGGCGACATTGATGCCGTGCAGGCCATTGAGTTTGTTGATCAAAACCCTATCGGTCGTTCTTCGCGTTCTAATCCTGTCACTTACGTCAAAGCGTATGACGAGATACGTAAACTCATGGCTGCGCAGCCATTGGCCAAGCAAATGGACTTTACACCAGCTTACTTCTCGTTCAATGCCGATGGCGGTCGTTGTGAGGAGTGTAAGGGCGACGGTGTAGTAAAGGTCGAGATGCAGTTTATGGCTGACTTAGTACTTGAGTGTGAGAGTTGTCATGGCAAGCGCTTCAAGAGCGACGTGCTTGAGGTAAAGTATGAGGGTAAGAATATCTACGATATGCTTGAGATGACTGTCAACCAAGCCATTGAATTCTTTACCGAACATGGTCAGAAGAAGATTGTCAGCCGTTTGCGTCCTTTACAAGACGTGGGTTTGGGCTACATCAAGTTAGGCCAATCCAGTTCTACCCTTTCGGGCGGTGAAAACCAGCGTGTCAAGCTGGCCTATTATTTAGGTTTGGAACGTTCCGTACCTACGCTATTCATCTTCGACGAACCAACCACAGGTCTTCACTTTCACGACATCAACCGTCTGCTCCACGCCTTTAATGCCTTGATTGAGCGAGGCCATAGTATCGTAGTGATTGAACACAATCCTGATGTTATCAAGTGTGCTGACCATATCATCGAACTTGGCCCCGAAGGTGGCAACGAAGGCGGATATCTTATTCAAGGTTGATAAGTTGAGTGAGTTTAATAAGTTTATGAACTGCAGACTGACCAACTTATTAAACTAACTCAACTTATAAACTAACTCAACTCATTAAACTAACTAAACTAACTAAACTAACAAAACTCATAACCCTCCCTTAATGGACATCTTGCACATCATTACCCAAATGCTGATGATATTCGGCATTGTGTTGGTCGGACTCTTTGCGGCCAAGCGTAATTTGTGGGCGGGCGATCTCGACCGCAAGCTCTCTATCTTTATTATGAACATATCCATGCCAGCACTTATCTTGGCATCGGTTATGGGCAAAGACCTCGCATTCGAAAACTCCGAACTCATCTCACTTGCCGTAGTGGCCGTAGTCAATTACATTGTACTCATCGGTTTGGCTTATCTCATACCCCACTTATTTAAGGTAAACAAAGCCCGAATAGGTATCAGTCGCTTTATGTTAGCCTTTGGCAACGTCAGCTTCATTGGCTACCCTGTGTGCGATGCCGTGTTCGGCTCCAAGGCCGTGTTTTGCGCCTCTGTACTCAATATTCCCTTCAACCTTTTAGTCTTCACTATCGGAGTCTCGTTTATAAATGGAGGCAAAGCTAAGAGTGCCTTCTCGCCCCGACTCATATTATCGCCTTGCGTTGTAGCTTCGCTCATTGCTGTAGTAATCGCTGTGGCACGCATTCAGATGCCCACGCCCGTGGGAGAGTGGTTTCACCTCTTAGGCGACCTCACCACTCCTTGTGCGCTGCTTATCATCGGTTCCAGTTTGAGCCACATACCCGTGCGCGATATGTTAGGCAATCGTTTCGTCTATTCCATGACGCTGCTTCGCCTCTTCATTCTCCCCTTAGCCGTAGGTGGCGTATTAGCTCTGATGGGGATCAATCCCTTTGTGAGCGACGTAGCTGTTGTGTTGAGTGCCATGCCTGTCGCCACCAATGGTATCATGCTCTGCTTACAATATGGTAAGGACGAGCGCGTAATGACGCAAGGTCTCTTCTTTACCACCTTGCTCTCCGTCATTAGTATCCCATTAGTAGCCTATTTGGCAAGTTTGTTCTAATTCTTAGTCGACGAGTTCTTTTAGTTGACAAGTTAACAAGTTGACGAGTTAACGGGTAAGTTTGAAGGTAACTTACTTGTCAACTCGTCAACTTGTTAACTTGTCAATCAAAATAAAAAAGAAGGAATGCTCTACTTTCTCCTCTCCCTCCTATCCCTCATTGCCGGTTATGCCATTGGCACCTTGCGTTCGCAGCGCGAGGCCATAGCAGCTAAGGCGCAACTCAAGGCCGAACAACAACATGCTGACGAGGCCATGCGCAAACAGGCGCAAGCCCTACGTGCTGAGTTTAAAGCCATGTCCGTCGAAATGATGCGCACACAAGGCGATGCCCTACGCGAGCAACACGTCAACTCGCTCGAAGCCTTACTCAAACCTCTTGGGCACGACATCGAAGCCTTTCGCACGCAGTTTGTAAAAGGACACGCCTCACTCGATGGCTATATCAAAGCCCTCGTCGAACAGACGCAGTCGCTTGGTCGCGAAGCCGACGACCTTGCCAAAGCTCTTAAAGGCAACACCAAGTTGCAAGGCAATTGGGGCGAAGCTGTATTGGCCAACCTACTTTCTGTATCAGGTCTCACTGAAGGCCGCGACTATACGTTGCAAAGCCACGTAGCTGACGGACGTGGCTCCGTAGCGATACCCGATGTTGTGGTTCACCTACCGCAAAGTCGCAACGTTATTATTGACTCTAAGGTATCACTCAAAGCCTTTACCGAATACGTGGCTGCCGACGATGCCCTTGAGCAAGACCGCCTCATGAAAGAGCACTTACGCAGTGTGCGTCAACATATTAAGGAATTGGCCGATAAGAATTATAGCAAGTTGGTAAAGGATAGTATTGGTTACGTTTTAATGTTCATTCCTGGCGAAGCCGCTTATGTAGCTGCCGTGACGGCCGACCCTACACTGCCCACTGAAGCTTACAAGCAACACGTTATCCTTATCAACCCCACCAACCTTCTCATGGCCCTTCAGCTGGCTTACAATCTGTGGCAGAGTGAGTTACAAAGCCGTTCGGTTAACGAGATTTACACCTCAGCCGAGAAACTTTATAAAAAGTTTAGTACCTTTGCCCAAAACTTTGTAAAGATAGGCAACTCTATCGACCAACTGCACCGCACCTACGATGATGCACAACGCCAACTCACCACAGGTCGTGGCAACATCATCAGTCAATTAGAGGGCTGGCGCAAGAAGGGACTTACCCCCTCAGCCTCTCTCCCCGATGAATTAACGGGAGAAGAAGAAAACTAATTAATGTGCAAATGTGCAAATGTGCTAATGTGCAAATGGTCGCCTTTATTTACTGAGTTTTAAGAAAATGAGAATAATGTAATATTATTAAAACGCAGCAAGTAAAGGTGACCATTTGCACATTCTCACATTTGCACATTAACCATGCATTTGCACATTCGCACATTAACCATGCACTTGCACATTAAAAATATCGTTTGCCATGTTTAAATTCGAAGCAAAATCAAAGTTAAAGGGCGGAATGACACTTGTAGGTGCCGTGTTGGTAGTCGTGGCGCTACTTGTCTACTTCCTGCCACGCGAAACCAAGTTTGGCTACGAATACGAGCAAGGACGCCCCTGGCGCTACAACTCACTCATAGCCACCTTTGACTTCCCAATATATAAGACGCAACAAGAAGTTGAAGCCGAAAGCGATAGTGCTTTGGCCAACTTTCAACCCTTCTATGTTGAGAATGCTCAAATAGCCCAACGCCAAATAGCCGCCTTTCATAACGACTTTGTCAATGGTGCGTTCAACGATGTGCCAGCACGCTTCTTGCCTCACATCGAACGACTCATGGCAGCCGTCTATCAAGCGGGTATTGTCAACTCGGCCGACCTTTCACAGATGGCCAAAGATCGCATTACAGGCATTCGTGTAGTCGAAGGCACTGAAGCCCTCTCGCGTTCTCTCACCGAACTCTACTCTACCCGTTCGGCCTACGAATACATCGTACATTGCGACAGTACACAGTTTCCACGCGAGATAATAGCCCGTTGTAACCTCAATCAATACCTCGCCCCCAACCTACTCGTTGATAGTGCCAAGACAAGTACCGCACGTGAGGACCTCATCGCCTCCGTTGCTCCCGCAGCAGGTATGGTACAAAGTGGACAGCGCATCATCGATCGTGGTGAGATTGTGTCGGCCGACCAATATAAGATACTACAATCCTTCGAGCGTGAGACCGTGCGTCGCAATGACCCTTCAGAAGGATTTTGGCAGGTACTCCTCGGACAGGTTATCTTTGTGTCGTGCATTTTAGGTTCATTTGTCTACTACCTCCGCCTCTATCGGCGCGACTATCTTTATTCACCTCATAGCATATTGCTCCTATCGTCGCTAGTAGCTATCTTCCCCTTGATTACCTATCTCATGGTCGATCATAAGACGTTTAGCGTCTATATGGTGCCTTACGCCATGGTGCCCATCTTTGTGCGCACCTTCATGGATTCTCGCACCGCTTTCATGGCCATGGTGTGCAGCGTCGTGCTTTCTTCTTTTGCCCTTCACTCTAACTACGAGTTTGTGGTCGTACAATTCATGGCGGGCATGACTGCTATCTATGCCCTTCGCGACTTGAGCGAACGTTCGCAACTCCTACGTGTAGCCCTTTACGCCTTCCTCACGTCCACCACCATTATGCTCGGTTTCGACCTTTCACAAGGCGTCGATTGGAGCCACATCGATCGTTCTATCTATATATATAATGGTGTAAATGGTGTTCTCCTACTCTTTGCCTATCCCCTACTCTATCTGTTGGAGAAGACATTTGGCTTCACTTCAAGCGTAACGTTGGTCGAACTTTCCAATACGAACAATATAATCTTCCGCCTTATGGCCAAGAAGGCACAAGGCACCTTTGTTCACTCCTTGCAAGTGGCCAACCTCGCTGCCGAGGTGGCCGATAAGATTGGAGCCAAACCTCAGTTGGTGCGTACGGGAGCACTTTACCATGATATAGGTAAAATGGTCAACCCCGCTTTCTTTACCGAAAATCAAACGGGTGTCAACCCACACGATGAACTCAGCGAAGAGCGTTCTGCACAAATCATCATCAGCCACGTGACAGAAGGTCTTCGTTTAGCAGATAAATATCACCTGCCCAAAGTGATACGTGACTTCATCTGTACTCACCACGGACGTTCACAAGTAAAGTATTTCTATATACAGTGGCAAAACAAACATCAAGGCGAGCAGCCTGACCCCAAACTCTTTACTTATCCTGGCCCCAACCCTTTCACGCGCGAACAAGCCATTCTCATGATGTGCGATGCCGTTGAAGCATCGTCACGTTCGCTCAAGGAATACACCGAGGAGAGTATCAAAGAGTTGGTCGACCGCATCGTCGACGGACAAGTGCAGGCAGGCTACTTCCGCGAGTGTCCTATCACCTTCCGCGATATTGCCGATGCCAAGCGCGTACTCGTAGAGAGTATCAAGACAATCTACCATACGCGCATAGCCTATCCCGAACTCAATCCCAAACCCATCACTCCGCGTCCACAACCCCGACGCCCCTACTTCTTCGGACGTAGATAACTATCAACTCAAAAAAATAAGAACCTATGATACAAAATGGAGAAAACTATATACGTTTTGATTGGGCGATGAAACGCCTCTTGCGCAATAAGGCCAATTATGTGGTGTTAGAGGGATTCTTATCCTCACTTATTGGTAAAGGGATAAAAATTCACCGATTCCTTGAGAGCGAAAGCAATCAAGAAGATGATGAAGACAAATACAATCGTGTCGATATCTTTGCAGAGAGCGAAGGAGGCGAACTCTGCATTATTGAAGTGCAGAATAGCCGCGAGCTATCTTACTTTCATCGCATGCTATATGGAGTGTCAAAAGCCATCACGGAATACATCGGTTTAGGCAAGCCCTATGATGAGGTGCGCAAAGTGTATTCCATCAATATTGTCTATTTTGAACTAGGACAAGGTAAAGATTACGTCTATCATGGCAGGACAGAGTTTAAGGGCATACATGCACCGCATGATACATTAAAACTCTCAGTACGTCAAAATGAAAAGTTCTTTGGAAAAAAAGAAAAAGATATACTACGTCGTAAAGATGCAGGTATGCTTTTTCCCGAATATTACGTATTGCGTGTAAACGATTTTGACTCTGTAGCTAAAACACCGCTTGACGAATGGATTTCCTTTCTAAAAACAGGACAAATAAGTAATGAGGCAAAAGCAGCAGGACTTCCTGAAGCTCGTGAGCGCTTACGTGTTGATGCCCTTTCCGAAGATGATAGACAAGCCTATTTTCGCCACATGGAATCTGTTCGTCATATGAAGAGTCTTTTCGACACTAGTCGCGATGAAGGTTACGAGGAGGGTCGTGCAGAAGGTCGCGAAGAAGGTCGCAAAGAAGGTCGTGCTGAAGGTCGTGCAGAAGGTCGCGCAGAGGGTCGTGCAGAGGGTCGCGAAGAAGGTAAACTTCTACAAAAAATAGAAATGGCACGTACCATGTTGGCAGATGGAATGCAGCTTAGTTTGGTAATGAAGTATACAGGCTTAACGAAAAAGCAAATAGAGGAAAGTCGAAGTTAGACTCTGGCTAAGCAATAAAAGGGAAAAAAATGCTTTTTCCCTTTTTATTGCGCTCACCTTGCACTAACTTTGCATCTCAAAATAAAGAAAAGTAATAACAAATAACATACGATGAATTTTGTAGAAGAACTCAAATGGCGCGGCATGTTGCACCAAATGATGCCGGGTACTGAAGAATTGCTCGAAAAAGGCATGACAACAGCCTATGTAGGTATCGACCCAACGGCCGACTCTTTACACATTGGCCATCTCTGCTCTGTAATGATGCTCCGCCACTTCCAGCGTGCGGGCCACAAGCCATTAGCACTCGTAGGTGGTGCAACAGGTATGATTGGCGACCCTTCAGGCAAAAGTGCCGAGCGTAACCTCCTTACTGAAGACATTCTTCGCCACAACGTTGCTTGTATCAAGAAGCAACTCTCTCACTTCCTTGACTTCGATTCTGATGCTCCCAATGCAGCCGAATTGGTTAACAACTACGACTGGATGAAGGACTTCACCTTCCTCGATTTCGCACGCGAGATTGGTAAACACATTACTGTCAACTATATGATGGCTAAGGATAGCGTGAAGAAACGCTTGAATGGTGAAGCACGCGACGGACTTTCATTCACAGAGTTTACCTACCAGCTCTTACAGGGTTACGACTTCCTTCACCTTTACGAGACGAAGAACTGCAAACTCCAAATGGGTGGTTCTGACCAATGGGGCAACATCACCACTGGTACCGAACTTATTCGTCGTACTCTTGGTGCTGAAGCTGATGCTTATGCCCTCACTTGTCCGCTTATTACCAAGGCCGATGGTAAGAAGTTTGGTAAGACGGAGCAAGGCAACGTATGGCTCGACCGTCGTTACACCACTCCTTACAAGTTCTACCAATTCTGGCTCAATGTAGGCGACGAAGAAGCAGAACGTTATATCAAGATTTTCACCTCACTCGAGCACGATGAGATTGAAGCCCTCATTGCCGAACATCGTGCCGACCCAGGTCGTCGTCTCCTTCAGAAGAAGTTGGGCGAAGAGGTTACCTGTATGGTACACAGTCGTGAAGACTATGAAATGGCCCTTGAAGCTTCAAACATTCTCTTCGGCAAGGCTACTAAAGATAGCCTCTTAAAACTTGATGAAGCTACGCTTCTTAGCGTATTCGAGGGTGTACCCCAATTCGAGGTAGCCAAAGATCAAGTTCTTGGAGCCAAGGCTGTTGACCTCTTTGCCGAAACCACCAAGTGTTTCGCTTCAAAGGGTGAAATGCGTAAGCTCACCCAGGGTGGTGGCGTAAGCCTTAACAAAGAAAAACTTGCTGCTTTCGATCAGGAAATCAATTCTGACGACCTCATTGACGGCAAGTATCTTCTTGTTCAGCGTGGTAAGAAGAACTACTTCCTCATCATTGTGAAGTAACATATATATATTAATTATATGCGTACATTATAAGGTATATTATATAGTACGCACGTATATCAGCAACTAAGGGGCAGACCTTTTGGGTCTGCGAATAAAGAGTCGTGAATTAGCTATTCTTAGCTCACCAATCTCTTATTCGCAGACCAGAGGTCTGCCCCTCAGTTGTAGCTTAACCATGCGTAGTTAAGTAGGTAAATTTTGCAACTAATTGAAAATCAATACTTTTAGAAATGCAAAGTACTTAAGAAAATCTCCGTGATAGCTGCTTTTCGCCCATTTTTCGCAAAAACGCCCACAAAAAGGCCTTCAAAACGCAAAAACATCGTTGAAAAAACTCAAAAACACAGTGCAAGAGATTTATCGCTCCCTCAGTGTTTTTAAATTTCTCCCTCAGTGTTTTCATTTTTCTCCCTCAGTGTTTTCATTTTTCTCCCTCAGTGTTTTCAAAATACTCCCTTTTACCCCTCATATCTTCCTCAGTGTTTTTTTAGAACGTCACATTTAGAACGTCAAGATTTCTTACCTATAGTCACAAATTGCAGTTTGAATAATTAACGACAAATTACATGATAATTAATGCCCCCCAGCGTGCTCATATATATATTATATGTATATACACGTAAAACAAGCGCATTTATGTTCTGCAACACAAAACGCAAAATTTTCGTCCCAATTATTTGTTCCTTCAAAGCAGAGAGCGTACTTTTGCCTTGTTACTCGTTCCCCGCGAAAAAAAGTTTGAAAAAAGTTTCATTCTTTAAGTCGTTGGTTTACAACGTCTTACGCGTTTAGAGGAGAAATTTCTCAAAAATTTCTTCCAAAAACATTTGGCCCGTAATGAAAAAGTCTCTACCTTTGCACTCGCAAATCAGAAATGAGGCCTACAACACTAACAAACACAGTGCTGATAACGGGTCGAACGAACGATAAGCAAACGATCTTTGACAAGAATTACATAAAACTATTTTGTAGAGAAGTACAAGAGACAAATGAGCATTCAAAAAAAAGAATGTCTCGGGTTAAAAAGTCACTTGTCAATTCCAAGCGAAATAAATCTGACAGGCGTCTTGAGCACAAACAGAGAATAAACAAAAACATTATATTACAATGAAGAGTTTGATCCTGGCTCAGGATGAACGCTAGCTACAGGCTTAACACATGCAAGTCGAGGGGCAGCGATGAAGAAAGCTTGCTTTCTTCAGGCGGCGACCGGCGCACGGGTGAGTAACGCGTATCGAACCTGCCTCATACTCAGGAATAGCCTTGCGAAAGTAAGATTAATGCCCGATGTTATTAGGATATCACATGATGTTTTAATTAAAGATTTATCGGTATGAGATGGCGATGCGTCCCATTAGCTTGTTGGCGGGGTAACGGCCCACCAAGGCATCGATGGGTAGGGGTTCTGAGAGGAAGGTCCCCCACATTGGAACTGAGACACGGTCCAAACTCCTACGGGAGGCAGCAGTGAGGAATATTGGTCAATGGACGAGAGTCTGAACCAGCCAAGTAGCGTGCAGGATGACGGCCCTATGGGTTGTAAACTGCTTTTATAAGGGAATAAAGTGAGTCTCGTGAGACTTTTTGCATGTACCTTATGAATAAGGACCGGCTAATTCCGTGCCAGCAGCCGCGGTAATACGGAAGGTCCG
>ERZ1032078.457-NODE-457-length-15939-cov-10.307794_pt1 | contig 15939 bp, 9 predicted proteins | sample MGYA00517101_ERZ1032078 | MGnify/ENA primary metagenome ERZ1032078 (study PRJEB33719, sample SAMN04261301) | wastewater metagenome | biome: rural village; feature: human; material: feces | host: Homo sapiens | place: El Salvador | collected 2013-01-14 ... | reverse complement strand
GCTACCGGCCTATGATCCGGCAAGATCAACAACCGGCCAATTGTTCTGCGAATCGGCAACGGGACGATGGCTCTACAAACAGGCGACGGGACGATGGTGCCGCAAACAGGCTGTCGGCCGATTCCGGTCACTGAGCATATCGAAGTGACCAATTGAATCATGGAAGTTGGGCAATCATACAAAACAACTCAGAATCCTTGGTTTATGTGAAATGTTATTTGCCAGCCGTGACGAAGTGGTTTCTTTAGTGGTATTAACGAATAAATTTCTGTTTTTTATATTTCTTATAGGTTTCTTTTCGTTTTTTACGTTTATTGTGCATATTATTGCGGTTCAAATATTTATTTAAATTTTGAACCATATGTATTTCAATGAAAAGAAACAGGAACTCGCTCCGTTCGTGAACCTGAGGAGCGACGTCGGATTCAAGGCGGTGTTCGCCGACAAAAACAACAAGGACATCCTAATCGGGGTGCTGAACATGATCCTACCCTCAGAGGCCAGAATCGATGACATCACCGAATATTCCGACCGCGAGCAGCGGCGGGATGTACCCTATGGGAAAAAGACAGTGCTGGATCTGGTCTGCCGTGACAAATCAGGCAGAACTTTTGTTGTGGAGATGCAGGCCGCCGAGGAGGACAACTTCTTCGAAAGGTGCGTCTATTACGCGTCGGGGCTCTACCATCTTGAACTGTCGGACGGGGAACGATACAAGGGACTACGTCCGGTCTATGTGGTGTCGTTCCTGAACTATCACCTGAAGCACGACGACGAGTCCCTCTGGGACACCGACCACTTCATCTCGTACTGGCAGTTCACAGAAAGACGCACCGGAATGGTTGCGGATCAGACAATTAGTATTATCTTTGTGGAGATGACGCTGTTCACCAAGACGCTGGAGGAGTGCGTGACGGAGTTCGACAGGCTGTTCTACATATTCAAGAACAGTGATGGCTTCCAAAGGATCCCCGAATGGATTGAGGAGGCAGGCGGGATCTCCAGACGGCTCGCCGAGGCGTGTGAGGTGGCGGCGTTCGACAAGGAGAAGAAACTTAAATACGAGATTGACAAGATGAACGAGTGGGACATTCTGGCGCAGCGGGAATTCGCCGAGCGCAAGGGCTTCGAGAAAGGATACGCCGACGGAGAGGCAAAGGGGATTGCTGACGGGACGGCTAAAGGTATGGCTAAAGGTATGGCTAAAGGTATGGCTAAAGGTATGGCTAAAGGTATGGCTGAAGGTATGGCTGAGGGTTTGGCCAAAGGAAAGGCCGAGGGGATGGCCAAGGGAAAGGCTGAAGGGAAGGCTGAAGGAAAGGCTGAAGGAATGATTGAAGGCAGACTAGACGTGGCCAAGGCTCTGCTTACCAGTGGAATGCCGATTGAGCAGATCAAGCTGTACACCAAACTTTCCAAGGAGCAGATTGAGGCAATTCAGTAATGGATACTTGAGCATAAGTGGTCAGTAAGAGACATTATCATGGCTAACCTCCGAAAGCTGGGGGTGGCTATGTTGGTATATTCTGTGCCGCAATACGTCGCCGAGGACAAGCACCGTGGCTACAACACCACCCACCTCTTCAAAGTGCCACAGAGCCACCACCGTTAATCATAATAGAAGTTACTAAAATGCGCTCCCGGGTTCAGTATTCCGGGAGCGCTTGAATAATATGATCAGCAAGACTGATTACTCGACAACCTCAAAAATAGGGCTCGTTCCTTCAGCATCAGACTCTGCGGCCAAACGACATGTACCTCCATTAGGGGCCTCAAGCGCTTTCTTTCCAAGAGTCCAGTTAACGACACAGACCATTCTGACCTGCGTGATGTTCCTCGGAACGATGGTCGTGCTGAGGATGGATATGCTGATGTGCCTTTTCATCACGCTGGCCATAGCCACTTTCTACCGGATGTACAGCGGAGAAGGCGCGCGGAAATCCGACCCCGTGATGCTTCCCGTGTGGATTTTCTTAGCGCTGTTCACCAAAGGGCCGGTCGGTCTGCTGATGCCTCCGTTGGCGATAGCCGTGTTCCTCGCCGTGAAACGGGACTGGAAAGGATTCCGTAAGTATCTTGGACTCAAAACCTGGGGCATCATCGCCGGTCTCGCCGCGATTTGGCTCACTTGCGTGTGGTTCGAAGGCGGCGCCGAGTACATCGACAACCTTCTGTTCAAACAGACGATGGGACGCGCGGTCAACGCCTTCACGCACGCCAAACCGTTCTGGTTCTACCTTGTGTCCATCTGGTGGTGCCTCGCTCCGTACTGCCTTCTGCTGATAGGTTCGCTCGTGGTGTCGCTGATTCCGGCGCGCCATCTGCCATCGGACAAAGCCGCCGGAACCTCGGATTCCTCACATACTCCGTCCTCCAAGCGTTCCGATCTGGAGATTCTGCTCCTTTGCGCGATAGTCTCGACAATCGTGATGCTGTCGTGCTTCAGTTCCAAACTGCCGATCTACCTTGTTCCGGTCTTCCCGTTCATCGTCTATCTGCTTCCCGTCCTGCTTGGCAGAACCGGCGAGCGCCGCTGGATACCTTGGGCCGTCGGAATCTTCAACGTCCTGTTCATCATCGTCGGCGCGGGCGCTCTGCTGATCCTTCTCGGAGCGGTCAGCGTCCCAGCGGTGAATGAACTGTTGAATGAATATTCCTTCGCCCGGGAAATCCCTGTCATCAACGGAATCATCCTCCTGACGATTGCGAACTGCATCGGGCTATGGTTTCTTGTCAAGCGGAAATGCTGGAATATTCCGTCTTTCCTGCTAGGAGCAGGTCTGCTGCTCGCTGTTTTCTCCGCATCGGCGATTATCCGGGACGTTAACCCTTACATCGGCTACGGTTCCATCTGCGCTAAAGTCCCTGAAGGCACGCAGGTCGCCACAGTCTTCCTCCACAGACCCAAGAACATCGACACCTACATCGGCCGTCAGATCACTGACTACGGCAAGGATTGCGACAAGCTGGCCGAGGACATCGGCGAAGCTTCCGCAAGTGGCTCCGAGGCAAGGCATTTGACCATTGTCACACGCAGATCAAGGCTAGAAAGCGAACCGCTCCTACAAGAGATCTTCAAGTCCGGCACCGCCGTAATTCATTCCGGACCTTACTGCCTCACGACGGTGACCATCCGATAAATCCGTAACATTTTACACTTTTTTAAGATGCAGCATTGTCGTTCACAAACAAATCGCTAATTTTGCACCTGAAAAATTTGTAACAAGTTACAGAAAAATCAGACACCATGGTGCAAAGGACTCAATATCTGCAACAACTTATCGACAGTATGGGCAATGGTCTGGTAAAAACCATCACAGGTATCAGACGCTGCGGTAAATCAGTGCTGCTCAGGGACATATTCGGGCAATGGCTTAAAGACAATGGCGTGGATGATGGCCACATCATATATCTCTCTTTTGACGATATGGAAATAGAGGAACTGCGTGAGCCAAAAGAATTCTTGAAGATGGTCCGCAGTAGAATTTCCGATAATAAGACACACTATCTTCTGCTTGATGAAGTGCAACTTATGGACAGATTCGTGGAAGTTCTCATCAGCCTGATGCACAATGAAGTATTTGATATTTTTGTGACTGGAAGCAACTCAAGATTCCTTTCCACCGACATTGTGACTGAATTCAGAGGTCGCTCACAAGAAATCCGTATGCAGCCATTGACTTTTTCAGAATATATAAGTACATTTGATGGTGATAAAGATGAAGCATGGAGCGAGTATATCGAGTTCGGCGGGCTGCCACAAATTTTGTCTTTCAAGACCAAACAACAAAAAATCACCTACCTGTCAAACCTTGTTGAAACGGTATATATCAAGGACATAGTTGAGAGGAACAAGTTAAAAAGCGGCGAGGGAATCACAGAATTGCTTCGGACATTGGCCTCATCAATGGGTTCTCCATGCAATCCTAGACGAATATCCAAAACATTCGAAAGCGTTGAAAAGAAACACGTGTCCAGCGAAACAGTGGCACGACATATTCGTTATTTCAACGAGTCATTTCTGATAACAGAGGCTTTGCGCTACGATGTAAAGGGCCGCAAATATATAGGCACAGAGACCAAGTACTACTTCACGGATATAGGATTGCGGAACAGCATTCTTGGTTTTAGACAGATAGAAGAAACGCACATAATGGAGAACGTTCTCTATAATGAATTGAAATACCGTGGTTATAATGTTGATGTCGGGATGGTTGAAATCATGGAGCGGAACGCTGATGGAAAGCAAGAGCGCAAGCGACTTGAAGTTGATTTTGTCGCCAATCAAGGAAGCAAGAGGTATTACATACAATCCGCGCTCCGAATGGAAGATGATGACAAAGTCAGGCAAGAGAAGAAATCTCTGATAAATATTCCTGATTCATTCAAGAAAATCATCGTAGTGAAAGACCGTATTACCTCATACCACGATTATGACGGAATCTTGAGGGTAGGCTTATTCGACTTTCTTCTGAATCCGGACAGCCTTGATTTGTAGCTTTTCCTCCATCCTCACACGCAGATCAAGACTAGAAAGCGAACCTCTCCTGCAAGAGATCTTCAAGTCCGGCACAGTCATCCATTCCGGTCCTTACTGCCTGACAACCGTGGAGAGGCGGTAGGAGCGTTGTCCGATTGCAGGCACTGTTTTTGTAAGTAATTGATTCACATCATAATTACAACCACATAAAACACCTGTTATCATGCAATGTTTCCTAAAATTAACTGCGGCTGTCTTCTTCGCTACAGCTTTGTCATTATGCCTTCGCGCGGAAAAGGTCGACAAATCTCCCGTAACCTCCTTTGACCTCAAACGCTACCTTGGCACATGGTACGAGATCGCCAGATTCGACCACCCGTTCGAAAGAGGGATCTCGCACGCCGCCGCTGAATATGTCCTCAGGGATGACGGCAAGATCAGTGTCACCAACACCGGATGGAAGGACAGCCGGTCAAAGACAGCCATCGGCAAGGCCAAGCAACCTGATCCGGTCAACAACCCGGCTCTGCTCCGTGTCTCCTTCTTCCTGTTCTTCTACTCTGACTACCGTGTCCTTATGATTGACGATGACTATTGCCTCGCCCTCGTCGGCAGCTCAAGCGACAAGTACCTTTGGATTCTGTCCCGATCCCCACAGATTCCTCAAAAAGCCGTTGACATGGTCCTTTCCGAAGCCTCCAGACGAGGCTACGACACTTCCCGGCTCATCTGGGTGAACCAGGAGCGAGGCATTGACAATCGTTAAAATCTGAAAGAGGCTGACTCAAAAGGTCAGCTTCTTTGTTTGCATACCAAGAAGTTCAGGAGGGTGCCATTCGGAAAGCCATAGGCACCCATGGCCTTGTGAACGGAAGAGTGCCCACGACAAAGTCGTGGGAGGGATTTAGTTGATCAGGTGTACAAGTATGTGTCAAACTTGGATGGAGCCAGGTTTAGCGTATGTAGAGCCTGAAGTTGAATCCTAGCCAGGTTGTCTACCGGCTGTTGGTTGCGGGATACCCTTATCCTAAGAAGGTTCCATCGCAATTCCCTGAATATCACAGCATGGCTCTTCGCTTGCAGTTGGCGAACACCGTAATGTCCCCTGCAAGCGGTTCAGGGGCATGGTGGCGTGCTCGCCGATTTCACCACATTTGTCCTTCCCTATCGTACTCGTTCCACATGCACGTTGTGTCCACAAATAAGTCGCTACCATCCATCTATCCACCTATCTATCCACATATCTTCTCCTACCTTCCCACCTGCTCATCTACCTTTCAACTCTCAAGTGTGAATGGCTTCTCACACCTAGAAACCTTATATGAAGAACATCAGCACTTTACGTTTCTAGGGGTGAACGGATTTGCACACCTGAAAGAGGCGGTTGGCATTTCAGGCCGTTGTGGGCAAGGTTCCGACTCCTAGGTGTGAATCTCTTCGTACGCCTGGAAACGCTATGTAATGAGTATCAGCGTTTTGGACTTCTTGGTGTGTGCGTGACAAGCAGGGCTGAGATAAGACTGTATGTCGTTATGTGATTCTGTTTAGGTAATAATGTGCATGGACGGCGATCTCATTGGTGGTGTCATGCGTGGTGTCATGCGCGGTGTCGTGGGCTATTTGTTCCCCAAACGGGATCAAGTGCTTAAGAAACCGGATCTCCTCAGTCGTTGTGCGACCGGTCCCGAAGGTGGCGCCACCCTCCACCGCCTCCTTCGCCGTGAGGTCCTGCCGCTCCGTTCCGAGAGGCACTTAAACCTCCCGCGCCATCCTCTTTCCGGCTGAGCTGAGATTGCGGTGGCGGCAGATCCGACAGAAGAACGATTGAGGTCAATCACAGGGTAAACTCATACAAGAGCTCCGCAAAAACATTGCTCACAAGTCAGCGCAGGCTGATGCATCGCGGCAACAGACCGACAGAACCCGAAGCCTGCTTTGGAAATATAAAGTTCAACCATGGCTCCAAGAGGTTCCATTTGAACTCAAGGAGAAAGACAAAAGTGGAATGGGGGTTGGTATCATTAGCGCATAACCTCAGGAAGTATGTCGCCTATAAAACCGAGTCAATGCATAAACAGGCTCAAAGCATGGTACTTGTCACTGAGAAGTCACCATTAGGAATCGTTGTATAGGGTCAGGTGGCTCTGACAGAGCGTGACCGGCCACAGCCTCGTGAGAGGCTCCCGAAGGAACGGAGTTCCGAAGGGTGGATGGAGCGAAGCGGAACTCTGGATGAGCCTTTCGACAACTCTGTGCCATACTATATAATGAAAGAAACCGACCCTTTTGGGTCGGTCTCCTTCATTATAGAGTTATCGCACTATTACTTGTGGATGTTGATGTTGTCGATGAAGATACGTCCCGCACCGCTTACCTTGTAGTTGTAAGATCCGGTGTAGTTGCCGCTGTCGTCCTTGACAAGCACACGGTACATCACAACGACAAGTCTCGTGTTGGCCGTGGCGCCCTTGATCTTCGCCGAAGAGTGTGTCCAGCTGTAAGTGCCGGTAGGCTGGTCAACCTTAAGCACATCGCTGTACTTGGTGCCGTTCTCGAACTGGCCGTCACCCTCGATCACAACAACGACTCCTGAATCGTCCACCTTACCGCTTCCCTGCACCATGGCGGCATGGTCAAACTCCACAGTCACGTCCGTAGCGGATGTAAGAGGAAGCTTAGGAAGTCTGATGGAAGTGTTCTTGCCTCCTGTCTTGTTGAACTTGAGGTACTTGTCCTGGAGATAGATCAGTTCAAGGGAAGGATTCATGTCCTCGTAGCCGGCATTGGCGAACGCAGGCAGAGTGAAGGCTTTCACAGCGTCGCCATAGATGTTGATCGCGCTGTCATCTTTTTTGTTTCCGATCGTGTCACCGACTTTACCTCCAGCCGCTGTGTATGTATCAATAAGTGGAGTCAACCATCCGAAATCATCGAAGAAGCAGACACCGGCGGCTGCCTGAGCCACGTCAACAGTGTAAGTGTAGTTGTACTCGGCGTTCTTGAACACAACCTGGCCTGTTCTTGCGGTGCCTGAATTGGCCTCGAAGGTCACGTCAACAGGATAGGTTCCGGCGGCAGGAATGTTCATCGCAGGAAGCTTCACCCATGACGGAGCGGTGACGGTGAAAGGAACATTGGACACAATGTTGAGCTTTCTCGTCTCACCTATTCCGGCGATGGTGTTGACTCCTGGATATGTCACCGTGATGCTAGGCTCGAACTTGGCCTGCTTTACAGTGAGGACAGACTCGATGTTGTCCTTGAAGAAGCGGATGGTTCCGGTTCTGTCAGTTCCTGTGAGGTTAGGCTCGGCCTTGAAGGTCTTGGATACAGTCTCGACGACAGCCTTTGTGGCAGGAGTGGAGACCTCTGTGATCCAAGAGCCGTTGATCTCGGTCTCGAACTCAACGTTAGACTGGATCTTTGCCGTGAACTCGGCGCCCTGGCCAAGAACCTCGACAGTGTTGCCTGTAGAGATGCTGATCAGCGGATCAAGCTCTCCGCCGGCGGCGGACTGAACGACGTGGATGTTCTTTCTGGTGTCAGCTGAAGCCAAAGTGATTACGGCGTGGCGGAGCTTGGAGCTTATGCTTGGCTCGCAAGTGATCTTGACCGTGGTTTCCTCACCTGCCGGACCTTCTATGACATCAAGGGACAGCCAATCAGCGTCAGAGCCCTTGGTCAAAGTCCAAGGATTGTCAGACTCGATCTTCAATTCGTAAGGCTTGTCCGGAGTTCCCTCAAATGTGATGACATCATCGGAAACAATGACCTTGGCATAGACAGGATCCGAATATGGAATGTCGGAATCAGCGATCTTGATGTTGTCAAGATGCCAACGCTGCTGGTCAGGAGTTACGGATGCATACTCGGCAGGACGGATGATAAAGCGTGTCGTGTTATTGACTCCCTTGGCGGTCACAGTAGCGTGCTGCCACTCAAGATGTCCCTTCTCCTGCGTGGTCACGAACGGATCACTGATCTGCGTGCCGTTGTCGAAGAATCCCTTGCCGGTGAGTTCGACCACAATCTGAACCTTGTCAATGTTGCCGGAGCCGGTCATATGAGCCGCCCAGTCAAAATCAAGATCGACATTGATCAACTCGTCTCCCTTGAAGTCCTGCTTAGGGAGGATCATACCGTTGTTATTGTTAACAGTAGCGGTGCTTGTCTTGCCGAACTTCCAGTAATATTTCTGAGCATAGATGACCTTGCTATTCGGATTCAGATCCTCGTAGCCCTTATCGGTCAAGGCTTTAAGAAGTCCCGACAGAGCGTCGTTGCTCCTCAGGTTCGGAGCCTCTCCACCGGAATTGTTGTCACCAACTGAGTCATCAACCCTGACGCCTGAAGCGTCGATGTATGATTTCATCCAGGAGAAATCATCGTAGAAATAGGCATTGAGGCTATCGTTGATTCCGTTATCCTGCACATCGGTCACGGCAAGGGTCAACTCTCCATCGGAAAGTCCGAGGACGTAGGCCTTGACCGAGATGTTGTGCATATTCACAGACTCAATGTCAACCACACCGGCTCTTGGGTCGAGAAGTTTTATCGCAACCGGAAGAGACTGCTCAAACTTAAGCTCGTGGCCAAGAAGTCCTGCCTCGACGGTGACATAAGTGACAACGTTAGCCTTGGAAGGATCGAGATTGGAAAGCAGATCCACCGGTTCAGGACGGGTGACCTCAGCGTTGGACTTGACTGTGACACCACCGGCCTCAAGGGCGGCGTTGCCATAAAGAGTGACCTTCTCGCCGGCGAGTGAAACCTTGTCACCTATGGCGATCTCCCCCTTGTAGGAGACATAGATCGAGGCGCTCTCGTCAGTCGCCACGAACCCATCGGATGTCAGAGCTACAACTTGAGCCTCAGCCACTTTTGCGAACAAACCATCATCGAGGGTGAATATTTTCGAGATCGGCATCTCCTCCACTCCGAGGTAATTGTCACCTTTCTGGTAGATGACGGTGCGGATTGAGTAGCCGCGGTTGTTGGCGATGGTTAGGGTGCCCTCACGAGGGGCGGCCATCGCACCGTTGGCGACGTTGTCGGTGACGCTCACGGTCACATCTACTGTGTTGGTTCCGGATGTCGGATCGACTGTGATCCAGTCGGCGTCCACATCGATGAACCATGCCTCATCAGAGGCGATGGTCAGGGACTGCGGCTCCGCTCCGATTGCCTCGAAAGTCAGGCTTGACTCCGAAAGAAGGGCGCTCGGCTTGACATATTCCTCCTCGGAGCATCCGATAATCGGGAGGACGGCAATAGCCGCGGCGCAGAGTCTTATTATATTCTTAACTATTTTCATAATTTCTTCGTTTGTTTCAATGGATTAATTCATTCCATTATCGGTGTCCCCGTCGGAGGAACTCAGGCCGTCATCCCATCCAGGATTCTGCGCAAGGTTCTTGTTAAGATCCCTGTCGCCTCTTGGAATAGGGTACAGATAGTCGCGGTTCTCATCGAACGTGCGAGTCTTGGTACGGTACATGTCAACATAGCCCTTGTGGCCATCGCTCAGCACGATACCGTTCGAGTACGGCACATAGTTCCCGTCGATCTCGATCTCCTGGATCTGCAGGAACACGAACTTTTCTCCGTATTTCGTTTTGTACTCTTTCTCTATCTTGCCGTCAACACTTTTAGTGTCATAAAGATAGATGTCCGGCTTGCCGTCACCCGTAAGGTCGTAAGGGCCGACACCAGGGAAATACGTTCCGTAGAGAGGTTGAGGGAAGCAAAGGCCTTCCTTCCACCTCACGATGTCATCCCAACGGCTCGCCTCCAGAACGAGTTCGATCGTCCTCTCGCGGCGGATCTCAAGAATCTGGGCGAGATTGGCGGGATTGAGCCTCCCGATGTTCTGGTAGCCATATTTCTCGGAGATGAGGTAAGGATCCACGGTAAGACCCGCAAGCTGCATGTGAGGCATTCCAACCCTGTCACGAAGTTTGTTGATGGACTTGTCCACATCCTCCTGGGTAAGGATATTCAGCTCGGCCTTGGCCTCCGCATAGATGAGATAGGCCTCCGCGAGACGGTACACAGGCATGTCGTTGAATGACATGTCGGCGCGTTCCGCAGTCTCGTACTCCGGACTCATGACGAACTTCTCAAGCTGGTAGCCGGTCGAGGTCATTGTCAGATCAGGGCCATAGACGGTCTTTTTGGAATTTGTGCGGACGTGGCTCGGAAGCCTCATGATCATGCCAAGACGAGGATCACGATCCTTCATCTCATCCACGAACTGCATGGTCTCCCAGCCCTCCTTGTCGGTGAAGCGCGAGCCATCCTTCATGAGGAAGCTATCCACGAACTTCTTGGAGAAGCCTGGGTTGCCGCCTGTGTTCATTAGCACATAGCCTGTGGCGTTGTGGGTACATCCGATGGACTGCTCCATCTTTATGGCGAGGATGTACTCATTCTTGTCGGCGTCAACCTCCATGAAAAGGTCATGGTAGTTCGCGGCCAATGAATATTTTCCCGACTCCATCACCTTTTGGGCAGCCTCGTAGGCCAACTTAAGATAGTCATCGGCGGAGCGTCCACCCTGGAATGAAAGGCCATGGTACTTTCTGAATGTCCCTTCGTAAAGGCAGAACTGAGCCTTGAGCATACAGGCGGCCCATTTGTTCACACGATAGACACTGACATCTGAAGGGAGAGACTCGATCGCCTCATCGATGTCCTCGATCATGTGGGACATGATGAGTTCTCTTGAATCCCTCGGATTGAAGAGAGTGGAGTCAGTCGAGCCGAGTTCCTTGTCGTACCAAGGAACGTCACCGAACCTCTTCACCTTCCCGAAATAGAACTTCGCGCGGAAAAACTTAGCGAGACCTGTGTATTTCTTGACAGCGTCCGGATCGGAACACTGGTCCATGTGGCCGAGCATGGTGTTGATCTTGCGGAGCTGTCCCCAAGACCAACCTCCTTTGGAAGCCGTTGTTGGAACCTCGCGGGCCGTGCCGCCAAGAAGTTCATCCGAAATCGTTCCTTTCTGGAACACAAGGTCTGACTGTTCGTCGTAAGGAGTTTTATCCAGAAGGTTGTCATAGAAAGAGTTGGAGAACAACTTCAAATCCTCCTCGTTACGGAAATATGTCTCCGGAACAAGCCTGTCCTTAGGGTACTTATCCAAAAAGCTGTCACATGAGGTGACTCCAAGGACGATTGTCAAAATAGGTAGTAAATATCTTTTCATTTTCACTGTCCTCCATCATTAGAATGTTATGTCGATGCCGAACATGATGGTCTTCTGCCACGGATAGGCGACTGCGTCCTTGGCGTCGGAGTTCTTATACAGACCGTCATTACTCTTTTTGGTGACACGACGATACGCAGACTCCGGATCCAGATACTTGGTGTACTTCTTGATCGGAGACCAGTAGGCCAGGTTCTCGCCGGAGAAGTAGAAACGCACCTTGTCAAGGCAGATTGCCTTTGTCCACTTCTGCGGAAGGGTGTAGCCTACCGTAAGGTTCTTCAGCCTGAGATACCTAACGTTCTGGATGTACCTGCTGTTAGGCGGCGCGAGCTCTCCACCGGTCGATGAATAGACACGCGGCCTTGGGAAATAGGTGTCAGGGTTCTCTTCGGACCAGACGGTCTTGATGAAGTCACGTGGCATGAAGGCCGTGTAGTAGGCGTAGGAATATGATCCCCAGAATGCTATGTTCATGCCGGAAGGATACCAGTAGTGGTTGCCCACACCCTGAAGGAATGTCGAAAAGTCGAATCCCATCCAGTCAAATCCAAGGTTGATACCGTACTGGAGGCTCGGAAGCGAGTTGCCGAGAATCTTGCGGTCGCCAGGGCTGTCGGCGGTGTTGTCGCCAAGGGTGATCTTGTTGATTCCGCCTTCTCCTTCCTGTTTGTTGTCGAGATCGACATACCTGAGGTCACCAGCAAGGAATCCGCCCTGCATACGGTTGGTGCCGACATAAGTGAGGGCGTCGCAGACGTTTGCCTGATAGTCCTTGGCTTCCTCATCGGTAGCGAACAGGCCGTCCACAACAAAGCCCCAGATGTCACCGATCCTCTGGCCAACATAGTAGTCAGTGAGTCGTTTGTCAGGATTGTTGGCATACCTTGTGATGTGGGAGGTGTAATCGCTCACTGAAGCGCGTATGCTGTAGTTGAACGGCTTCCCGAGAAGCTCGAAGCTGTCCCTCCATCCGAGGGAGATCTCGTAACCCTTCGTCCTCAAATCCGCGGAGTTCTCTTTAGGGGCGTCTTCGCCATAGACACTTGGAAGGGCGTTGCCCTGAATGAGCATGTTCTTTGTGTCACGGATGTAGGCCTCTGCGGTAAAGTCAAGCCTTCCGTTCAGCATCGACGCGTCAAGACCAAGGTTGTACTGATAAGTGGTCTCCCAAGTCAGGGATGACGAGTTAGGGGCGGAGATTCCGGCATACTGGGCCTTCGTGGAACCCTCGCCGAATGTAAACGCCTTGAAATCATCGATGGAGATGGTTCTCATGAACATGTAGTCTTTGACATTCTGATTACCCAGCGAGCCGAAAGAAGCGCGGAGCTTGAGGTTGTTCACAAGATTCTTGGCCGGGGCGAAGAACGGCTCCTCAGAAATACGCCAACCAGCGGACACTGAAGGGAACAGTCCCCAGCGATGCCCCTTGGCGAAACGGGATGATCCATCGTAGCGTCCGGATGCCTCGACAAGGTACTTGCCTTTGTAGTCATAGTTGACACGACCAAAGAAACCGGCGAGGGCATACTCACTCTGCCCGCCTTCCAAATTGGTTATCTTGGCGCCGGTAGAAGGATCCGGGACAATCAGATTGAAGTCATTCAGGAGTTCATCGGAAATATTCTGTCCCTTGGCGGTCACGTTCTTGTAATGGTAAGTTTCGGCATTGAAACCGAACATCACCTTGACATTGTGGGCGTTGTTGAAGGAATCTTCATAAGTTCCGAAGATGTTGCCGGTGTAATAGTCATATCTTCTCGTCCTTTCCTCCAACTCATTAAGGCCCGCTCCTGTGGTGTAGGCTCCGAAGACTCCCGGACGGATGCCGTAAGGAATGTTCACCGTCCTGCCCATCCCGTTGCGGTTCACCCTTCTGTAGGTGAAGTTGGCTGTGAGGTTGAACTGCTTGACCGGACGGATCACAAGCTCCGTGGTGTTGGCGAAGTTGAACTTCTTGTCGTAGTTCTTGTGCTTGCCCATCGCGAAGACAATCTGACGACCGTTGGCGACGTTGTAGTTACCACCGATGATAAGCGGGTTGTTGTAAAGTCCCGTTCCGTCAGGGTTGAAAAGCGGGAAGGACGCAGGGGTGTGACGAAGATTCCTGAACACATCCTGAATGTCACCCACTCCGATCCATGAATAGTCGGAGCTATAGAATGACATATTGTTGGACAGACTCATGATCTTGTTCAGCTTTGCGTCGATCTTCGCGCGCATGTTGTACTTCTGGAACACATCTGGCTCGGTGGCCTTCATGATACCGGTCTGGCGGTCGTAACCACCTGAGAGGAAGTACTTGATGTTCTTGCTTCCGCCACTGACCGAGATGCTGTGCTGCTGGACAGGATGCTCATCCCTGAACATCTCGTGGTACCAGTCGGTGTTGCAGTAGTAGACCCACTGTTCCTTGCCACCGCGGATGTCCTTGATGACCCACGGGCGGTCAGGGTTCTCGGTCTTGTCATTGACACGCGCAAGCATTTCCATCATGTCGTGCTGGGTGTAGCCAGTGTAAGGAGTGCCGGCGGCCTGTGTCTTCCAGAAAAGGTCAAGAGTGTAGACCGACCAGTAGCCTCTGTCCTCGTAGTCGGTGGAGGTTGTAGGCTCCTCCCAACCGAAACGTCCGCTGTAACGGATCTTGGCCTTGCCATCGTCGGAGTCACCTTTCTTGGTGGTCACGAGGATCACACCGTAGGCGGCGCGGGCTCCGTAGACAGCCGCCGCGGCGGCATCCTTGATTACGGAGATGCTCTCGACATCATTCGGATTGACATCCTCAAGGTCGCCCAAGGCTCCGTCGATAAGGACGATAGGGCTGGCTTCGTTGACCGAAGTGAAACCGCGGATGTTCAGTTTTCCGGTACTGCCCGGATTACCGGACTGGGTCGTGATGTTGAGTCCCGGAACAGACCCCTGAAGCATTGTCACAAGGTTGTGTGACGAACGGTCCTTGAGTTCCTTGTCTCCGACGACTGATATGGCTCCGGTAAGGTTCACTTTCTTCTGTGTCCCATAACCGACAACAACCGTCTCGTTCAGCATCATGTTATCTTCCTCCAGGACGATAGTGACAGATGCCTGTGAAGCGGGGACAGACACTTTCTTTGTGGCATAGCCAAGGGAGGACACCTCAAGGGTGACATTCCCGGCTGGCACCATCAATGAGAAAGTACCGTTTTCGGAGGTCATGGTTCCGTTGCTCGTTCCGTCAACGATGACCGCGACCCCGACAAGAGGCTGCTGGGCGGCGTCGAGAACTTTTCCCGACACCTCTCTCTGGTTCTGCGCGAAGGCGGCCGTGAGACAGCCCAGCATCAGCGCCAAAGAGACAGCAAGTGATTTGATAACTCTCATAAAGATGAAAATTGGTTTTTGTATGTGTTAAACTTGATGTTTGATTATTTCTTGAAATCCTCGACTTTGAAAGCCTTCGGACGCTCCATCTTCTCGGTGAAGACATTGCCGAACTCATCCGTGACAGTGATTGTCAGGTCAATGTCCGCATCCGGCGCCGTCACCTTGAAGAAATGATGCCACAATTCTGTTGTGAAGTTTGGGCGGGATTTCAATCCGGTTTTGTTGTACCTCTTGGCGGAGAGAGCCGCTATGTGGAGCGGATCATAGGCCGAGGTCCTCTCCCAAGTGAGTTCCTTGCCGTTCTCGTCCGTCACGCTCAAAGTCCATTTGGAATTCCAGTTCCAGATGTTGATGAGAACCTCATTGTCTGAGTTCTCCGGGTACGCCTTGACGTATTTCCCGAAACCCTTGTCAGTCAACTCCACGTTGTCGGTAGGCATCTTAGGCACATCTTTCTCATAAGTGAAATAGACTTGGTTGAGATCGTAGGTTCTGAACTGATAGTCCTCGTCCCAGGCGGTCGCCTTGAATTTCCACTTGATGTCGGTCCCGTCGATGTCCCAGATGCCGTAGCCCGCGGGTGATCCGTCTGTTCCTACGTAGACACCCGGAGTCAGGTTGCCCGACCACCACCACGAAGCGCAGATCGCGCCCGAGTTGTGCTCGCTGAAATCCGTGGCGCCGTGCTTGCCGGACTCCTCCGGGTTCACGTTATAGATCACATGCGTGTGACCAGAGACAAGATGCGCCTTGTAGCCCTTCAGGATGTCAAACAGCCTGTCGGCGTTGGATGTCACGACTTTGTAGTCATCACCGGCTTCCGGACTGAAAATCTGGGCATGGGTCGTGAGTATCAATGGCGTGGACTTGTCCACATACCTCA
>ERZ1032078.455-NODE-455-length-15966-cov-7.607944_pt1 | contig 15966 bp, 16 predicted proteins | sample MGYA00517101_ERZ1032078 | MGnify/ENA primary metagenome ERZ1032078 (study PRJEB33719, sample SAMN04261301) | wastewater metagenome | biome: rural village; feature: human; material: feces | host: Homo sapiens | place: El Salvador | collected 2013-01-14 ... | reverse complement strand
CTCTAAGTCGCATCCCGACCGCGAGAAGACGTTTGAGCAGGCTAAGAAGAGCATAGCACGCTTCGGCGAGGACGGACTGCGACGCTTCCTCGAATGGAAAGCCATGTTTGAGTAACAAAGTCAACCCTTATAAAACCGTGTTTATGAAACAGAGCCGTATCATTTTGTTTTCATTCTTGCTTCTCCTTATAGTGGCAGGTTGCAAGAAAGACCCTCAGGAAATCTTCAACGAGCAGAAGTCGGGGGTAGTGCTCATTTGCAATGAGTTTTATTATGACGTCACCCTGGCCGACGGTGAGCATTTCTATTTCACGGGCATAGCCGACGACGGCTCCCTGCAAGGGCTCACGTCGAGCCTTGCCGACATCCAGAGGTCGCCGGCCATACTCAATGGCACGGGCTTCTTCATCGACGGCACCGGGCGCATATTGACAAACAGGCATGTCGTGGCGCCGGAGATTGACAAGGACCAGGTTAGGCAGAACATGAACTCCATCATGGAAGGCTACGCGCAATACATACAGGCTCTGCAAGACTCGATGGATCAGCGTTACCAGGCCATACAGCAGTATGCGCAGTCGAGAGTGTATGAGGATGAGTATGGCGAGAGCCAGCTATACATGAGCCAAGACGAAGTGGACCAGCTCAACACGGAGCTTGAGAACCTTAGACAGCAATACGCCCAGGCAGAGAACGTTAAGGACAGGGTGAGGAGCAATATCCTCGGCTACAACTTCTCCATACAGCTGCATTCGCAGTTTGGCATCGCCTACGACGGAAGCAACGTGAACAGTTGGGACGACTTCATGAAACGGCCATGTGCCTTACTCAAGACTTCGCAAGACGCCAACTCAGACCTCGCCCTGCTTCAGCTCAAGAGCAAGCAGACTCCACCAGACAAGTACATATTCTATTATACCAAGTTCGACCCCGACAAGGAGAACGTGAAGATAACGCAGCAGCTCTACATGATTGGCTATAACCAGGGCGTGTCGCTCGCCAAGACAAACAATGGCATAAACGCGCAGTTTACCATGGGAACTATCTCGCAGGCTCCCGACGGCAACCGCATAGTCTACAGCATTCCGGCCATGCATGGATCAAGCGGCTCACCCGTAGTTGACGATGATGGCAACCTCGTGGCGGTGAACTTCGCGGGGGCCAACGGCAGCGACAACTTCAACTTTGGCATACCTATTCTCCGTGTCATCACCTTCTTGAAATGATATTTGCTTTTGTACAAATTAAATATCTTCCCTACATGGAAGACCAGGCTTGAAAACTGGCAGAAAAAAGAGGCTAAAGATGTTTCTTTTTTCTGCCATTGCACTGTAATGCCATTAGATCTTCTTTCCTCTCTTATCCACTTGCCATAATCACTGTTGGGATTCCTGTTGGGTCTAAGACTGTTATACATTCCTGTTTTCTCCCATATCCTCGCTGTCCTGCTGAAATACTCAGTGGCACAAAAATCTGCAAGACCTAATAACTGTTTAAAAACGAATGAGTTGCGTATAACTGAAATAGGTGAAAGTAACAGAATGGTAACAATAATTCAATTCTGTTCCACATGTGTACTTTCGTTTCCTATACTTCGCAAAGTATACGCATTTTGTTTGAGATGGACAATAAATTAAATGAGAATATACTTTCATGCCATTAAATAATTCCGTACTTAACTTCGTTAAACATCCAAACTCCGACAGCCATTTGCTTATACAGTTAGTAGAGTATTGAATCAGCATATTACGAGATTTTTTTAAAAAACAAGTACGAACTTACATCTCTTTCAGAACAATGTGTTATCTTTGTACACAAGGCAAAGTGATATTGTTACAAGAAAGTCATTTATCTCTTCCGTCAATGCTATGCTTGCGGAATGGCCTAAAAATCTGATGACTGTTGAAAAAGTTGGAGCTATTCTTGAAAATCTCATTCTAAAGAACTATCTTTGCAAAGTAGTATATTCAAAATATACATTTTATGAATTTTATCGATAGAAATAAGGAATTAGGCCGCTTGGAAGCTGCCCTAAAGGGTTGCAAAGGCAAGTTACTGTTTGTCTATGGTCGCAGACGGTTGGGCAAGTCCAGACTGATAAAGAGAATCCTAAAAGAGGGAGACGTTTATTATGAGGCAACTAAAAGCGAATCCTCAACTCAAAGGCTTGGACTTGCAGCTTCAGTCGCTTTATTATACAATGATTTTGACAAGCCAACTTACTCAACATGGGATTCACTTTTAAGTGCTTTCAATAATCAATGCAAGGAAGGGGCAACGCTAATGCTTGATGAATTCCCTTATCTTGTGGAAAGAGATTCCTCTCTTCCGTCTGTGATTCAAACTATTGTGGACAGTGGAACCATGCGATACAATCTTCTGATATGTGGTTCGTCACAGCGTATGATGCAGAAGTTAGTACTCGATGGTTCTGAGCCACTCTATGGCCGTGCGTCAGAGAAAATTAATCTCGGTCCAATACGTGCTCAATACTGGTGGCACGCTCTTAATCTAAGTGCAAAACAGGTGGTTGAAGAATACAGTGTGTGGGGTGGTGTGCCACGTTACTGGGTTCTCCGTGAGCAATATAGTTCACTTGACGATGCATTGGAAAATCTTATCCTTGACGAGCATGGTCCACTCGCAGAAGAGCCGGAGGCCCTGTTTCTTGACGATACGAATGTCATTGCGCCCTATATATCCATAATGTCGGCAATAGGTCAGGGAAACGCAAAGTTCTCTCGTATTGCCGATGTCGTTGGACATAAGGTGTCAGAGCTTGCACCTGTGATGAAAAACCTCATTGCCATGCATTATGTCCGCAAAGAAGTGCCATTCGGAGAAGATGTAGAAAAGTCGAAGAAGACGTTGTATGTGATAGACGACCCATTTCTAGATTTCTACTATAGGTTTGTAGTTCCAGCCAGGCCCTTACTTTCAATGGACAGAACTGATGTCGTTCTGCAAAATATTCACAGTCACATGGCCGAACACGTGGGACATATCTGGGAACGTCTGTGTCAGATTGCTGTTTCCGGCAACAATGTGTTTGGTCACACATGGAATGTTGCTGCCCATTGGTGGGGAAAAGTACCTGTGTTCAAGGATGGCAGGAAAACCCCAACGGGCAACAGGGAGCTGGAGTTTGATGTCGTTGCAGAGTCAATGGATGATAAAAATACTATACTTGTCGGCGAGTGTAAGTGGAAGTCGGCTGACCATGCAGAGCGTCTCTTGGCTCAATTGCAAGAAAAAGTCAAATATACTCCGTTTGCGAAAAGCAAGAAGATTGTTTACGCTCTATTTCTTCGAGAGAAACCCCTTTCAGCAGCTGATTGTGAGATTATGCTTCCTGAGGATGTTCTCAACAATTTGCCAAAGTGATTACTATTCCTCCACGGTGTTCTCCCCCGTCTCGTAGCTCCTCACCATATCCTTGAGGATGCCGATCATCTCCTGGCGGAGGTCGTCGGGACTGAGAACGATGATCTTACGACCGTGCCACAGCAGTTCCTGCTCGAAGTCACGAGTGGGACTGACAAAGAGTTCATAGTCGGTATATGAGCCGTCAGCGGCATCGTGTATCTTGGTCTGGCTCTCGTGTATCGGCACCTCCCCGATGTAGTTGTTCTCAGGATAGAAGGCACGGATGCGTATCTTTCGTGGTGGCAGATTCTGCTGGCGAATAATGCCAAAACAACCCTCGTAGAAGTTGTCAGGGCTCAACAGTTCCTTTGTCTTCTTTGACAGCAGCTGTTTCTCGCAGACAATCTCCAAATAGCTGATGCGGTCGAAGGGCAGCACACGGGGATGGAAGTCGGAGCCGTCGGCATTGGGCTTGGGCGTATGGTCATTTTGCTCTATCAGGTTGCCGATGACATACCACCGCTGACGGAACAGACGGAGGAAAGCAGGGACGAGCTCCATATCCTTCTCGTCGCCGTAGGGTGTGCGATAATGGAAACGTATAGCATAGTGCTTGTCAATGGCACTGATGATGTCGTCGAGGAATTGCGTATTCTCCGGTGCCTTCTCCAGCATCACCTTACTATGGTATTTCAGCATGTCGCCGAGCGATGCCATGCGCAGGGAACTGAGCAGCCACTCTGATATCTCCGTGTCGGCATAGCGGTCACGACGGATGAAATAGCGGTAGCCGTCGGCCTTGTCGCACTCAATCTCTATGCCGAAAAGGTTGGCTATCTCCTCACGGTAGCGGTGGAAAGTGCGCACACTGAGCTCCTTGCCGTCGATGTTGCTCGATGATTCAACCCAATCATTACAAATCTCCTGTATCGTCATGTGGCGACGCTCCAACTTGCCTATCAGCCAACAATAAAACTTTGCCCTGTTGTCCATAACCTTATTATATGATAAAACTGTTTGTAGTAGGAGGTGCGGCGTCTCGCCGCACAACCTTGCACAGCGAGGACGCTGTGCCTCATATCTTCCCTCTTCCCGCCCTCGTTTTCTGTACCTTATAGTCGGCAAATGGTAGTGCGCTGTGAGTTGTGCTGCCTCATATCGCTAAATATGATAAGGCATGCCCGTGTACCCTGTGCCCCATGCGCTGTGCGTGCCTGTGCATAAGGTGGATATTCAGCCCCTTGGGTGCTGTCGTCAGTCTTGCCGCCACTATTGCGCTCAGAAAACTACTCTTCTGAAGTCTTATTCGACCAACTGCCTTATTCTACCAACTCTACCGTCCAGTTGAGTTCTTGAATCTTCAAGTCAAGCTCCCGGAGTTGTTTGGAGTATTTGTCCACCTCCTTGTGGAGTTCCTTGACGTCCACCGTGCGGACAAATCGGATCTCATTCTTGCCAAAACGTGTATCGTTGGAGGCAATCTGATTGACGATATTTCCCATGATGGCCACACGCTTGGACAGAACATCACGGCGGGCAATCAGTCGTGTCAGCGACTCCCCGTCAATGGTGGCGTGTACGTTGGTCATGTTGATGCGGTAAATCAAATCCTCAATCTGATTGAGGCAGTCGTCAAGCTCCTTGCGCAGCTCATCGACATCCTCTACCGGCTCGTCGCCCTCTTGTATCTTCGCGCTCTCCCTGATACGGAGGCCGAGCGCGTTGATCTTGTTTTTCAGTTCGGCTCTAAGGCTTAACGCTTCAGCTAATTTCATATTCTTCGTTTTTTATGTTTCTGTGTGCAAAGCTAATGCTTGTTACTGCCGAAAGTTGTCACAGGAGATAATTATCTTTTCAAGAAAGTCTCTATCACCTTGTACCACCAGTCCCAGGAGTAGCCGACGGAAGGATGGTTGACCGCCATCACCTTCACGCGACCGCCACCACTGAGGGCGTAGCTGCCGGTATAGACCGTGTAGCCGTCGATGGTGATGTCGTCGCCGTCTTGCCATCGCTCGCCGCCCGGCATCTGTCTCCACAACCGGTTGCCCCAGGCGATGATATACTGAGGACGGTACTGGTCGAGCACGCAGAGGAAGGGTTCCTCAGCCTGACGGTATTCTGCATCCGTACCCGCCTTGCGCGGTCCGCCCATCGCCACCTGCAGATAGTTGTAGAACAGTACGCTCTGCCAGATGCGCTGTCGCTCCGGCCATTCGGTCTCATGTCCCACGAGGCTGCGCTCGAACTTCAGAAATGTGCTCATCCATCGCTCGCGCGGCTTATCCTCATTGAGATAATCGCTGACGACGCCATTGGTAAACGCCATGCACTCACGATGATTGGCAATGTTGCCACAATCTGCGCAGCCCTCATCGCAGTAGTGGCTCTCGCCAAGCACCATGATGCGCTTGCCGAAGATGCCACCGGTAGTATAGTCCTTGCCCACAAAGGGCAGAAAGAAAACATTCATATAGTTAAGAATTAGAAGTTAGGAGTTCGTTGTTCCGTAAAGCTCGTCCATCTGTTTCCAAATGGTCCTGTAGAAACTCTTGTTGAGCCCTAAAAATGATTTAGGGCAGGTATGGTAGCTGCCGCACTTAGGGCATCTGAGTGGTTGCGACATGGCGGTCGCGTTCCACTCGATGTCCATTCCCTTGAATTTGTGTCCACAGTTGTCGCAGACGAAGTTAGTCATTCCTCTAAACATATCGCTTTCGGTTTATGGGTTATGGGTGCAAAAAATGGTGCAAGCGCATGCAATTAGGCTTGTCTCTATTGTCGATGCAGCCCTTTTTGACTTATCGAAGGCAAAGGTAAGTAATGGGTGCGCCAAAAGTTGTCAGAGGTAAGGGATTTTATTACCTTTTAAAAAGATATTCACGCATCCCATGAGCGTACCGAACAGCGCGATGAGCCCCGCGATTAAAGCTTGTCAATGTCATCTGCCGACATTCCGGTCACTTTTACGATCGTCTCCAATGGTAGGCCCAAGGCCTTCATCGCTTTCGCGTTCTTTCTCCTTTCTTCAAATGTCCCTTGTTCAATGCCTTCTTTGCGTCCTTCTCTCCGTCCTTCTTTCCGTCCTTTTTCCCGTCCTCTCAACTCAGCAGTATCAAGGACATTCTTCATGTCTCGATAGACCTTCAGGCTGTCCTCATAGTCCTGACGCTCTTCGGGTGTATAGCGAGCAATCTCTGCTTGCTCAAAAAGACGTGTGAAGATACGCTCCTGCAAGGTTGCTGGACGCTTCATCAGACGGGAAAGGTTATGAAGGACGAAAAGCCACTTGTCGTACAAGGTCTTCAGCTCTTCCTCCCCCTTGGTAAACTTTGGCATCTCAAGATAGAGGAAGGTCAGTTTGTCATAGAATACATGCTTGTCGTCCACATCCACCAACTTCACCTCATGCCGCAGGCTGTCTTGCGGATATTCATGGTTGGGGAATACGAAATCTAAGATGCCAATCGTATAGACACCTTTGAGTTTGAAATTCCAAATACCTTTCTTTCCTTGATTCTGAATAGGGAAGGTAGAATAGAATACACTCCGGTCCTTAAAGAACTGTTGCTCAGCCTTCTGCATCTCAACGATGAACGTCTCTCCCTGCTCGTTCTCGCAATAGACATCGAAGATGGCACGGCGATCGCCATAGCCATTACCAAGGCTCTCACCATTAAGATAGGTAAGATCCCGAACTACTTCCTTGCCATCGAAGAGAGAATTGAGGAAACTAATGAGCAAATCCTTGTTGAGAGGTGTGCCGAACAGCTTCTTGAATCCGAAGTCGGTATAGGGATTGATGTACTTGGCACCATTCATCTCCTCTATCTCCTGCATGCTTCTTTCTGTCATATCTCGCTATTTAGGGGGTTCTGTTGCAAAAATAGGAATAGTTTATGATATGTGCAAATTATTTAGGCTGATTGTTTCCAGGTTGCCTGAAAGAAACGGTGCTAAACGCATGCGCGCTATACGCAGCAAGCACTCTCGCTAAGTTTGAGGTCTCACGGATTATACGAATCGAACAGGCAATATTACAAGAAGATGTTCACGCATCCCATGAGCGTTCCAAGCAGTGCACCGAGCCACACAATGGCCCTCAGCTCCTTGTTCATCACTTGCAGAATAAGCTTCTCCGTCTCGTCCATATCCATCTCGTTGATGCGCTCGCGGACGATGGCGCTGATGTCGATGCTCTCAAGTATCTTAGGAAGATGATCGGTGATAATAGTCTTATAAATGGACACCATCGTATTCACGGCATCAGCGAGTTTTGCTTCTTGCCCAGCGAACAAGTCTTTCACCGGCCTCGACAGGAATTTATCTGTCTCACTCTCAACGAGATTGCTGATGATGGCATCACCATTCTTCTGCAATATCTCATTGACGTTCTTGGCCAGAAACTGCTCTACCGGCTCACGCAACAACTCGAGGAATTTGTTGATGACACTTCCCGTGAAGAGCAGTTTGGCAGCCATGCCAAGTCCGCCAACAAGTCCTCCTATCTCCGAAAGGATATCCTCGCCCCCGTTCGAAGTAATTTTCTCACTGATATACGTCATTGCGGTTTTGGCCACCTGCCGTCCCAATTCGGGATCTGAAATCTTGTCGTGCATCTGCCGGGTAAGGCCTTCTTTCGCATTGTCAGCCAGCGTCATCACTTCCCCGCGTGAAAGGTAATGTTCCAGGAATTGGCTGACTGTCTCACCATTGGCCTTTTCTTTGGCAATGAAATCCTCCATCGATGCGCGCACCCTGCCCACCATGTTGTCTGACAGCAGATACTTTTCCAGTACTTCCTGGCTCATCAGATTATCGCTGATGACCGTACCCACGGCTTCAGCTATCCGACCTTTCTCTTTCGGGATGATGCCGGGAGTGAACGGAATCCGCCACCCCATAATGTGTTTCGCCGTATGCGGACGGAACAGCATGCGGATGGCAATGTCGTTGGTGACGTAACCGATGACACCACCAACCAATGGTGCAAGAATATAAGATGTGATGATCATACGTCTTTATTGAATTCCAACAGCTAAGTTTATAAGTTCTTTATGAAATCCTTGTGTCTGACCCACGTAAAGCCTTCGGCACGCGTGATGACTGCCACGTCGATAGGGCCGCCTACGGTTTCATCTGAAGAAGAGAAGTGGCGTTGCAGACTCGTGATGGAAACCAGGTTCTCAGCCATGTTCGTCATGTCCTCCACGTTGAATGATTCCACTGCATTGACGATGCCGTCGATGTACTCCTCCTGCATATACTCATCCATCGATTCTGAGTGTTTCTTCTCTATCTCAGTGTTGTCAATGTCCATCACTTTCTTGATAACGTTCTTATCCACGCCTTCCTCTTTCAATAGGGAGGCAATCTTCTCCCGTTCTTCCGACAATGACCGAACATTGAGGTCAGTCACCTTCTCGTAGAAATTCGGAGCAATGCCTTTCATCAGCGTGATCATCACGTCGCTTTGTGCAAAGGGCGTGATGCTGGCCGAACACTCTTCGCCTATCGCGTACATCCCGTCGGTGTCAAGATAATACCGCAGCCGGTTGTTGAAAGCACCAGAAACGTAGGTTGGAAGCAGCGTTGGGAAGACGTCATTCTTGCCATAACCGACAAAGACAATGCCAGTACCATTATAGTAGAACCGTGAGCGGATGTAGTTGGTGAAGCCACTCACCCAGTCGTCAAACATATCCTTGGGCAGGTCGTCCTCTTTTATCTGCTCCTTCAGCGTCTTCAGCGACTCCTTGCCGTATGTGCGTATCTCTTTCTCATTGACATCCTCCAGCCCTGGACTGGAGCCAGCGTCCTTTGCCAAGGCATCCACACCTGCGATGCAGTCTCGCAGATGCTGACGCAGTAGATCCTCTTCGTTAAAAAAATCATTATCATCCATGGCGTCGATCTCTTTCTCCATATTGTCTTTCGCCGCCGCTTTCACATTATTATAATAGGTGGCTAACTCTCCATCGAGATAATCCTTTTGCTGTTCACCGCTGCAAAAGAACTTCTCTTCTTGAAGGTACAGATAGAAGTCCTCCGCATACTCCTTGATGCTATCAAACTCTCTGTCGCCACGTCTGTCATGGTACAGTTTGAAGATTACCTCCCATGGCACATCCATGAAGTCGACATTCTGAAAGAACATCACGGCAACATGATTGTCCTTTGACAACCGGAATATCTTTGTCGTCGTATTGTAGATCTTCATCCTGTCGCCTTTCACCACGGTCAGTGCGCTGTCAGCCGCCAACACCGCCGCCCGCTTGTTCAATATTCCTACGATTGCTGTCATAACTCTATATAGTTTATGGATGCAAAGGTAATGAATAGGTGTGCCATATAGTGACACAAGAAAGCATGTAAGGCAAACTTTCTTACCCTATCTGATATTTTCGCTCTTCAAATGTTCAAGCAACCTCAGTACTTTTGTCACCTGTGAGTAGGCTATCCTGTCTTCCGGATGTAATGCTGCCAGTTCACTAAGTGCCTCGCCATTCTTCTTTGCGTTGTCAAGATTACCATGCTTCACCAAAAAATCATAGAGCTTAGTTCTGATGAAGTACTTTTTTGTCTTCTCATAACCGGGCATGTATCTTTGCAATTCGGGTAACAGTTGTTCGTACGACGTGTAGTGCTTGACCTGCAACGTAGGCAGAAAATGAAGAAGAAACCAAAACTCGGTACACGGATTAGTCTCTATGAACATAATACCCTTGTTTTCCTTTCTGTTCTTGAAGACCCGGTATTTTTTCATCTCCGCAGGAACACTGTTAAGTCTGTCCATGTCGAGCAGGCAAACCACATAGTCATACCCTTCCTTCATCTTTGCCTTTGAGAGCTTTAGAAGATGGTCTATATCTGAGTGTGCCGGAAAATCAGGAGCCAGGCGGAAGGGATAACGGCTTGCTACGCGAAGAGAGTCGAAATAGAACCACTCCGTCTCCCCCTCTCCGATAATTGCTATACTCTTTTTCATTTCGCAAGCTCGTTTAAGTCAAGATACTGGCTGCCAAGGAAGGGAAGGCTGACGAGCTTTCCCTGCCTGTAAGCATTATACGGCGACATCGTCTTATGGAGTCCCATTTCCGAGAGTCGCTCAAGGTGGGTCTCCGCATCACTGCCCTTGTCGGTAAACCATACGGCATCACGACGGATAAAGTCCTCGTTGAGCAGATTGATGTCATGAGTGGTGAAGAGCAACTGCGAGGTGTTTTCACTGTTGGCAAGAAACACTCTTAAGAAATAAGACAGCAGTTCATAGTGCATACTGGACTCCAACTCGTCAATCATAACAAACCGTGAGGTGAACAACAACTTCTGTAGTATGGCTGCCATGCCGAGGAACCGGATGGTACCTCGCGACTCATAGCTTTCGGGCAGTTCAAAGCTCTCCCCATTGGCTGAATGTTCAAAATATAGTTCCCGCTCATCGCTGGCCCTGCCCAATTTCAGATTGTCGATGTTGAAATCGGAAGCACGGAGCATATAGAGCAGAAACCGCTTCAACTTCCCGTCTCTGTCTTTTGCGAGGAGATTTTTGGTATAGTCCGACAGCGACTTTTCCGGTGTCAGCTCGTCGGCAAAGCCAAGAGAAAAGAAGTCATAGACGCTGTTCAGCAAACTCAGTTCCACGTTCGACTTACCGAAAGCGGCCATCACGGTACTGTTGTTGATGGTGTTTCCCTCAATGATGGTCTGGCTTTTCTGCGACATCTTGGCCTTTGTGCTAAAAGTCACTTCAGAAGAGTCGGTGCCACGGTTGTAGGTTCGCCGGTAAAGAGAAGTGGGGCGGTTGGTCAGATAGACATCCAACTGCTCCTCATATATTCTGGTGCCATCAAACTCCACGGAGAGTATATACCGCTTTCCATCAAGGTAGAAAGTCATGGACATTATGCAATGTCCGCTGCGCGAGGCATCATCCAAAAGGAATGGTACCCACCCCATCTTCTCATTCTTGTCAGAAGGTGAATAGACCATCAAGCGTCGGAAATACGCCAGTGCCTTCAGCACGTTGCTTTTTCCCGATGCGTTGGAACCGTAAATCATGCCTATCTTCAGCAATCGCACGTCCTCGCTTGCCGGATGGATATACTCTTCCTCCATAAAGTTATCGCGCGAGGCGATAAAGCTCAGCCGTTGTTCTGAGCGTATGGAGTAGAAGTTGCTTACCTTAAATTCTGCTATCATAGTAAACTTGCTATTTGGTGCCACAAAGATAAAACAAAAATCTTTGTCTAGCAAATTTAATTACTGTTTTCGTGAAGAATAGGCCAATCCTTTCATTAAAAATACAGTAAAAGCCATTATATTGTAGGCCATAACACCTTAACAGCAGAATAGTGAGATAGAGGTTGAATGCGTATCTCCGTTCTAAGTTGCTGATTGTGTGAACACGACTGTGACACCTGTCCTTTCTCCTTGGGGATGATGCCGGGCGTGAACGGTACCCGCCATCCTATGATGTGTTTCGCCGTATGCGGACGAAACAGCATGCGGATAGCAATGTCGTTGGTGACATAGCCGATGACGCCACCAACCAATGGTGCGATAATATAAGATGTGATGATCATAATTCAAGCACTCACTCTATGCCTAAATCGTTAAACATGCTCCCTATCTCTGAGTAAGTATAGTCACGGTTTCCATTTCTCACATCAAAGAGCGACCTATTAGCATTGGCTATGGCATTAACGAAATTGCCACCCTGTTTCTCAAAGAATTGGTGAAGTGGATGTCCACGGAAGAATTTCAGCGTCTTGTCATACCCACATATCTTGTTTAGTAGAGTTTCGACATCATCAGAGGTTTGAAACTTCTGGGTCGTGTACTTGAAATAATAAATGAAGAATAGCTCTGTACAACGCTCGGTCTCATAGAAGCGTATCTGGCAATCTATGCCGGAACGCTTCTTCACAATATGAGCATTATGGTATTTCTTCTTCAACCTTTGATATTCAGCCATACTTTTGGCATCCTTCTTCTTGGTGTCCATATCAATCAGGCAGAACACCTGTGAATAGCCCATCTGAATGGAGCTCTCGATAGACCTTTGCAGCTCGCGTAGACTCGTATTCTTCGGAGAGTCCGGCTTAATGTGCTGCAAGATACGGAACTCATCCTTTAACGAGTTGAGATAATAGAACTCCGTAGGACCTTCACCTATTATGATGGTTGTATTTCTTTGTTTTCCCATATCAGTCACGATCAATAAATGGCGAACCGAGTTCGGGCTTAGCTCCTAACCGGCCTATTCTGTAAGAGTTATAAAGAGAGAGGTTCTTGTGCAGACCAAACTTGTCAGCCCTTGTATAGACCGAAGACGCAGTCTCATGAGATTTCTCTGCGAACCACACGACCTGTCTGTGCTCGTTGATGAGATCTTCCGCAAGTAGAGAAGTTTCCTGCGAGGTCATGATAAGTTGAGAAGAGTCAGAGTTGTAAAGAAACACATTGATGTAATATAAGAGTAGGTCATAGTGCAGGTCCTCGCCCAACTCATCAAGCATATATACATGGCTCCCGGTTATCGCATCATAGAGATACTTCAAGTCAGCAATGAAACGAATGGTACCGGCAGACTGGGTACTGTCGGGCAATTCGAAATCATCACTGCTTGTCGTATTCACAAAGGCTACGGTCTCATCGCGGCCATTCGACAACACATGAAAGTCCGAGATGTTGAAGTCGGCCTTCTTCAGCATCTGCATATAAAACTTTTTTCTTTTGGCATCTGCATCGACCTCACGCATCTGGGGGAGCACGTCACCATCATTCATTTTCAATATACCATGTACGTGGTCTCTTATCCAGTCGTAAAGTTTTGCCATCGGCTCCGCATCATCGGGCAATGCCACCTTGCCATAGGTAGACAAGACAGTATGATTATTGAGTGTGTTCTGGATGAGCGTATCAGTTGTCTTGGACTTGATTCCGACATTCGTACCAAATTTGATGCTCACCTGTTTGTTGTCACCATTGAATGTGCGTTCATAAAACAGTGACTTTGCCTTCTTGGGGAAATATTCCAGTAACTCTCTTATAATGTGTTTCCGTGTGTATTCAATAAGATAATCATAACGGACACTCTCGACAAAGAATGACACATACATCTTTGTCGGTTTGTCCGCAGTAAGGGCAAAAGGCATACCTGACAGCACGGGGTCGTTTCTGTTGGAGCGAGAAGTAAAGAGCAGGTCAAAGACATTCTGCATAGCCTTCAACATGTTGGATTTACCTGAAGCATTGGCACCATATATTATGCCGAGCTTCGAGAGATACACGCCTGGTGTTGGCTCTACCCGCATCCACTCGTCCTCTTTGGACCTTACCTCAAAGTCCATTTCTTGACGCTCTTTGATGGAATAATAGTTCTCCACCCAAAAATCCCTTATCATAAGCTTAATTTCTTAATATTTTGCCATTTTTTGTAAGTTTGCTACAAAAATAGGGGAAATATTTGGATAAAACAAAGAAATGCCTAACTTTTTACGACTTATCTTTGAACTAAGAAGTCGTGGTGCTGTTCCGTATGCGGGCGGAACAGCATGCGATGGCAATGTCGTTGGTGACGTAGCCGATGACGCCACCAACTATAGGAGCAACTATAAAGGAAAAAGCCATTATGTATTTGTATTAAAGAGCAAAGTGTGATGACTATGTATTGCTATGATTACAGTAAAAATCTGCTTCCCATACTAGTTCGTATATTTTGAATTGTATTATATGCCTCAACCAGATCCATAACAAAGGAATCACAATACTCGCAATTGAAAATATACAACGCATCGAACAAGATATATAGCTCTGCCATTGACAATTGATTAATACCAATAAAACAATAGCATACATGATGAAAATCAATATAGTATCTCTAATAAAGGCCTCCAAAGCCTCAAGCACATGCACTGTGCCGAGCATCTTTAAATTTTCAAGTCTATAATATGCAATATAATAATCATTGGGATGGTTATGAACATCAAATGACTTGCAATTTACATTCTCACAATAGATTGTCTTGTATGCATTCCTAATCGAAATTTGGTTATTAATGAGCAAAAAAAATACTTTCTCAATGAACAAATGATGCCAAAGATTACCCACAACAAAAGAGATAATTACGAAAAGCGCAATCAAAATGGTTTGTTGCAAGTCATGAATAGAGTCGAAGCCCAAGCACCTAACAGTAAAAGGAATCCAACCTATAAGTAAAATGCCAACGCACAGTTTGCATAATCCGTCATAAAATGTTATATTACCTAGAGAATTCATTATTCACTTATTAAGGACACAACAAATTAACCCTTATCAGAAAAAACAGTAGAAACCTTTTCTTTCGTATCAGCTTGGAGTAATTCCTCCTGCTCGCCCCTTTTTGCAGAATTCACTCTACCTTCTGCAAACGCTTTCTTTATCTTCATCAGTTTATTTCCTGATATTTCTTTTTTTAGGGCTTCCATTTCTTCCTTTTTGTTTTCAAAGCCTTTCTTAAAATCTGAAAAAGTAAAGATTGCAGCCTCATTGTCTTCTGACGCTTTGGCCAGCAAAGTATCAAGTATAGCGTTTTTCATTTCACGGCCAGAGAAGCCTTCAGCCATTTCTCCAAGTTCTTTTAGTTCCTGATCTGCTAACGGACCTGCTAACGGAAGTTTACTCGGAATCATTTTCCTAATAATCGCAATACGAGCTTCTTCGTTGGGTAGTTCGAACTTGATATGCTTCAATATCCTTGACTGAAAAGCTTTATCGAAATTTGAAACAAGATTTGTGGCAAAAATGACGACCCCAGAATGTTCTTCTAAAAGGATCAACATCTGACTGCGCAGTGAGTTCAATGCTTGATCAGCACTTTGATTGATATTTTGAATACGCTTCCCAAGAAAAGAATCAGCCTCATCAAAGAATAACACGCAATCCTCCTCTGTAGCAATCTGAAAAGCTCTTTGCAGATTTTTAGGAGCATCTCCAACAAACTTAGATTCAATCTCCGAATAATTCAGAGCCAACAACCTCTTACCCAATTCATTTGCAATGGCATGGGCACACATGGTCTTGCCCGTACCAGGAGGACCATAAAAGTTCAATATGCTCTTGGGTATAGAGTCTACCTCGCTAAAGCCCCAAGTATTGTAGATGAGATCTTTATTATTAATGATACAAATTGCTTCCTTGATTTGTTGCCGGATACTATCAGGCAATATGATTTGGTTGAAATTGTATCTTGGCTTTATAGGTGCGTAGTAAGGTAACTCACTTTGCTTGCTTTGGCCATAGTCGTTATTTTTATTCTCCTCCTTACTTTGCTTGAGGGAAAAAAGAATACTAAAGACTACATGAAGATTAGTCGGAATAAACTCGGACATCTCAGTATTCCTCTTATTAAGGAAAACGTCGATTGCCCTTGCTACATTGTATGATTCAGGGATTGAAGACGAAGCGTTACAACTGACATGATAGACGTTGCTCTCGTTTGTTGAGTCTTGAACAAGTATATCATATTTAACAATGATATTACTATACTTTTCTTTATTAAGGAAAGCCTTCAAGTCATCAGCGAACTCGTTATCAAGAGTTCTCAAATACAGTATA
>ERZ1032078.450-NODE-450-length-16097-cov-7.918651_pt1 | contig 16097 bp, 9 predicted proteins | sample MGYA00517101_ERZ1032078 | MGnify/ENA primary metagenome ERZ1032078 (study PRJEB33719, sample SAMN04261301) | wastewater metagenome | biome: rural village; feature: human; material: feces | host: Homo sapiens | place: El Salvador | collected 2013-01-14 ... | reverse complement strand
CTGATGGGCTTTTATTGCCCATTAGTGGCGAGTCGCCTTGTCGCTGATTGCCGACACGATAACATAAATCAGCACCACTATCCACCATGACCCTAAGAAGCCGGCCAAGAATCCGTTGCCGGCAATTCCCTGGTAAATGGTGGATGCTATTATGATGATAGCAGACAAGCCAATGAAGGAATAGCGAAGCTCGTTGCCCTTCCAGTTCCAATGCTTGAACTTCAACGCGAACATCGGTATCTCGGAAATAAGCAAGTAGGAACTAAGCAACATCAGCATGATGACGATGAGCGCGCTGGCTGTCAGTGTGTTAAGCCAGCTGCCAATGCTCAGGATCAATGAGCCCCAAAACAATGCGTTGGCAGGTGTAGGCAGCCCGATGAAGCCCATCGACTGACGTTCGTCAAGGTTGAACTTGGCGAGCCTCAAGGCAGAAAACGCCGCCATGACGTAAGCTACAAAAGGAATGTAATCGGCAACGAAACCCAGCCAAGTGGGGTATTGCATTATCAGGAGTTGCGAGAATATGATGGTCGAAGGCGCCACGCCAAACGTCACGTCATCGGCAAGAGAGTCAAGCTCTTTTCCTATTGGCGATGAAATGTGCAATGCCCTTGCGCTCATGCCGTCGAAGAAGTCGAATCCGGCACCAATGATAATCCAAAGCAATGCCAGGTCTGGACTGGCGAAAAAAGCGAAACAAGTTGCGATGCAACCCGATATGAGGTTGCAACACGTCAGAATATTAGGGAAATTAATCAGTTTCATTTTTTCAATTTAGCGATAATCGTCTGGTCGCCAACGGTTTTCTGGTTCATCTTGACGCACACCTCCGAGTCGATAGGCAGGAAGATGTCGACACGTGAACCAAGCTTTATGAAGCCTAAGTGCTCGTCAATGTAGCATTCCTCGCCTTCCTTGGCGTAGGTCACTATCCTTCGGGCCACCGCGCCCGCTATCTGGCGGCAGAGGATGTCAGTGCCGTAATCGGTTGTTATCATGGTGTCGGCGTGCTCGTTTTCCATGCTCGCCTTGGGCAACCAAGCCTTGTGGTAATTGCCATTGAAGTGCTTCACGAATTTCACGTGGCCGTCCACGGGGAACCAGTTGGCGTGAACATTGGTGACGCTCATGAATATGGAGATTTGTATGCGGCGGTCGTGGAAGTAGGTGTTCTCGTTCACTTCCTCTATGACCACTATCTTTCCGTCGGCGGGAGCCACCACGATGCCGTCGGTGTCTTCTTGATTGAAATAGCGCACCGGGCATTGATAGAAATTCACGGCGATGGCGTAAAGGATGCCTGCAATGACGATAAATGTCCAAAAAGGCCAAGGCGTGGCTATGAAATACCAAAGCACGAAGCCTATTGCGGCTATCGAAACAAAGCCACCCACGAGCTGGTCTATTCCTTCCCTGTGTATGTGTATTTTCTTGAGTTTCTTGATTCTTTTCCCCATGATTATGATTTTGTCTATAAAAGACGAGGTTTTCAATATTATACTTATGCAAAGGTAACCTTTTTCCATTGAATACGCAAATAGTTTTAGGTTGAATGTGAAATTATTTTCATTCTTCTTTTGGTATGTCAATTATTCGGAGTAACTTTACACTCATAATCGCATCTTTCATGGAAGATTTTGTACATCTGCACGTTCACACGCATTACAGTATTCTTGACGGACAGTCTAAAGTGAGCCACCTTGTCGACAAGGCAATAAATAATGGCATGAAAGGCATGGCCATCACCGACCATGGCGTCATGTATGGCATAAAGGAGTTTTCCGACTATTGCGCCTCAGTGAACAAAAAGCGCAAGAAAGACGGGCTTGAACCTTTCAAGCCTATTCTTGGATGCGAGATGTATGTGGCCCATCATCATAAGGAAGACAAGGACAAGTCGGCTGGTGACAGTTCTGGCTATCACCTCATTGTGCTTGCCAAGAACTATCATGGTTACAAGAACCTTATCAAGCTGGTCAGTAGGTCGTGGGTCGACGGTTATTATTACAAGCCCAGGACCGACCGCTATGACCTTGAGAAATACCATGAAGACCTCATCGTCAGTTCAGCGTGCCTTGGAGGCGAGATACCGCAGAAAATACTCGCGGGCGACATAAAGGGCGCGAGAGAGGCGGTGGAGTGGTACCACAACTTGTTTGGCGATGATTTTTACCTGGAGCTGCAGCGTCACCAAGTCACGGATCCTTCGTTGCATGCCAATCGCGAGACCTACCCTTTGCAGCAGAAGGTCAATAAGGTGTTGACGCAGTTCGCGAAGGAATATGGCATAAAGCTCATTTGCACAAACGATTGCCATTTTGAGGACAAGGAGACAGCCGAGGCTCACGACCATCTGCTATGCCTTTCCACCAACAAGGACTTGGACGATCCCACTCGCATGGTCTACACCAAGCAGGAGTGGTTCAAGACCCGTGAGGAGATGAACGCCATCTTCTCGGATATTCCGGAGGCATTGTCAAACACCCTTGAGATACTCGACAAGGTGGAGGTCTACAGCATAGACCATGGACCTATAATGCCGTTCTTCCCGATACCCGAAAGCTTCGGCACGGAGGAAGAGTGGCACTCCAAGTTCACCGAGGAACAACTGTATAAGGAGTTCACCACCGACGAGAATGGCGAGAACCCATTGCCTAAGGACAAGGCCGATGCCGTGATTGAGCGCCTGGGCGGTTACGACAAGGTGTACCGTATCAAGTTCGAGGCCGATTATCTTGCGAAGCTTGCTTATGACGGTGCGCGAAAACGCTATGGCGACCCAATCCCGGATGATGTGAAAGAGCACGTCAAGTTTGAGCTCCACGTCATGAAGACCATGGGTTTCCCAGGCTATTTCCTTATAGTGCAAGACTTTATCAACGCCGCTCGCGAGGACTTGGGCGTCTGGGTGGGGCCTGGCCGTGGCTCTGCCGCAGGCTCTGTGGTGGCCTATTGCTTGGGTATCACAAAGATAGACCCGCTAAAATACGACTTGCTTTTTGAGCGTTTCCTCAACCCTGACCGTGTCAACCTCCCTGATATCGATACCGACTTCGATGATGACGGTCGCGGAAAGGTCTTGCAATGGGTAATGGACAAGTATGGCAAGGACAATTGCGCGCATATCATTACCTATTCGAGCATGGCGACGAAAAACTCCATTTCCGACGTGGCGCGAGTGGAGAAGCTGCCATTGGCGCGCTCCAATGAGCTGAAGAAAGCCATTCCCGACCGCTTGCCCGACGGCATGAAGATGAATCTCGCCAATGCCATCAAGTGCACGCCTGAGCTTCGCGAGGCGGAAAGCTCCATGGATCCGAGGGAGCGCAACACCATAAAATACGCGAGGATGCTTGAGGGTACCATCCGTGGAACCGGCATTCACGCCTGCGGCTTCATCATTTGCCGCGACCCTATCAGCGACTGGGTGCCCGTGTCTACGGCAGACGACCCCGACTTCCCCGACAGGAAGTGTGACGTGACGCAATATGACGGTCATGTCATCGAGTCGACGGGCCTCATCAAGATGGACTTCCTCGGACTGAAGACCCTCTCCGAGCTGAAAGAGGCGGTGAAGGTCGTGAAGCAGACCACGGGCGAGGAGATAGACCTCGACAACATACCTATCGACGACGAGCTAACTTACAAGCTCTATCAAGAAGGCCGTACCATAGGCACGTTCCAGTTTGAGTCGCCCGGAATGCAGAAGTATCTTAAAGAGCTTCACCCGACAGTGTTCGAGGACCTTATAGCCATGAACGCCCTTTACAGGCCGGGACCAATGGATTACATCCCAGAGTTCATCGCCAGGAAAAAAGACCCGACACGTATCAAGTATGACATTCCATGTATGGAGAAATACTTGAAAGACACCTACGGCATCACAGTCTACCAAGAGCAGGTCATGCTCTTGTCGCGACAGCTTGCCAACTTCACCCGAGGCGAGAGCGACGCCTTGCGTAAGGCCATGGGTAAGAAGAAAAAGGCCATTGTAGACGCGATGAAGCCTAAGTTTCTCAAACAGGGTGCGGAGAATGGCCACGACCCGAAGATATTGGAGAAGATTTGGGGCGACTGGGAGAAGTTCGCGTCTTACGCTTTCAACAAGTCGCACGCCACTTGCTATTCCTGGGTGGCTTACCAAACGGCTTATCTCAAGGCCCATTATCCCGCCGAATACATGGCCGCCCTCATGACGCGGCGTTTCTCCGACATTGGTGAGATAACGAAGCTCATGGAGGAGTGCAAGTCGCTTGGCGTGCCAACGCTCGGTCCGAGTGTCAACGAGAGTTACGTCGAGTTTGGTGTCAACGACAAGGGCGAGATAAGGTTTGGCTTGTCTGCCATTAAGGGAATGGGCTCTGCCGCCGCCGCTGCCATTGTCAGCGAGCGCAAGGCCAATGGCCCATACAAGGACATATATGACTTTGCCGAGCGCGTCAGCCTGAAGGATGTCAACCGCAAGGCGTTTGAGAGCCTTGCCCTTAGCGGAGGCTTCGATTGCTTCGGCCTCATGCGTGAGCAGTATCTCGCGTCAAATTCCAAGGGTGAGGTGTTTCTTGACAGTATAGTGCGCTTCGGCCAGCAATACCAGCAAGACAAGAAAGAACAGGTGAACTCCTTGTTCGGCTCCTTGGGCACGGAAGTGGCCTTGGCGTTGCCACAACCTCCAAAGACCGAGGAGTGGAGCAGCATTGAGAAGCTGAGCAGGGAAAAAGAGTTGGTTGGCATTTACCTCTCCGCCCATCCTCTCGACGATTTCTCGATAGTGTTGAACAACATGTGCAACACGACGTGCGCTGAGGTGGGCGACCGTGGCAAGCAAGAGGAACTGTCGCAACGCGAGGACATAACCTTCGGCGGCATAGTGACCAAGGTGACGCAGAAATTCACAAAGCGTGGCAGCCCCTTCGGCCTTGTCACGCTTGAGGATTTCAGTGGCTCTGGAGAGATAGCCCTCTTTGGCGAGGAGTGGGGAAAATGGAACGGAAAGCTATCCATGGGCTGCTCGGTGTTCGTGAAGGCAAGATACGTGAAACTATATCCCACGAGCCAGTCTTTTTCGTTGGCCATACAGAACGTGGAGTATCTCCAGACAGTGAAAAACGAGCGCATAGAGAAGTTCACGATAAACATGCCGAGCAAGGTCATCGACGACGCGTTGGTCAGCGACTTGATGTCCATCATAGGTGATGCCCCAGGCCCTACGCAGTTGTATTTCAACGTCATAGACGAGGAGAGCCATGTCAATGTCCTCTTGCGCTCAGACAAGAGCCAAATAGAGGTGGGCAAGGAACTCGTGCAATATATTGATGAGAGATCAGACATGAGTTATCATGTCAATTAACAATAACATTATAAACAACAATAAGCAGCAATGAAGATTTCGATCAAATCCTTGGACAGCATCCATGAGGCAGCCCGTGAGTTTATCAAGAACATGGGCACGGGTCACGTCTTCGCCTTCTATGGCAAGATGGGAGCGGGAAAGACGACATTCATCAAGGCCGTGTGTGAAGAGCTTGGCGTGGATGATGTCATCACCTCGCCAACCTTTGCCATCGTCAACGACTATACTTCCTCGAAGGACGATAGTCACATCTTCCATTTCGATTTCTATCGAATAAAGAAGTTGGAGGAGGTCTACGACATGGGTTATGAGGACTACTTCTACAGTGGCAGCCTATGCTTTATCGAGTGGCCGGAGCTCATAGAGGACATCCTTCCTGGTGATGCCGTGAAAGTCACGATAACGCAAAACGAAGACGGCGGCAGAGTGGTAGAGTTCTAATACTTATATTTTTTTGCGTAAAGTTTGCCAGAATGAAACTATTTGCTTACTTTTGCAAAGAAACATCACTTAATTAAAAAAGAATTCACAATGACAGTAGAAGTAACAGCCGACAATTTTGAGAAGCTGAAAAATGGCGACCTGCCACTTGTTGTTGACTTGTGGGCAACATGGTGTGGTCCTTGCCGCATGGTTGGCCCAATCATGGAGGAGCTCTCAAACGAATATGAGGGCAAGGTCGTGGTAGGCAAGTGCGACATCGAGGAGAACGAGGACATCCCCATGCAATATGGCGTGCGCAACATCCCGACTATCTTGTTCTTCAAGAACGGACAGCTCGTTGACAAGTTTGTTGGCGCGGCCGCTAAAGGAAAGTTCCAAGAGAAGTTCGACAAGCTTATCGAGGGTTAACCATTTCCCATTACTCTCAATAAGACTTGTCATCAGACCTTGATATAAAAAAGGCGGAAGCCCTAAGAGAAACCGTTTCCTCTTAGGGCTTTCGCCTTTTTTATATTGCTCTTCCGGAACTAATCCATGACAGACACCATGCTCTCCCATGTGGAATTGTAAAATATTATTATCAGATTAAATTGGTGTCATTTCTGCTTTGCAGGGGCGGGTAGGGATGGTTAGGGGCCGTCCGCACCCCGAATGGCCTGTCCCTTTTCCTCAAGCTATGCTGTCGAGGAAGAGCAGCAGCCTGTTGGTGACATTCACGGCAGACACGCCACTGTCGAAGTCGAGCGAAACGAGGTTCAGTTGCGGGAACATCGCCTTCAGCTTCTTCTCAATGCCTTTCGACACTATGTGGTTGGCAATGCATCCGAAAGGCTGCAAGCTTGCCACGTTGTTCACGCCTTGCTTCACCATGCTTATGATATCGCTTGGCAACAGCCAGCCCTCGCCAAACTGCGCGGCGAGCGACACCACGCCGTTTACCTCCTTTGCCTCGTCAAAGATATTGGTGAACGGACGGAAATAGCGGAAGCGCGACGCTATGCGGTTTACCTTTTTCTCCCGTCGCCATATAAGGCTGTATACGCTTTTTACCAAGAAGTCGGGCACATGGCTGCATTTCAATCCCATGTGCTTTTGCACGATGGCGTTGACAAACTCCTGCAGGAAGAAAGGCAAGAGCAGCGGCGGGACCACCTCGCACCCGTTATTGATGATGCGGCGCTCAAGGAATTGGTGGGCAAAGGGGTTGAACTTCAAGAATATCTCTCCCACGATTCCGACCGCGGGCAGCTCCTTGTCCTCGGTTATGTCGTCAAAGTCCTTTGCGGCTCGCGCTATGAGGCTCATTAGCCCTTTTGGGTCATTGTCAAGTATTGGCTTTGCGGCAGCCGTGAGGTATTTCTCGCGCAGCATTTCGGCCTTGTTGCCGAATTGTCCGCCAACGAGCATGGCGTCTTTCTTCAGTCGGCTCACGGAGCCGTGATACAGTTTGGATATCGTGTCACCGTAGATGAATGTAGTCACGATGATTGGCGCCATTTTCAGCCATGGCACGTTCAGCTCGCCGTCTTGTTCCTTGTCGTCGCTTGCGCTTGCCGACACGCCTAAGGTGATGAGAGGCACGTCCTTGAACCCGTTGGCGTTCATGGCGCGACGTATCAGCGCCGCGTAGTTGGTGGCGCGGCATTGACCTCCGGTCTGCGTCATCACGGCTGAAATCTCCTCCGGATTGTATTTCCCCGACCTCAACGCCTTCACGAAGTCGCCAACGATGAGCGTGGCAGGATAGCATACCTCGTTGTTGGCGTATTTCAGTCCCAGTTCGGCGCTGGTGATGTCGCTTGGCGGCAACACCTCCACGTCCCAGCCAAGGAGCTTGCAGAGTGGGGGAAGGAGTGGCGTGAGATATTCGGTGAAATGCGGCGCGAGTATCTTCTTGTTCTGCGGTCTTACGCTCGCGGCTTCTTTCGCGCGCTTGTCACCGGTGCCCAAGCCTGGTCGCTTTCCCTTGCCAGTCTTTCCGTTGAGGCTCTCGATGAGCGACCTCACCCTTAGCCTCAGTGAGCCGACGTTGCTCACGTCGTCTATCTTCAGCAGGGTGTAAGGCTTGCCGTGAACGCTCATTATGTGGCGAATCTCGTCTTGAATGAATGAGTCAGGGCCGCATCCAAACGAGGTCATTTGTATGAAATGCACGTCGTCGGGTTGCGTGGCGCACCATTGTCCCGACTTGATGATGCGGTTCATGTATGCCCATTGCCTGACGAGATAAGTGTCGCCAGTGCCCGTTCGCGTGTCGTTGCGCACTATGTCATCGGAGATGACGTTCACTCCGAGCGACGCAATCAGGTCTGATAGGTTGTGCTGTATGAGCGGGTCGGTATGGTATGGACGGCCCGCGAGCAATATGGTGAGCTTGTGTTGGCGTCGGCTCTCGGCCAATATCTGCTTTGCCTTCTCGCTCATGGCTTCCACGTATTCGTTTTGCGCCTTTACGGCGGCGTCGAAGGCTTCCTTGCGTTTCTTCGTGCCTATGCCATAGCCTTTCAGGAACTTGTCAAGCTGCCTGGCGAGCAACTTCTCGTCGCGGAAGTTTATCACGGGTGCCACAACCTCGGCACGAAGATTCATGGCCGACTTTATGACATCCGAGTAGGCCGACACGATGGGGCAGTTGTAGCTGTTGATGTTTCGGTCATCGTCTTGACGCTCAAACACCACGTAAGGCATGAAGATGAACTTTCTGTGGTTGTGCAGTGTCGCGAGACGCTCGTCGAGTTCCTTCACGTGTGAGTGGACCAGTTTCGCCGGGAAGCAAATGTTGTCGCTCATCACCGTGCCAAGCGCGCTCTCGTAGCGGTGGAAATTGCTCTCCGCGCTCAGCATGACCTTAAAGCCTGCCGTGGTGAAGAGGGCGTGCCAAAACGGGAAGTCCTCATACATGTTGAGGATTCGCGGAATGGCCACCACCGTCTTCTCTTTCCTTGACGTGTCGTCGTTATCCTTCTCGCACCTGTCGAAAAGCAAGTGATACTTGTATGTGTATATGTTGTCGCCCTTGGCGTCGTTCTTGCCCTTGTTGTTGAACACACGCTCGCATTTGTTGCCCGAATAGAACTTCCTGCCTCCGGCAAAGAGATACCTCGTCACGAAGCAGTGGTTCTCGCACCCCTTGCAGTTGAGCAGCTTAGTGTCGTATTCCGACATGTCGAGCAGGTCGTCCACGCTACGGTTATCGCGTGCGTCGTTTGCCGCATGGTCGGCAATGGCGTGCAACGCGCAACCGTAGGCACCCATCATCTCGGGCATGTTGCTTCGCGCCACTTCCTTGCCGGTGAGCATCTCGAAAGCCCTTACCACGGAGTCGTTTTTCATGGTGCCGCCTTGCACCACTATGCGCGCGCCAAGGTTGTCGTTGCCATGCAGCTTGAGCACCTTGAACAAGCAGTTGCGCACCACCGAGTAGCTCAGTCCTGCCGCTATGTCCTCCACCGTGGCGCCCTCACGCATCACCTGCTTCACCTTCGAGTTCATGAACACCGTGCAGCGTGTGCCGAGGTCGCAAGGCTTGTCGGCATGGCACGCGGCCTTGGCGAAGTCATCTATCTTATAGCCCAATCCCTTGGCGAAAGTCTGAATGAACGTTCCGCAGCCCGAAGAGCACGCCTCGTTGAGCTCCATGCGTGTCACGGCGCCGTTGTCCACGAAAATGGCTTTCATGTCCTGTCCGCCGATGTCGAGGATGAAGCTCACGTCGGGCATTAGCCTCTCTGCCGCTCGATAGTGTGCCATGGTCTCTATTATGCCGCTGTCGAGATTGAACGCTGCCTTAATGAGCTCCTCGCCATAGCCGGTGGAGCAGGAGCCCACGACATGGATGTCGGCACCTGCCTCTGATGCTTTCTCCTTGAGGCGTCTCAAGCCGTCTTTCACGGCTTTGATGGGGTTGCCGAGGTTCATGGAATAGTCGGAGAACACTATCTGTCCCGCATCCTCGCCCTGTGCGCGCACGGCTATGAGCTTTGTGGTGGTTGACCCAGAGTCTATTCCTATGACCACTTGCTCTTCTCCTTTGCGCATGGGGTACACCTTCGTGGCATATCTGTCTTTGCCTCTAAGCCATGCCTGGTGCTCCTCTTCCGAGGCGAACAGAGGGTTGAGCTTCTCTTCCATGTCCACTTTGGCTTGTTTGCCGTACGAGACCGCGCAAGCGTTTCGTGGCGCGTTGAGTAGCTGCTTCAGCTTATCGAGGCTTACGGGCGTGGCGTCCTTGGCCCGGAACGCGCATCCGAGGGCTGGTATGAGATTGCTTTCCTTCAACACTATAAAGTCGGAAGAAGGCATGTTGAGATAGTCGGAGAAGGCTTTTCTCAGCGCGGGCAAGAACGTGAGGGGCCCGCCGCACAAGAGAATAGGCGCGGAGAAGTCGCAGCCGTGGCTGAGTGTCGTCACCGTCTGCACGGCAATGCTGTGGAAGATGCTTGCCGCGATGTCGGCTTTGGGAAGGTTGCGCGACATGAGGTTTTGGATGTCGGTCTTTGCGAACACGCCGCAGCGGGCGGCCATGGGGTAGAGGTGTGTCGATTGCAGGGCGAGGTCGTTCATCTGCTGGTTGTCGCAGCCCATGAGCACCGCCATCTGGTCGATAAACGCTCCCGTGCCGCCGGCGCAGTTGCCGTTCATGCGCAGCTCCGTGCCCTTGCCGTTGAAGAACACGACCTTGGCGTCCTCGCCGCCAATGTCTATCAGTGCCTTTGCTTGTGGGAAACGATTGCGGGCGAAAACGGTCGCGGCAACGACCTCTTGCACGAATTCGGCGTTTAGCGTCTCTGCGGTGGACATACCAACGGAGCCTGTCACGCAAAGGCTCATGCTGGCGTTGGGCATTCTTTGTCCTATCTCGTCCAAGTATGCGCTCACAAGTTCCTTGACCTTGGCGTTGTGACGTTCGTAGCGTGAATAAACAATATTGCCCTGAGTGTCTATGACAACCATCTTCGCGGTTGTGGAGCCAACGTCAAGCCCTGCCCTGAAAAAATCTTCCATATTTACCAACAATCTGTTTCCTTGTATTTTATATTGCAAAGTTACTATTTTTTTGTGCAAAACTTTAATAATCGCATCAAGTTTCCAATTATTGTTGTCCGCCAAAACTGTCCTGTTTTTCTCGTGAGCCAATGCCAACCATGCAAGAGCCCAAGGCGGTTTTGAAAGTGGCAAGTCGGAGAGAGTATCCGTATTAACGACATTTGCCCACGCATGTGAGCGATACTGTTCACATACGCGGGCAAATGTTTATCTTGTCGTGTGTAGTTATTTCGTGTAGAGGAATCTCTTGATTGAGCGTTTTGGCGTCTTCTCGAATTCCTCTTCGTGGATTCTTATCTCCGCCAGTCGGCAATAGGCAGGCTGCTCAGCGTTGAGGGTCTTGCGGTTTTGCTCCATCACGTCTTTCAAGTCGTTGTCGCTCACGCCCATGGCCTTTGCCGCGTCGTAGTCGGGGTGTACAAGGCCAATGAGCTTGTCGCCATCCTGTATCACCACACTTTCGTTGACTAAGGTCATGGAGTTGAGCTTGTCCTCAATCTCCTCCGGGTAGATGTTTTGTCCGTTGGAGCCGAGAAGCATGTTCTTTGAGCGGCCCTTGATGAAGATGTTTCCGTTGTTGTCCATCAAGCCGAGGTCGCCAGTGTGGAACCAGCCGTTGTCATCGATTGCAGCCTTTGTGGCCTCCTCGTTCTTGTAGTAGCCCAACATGACGTTAGGGCCTTTGCACAGTATCTCGCCAGGAATATTCGCCGGGTCCGGACTGTCTATCTCCACCTGCATGTGGTAAGCCGCCTTGCCACACGACCCTGGTGCGAAGCGCGACCAATCCTCATAACCTATGATTGGGGCGCACTCAGTGGCTCCATAGCCCACGGTGTAGCGGAAGCCGATGCGGTGGAGGAATTGTTCCACCTCTTGCGAGAAGGCGGCTCCGCCGATTATTATCTCGTAGAAGTTGCCGCCGAAAGCCTTGGTCACTTGCTCGTTTATGCGCTCGTAGATTCGCTTGTTCAGTCCTGGCATCTTCAAGAGCAGGCGTATGCGTGGGTCTTGCAGCTTGGGGAACACCTTCTTCTTTATTATCTTCTCGATAATCAGAGGCACGGATATGATGACGCGTGGCTTTACGTCGGCGAAAGCCGCGGCGATGATTGCCGGCGACGGTATGCGCGTGAGGTAGAACACGTGGCAACCCTTGATGAACTCGAACAAGAACTCAAACGCCATGCCGTACATGTGGGCCATGGGAAGGATGCTGATGATGTTGTCGCCAGGCACGATGGCCTTGCCGAGCACGTGCTCGGCGAAGTCGGCATTGCTCCACATGGCGCGGTATGGAAGCATCACGCCCTTCGAGAAGCCCGTGGTGCCGCTGGTGTAGTTGATGAGCGCCAACTCATCGGGGCTTTGCTCAATGTAATAATTGACGTGCTCCTTGCGGAAATATTTTGGGTATTTGTGCCCGAACATCTCGTTGAGGTGCTCGCGGGCGTAGGTCAGCTTCTCTGTGCGGGAGACAACCAAAGAATAGTCTGGAATGTAGATTATGCCCTCAAGTCCAGGCATCTTCTCCGGATCCACCTGCGTCGCCACCACGTCTCCCACGAAGAGGAGCTTGGCGTCGGAGTGGTTCACTATGTTGTGTATTTGGTCTGGCGTGAACTCATGGAGTATTGGCACGGCTATGGCTCCATAGGTCAACACGGCGAGGAAAGCCGCTGCCCATGCCGAGCTGTTGCGGCCGCAGAGGGCTATCTTGTCGCCTTTCTCAACGCCGGAGCTCTCGAACATGATGTGAAGCTTCTCTATCTTGCGTGCTACGTCGTGGTATTGCAGGGTAGCGCCCTTGTAATCGGTGAGAGCGTCGCGATCCCAGTTCCTGACGATGCTCTCTTGGATGAGCTGGTTGAAGCTTGGTATCTTTTCCATAGTAATAATTATCTAAGTGAAAGCGGTAGTCCGTGGTTATTGGTTCTCCGTATTATAGAGATACCTCTTTATCGACTTCTTTGGAGTTTTCTCAAACTCCTTGTCTTGCAATTGCATCTTGCTTATCTGGCAAAACGCCGGCAACTGCTGGTTGAGCTCTTGCCTGTTTTGCTCCATGATGGCGTCGAGGTCGCTCTCCTTGAAGCCCAACTGCTGTGCCGCCTCGGTGTCGGGATAAACCAAGCCCACAAGATGCTCGCCTCGTTGCACGATGAGGCTCTCGCCAACCATTGTCATGGAGTTGAGCTTGTCCTCAATCTCCTCAGGGTACACGTTTTGGCCGTTTGAGCCAAGAAGCATGTTCTTGATTCGCCCACGTATGAAAAGGTGTCCGTCGGCTGATATTCGCCCAAGGTCGCCTGTGTGGAACCATCCGTCTTCGTCGATGGTGGCTTTCGTGGCTTGTTCGTTCTTGTAGTAGCCGAGCATGACGTTGAGTCCGCGCGAGATCACCTCGCCTGGTACGTTTACCGGGTCTGGGCTGAGCACCTTCATCTCCATGTTGTCTACCACCGTGCCGCATGAGCCTGGCTCGAAGTCGTGCCAGTCGGAGAAGGTAATCAGTGGTCCTGTCTCCGTGGTGCCATAGCCCATGGTGATGGGGAAGCCTATCTCCACGAGGAATGTCTCTATCTCCTTGTTGAGTCCGGCTCCGCCAACCACTACCTCATAGGCGTTGCCGCCCATCTCTTGCTTCACGAGGTCGCAGATGTGCTGGCGCACTTTCTTGCCAATGCCCGGCATGTGCATGAGCAGTCGCAGGCTTGGGGTGATGAGGGGGAATATCTTCTTGCGAATGATTTTCTCTATGATGAGAGGCACGGATATCACCACACATGGGTGAATCTCTGCCATGGCCGCCTGTATGACCGTCGGGCTGGGCAGGCGGGTGAGGAAAAATTGGTGGTTGCCGATGCAGAACTGCAAGAGAAACTCGCACGCCATGCCGTACATGTGGGCCATGGGCAGGATGGAGAGCGCGTTGGCGTTCTTGGGCAGCTTGCTGCCGATGGCACGCTCAACGAAGGAGATGTTGCTCCAAAGCGCGCGATATGGCAGCATGACTCCCTTTGAGAAGCCAGTGGTGCCGCTGGTATAGTTTATCAGGGCGAGGTCTTCTTCTTGGTCGTTGTAATAATGCACGTGCTCCTTGCGGAAATATTTGGGATATTTCTTGCCAAAGACCTCGTTGAGGTGCTCTCGGGCATAGGTGATTTGCTCTGAGCGGCTGAGCACGATGGAGAAGTCGGGTATGTAGACAATGCCCTCAAGGTGTGGCATCTGCTCATAGTCGAGCTGTGTGGCCACCACGTCGCCCACGAAGAGAAGGCGGGCATCGGAATGGTTTACCACGTTGTAGACTTGAGCTGGGGTGAATTCGTGCTGGATAGGCACGGCCACGGCTCCATAGGTGAGTGTGGCCAAGAAAGCGCAGGCCCACATTGAGCTGTTGCGACCGCAAAGGGCGACCTTGTCGCCTTTCTGCAGGCCTATGCTCTCAAACATGATGTGGAGCTTCTCTATCTTGCGCGCCACGTCGTGGTATTGCAGTGTGGCACCCTTATAGTCGGTAAGGGCGTCTTTATACCAGTTGTTGACGATGGCGTCCTCAATCAACTTATTCAGACTTCTTGTATTTGTCATTGCACAAAATTCGGATTTCCGTGCAAAGTTACTATCAATACTGCTCAATAGCAAAAAAAATGTGCATTATTTTCTTTCTTGTAGTCTTTTTTGCACAGTTATTGAGAAATTCGTGATTTAACGTTATGATTGTCGTTTGCGGCAGGGTAGGGAACTTTCGTAATTCTCGCCTCTCTTCACTCTTCCCTCGAGTCGAGACTTTCCATGAAAAACGGGAAAGGGCCAGAGGGCTTGGACAACTGCTCGCCAGGGTCAAGCACTTCGTTGTGTGGTGTCTTGTCTATTTCTGGCTCTTTTCTTTCGCCGGTACCACTACCACTCATTAATGGAAACTCTTGATGTATATGCACTACTATTGTTACCGGTTTATTATATTTCTTACGGTTTTTCATTGTCAAGGCTTTTAGATTGTTTTATCGTCGGATGGTTTTCCTGCCGTTGCTTATCACGATGCCTTTGGCTCCTCGTGGGCATAGTCTTCCATCAAGAGTGTAAGACGCTGGCTTAGTCTCATTGTCGTTTGTCTTGCCAATAGCGGTAGCGGCGTCTTCCGCGAAGACGTAGCAAGGCTTGGCGGCTGAACCATAAGTGTCGGTCTTGGGAATGGCGAGGTATGCCTTGTGCTCGCCATTAAGAAACGCGGCACCGTTTTTAGCTCCCCAATAAAATCCGACACCTTCGCCATCCTTGTTTGCAAGCATGTAGAAGTAGTCGCCATCGTTTCCTGTTGTGTTCGCCTTGGTGTCGGAGCCTTTCAGCTGGTTGTTATTGTCTATGGTGCCTTTCTCCGTGGAAGTGTCAAGATTATACTTGCCCGGTTTCCCTCTTAGGATCACGGCGGTGGCCTTTGGCAATGTCTCGCCTTCAGAGTAAGCACGGCTCTTCACTATCTTTCCATTCTCCACCTTCATGGTGTATGCCGTGAGACCTGTCGGTATCTTGATCGCGCGCCCACTATAATATAATGTGGCGTAACCAGTGGAACCTATCGTAATGAAGTCTTCGGAAATGATGGATATCTCGTCGATAAAGAATTTTTTGCCGCTGAACGTGATGCAGCTCAGCTGGCTGGCAGATGAGATAGGCACTGAGATATCTGTCCATTTCATTTTGTCAAAGACAAAGACATCATCCAAGGCCTTTGAAGTGCTGTTGTCACTATATTTTAACGTTACGGTTACCGGTGTCTTTGATGATTTTTCGGATAAAGCGTATTTGAAATTCAGCCGGCCATTCTTCAATCCGTATTTTTCAAGATTTTTGATGGTATAAGATGTATCAATCTCAAGACACTGGTACCCTTTATACAGAAAAGGGCTTGTGTTGCTAATATAATACCCAGGGGTATATTTATAATTCCCTTCGTATTCATTATTCACAAGTTTACCGCCATTTCCATCAGGGCCATCATAATCGGCAAAACCGTCATAATACACCTCGTTGTTTAATGGCTCCCGTCTTGTTGTCAATTTGTATGACACCGCTTGGTAAGCATAATCATTGTTGCCTTCAAAAATGGCATAAATGGTGGTTGACCCAATGAAGTGAGGCGTGACATTGCCCGACGCATCCACAGTGGCAGTGGCTTGATTAGATGAATACCATTTTATCCCAAATCGGTCATTAGAAAAAGCTTCTTGTCATTTTCTAATGACCGCCA
>ERZ1032078.440-NODE-440-length-16240-cov-6.053753_pt1 | contig 16240 bp, 26 predicted proteins | sample MGYA00517101_ERZ1032078 | MGnify/ENA primary metagenome ERZ1032078 (study PRJEB33719, sample SAMN04261301) | wastewater metagenome | biome: rural village; feature: human; material: feces | host: Homo sapiens | place: El Salvador | collected 2013-01-14 ... | reverse complement strand
TTCCAAAGTATAGCGATGCAGCATCGGGTTATACTTCTTGATGGTGAGGTAACCGCTCTGATAGAGCAGCGGAAGCGCAGATGTCACCACTTCGGGCGAAACATCGAAGTCATCCACATCACATGATTTTTTCTCGATATCCATCACATTAACATGATACTTCTGCAGCGTCTTGACAAGATAAGTTGGTGTACCCGAGCCAAACCAGTAAGGAGCAATCTTGCGTGCATTCAAAGCCTTCACCAGGCTGAACGGATTGAAGACATCCTCTGATTTCTCACTGAAATGATAGCCGTCGTAGAATCGCGTTAACTCCGCCAGACACTCCTCATACGTCATGCCAAGGGCTTCGCCCAGCGCCTCCACATCCGGTTTCATCTGCGTAGTAAGTTCGGTCTTGCTGATACCACAGATAGCTGAGTACTGGTCGAACATGCTGATGTTATCGAGATTGTTGAGTTCGCTGAAGATGCTGAGCTGCGAGAACTTGGTGATGCCTGTGATAAAGGTGAACTCCAGGTATGGATCTAGCATCTTGATGGGACTATAGAAGTTCTGCATGATAAGGCGCAGCGGTTTCAGATTTTCCTTTTCATGCACCACATCAAGCAAAGGGGCATCATATTCATCAATGATAATCACCACCTTCTCGCCCGTCTGCCTGTATGCTTTTTTCACCAGGTCTTTCAAACGGAGGTTGGCATCTACCTGATGACTCTCATATCCCCAACGCATTTCCTGCTCTTCAAGCATATCTGCCAGATACCTTTCCAGCTGCTCTACCCCCATGTGCTTGGCACCACTCAAGTCGAAATGGAGCACAGGGTATTTCACCCAATCCTTTTCATAATCAGCAATGGCCAATCCCTCAAAAAGTTCCTTTCTTCCCTCGAAATAGGCTTGAAGGGTAGAAGCAAAGAGCGACTTTCCGAATCGTCTTGGACGACTCAGAAAGACATAAGACATCAACTTTTGCCGGAAATCCACGATATATTGGGTCTTATCTATATAGAGATAACCTTTCTCTCGGATTTTTTCAAAAGTCTGTATTCCTACAGGATATTTATTTACTATTTTAGCCATATTCCTACATGTTTTACGTTTTGCGCTGCTAAGTTACGAAGAAATTCCGAATTAGCCAAACACAATTTCAAATATTTTTAGCCCAGGGAAATAGTTTTTTGGCTATTCCGATCGAAAACACTACCCTTGGCACTCCAACGTATTTGCAATCCGGCGTAAAAAAAATATCCCAACCTTTTTAGGAACAGCGGATTTGAATCCGCAGCAAGCAAGCTATAATAAGAAAAGATGAACATCATGTACCCCACCACACAAAAAAAGCTGGTGGGGTTCATCTGATGAAGGTCACCAACTTCTTCATTAAGCTTCATCATATTATTCTTCATTGGATTACGTTACTTTAACACATCATTTTGTCAACCCTAACCTTACAATGGGATAACAAACTAGTTCGTATAATTAAAAAAACTAAAATATAAAGCAAAAACAAACGTTAGTAAGTTAGTAAATTTGCGGGTTCGGGTATTTTTATGTACTTTTGCATATAGAATCAAGAACATAATAAAACATTGAAATATGGGAAAAATCAGAAGTACAAAAAAAATTTTAGACTTTGCTCCAAATTTTTATTCAGGTGTTGCTTCTGTGCTAACGCCTGGTAGAAAAAGCAGTCAACTACGTAAAATTATTCAATCCATGAGACAAGACGATGGTCTTTATGAGGATTGGAGAGCAGTAGGAAACGATTTGCAAGTAGCTATGGGGAAAATAAAAACTGAAATGACATGGCAAAGAAAGTAATGGCACAAAAAGAGAATAACAACATGGCACATGTAAGTATGAGCCAGACTTACGAAGGCCCATTACCTACACCAGCCGACTTCTCTGCATATAAAGAAGCCCTGCCTAGTGCTCCAGAAAGAATCATGACTATGGCAGAGGAAGAACAACATTACAGACATAAGATAAACAATAAAGTTGTAAACTTCGGTATTATAGAAAGCATCTGCGGGATGATTGTTGCATTCATTATTGTTATTTTATGCTTGGGGGCTGCCATTTATTTAGCGCTCAACAACAATGCAGGGGTAGCAATAGTACTTATCGGTGCTATTACAAGTTTGGCAGCAATCTTTTATCTTAAGAAACAGCCAGCAGATAAATAACAGGAATAACAACATTAGAACTTTTAATGCTTTGATATTTTGCAGCGCTAATCCAATGGCCGCAAGGTCAAATCTCTGTTTGGAATCAAAAAGAGGGTGTGTCATAAATCCATGACACACCCTCTTTTTTATGATAATCTTTTATCCGAAGTTATCATACATTATTTTGCTGCAATTTATCTGTTCCCTTATGATAAGTCAGTTACACGATTACGTATTGTTTTCGAGTGACAGAAATGTGCCAAGCTACGCATTTTGGCATTATTTCGGTGTTCCTCTCACTCTGTTTTCTGTTTAAAGATATACTTCATTTCTCGCCTTCCTGCTGTATCTTTGCCGAAAATTCAAGAGATTATGATCAAGAAACTATATCGGCATATTGCCATGAGATACAAGTACTGGCGCTACCGTCGGCTCCTGAGGAAGCTCTTCTGGCTTTACGCCAAAAAGACAGATAGTGCTTCTCAGGCAATGGAGGAAGTATCCCAGGCATTCATTTGGTTTACAAATGAAAAAGGTGACAGCAATGAAACTGTTTGGTATTGCTATTATCACGACTCCAGAGCTTCATTATAGGTTGGGCGCTTATGCGGTGATTTTGATTTTGTGCTTGGAAGAATCATTCCAACATCAAACGTCACCCTATTGGCACTTTTCTCCTTCATGCTGCCTGTTATCACTTTTATGCTGGCTCCTCCCTCTGTCTCACTTTCTATGGCAAGGTCGAAATGTATAGTGCATTCCTTCCCTGTTTTCAGCGTGGTGGGACAAACCGTGTAGCCCCCATCTGCAATATTGATTGCTTCCTGTACGCCCTCAGCTATCTGAGTAAGCGTGTTCGTTATAAATTCTTTAAGTTCCATACACAATTAAATTTTCAAGTTATGAACAATACAAACGACAACAAGAAAGAGAAGTTCTACATCGGTGGCTTCGGCTTCGTCTCTATAGAAGAGGCTAAGCTGCTCCTTCAGCGCATTGTTCCACTTGCACGCATCTACCAGAACACGTACAAGATTAAGAAGTGCTTTATGCCCCAAGAAGCAGAACAAGCCCGAATGTACATGGATGGACTCCTGGAAAAGCAAGCAGAGAGCATCGTTGTGCAACTTCTAACTTTCGGAGGAGACAACCCTAACGATGTCAACCCGGATTGTGAAAACCATGGTTGATGGGCATGCGTACGGATGGTCTTTTGCTTCCATTCCGTTGCACTTCATCGTTCCGCTCCTTGTTGTTTCTCCATGAGCAACCATCTGTGAAACGATGGAGTACAAATCAAAACCACGTCCTGTACATTCATCGTTGACGCAATCAAACTGAAACTTTGGCAAGAAATCTGGCTTATATATAGCAGTTCCCTGCTTAACAAGTACTTCACTCATCACGCTACAAGGATAAGAAATCTTGTAATCTATTTCTATCCTTTTGACCGTTGGCCACAAGTTTGATATTCTATATTCCATACACAATTACCTTTATTCGACTAAGACTAGGGAGGAAATAGTAGGGCAAATTTGGTTAATCATAATTACCCTTATCTTTGCGGATTAATATTAATGAATTGCAGCGCAATTTCATCTGATTTACGGTGCAAAGATAAGACAATAGTTTGAGAAAACAAGCAAAAGTCTTATTTTTATAACTTTTATTAACATATAAAACAAGTTATAGTCTTATGGAAGGTAAGGTTCTTAAGCAAAAATTAATGGAGCTGAATAAGACACAAAAGGAGTTGTCTGAGCTTCTAGGCATAACGGCACAGTCTGTTAGCGCAATCTTTTCGGCAAAGGATGTTCGTTCGGGAACAATCGAGAAAATCGCTCATGTTCTCAACGTTCCAGTTGGCTTTTTCTTTGGCGACAACACAGGAAATAACGCATTTGTGAACGGGGATAAATCCGTAGCAGCCATAAATAGTAATATATCATCCGCATCGGAAGAGGTTCTGAGAGAACGAGTCAAGTCATTGGAAACACTTGTCACGGAAAAGGAGCGATTGATAAACGTTTTGATGGAGGGCAGAAAATGAAAGATACTTTGTACTATATCATTTTGGCAATAGACTTCTTTGTCATATTGTTTGCGAGTTCGTTGATTTACGTAGTAGTATTCCCAGAGGCAAAGAGTCCGTCATACATCTGGCTTATAGGCACTTTCCTTATTTTCTCCGCAACAACACCTTGTGTAAAAAAGTTGTTTAAAAAAGATAGGAAATGAGGATACTTATATTTGTGATCTCATTGCTTTGTCTTGTATCGTGCAAGCAGGAGAAAAGCCAAAGCAATGAAGATTACATCCCTTCAAGAAGGGGAGTGTTAGGGAAATATGTGTATATGTCAACAGGCGATATACTGCATTCCAAACTACAATGCCCTATGCTACAAAGAGAAAAGGACGATAAGGGGCATAATGTAATCGGAGTAGAATTTGTAGATACAAATGAGTTCTATCCAAACTACAAGTTCTTTTACTGCAAGTATTGCTTCAATGATACAAAATACGAGCAGATAAAGAGAATTCTAGAGAGGAATCGACCTGGCAACACGTCAGGCGAAACCGTAAGAGAAGAGGCTGATTCCATCTTCTTCTGAAACGTAAGGGTAATTATGGTAAAAAACAAAGATTTAGACGTAAAAAAGGTTAAAGTCATAAAGAAAGTTGACTTGATCGAAACCATAAGGCAGATACCGCATGGCGAGACTGTTCAGTTCGCACGCCAGGAGCTTGGACCAGAAGGTTCAGTAAGATCTGCCGTCTGGAGATTGAACGACAGGCTGAAGAAGCTCACGGGGAGACAGGAACCCGAATACTCCCTTGAACTTGTTGATATGGGTCTGTTCTACAACATCACAAGAGCATAACGAAAAAGGCTATGGAGAGGTTAGAAAACTACTGGTATCTGCGTGAAGGTGATTACCTGGTGGAACCATTGAGCAGCCTTTTTGGCGGCAAAGGACCACGCAAGGAGTTCATTCGCCAAATGTGGCGTGATGGAATGATTTTCGATTCTGAGGAAGAAGCAACTGTGTATTCCAAGAAGATTCGAGAAATGTTCAAGAAGAGAGTGCGCAAGCAGGTGTACATCATGAACTTTTCTGCTTGGACAATAATTGTTCTCACTCCTTTTGCAAAAGAAGAAGAGAGAGTGGCAAACTGGATTGACACTCTCCGGTACGTTCGCCATTATCTGAGATATGGCAAAGGGTCATTAAGGTGTCGCCTTACCTCTGTTTTGATAAAGGCGTTGACCTTCTCCTTGAAGCCACGACAAACGTCTTCTTCCAAAGAGGACACTTCAATAGCATCATTCACACAACGAAGTTTTACTTCATGATGCTTGCCACACTCAGGGCAGACAAGCTGATTACACTTCTTCTCCAAAGAGGAAACGAAGTAGGTAGATAATAAATTTATCATATTTCTAATTTTATATTTGGCATTGCAAAGATAATAAAAAAAAGGGTGGATGCGCCAAGCAAATCTAATTTTTTATTTGGCGATTTAAAATTTCATAACTCAACGGTGCGTCCACCTCCACTTTAAATATTAAACTTATGGCAACAGAAAGTAAAATCCGCTCTCGTTCCGCAAAATGGTTCGAGTGTTCCGTCAGATACCAGAAGACCATGGACGACGGATCAGAGAAAATGGTCACAGAGCATTACGTTGTTGATGCCATGTCGTTCACAGAGGCTGAGTCTGCCATCATCGAGCACATGCAGCCTTACATATCAGGCGACTTCAAGGTCACTGGCATCCGCCCAGCTGCATACGGTGAAGTGTTCTTCAGCGAGGAAGGAAATGCAGACAGATGGTACAAGGTTCGCATTGCATTCATCACAATCGACGAAAAGACCGAGAAGGAGAAGAAGTCATTCGTTTACTATCTCGTCAACGCTTCGTGTCTCAACGGAGCCTTGAAGAATCTAGACCAGGCTTTTGCGAAAAGTATGCAGGACTATCAGTCTGTCAATATCTCAGAGTCAAACCTACTCGATGTATTCGAGCATAAGACCGAGGAGAAGGCAGACGAGAAGAAGGAGCAATAAACAATTAACAAACATTCAAGAAAATGGAGAAGATCATTAAGCTCATCGTTTGTGCAGCCATCATCCTGGCTACATTCAAGTTCGCAGGCGATATGGATCGCACGGAACATGCCATCATGCTCATGTCTGATACAGAGTATGAGGAGATAAAGGATAGTTTGTCTAACATTCACAACTCTGAGCCATCTGAAAAACAGATTGCCAACGAGTGGTATAGCAGAAAGGGTAATTAGTATGAAGGTAATTTTGTTATTCGATGAGGGATCCAAGGTTGTTGGTGAACTCATTCCCGCCCCCCCACGTAAGCAACGTGAAACACAGAAAGAGTATGAACAGCGCTTCTGCGCTGACTTCAATAAGTCATAACCCAACGCAGTGCATAAGGTTGTCGGCTGCCACATCTTAAGAAATTAAAGTAATATGGAACCAGGAATTAAGAAATTAACTGAGGCTGTAAAACGTGATTGCCGAGAGGAGCAGGGTTGCTTTAACCCTAATGGTTGCGACCACGAGTTTATTCGTCATGTGCCAGAGACTGACCCTTCAATGATTAGATTAGGTCAGAAAACCAAGTGTATTAAAGTATCAAAATGCACCCACAAGTATTGCGATAAGTACAAGTGGATTCTGGATAGAGCAGAAGAATATGCCGAAGCATTAGGTGTAACACGTGATGATGTATTGAATGGCTGGGAGAAATATAGAAGCTATTGGTACATGAATTACTATCAAGGCTCAAAGCAGCCATCCCTGAAAGGCGACCAGAAGGTTATCAAGTTTGCCGACTGGCTGAAAGAACTGAGATCTCGCTTTGGCGAGGATGATGAAGACTGGAAGTTCGTCTGTCCGTCTTGCGGTCATGTTCAGTCTGTAGCCGACTTCAATGCTATTGGAGTAGATGGCAACAAGGCTTACTACGAGTGCATCAGCCGATATAAGAATATTGATGGCAAAACTAATAAGAAGCCATGCAAATACACTCTCTGCGGTCTCTTCGTTCTAGACCACGATACGGTTATCAACAACGAGTTCCTCCCAGTCAATGTATTTAAGATGGCTGATGCGCCTGGTGAAAGCAAACATACAGATTGATACACAATGCAAAAGTATGTATTGAAACTTGTCGTCAAAAAGAAGTGGTTCGATATGATAGTGCCTGGAGAAAAGACAGAGGAGTATCGAGAGATTAAGCCATATTGGATTGACAAGTTAGTCAACCAGGATGCGGATAGCGGTTTTATCGGGTATGCTAATGAAGAAAAGAAACAACCTAAGGTTTTCGGAGAGCTTGAATACATCCCATTCACTCACGTTCTCTTCTTTCATGGCTATTCGAAGAATCGCAAGAGCATCGAAAAAGAGATTGATAGCATCACCATTGGCAAGCCACAAAAGGGTATGTGCCCAGACGAATGGCTAGACACAGATGTTTTCATTATAAGGTTTAAGTAGATGTAACACAATGGAAATGATATTAACCCCCATCGTGCTTGCTATATCCATCATGGTGATGCGGTACGTGGATAATAAATAAGGAATTATGAGCAACGAAGAATTTCTCGCACAGTTGCAGGATATACGAAACGCTACCCTGCTCCAAAACAAAGAGATCTACAATACCGAAGAAGCCTGTCTCTTCCTCGGTATCAAGAAGAACTCACTCTACGATCTTGTGAAAAAGAGAAAGATTAAGTTCTACAAGTCGAAAGGCGGAAAGCTTACTTACTTCAAGCGCAAAGATCTGGAGAAATGGATGACTGCCATCTGTATTCTAACGAAAGATGAGGAAAGAGCGGTTTTCGACTCGTTGCTCTACAGAGAGAAATAAACTCTAATTTGTTCGATTATAAATGGTTATTTAAGTTTAGCAATCTAGTTTGTCATTAAGTTTTAGATAAGGTAATAAAGATTGTTGATATTCCGCCATGTCTCGGCCGTGAGGCTCATAGGCATGGCAACCCGGTGGGAACGGTTTGCTTCTTTCCATGTAAAGCATGCGAAGCCCTGGGTTCGATTCCCGGTCCCACCACAAAGGCAAGGCTACTTGCTGCTCATGATTGAGGGAGTGGATGCTTCTCTACCATGTGCATCCGCTCCCGATTTCAGAACGAGCAGGGAGCATTGACAGGATATAGAGTTTCCGACGCATCCTTGGATGCATAGTTAATAACCAGGCGAAGGTGACACACCGGCAGAACACAGGCAACATAAGTTTAACAACAATGGTTGTATGGAAACCTGCTAAGTATTATTAATCTGACCCCACGGAAAGACGTGAGTCGGTGTCAGCCCGAAGCCACAAAACAAGAAAGGTAGGTGTAAATGATTACATAACATAAGTTTTTAGATTATAGAAATAGATATATTCGAACTTCATTCTCGTTCGCTGGAGTGACCAAACATCACTCCAGCGATTCAGATGAAATCATTAACATTTTAAACATTACACAATTATGAGCAACTTAATGAACATGGTTGAAACCATTAACTCGCTGAAGTTCCTTACGGATGTTGTAAGCAACGACCTGGTACGACAGCAATTCATCAACGTTTACAATGCCGTCTGGAAACAGGGCGGTGAGCAGGTCTATGAGCGTGAGGCCAACTATTTCAACAAGATTCTACGTGAGAACGCCAACCTCAACGGATGCACAAGTCTTTCCGTGTTCTTCGCATTCATCGACCTGGCAGTACAGGGTATCTCGGTGGAGCCAGGTGTCCGTGCCATGGCCTACCTTCTTCCTCGCAACTACAAGATTGGAACCGACCAGCAGGGAAAGAGTGTGTATGAGAAACGATGCAACCTTACTATCTCCGGCTACGGTGAGCTTTACCTCCGTGCCAGGGCTGGCCAGATCTACCATGCCGACAACCCGGTTGTTGTGTATGAGGGCGACGATTTCGAGTATGGCGAGCGTGACGGACGCAAGTATGTCAACTATTCTATGCACATACCTCGCACAAGTAGCCACATCATCGCCTGCTTTCTCAAGATCACACGCACAGATGGCACCATCGACTACTCGGTGATGCTCGAACAGGACTGGACACGACTTGCAGGCTATTCAGCCAAGAACAACAAATACTGGGATAATAACACCCACCAGTGGGTTGAGAAAGCCAACGAACTCTACACCTCTGGCGGTGGTGGCATCGACCCTGCCTTCCTCTGTTCAAAGTGTATCAAGCATGCCTTTGGAACTTATCCAAAGCTCAACATCGGCAAGGGCACGCAGCTCGAAACAACGGTGAACGATATGCCTTCATCTGACTTCGATCCATACGGAGGCATCGACAACGCACCAGGCGACAACCAGCAGTCACAGGCACCGAACGATTCCTTTGCCCCACCTGCTGATACATCGAATGGCGTGAGAATAGACCCGGCTGCCAATACACAGCAGAGTCAGGGAGGAACGGCAAATGAAGCAGCCGACGACACCTTCTAATCATCCATGCCACGGATGCAGTACCGTCCGCAACTGTCTCAACGGACGGTATTGCCCCAAGCTTGGAAGATACGTGGAGCACAGCGAAACAAAGCCTTGCGCCCCACAAGACAACAGTTACGAAAAAGCATTATCAATTTTAACACATATACAATCATGACAACAGAAGTAGCAATTATCAAGCAAGAGAACCTCCAGCAGATTATCTCCGGAGCACCACAGTCATACAATGACAACAAGCTGTCACACGACAACTGCATCGCCCGTGGCCAGCAGTTATTACAAGCAGTGCAGCAGCAGGGAGGATTGAAAAACGACGAACTGGATGAGCAGATAGCATTGTTCATCGACAAGACACGCAAGACATTGAAGAAGATGAACGACAGACGTAGTCCGTTCACCAAGCTCTTTGACCAGGTGCGTACACAGTTCACCCAGATCGAGAACGAGATTGACCCATCCAAGCAGGGCACCGTCCCTTACCAGTTGCAGGTATATCGCAACCAGTATGCAGCAGAGAAGCTGAAGGCACAGCAGGAAGCACAGCGCAAGGCCATGCTCGAGAAGCAGCACAAGGATGCACTCGACCGCATCTTCGAGAGCATGAAGAACGACTTTGAAAAGATGTTCCAGGACTTCCTCACCGGTTCCGTCACCATGATTCAGAAGCTCAACGAAGCCATCACTCTAGAGAACTTCGATGCTTCCATGGAGAAGATTAAGAATGTGCCAACAACTTTGCCTGAGGCATTCGTGCCTGGCATGAAGTTCACCCAGAGTCTCTCCTACTACCCAGGTGTCACACCTGCCGAAGCTGCCCAGAAGGAGACCGAAGCAAAGAACGCCCTTGCCAACACCTTTGCCGAGCAGTACAGATACGAGATTGAGACCAACCGTGACTACATCCTCGACCGTCTGCCTTCCAAGAAGAAGGAGTTGGAGAAGATTGCCACTGCCAATGCCGAGGAAGCAGCACGACTGCAGAAGGAGAAGGAAGAGCGTGAGAAAGAGGAAAAGGAACGACTGGAGGCTGAGAAGCAGAAGAAGCTGGCAGAAGCAGAAGAAGCCAAGAAGCTGGAGCAGAAGCAGAAGGAAATGGTCGGACTCTTCGAGGGTCAGGCGATTGCAGCTGCCGGACCATCTACCAAGGCTAAGGTTACCAAGAAGATTCATCTTCTGGATCCCGAAGGCATTCTTCCTGTTATCTCCATGTGGTGGAGCCATGAGGGCAAGAACCTCACAGCAGAAGAGCTGATGAAGAAATTCAAGAGTCAGATTACCTTCTGCGAGAAACTTGCCAACAAGGATGGCGTTACCATCAAGAGCGAGTTTGTTGAGTATGTGGAAGAAGTAAAGGTTAAATAAGATGGATAAGACGAATAAGAATCAATTATCACTTGCCACTGCCGATGTTGGCAGAGCAGCCATAGAAGCAAATGCCAACCTCGTTGTCGTATTTGACCACAAGAAACTCTTCTGGCCATTCGAGGGACTCGTATTGCTTGCCCAGCAGACACCGGCCGCATTAACCCTTGGTCTCTTCTGTGCATGTGTAGCCAGGGCTGGCGAACCATGCGAAAGCAGAAAGACAGGAAACTCGTTCATGCTTGTAGCGAGAAACCTGTCATCAGAAGAAGCAATGAAGGATTTATAATACGCTCTGATTATGATACACAATATGAACCCCGACGAGTATTACAACCGGAAGGAAGTAAGCAACTCCGACCTTACCGAGCTGAAGAACCTGCTTCACCCCCGGATGCAGTTCGGCAACAAGGAAATGGCTTTCCACTTCGGCAACCTCGTCGATGCAATGATAACGGAACCCGACCGTGTGGACTACTATCACTACAAGGTGAATGACGAGCAATACACGGAAGAGGAGTTCCTCCACGCCCAGGACATGCACAATGCCCTGCGCCATGAGGCTAGGCGTGACCCTTTCCTGGCAAAGGTGCTGGAGTTGTCAGATACACAGCGCTTCATGGTCAACAAGGCTCAGCCTTTCGAGTACTGCGAATTCCCGTTTTCTCTGGATACACGCTGCAAATGGGACTGGTGGCTCGACTTCGCTGGCTTCGGTGGTGACTTGAAGACAACCTTTGCCGAGACACAGAAACAGTTTGACGAGGCGGTAGATTTCTTTGACTGGGACCGTTCGCGTGCCTGGTACATGGACATCGCACATTCACCTCGTGATTTCATTTACGGCATCAGTAAAAAGAACAACCGCATCTTCAAGAAGTTCATCAGCAGGGATGATGAAATCTACAGACGTGGTCGTGAGAAGTACGAGGAACTCGCCTTCCAGTACTGGTGCCTTAACCCAATAGCAGTTTAGATTATGCCAAGAGATTTTCATCAGGTAGGAATATATTTCTACGCACCTAGAAGAAGCAGCTTCTACATCTATCACCAGGATACGGAGACAACCGCAAGCCATACCGGTGAGGTGTTCTACAACAGAGAGGCTGCCCGAAAGAGAGTGTACGAATTGAACGGTTGGTATTTAAAGCCAAAGAGAAAATGACAAAACAAGTTCTGAACCATCACCTGAAGGTGCAGCCATACCCTTACCAGGTTGACGGCATTGTGTATGGGTTGCAGCATCACCGACTCATCATAGGTGATGAGCCGGGACTGGGCAAGACCCTGCAGAGCATCGGCATCGTTGATACCGCACCTGCCTACCCTTGCCTGGTAATCTGTCCGTCCTCGCTGAAGATAAACTGGCAACGTGAGTTCGAGAAGTTCACCGACAAGAAGGCTGTTGTACTCGACAATGCCACACGTACCACATGGCCATACCTGCTGCGCATGGGCATGTATCATGTAGCCATCGTCAACTACGAGTCGCTGCGCAAGTACTTCGTGTGGGACATCGTAAGTGGAAGCAAGGAGTTCCGGCTGAAGGATGTTGTCTTCTCCGAGAACATCAGGCTGTTCAAGTCGGTTATCATCGACGAGTCGCACAGAGTCAAGGACCCATCAGCCCAGCAGTCCATCTTCACCAAGGGGCTTACCTACGGAAAGGAATGGGTAATACTGCTGTCAGGTACGCCTGTAGTCAACCGCCCAGACGACCTGGTAGCACAGCTATCCATCATGGGCAGGCTGCCGGAGTTCGGTGGAGCAACAAGATTCCGTGCCAACTATTGTACTGATCCGAAAGACAGGAATGCCAAACCAGCCGTTCCGCTCTCAGTGCTCAGTGAGCAGCTCTACTCCACCTGCATGATACGCAGGGAAAAGGCAAAGGTTCTGCCCGACCTTCCCGACAAGACACGTGTCGATCTCTACGTTGACATCAGCAACAGGAACGAATACGATCTTGCCGCAAACGACCTGGCAGAATACCTGCGCCAATACAAGGAGTGCAGTGATGGTGAGATACGTCGCAAGATGCGCATGGAGGCGCTTGTCAAGTTCATGACGCTCCGCTCTCTGGCCACACACGGCAAGATAGCGCAAGCCATCGACTTCATCAACACCTTCCTCGAAAGCGGCAAGAAGCTCATCGTCTTCTGCTCGCTCCACGATGTGGTTGACCAGCTCACCAAGGTGTTTCCGCATTCCGTTACGGTCACCGGACGTGACAGTGCCATCAGCAAGCAGGCTGCCGTTGACAGCTTTCAGAACAACGAAAGCTGCAACCTCATCATCTGTTCCATCAAGGCGGCTGGCGTGGGACTCACACTCACAGCATCAAGCAACGTGGCGTTCATCGAGCTGGCGTGGACGTATGCCGACTGCTGCCAGTGTGAAGACCGTGCCCACCGCATCGGACAGAAGGACAACGTAACGTGCTATTATCTCCTGGGGCGTGGCACCATCGACCACACCATCTACTCGCTCATCCACAAGAAGAAGTCCATCGCTGCAGAAATCATGAACAGCGACGACGAGATTCCACAGGATGCCATGTACTTTGACCAGCTCGTTCAATCATTCCTAGACGGAGGACAACAGGATGGAGATATGCAAGACCGACCTGACACGCATCATCAAGTACCTTGACGATGCTTCGGTATTATATAAAGCCCAACCCCAGCAACGCTACAAGAGCCGGGCATGGGCATTAAGTAACATCAGTCGTAAACTTAAAAAGAAATTAGCAAAATGATTACAAAAGCAGACATTGTTGATGATATATTCATCATGCAGGAAAATGGGCAGAAAGGTTCATTGACAAAGAAAGAGATTGCATCCGTCGTAGATGGCATGTTGCAGGCTATCAGACATCAGGTAGCTATCGGCAACGCAGTCCAGTTCCGTGAATACTTCACTATTAGCCCGGTATTGAAGAAGGCGAAGACGGCTTACGATTTCAAGAATGGCACAACCATCACCATGCCAAGACGTCCGGGCGTGAAGATTAAGGCAAGCAAGGATTTTGAGGACTACGTTAAGCACATCTACGAGTCAGACATCTAGGATGGACATAAAGACCTTCGACGAACTGTTTGCGGAAGCACAGGCAAGGCAACCTCAACGCAAGCCACGTTCCGAACCAGAACACAACTTGCAGGTTGACTGCGTTCAGTGGTTCTCACTACAGTACCCTTCCCTCCGTGGGCGATTGTTTGCCGTTCCCAACGGTGGACATCGCTCCAAGACGGAGGCAGCAAGACTAAAGGCCGAGGGAGTCGTAGCTGGAGTATCCGACCTCATTCTCCTGAAGAGCAATCACCAGTACGGTGCGCTCCTCATAGAAATGAAGACCACGGCAAGGAACTCCAGGCAGAGCGACAGGCAGAAGGAATGGCAGAAAACCATCACTTCCCTTGGCGAATACAAGTACGTCGTATGCCGTACTCTTGATGATTTTATGCGCGAGGTACGCTGTTACCTTCAAAATATATTATAACACTCTTAAATAACATGAACGATATGGGACGCAAAGCTAAGATGCGACTTGACTATTTCCCAATGGATGTTGACATCTTCCAGGATCTCAAGATACGCAAGCTAATCAAGCGGCAAGGTGGAAAAGCCATAACAGTATATACTCTCCTGCTCTGTTATATCTACAAGAATGGGTATTACATGAAGTGGGATTCAGACCTGCCTTTCATCTGTTCGGAGCAAACGGGCTTTGAAGAGGCTTATGTACGTGAGGTGATTAACGTCTGCCTGCAACTCGGGTTGTTCAGCAAGTCTTTGTACGACAAGGACGGCATCCTTACGTCTCGTGGCATACAGGAGCGTTATCAACGTATCTGCCAGCTTACCAGGCGCACATCTACAGTAAGCGAATACTCGCTCATCGACGATGATGATGCAGAGGATATTCCACAAGAGCCTATGACAACCAAGCGTGAAAACGTGCCTACACCTCAGCCCCCGTTCCAGGCGATTGCATCGCCTGTCCCAACGGAGAAGCCCACAAGGAAGACACGCAAGTCAACCAAGAAGGAAGAGCCGGCCGCACCCGTCAAGCAGCCTGCGGCAAGCAGCCCATCCTCCACTCTCGATGAATATATAAATGAGTTGGATAAGGACGACATCTGGCTAGAACAGATTCAGTTCCTCCACGGAATGAACAAAGACAGTCTCAGAAACGAACTGAAGAAGTTCCGGAGTGAGTGCATAGCCAACGGCAAGACACAGCACGAAAGCGTGAACGACGTGAAGCAGCACTTCAACTCATGGTTAAGAATAATCATAAATAAGAAGAACAATGAAAGTATTAAACCCGCTAACGATAAACGAAAAGGACATCTTCTCTCTGCTGATGGAGAGAAAGAGAAAGACTACGGTGGAACGTTTTAGCTTCTCTCCCTACACCAAGGAGCAGATTTTCCAGATGCTGATGGCATCATGCCAGGCAGAAGTAAGATGCAGAGGCAGAAAGTTTGAATACACCCAGGAATACAAGCATCACGTAGAGGAGATTTCAAGCTGGCTTGCCACAAAAGACCGCTCGTCATTCGGCCTGTTCCTTTGCGGCAACCGTGGAAACGGAAAGAGTACCATGGTCAATGCCATGAAGTCACTCTATCAGTTCCTCGATGATGCCCCGGCTGCAGAACCAGGATTGAAGTTTCCACGCCCAGGCTTTGAGATAGTATCAGCCAAAGAGCTTGTCAGACTTACAAAGGCATACCTTAACCCTGGCAAGGAAAACCACGAAGATGTTTACACATACAAGTGGTTACGAGATAAGGAGATCCTTTGCATCGACGACCTGGGCACAGAGCCGAGAGAGTCCATGAACTATGGCGACTACGTGACGGCAGTGATGGACATGATAAACTATCGCTACGACAACCAGCTTGCCACCATCGCAACCAGCAATCTCACTCCAGGCGAGATTAAAGACTACTACGATGAGCGCTTTGCCGACCGCTTCCGTGAAATGATGACAGTCATTAACTTCGGTAATGAGAAATCTTTCCGCATGAGCCTATGAAAGATTACGAGAAGCGTGAGTGTGTATCCATCAAGTGGAGCCACCCCGAAGACAGCAGCCGCTATTTCAGCGTAGGCGTTTCCAAGTACGACCGTGGCTTCGGCTGGTCCGCAAGGGCATCCGATGGTGAAAACTACT
>ERZ1032078.439-NODE-439-length-16242-cov-4.319207_pt1 | contig 16242 bp, 13 predicted proteins | sample MGYA00517101_ERZ1032078 | MGnify/ENA primary metagenome ERZ1032078 (study PRJEB33719, sample SAMN04261301) | wastewater metagenome | biome: rural village; feature: human; material: feces | host: Homo sapiens | place: El Salvador | collected 2013-01-14 ... | reverse complement strand
GCTCTCTTCAGTGGGGAAAACCCGCGGGTCGCGGTAAGCCCAAACGCCAAGCGACGTGGACTCATCCAGCACTTGGTTGACTCTTTCCTGCTCATACTTGGATAGTTTTTTAAACCGTTCCACAATATCCGCAGCGGCCTGCTGCCGCTTGGCGCGAGTCTGCATGAGACGCTCCACGTTTCGCCACCATGTGCGAAGCGAGGGGAGGGCCTTTTCAAACGTATCAACGAAGTTGCGAGTAAACATGAGCCGCAATCCGTTGCCTTTGGCGCTGCCTAGGATTGTTCGGGCAATGGGCTTAAATCTTTCAGGAACTCGTTCGAGGATTTTATCTGTTGCAGTAGCTTCAGGGTTGCTGATGCGCGCTCCGTTTCCGGAAGATCCTTGATCTCCTTGGGTAGGTAGTACCGAGTTTCCCATTCCGGCAGATACAGCTGCTCCGGTGGATTCTCTTTCAGTGCTACTCGAATTACGTCCTTGTCCGGCACTTTCACGTCCAGTAGTTTCTCCCACGCTGCTATGTACAGCAGCACTTCTTCCAGCCCTGTGTCCGGATACGGGTACTTTTTCTCGAGAATCCCGAGGATTTTGTACGGTAGTTTCCCGTGCTTCGGAGTATATGTTTTCTGTATGTTCTGCTGTGTTTCCATCAGCTTTTCCCATACTTCGTCTCGATCGTCCATCCAAACCGGCGCCCCGTGCGTCGGTGTTGACTCCATGAACATCAGCCGGTACGAGAGTTCGTTCCCTGCTTTGCTCACTTGGTTGCTGGGAACTGTGCTCAACTTCAGCCGCATTAGTACCTGTTCTTGTACTGGGATTAGAAATTGCATGCAATGCCTCCTTAATTACTTTGGTTAATTCCGGGCAATTATTATCAATATACTGCCGAGATTTCGCGTCAGTTAAATAGACAGCCAGAATTTCCGCAGCAAGCTCACTTCCGAAGTGATCTACGGCCTTCTCTATAGGATCCCCTTTGCGTGTGTGCTCGTCTTGCACGTCCAGAGCGTACTGCACACTCCTGCGCAACGCTTGCGGAACCCTTGGACTAAGTAAGGAGAGTAGCTCGTTTAGCGTGCTCTGCCTACTGGGCAACCTAGCGAACCTGTGCGAAATCTCCCGCCCAAGCGAATTGTTTATTACATGGAGCAGTTCATGCACTGCCGAGCGCAAAGACATTGCTTGCGCCTCAGCAAGGTCTCCAAACCCTTGTTGCAGGGATTTAGGCATCAAACTTGGTAGCCCACGCGATAAGCGGATAATACCGCCTTGGCATTTTACTACATGCGGTTGTTGCGCTGGGTTGCGCGCAAGCGTGGCAACTTGCGCCCCCTTCGTTGTCGTGGCTTTGGTTGACCATGTGCCATTTTTTTGCAGCTGCTTAGCCCTAATTCCATCAAGAAGAAGCACACCTTGCGGAATGGGTATCCCCGCTTTATCGAGAAGCTCGATGGCGCGGGCAGCAATCACAGCGGTATCTTTAGAGAATACTCCTTCCAATGCCGCTGGGTTATACCCATTAGCTCGTAGCACGGCAATGGCTGTGTCTAAGGGAACACCTACTCCAGTTTGCTTTCCATTATCAATATATAGCGCCGCATTTTTGATCTGAGGGGCTGCGTGCGAGTCCATCATTTCCCGGTAGCTGGTATTGGTAATCGGGTCATGCGGGTTATTGATCTCCTCCTCTACCGTTGCTTGCGGTTTCCGATATTCCGGTGCATGCTCCGTTGCCCCCTCTTTCGAGGGGTTAGTAGGGTTTCCCTCTTTGGCCTCCTTTACAGCGGCCTTCGGCGGGGTTTTAGGCTCGTCGATTTTTAGGGCAACCTCGTTTGAAGTCGACGCTAAGTCAGGAACAGGGAGGTCTGCGCGCTTCGTCGGATCACGGTCAAACTGGTCTTGGCGCCGCACTTCTTTCTCAGCAAGAGCCTTCGCCTCGTCCATGTATGCCAGCACTTGCTTCTTCGTCTTCTCCGAGCATCTAGCGGCGTCCACGAAATTCCGCACCAACTTATCGTATCCATCCATCGCGGATAAACGATTGCCCTTCTGCAAGTCAGCCATCGGACCGGTAAACCGCTTCAGCCCGATCGCATATGCGGTGAGGAATTTCGGCACGTCGCGAGCAATCACACCGCCGAATTCGACTTGGATGGCCTGTCGCGTAGCCTCTAGCTTGGCTACGTACGGGCGTAGCTCGGCGCGCTTGATGCCTTTGTACGGGTTGTCGTAAATGAGCTTGTCGTTGCCGATAACCTTACTGACGAACCCATTCATGTTGCCGGCATCGTCCATAGGCGACGGGATTCGCTCCCGATACCCGAGGATGTCCCCAACGAACGTCTTCTGAAAATCTCCGACAGCCGCTTGGATACGCTTGTACCATTTCTTCTTCTCACCCACTTTCAAAATACGCGGGAAGAACGTGCCGCGTGTAACAATGCGCGCTGCAGCATCTGCGAACTTAATCGCAGCCTCCCCTCGGACGATTCTTCGTTTGCCGGATTCGCCGAACTCGCTTTGCACATATGCCTTGTGGAATTTCCCCATGGCGCGCTTTTCGCTATCGGCGGGTTCTCTGTACGTCTTATTGTTAAAGAATTTAGCCAGAGCGATACGGCGGTCCGCCGGGTCAATCGCCTTTTCGACCTTTTCAGCTTCGGTTTTCTCCTCCGCGGTATCCTTCACCGGCTCTTCGCTGAGGAACTCGTCTCGCACTGAGTTAGCGCCGAACAGTTCGTTGATTTGCCGCTCCGATAAAGGAGTGTTCGCTGCGGTGTCGTCTTCGAGCGTAGCCTTCCCCTTGGCAAGGAACACGCGCGCCTGATTCACCGCCACGGCATGCGATTCCTCAATTGCTTTCTGCTTGCGCTCTTGGACGTTGTGCCCTTTCTTCACTTCTCCCTGCTCATTGCGCTCTCTAGGAATAACCCTGTCGGCAAACGGCCGCGTTTGCTTCAGGATCTCTGCGCGCTTTTGCCGAGCATCAAGCTTGGGATCCATCAGTACATTCTCCAAGCCGAGGAAGAATTTCATTACCGGCGACTTAGCAGGATCCACACCACTCACACGTAGCGGCTCGCTGACCGCAACATACGTATTGAGCAGCACGTCGTACAGCTTATCAATTTGCGAGCCTTGAGAGAGCTCACGAGCCGCATAGTTGACTACGTTGCAGGCACGGGCGAACAATTCCGGCATTGACCTCGCGAGTTGCTTTCGAACTTCCTCTGTTTTCCCTTGTTCTCTAACCAAGTCGACAGCGTTGTCCGGCGGGACGAAGATATCCGTCATTTGGGCAACTTTCGCATTGCCTCGGGCCTCGCCTTTCTTCGGTTTCTCATACAAAATAGTGCCTTGGGCATTGCGCACAACCACTCGCAAAGAGCCGATCGGTTCGGCGCTTCTCCCATCGCGGCTCTTACGCATGACCCCTGCCGTATGTAGCGCACGGCCGATTGTGCGACGGGTGAAGTCTGTGAGAGCCTTCTCCAGCTGCTCCTCTTTCGTTTCGTTGGAATTGGGTAGGAACGCATCGTCCGGATTGGCCGATTCTCCGTCCTCCCCGCCTGTATTTGCGTTATTGACCGAGCGTGCCGTCACTCGTGCATTGGCTTCCGCATTCGCGTCTTCGTCAGAAAGGAGATTGCCTTCGTCTTTCTCCTTCTCGCTAAGGACCAGCTCTTCCGCATCGTCGTGGATTCGCTTTTGCTCAGCAGTAAGACGAGAGTAGAGACGGTCATCCACATCATAGATACTGCCGGTCAAACGTAAGCGATTACGCATGACCTCAGCAACCTGCTCCACGGTTGGGTTAGGCTTGCCCTTCTCAAACAACGGAGCCATGTCGTACTCGTCTTCCGCGACTTTACCTGTCTGGAAAACTTGCCCGATTTGCTTGATTCGCTCCGGAGTAACTCCGAGTTTGCCGAGTTGCTCTTCGTCATACGACTTAACGTTATTGAAGAAGTGGTACAGCCGATCCGCTGTGCCATTTTCCGGGTTCTTCATGTTCCCCTTGGCGTACTTCTTATGCTCCTCGAACTGCTTAACGAACGCCGTGGCAATTTTTATAATTTTCTCGCCATCGCGGACATCATTGCAAACTTGTTTGACTGCGTCGACAAGCTTCTTACCGTCCTCTTCGCCAATCGTCTTCTCGTGCTTCGCCCATTCAGCGCGTGTGCTCTTCGACGGCTCATTATTAAGGAAGTACTTGTTCGCAATTTTTGCCTCGCCAGGTGAGGTAGTTGCCTTTTCGGGCTTCTTCGGAGCTTTCTCTGCGACCCATGCATCCACTTTCGCCTTAATCTCCGCATCTGTGGCATGCGGGTTCTCCAGAATCTCTGCCGTGGCCTTGAGCGCCGGGGCTTGCGTATAAAGCGCCTTATTTTTGGGATGCTTAATCCACTCGTCAGCCGTTGCCTTCAAGTGCGCGGTTGACTCCTCTACTGTTTTCCCTTGCTCGGCAAAGGTCGTAGCCTGCGTCGCCATGGCAGACACATTGACGAATCTGGATTTGCCCTCCTCCGTGCGCGTGATCTCACCTGCGCGGTCCATCGCATCTGCCACAAGCCCCTTATGCGGGGACTGTGACTCTTGATACCGATGTGCCGCCGTAGCGGAGAGAACTCGCGTACTGTCCTTAATCCCTGCGGGATGAGGCGCGGTTGCGCGCTTGAATACCGGCGAGACTTCTTGCACGGCTCGGGCATCAGCCTCTTTACGCGCCTTGCTGTCGGCCTTCGCCTGTTTGCTGGCTACCTTATTTGCTCTAGCTTGCTCGGCAGCTGCGATGTCTGCCTGAACTTGCTGCGTCGCCGCTTGGATATCCTGATTTGCAGTCGGGATTTGCTCAGACTCAGGGACTCCCCTGCGCCGATCGTCCTCGCGCATTGTTTCGGCAATGGCAGCATCGTCGTCGACTTGCTGTGGCTGCAGTTGCTGCTGAGCCGGGGTAACCGGAGCCGGCCGTTGGACCGGAGTTTGGTTCTGTAGGGCACCTGCCGCACCGGGAGGCGGAGTGCCGGGACCACCGGGGCCTTGAGGTCCTTGAGGACCTTGCGGGGGAAGTCCTGTGACCGTACCTTGCATCGGTGTGGACTCGGCGGCGCTGTCAATAACTGCGCGGCTTTCCGGGGTTAATTGGTCCCGCGTATCCGTGACGCTGTTCGTCGTCGCATAACGACGCTCCGGAGGTGCGCTATCCGGACCCGGTGTGAACGGGTATGCGACAGTGTGCATGCCAGCACCAAGCATGCCGCCTGCCAAGGCAGATTGAGCAACGTTCTCACCCATACCTTCAGTGATGGGTCTGCCCATAGCGTAATTCGGCAAGGCCTGTTCAAACACCCCTTGCAAAGCTTCTTCCGTGCCTTCGCCTACAAACGACTTCGCCGCACCACCGAGGAGAGTCTGAGGCTTAGCCCCCTTCATCATCGCCTGCGAAACACCGCGGCCAGCCATAATGCCCGCTAACTCGGCTTCTTTTCCAGCCCAACGAGACAGGCCGCCCATACCTGCGGCGATACCACCTGTTGTTAGGCCGACTGCACCTGCAGCCCATAACCCCTCTCCGGGGTGGCGCCCTTCACGGATATTATCGGAGGCCATCTGATTTGCCGACATGCCGGCGCCGATCAGCCCTTCGCCTGTGTATGCGGCAGGTTTGACTAACTTCGCAGCGAGCTCTTCTCGGCTGACGTTGCCCGCAATGGCACTACCGACTGAGCCGAGGTTCTTTACCCCGGAAGCGGCTCGTGCAATTTTGGCGGCGCCCATCATGGGCACGAAAGACGGAAGCAGCGTTTCCGTCAAATCTGTCATGAGTAAACGAGGATCCGAAAGAGTACTACTGAGTGCAGCTAGGCCCTTATTCACTTCGCCGTTGGCCGCAGCAACTTCTCCTGCACGGCGATAAGCGGCATTCTGTTGCTCTTGCGAATATTCGTTCGCTAGAGACCGGTCCCATTTATCGAGGGTGTCGCCGACTGCTTCGGTAGCCGCGCCCTCGGAAACTAAATCAGCTAAGCCGACCCCGGACCGGACCACGCCAAGCGCACTTCGCTTAGTCGCAGTCCAGAGATCTTCGAGAACACTATCATTCTCGTCACCAGTGAACACATCCGACTGCGGGCCGGAAATGTATCCACGAGTAAGCTCTTCCCATTGCTCAGGTGTTACTTTAACTCCCATTCACCCTCCTTAATCCTCTCTCCAAGGTGTCTGGCTGGCGATGTCCCCGCCATACAGAGCCTTTCGGGTTTCGCGGTTCGCCTTCTCTTTCTTAGATTTTTCTGTGATGCCTCGAGCGAGCTCACGACGTTTGATTTCTTGCTTATCCTGCTCCGCGGCCGGGCTGCTCTTGTAATCGGCAATATCCCGTGCCGTAGAGGCAAGCATTGCTTCCGCACCCTCGACGGTAAATACCTCGTCTCCGATCCTAATCAGAGTGCGCATACTCCGCGGATCTGTACGGATGTCCGAGGGCTTGAAGCCTCGGAAGCGCCCAAACAGGTCATTCACTAACGCGGTAGCACGCTGCTTTGTCCAACCCGGAGGTGTAATGATGGGATAAGACTCTTTCCCGCCTTTCTCAGTCACGTCATATTTGACTGCGACGTCGAACCCGCTTTCATTACGGATCGGATACCCGCCGTTCTCATTCATCTCTTCACTGACTTTGAACTTTTCAGGCTTCTCACCCTTCTGCGACTTCAGGAATGACAGGTCCTGTCCGCGACGAGCGAGATCCTCACTAGCCTTGTTGTGGCGCGACTTCTCAGCACCTAAAGCGATATTGAGCATCTTGTCCTTCTCGTAGTCCGTCGGCCAATGTCCAAACGCGCGCGCAAAAGCGTTGTAGTACGCCTGCATACGTGCTTCGTTTTTCACCATAAATTCGTAGAAGGGCTTCATCTCCTTGGGGAGATTTCCGTTCCGGATCGCATCGAGCATCGCTTGGGCGTCCTCCGCTGCAGAAGTGGGCTGCCCCTGACGATTAAGACTCACGTTCCCATTCGGAGTCGTAGCCACACCTCTTTGAGGTAAGGACGCACGCGCTTGTTGGATAGGTGTTGCCTTGGCTTGTCGCACCCGATTCGCCGCGCCGTCTAAATTGAGTACAGCGTTGGGCTCATTCTTAGCGAAGTACTCCTTGAGCGATTGCTCCTCTTTCGGAGACAACTTGCGGTTCGGTGTGAACACGTCGCGCCCGTCCTCGGTTTTGCTCCATGTTCCGCCTTTTGCCCCACCTTCTCCGTTGTACTTCGACTGATCCGAGAAAGTCGGGTGATTCGGTTTTTTATACGTGTCTGGGAAATGCCCGCGGCCGTCTTCAAGCGACACACCCTTCTGCTTGGCTTCGAGCCATGCCCCGCGCATGTCATAGTCTTCAACGTCGTTCTCACGTCCGTTCTTTTTCGCCCATGCCTGATACGCTGCTTCGTCTTCCGGAGATAGGCGTGTGTTGTATTGGTCACGGTAGTTCACAGGGGTGTTGTCAGCCGTGACCATCGCCTGTGGGCGACCTGCCTGTGCCTGAGGCTCCCCTCCGGCTACTTCACCGGAGGGCACTGTAGGGTCCGGCGTGCCACCTCCGAGAGCACCTCCAAAACGCAGGCTTTTCGGGTCTTGTGAGTTCTGAATAAACGCACGCCCACCAGTGGACGCCGCAGGCTGCTGACCCAAACCCCCTCCGCTGTATTTCGCATATTCCATATCCTGAAGGTTCTGTAAAAACGGAGCGCGCATCTGATCGGTGATCGGTAGCGTTTGAACAGGTTTACCCCCTTGGGAAATAGTCAATTCCCCCGGTTTATTAATCGAATACGTTGTGCCGGTGATTTTTGCCATCGTGTCCGTATTTAAATCATCAACGATAGCCTTGTCGTAGTATCCGTGATCTTGGTCGTACTTTTGCATAAACCCTGCACGGAAATCTTCCTGCGTCATGCGGCGCTGGGCTGCATCAGCTTCGTTGATCCGTCCTGTGTATTTGTTATAGTTGAAAGCCGCTTGATTCATGGACGTATTAAATGCTCTGCGCGCGGCGTCTTGTTTCGCCACGTCATCTCCCGCTTCCTTCATGGCAGTGTCATACGCGCCTTTTGCCGCATCTGAAGCTTTGCCATAGTCGTACTGAGCTTTCGACTCACGGACTTGGTTGCCGATGGCCATGCCTTTTATAATGCCGTCACTAAGGGATTTGTCCCAGTCGGCTCCTCGAAATTGGATCATTCAACACCTCCGATAAGGGCCATTTCATCCGAAACAGCTTTTTTGTATTTCTTGTAAAACTTCACGTACTGCTCTGCCAAAACAGGGTAGTGCTTCTTGAGGTAAGGCAGGCGTGCATGTTGCTCCTCGAAGTATCCCGTGCACCACATGCAGTCCAAACTCGACGAAGCTTCCAAAAAGTGCCTCTCCTCCACAAGTCCATGAATGTCGCGCTTTAGGAGGTCATGCACTTGTGCGGTTGTCCAATCGAATATCGGAAATCGAAACGCTACGTTTTCCCAAACAGAGCCCCCTTGTTTGCGCTCACTTCCTCGGTCCCCGCGGATGATGCACTTCGGGCGGGTCAGTTCGAAGTATCGCTGCATCACATCCCACATGTTCGCCTTACAGCAATCGAACCGCGAGCACACACGGATACCTTCATTTCCCCAAAGCAAATCACCCGTCGCCGTGTTCCTCGTCGGGACCACATCAACCGGCAACCCGTGCAAATCGTGATAGGCCTTAACGTTTGAGTGCAGCGTTACGAACTTCGGCACAAGGGCCTTGACCCGCTCCATGTGCCGCTGCACTTCGGGAAACACCTCGCCGGTATCCACAAACACAACGGTGAGTTTGTCCCACCAAGGCTCGGCGAGAAGTAGACAAGCCAAGGAGTCCTTACCACCCGAATAGAACAGGGTGGCCTCATCGAACTCCGTAAAAATCGCCTTCATCTTGTTCATTAGATAGCCACCGCCACGCCTGCGCCGATTGTGCCGACAGCACCGAGAGTGCTGGCCATGCCTTGCGAGTTCTGGTTCTGCTGGTTCCAATAGTTGTTCGCGTTGTACTCGGACACATCCATCCCCAGCTTGCCGTAGTTGCCCCAAGCGTTCGCCATCTGCGAGTAGGAGTTCAGGCCAATGTTCGCGAACTGCTGGACATTGCCGAGGTTCGACTGGTTGATATTCGCAGCTGAGTTAATCGCATTATTCGCCGCCTGTGCACCTGTGTTCGAGGCATTCTGAGACATCTGCCCCGTAAGGTTGAGCATGTTCTGCCCCAAGGCCGCAACTTGATATTTCTTTGTCCATCCGAGCTGCTGAGCCGCCGTGCGGGCTTGGTTCGCTGCTGCTGCACGTGCCGCTGCTTGATTAATGTTCAACGCGTTCTGCTGTGCGAGATACTGGCCGGATGTCGGGCTCAAGCCGTACTGGGCCATGTTCTGTTGTAATGCACGACGCTGGGATAGATAGTTCGCCTGTGTGTCCGCTACAGCTAGGCCCGCTTGCCTCTGGGCCTCGGCGTTGGTGTTGTAGTTCTTCGCTTCTGTGATCAGCGCGTCTTCTACAGGCTGGTACTGCGTTCGGTATCGGTTCCATAACGAGTCAGTGATTTCGTTCGATCGTTTCGCTTGATCCGTGGCGTAGTTCTGCCAGAAATCATAGTTCTTCGTAAGCATCGCCTGATACTTTTCATTTTGCTGATTCGTATACTGGGTCTGCTCTTTGAGCCACGGATACGCTGTGTTCTCGTACCAGTTCTGCTGCCGCTCGTTGATGTCGGCCATACGGTTCATGGCGATACCGACTGCCGGGTCTACAGCAGGAGCACTGCTTCCACCTTTCTTACCCACTGATCCTCCTCCGGCCGCTTTGACCGACTTTTTTCCAGAAGCTCATTTAATCCATCGGCATTCGCTCTTCAGCATGCCATAGAGAATTAGGTCGGTGCCGTCCTCTTCGCCTTCACGTAGGACACCCTCACGCTTAAACCCGAGGTGCTCGTCAAACGCTTGGACCTCGGGACGATCAGCTCTGACCAACCCCGATACCCGGCGGCACTTCATATAATGAAACGGCCATTCGAAGCAGGCCCGAAGGAACTGCCTCGTCATCCACCGTTTCGTCCCATCCGAGGCAATGTTCATCATTACCCCGGCTCCTGTGTACTGCGTGTAAACACACACAGCTACGATTTTTCCGTCCTTCATCAGGGCGATGTTCCCTGTATCTTCAGGGAACTCCCCCGAGCCCTTGATTTTCTCACTCGCCCATTGGTTCGCATAAGGGAGGTTGTAAAGCAGGGCTGTCTCCATCAGAGCTTCCCGCGGAGCAGGTCCTCAATCCCGCACATCACAGGCCCGTACAATGCGTCATACGGCTCGATCTTCTTCGAGTAAGTGTACTCCCAAGGAGCCCGAGGCTCTTTCTCCATCTCTTCCCGAGCCTTACGCAGCTCGGTTTTGCAGCGGTTGAGCTCGCGCTTTACTTCGGAGAGCTCCGTTTCGTGGATTACCCGTGTGAGGATCTCCACCGCCTTTTTATAGGACTTGTTACTGAAGTCCCCCGCTTGGCGGGCGTAGTACAAGCAATCGAAAACTTCCTTCAATAAATCATTCCCATACGAACAGGCTAACTTATGCAAATCCTCTGTAATGATTTTCCCGTAGGGGGTTTCCGAGCAACGCTTTAGGTACCAACGCGCCTTTTTTAGGTCTCTTAACTCCTGTCCCTTATAAGGGGCTCGGAGGATGTACTTCGCAGCGTTTCCAAGGCAGAAGTCCAACTGCTCCGTCAACTCGATCACCTCGTGTTCGCCCTGCGTGTAGTGAAACGGATGCTCCACTAACTTGTCTTCTTCTTGCATGTGTCATTTTCCCGTTGAAAGAAGGGTGGATTCCCACGTGTGATTATACATCATACCTATACAACTTGCTTATGCGCAGGCAAAATAATCCCCGGATGTTGCTCCGGGGTTTGCTTACTACAGTCGCTTCACAGATTCAATCGTCATGAGTGCTTTCCACGCCTTTTCCAGCGTCCTCACGTCTTCACATGAGAGCCCGCCTTCTCGGGCATCGTCGCAAATCTCGTCGATCTTATCCAGAAGCCGATGGACCGTCTGGTCGGCCCGTGCATGCACAAGCTCTTTATTCTCCATTCTCGCCTCCGTATTTTCGTGCTATCGCCACGAGGGAGTCGATATCCTGCGCACTGAAGATAAGCCCAAAGGCCGAGAGCTTCCCTCCCGTCTGCTTCAGAGCCTCTTTCGCAGACAGAGCCGCTTTGTCTATATCAATCAGCCCAGCCGAATCCACAATTCCGAGGGCTGAAGCCAACGACCCTTTGTCGGTTGCATAGCGCTTCGCCATGTCGGCGATATACGGCGCAGTGAACCCGATACCGAATTTCGCCAAATCGGTCGGCGCTCCGGTAACGACGTTTGTCAGGATATACTCTTGAACAACTTCAGGGATCTTTCCTACGTGCAGGTTCATAACTCCCTCCGTTTAGACTAACCGCCTGTGGTCGTAGCGGCCGGAGTAATCGTCACGGCCCCCCAGCCCGGGCAGCAAGCACTGTTCGGGACCACGACTTTCGTGATGCTCGACACGGTGTTCTGCAAGCAGGTAATCGCCGCAGAGTTCGCAGCAATCCCTTGGGTAGCCGTCGCGGCAACCAGGTCGATTTTCCCTGCCGTCTGCGCTTCGCGGACACGCATATCAGCAATCGTCCGAGCGATTTCCTCGAAGCGGGCGTTAGTTTTCGCGTCCGACTCGCGCGCAGCTTTATAGACCTCAATACCGGTCTTATCGGCGTATTTTTCCGCTTGGAGTTCTGCGATTTTGGAATTAAGCGTGTCAACGTATGCGTTCGTGGCTCCACCGCCGAGGATTCCGCCTAATCCACCAAGACCACCGTTATTTAAAAGAGCAAGGGCCGTACCGGCGATGCCTAAGCCCAACCCAGTACCCGCTACACCTTTTGATGCAAATTCAGCCATTAAATTTCCTCCTTAATTGACTGAGGAAACTCATAGGTTATCTGTGAGGTACGCTTGACCTAGACTACTGTAACTCAGGGGTTGATATTTCTTCTTTCGACTCAATGCCCCGTTTCTCATAGGAGACCATCGTATTGCAACGATGACATTTTGTGACTACCTTGCCGATCATATCCTTCGAAACATCCATCACACGTTTACCGCATTTCGGACATCGGACTTCGATTATATCAGGCTTCATGCCACACTCCTAAATGAGTTAAAGGGAGTGTGTGCGGATATTGTTCCGCACACCTCCAATACTATGCCATTCATATACGATATGCAAGCAAAATTGATCTAATAACTATATCGTTTTCTACTTAAGTAGAAACCCTAATACTAAACCTCCCACCCCAATCTGCAAATGGCTAAACTTGCCCACTATCGATAATCAGGGGAGACCTTCTATGAAAAAACTATTAATCATCAGTGCTTGTGCCATGCTTGCCGGATGTGCCTCGACAACCGACCCCGTCGACTTGGGCGGCGGACAGTATTCTGTCTCATCGAGCAATTTCTGGGCGTGGAGCGGCGCCGGTCAACAGTCCGATGCGCTTGAAGCGGCCAAGAAGTTCTGCGCCAAGCAGGGCAAAACGGCCCGTGTCACATCCATGAAAGCCACAGATGCTGTAGCCTACCGCAACGTAGCCTCCGGACAGGTTACGTTCGTTTGCGAGGACAACTCTGAAGAAGAACCCGTGTCATTGGCTGGCGGCATCTACATGCTGGCTGGAAGCTCCTCTGGGTACCAAGGCATCAAGGCTCGCTATCAACTGCTCAAATCTGCGAGCAAATTCTGTAGCAAGAAAGGGTTGAAAGCAGCTCCCATTGAGGCTACTCGTGAAGTCGGGAAAAACTACACATCTATCACCGGCAAAGCGGACACAGGCAACACGGCAGAGAACGCCCTCCAAAGCTCTTCCGCTGATCTAATGTTCCGTTGCGTAGCGGAGTAGGAGAGGCCCTTTGCCAAAAAGCCCCTCGGAAGGGGCTTAGGCCGTGTGCGTCAAGACTTCCTGTATCTTCGTCACCTTCTCTTTAATGTAATCAGAGTTCAACAGTAAATTAATGCGAAAACCAAAATTGTTTGGAGGCAGAGAAATTCCAGATGCTTGCGCCGGAATCACCAAACATCTGGCCTTCTTACATACCCTATCGAGCGTGTACCCAACATCATCGCAATTGCACGGATGCTGTAAGAAAACATAGTTTGTGTAGAAAATCGAATCGAAATACAGTTTCGATTCTGAATCAAGAACACTGCGCAAGGCTTTCAAATTGCTTTTAATGTGTTCTCTTCGTATGTCGATAATCGAATCGAAGTTTTTCGATAAAAAGAATTTAATGGCGCTAATGGTAGAGACTGTAAGCGACCCAGTGAAGAAATCACTGTCGCTAATAATCCGCTCTCTTATTGCATTCGAAGAGACAACAACCGAGAATTTAATTCCGTTTATTGCTATAGCCTTCAAAGGCGAATAAATGTAAATCGTGTTCTCGTTCGGCTTTAACGTCCTAATCAATTCGTGACCGTTCGGGGCGATGCATTCATCAAATATGCAGAGCTTTCCGCTTTTTATCACTTTTAGGACTTCATTCCGATTGTCCGAATGTAGCGCGATTCCTGAGCAATACAGCGGATTCGTGAACAACACACAATCGCAATCTGAAGAAAGAATCTCTCTAGCCGAAACCCTGAACTTGTCCAAAGAAGGCAAGGGCGCAAACCTGTATTCAAGTCCAAAAGATTGGCAAACCAACGGAACGCTAAAGTACGGCGTTCCAATGATTAGCAATCTCTTGCGTTTTGCGTAAATCTTCAAGAACCGAATGACGTTCAACAAGGCGAGCGAGCCGTTCGGGAATAGGCTAACGCCCACAGCTTCGCTGTTTATCAAATCCAGCCCTGACAGCTTCTTAGATAGCGCGCACTGTTCACTAACTTTGCACGAATAGTGATAGTCGTGACAGTCTAAGCCAAGCGGAATGTTCAGATGTTCGCGTATCTTCGCTTTGAATTCCGACCCCGCGTCCCACCAAGAAATGTTTTTGTTAAACGCAACGCCGTGCTCTAATCCGATTCGTTGAATGTCGTAGAAGTCAAACGGCTTTTTCATTAGAAAGAACCCGAAGGCGAGGAGTTGCTAAACGAGGCAGACATGGAACCGCAAGTGATAGTGCCTGAAAAGGATTGTGGAACACCGTATTGAGTCCCAATTCGATAATAAGCTGTCACGTACAAATCAAAGGTTCCTGTTGTGCTAATTGTCTTATTAAAATTTGCAGTGGTACTTGCAGGTGTGTAGCTCGGGTTCCTAGAAGTGCCCGTATTCTTCGCATATGTATGAGTGAAGCTCCCTGCGATAACGCAAGATTTTGATGTTGTAATCTGAATATATAATCTGGCTCGACAGTTATAGGAATCCCCGTTTGCTGCTCTATCTTGAACAGCAGTTACTTGATAGCTCACTCCTGCCTTATTCGTCCCTTTCCCGCACAACTTCGTCTTCACGTCCGCTGAATCGCTCGCTTGAAAACCTGTATTCGCGCTAACCTGAGAGCCTTGCGAGACGTTTAGATATTTTTGTCCGACATCCTGCCCATCCATCGCATAAATATTCAGTAGTTGATTCCCCGTTCCGGCTTCGAACAAATCGTCAAAGTCCGTTCCCGCAATGCTCTTCAAGTTAGTGGTCATTCGTATCTCCTATTACGGCTGAACCCCTGTATCTGTTCCTGTCTCATCTGTGGATGTGTCGGGTACTTCTGTCACTTCAATAACTTCAGCAGGTTCAACATACACCGTACCATCGTCATTGAACTGTTGGGGTTGCATCGTCTGCTGGTCAACCCACTGATTTGCCTGAACATTATTCGTCAATGTTGCGGTTCCGAGCGTGGTTACCGCCTGCGTCATTAACTGAATCAGCTGGTCATACGTCTTTGTAGTCGTAACGGTCGCATTCAAAGAAATTGTGTATTTGTAAGCCATTGTCGTTTCTCCTTATGAAAGTTTGGCTTGGAGTTGCTTAATTTCGGATTTGAGTTGATTGACTTCATCGACCAGCACGGCGACGACCGCGTTGTAGTCAAGAGTCAAGAATCCTTTTTCATCTTTTGAAACCGCTTCGGGGAGAATCTTTTCGACTTCCTGAGCAATTAAGCCGACGTGAAAGCCTTTATCAGCGTCAGAAGGTTTTTTGAATTTGTAGCGGTAAGCGTTAAGCGAGGACAAATCTACGCTTGTCTTCGTAATATTCGTTTTCTTACGCTTGTCAGAAGTGGCTTTTAGGGTTGTAGCGGAAAACGTTCCGCCCCAAGTCAATGAGCCGTTGGGGTAGCCTTTCAATTGCTTGCCTCCATTGGCCTGTATGATGAATGCGCCTTTGTCTTCCCTGGGAAAATCTTTACCGAGCAAACTCAGCCACGCGCCTTGCTCATAGTTAAGTAGTAGCTCTGTACCCGTGGAAGTTGTCTTGATATTCCCGGCAGCGGGGAACGAAACCTGATTAATTATCGTACTACCACTGACTGTACCACCGCTTGTACTCAATTTTCCATCGAGGGCGGAGTTGACAATCTTGTTCTGAACAGGGTTCTCGCTCGTAGAAGAAAGCGCGCTATCGACAACAGGCTTATCTGACAAATCGTTGTAACTACCGCTCGTCGCCACAGCCTTCAATGAAGCTTTAGTTGCGTAGGCATCCAAACTCTGATGCTGCGTAAGATACCCCTTGTCGTTCTCAAAGGCACTCACTTTCGTCGGGACCGTCGGAAGCTCCGTCTTCTTCGCATACTCAGCAAGCGATTGATGCTCCATCAGATACCCCTTGTCATTCTCGAAGGCTGAGACCTTCGTCGGAATGGCTGGGATGGTCGGCTTGTTTGTCAAATCGTCGTAGCTACCGCTAGTAGCCACAGCCTTCAATGAAGCCTTCGTTGCATACGCTTCGAGACTCTGGTGCGACGTAAGATACCCCTTGTCGTTCTCGAACGCGCTCACTTTAGTAGGAATTGCGGGAATCGTGGGCTTACCCGACAAATCGTTGTAACTGCCTGATGTAGCGACGGTTGCCAAGGAGGGTGTATTGCTCAGATCTGTATAAGAGCCACTGGTTGCGACGGTTGCCAAGGATGCCTTCGTTGCATACGCTTCGAGACTCTGGTGCGACGTAAGATACCCCTTGTCGT
>ERZ1032078.437-NODE-437-length-16288-cov-6.497813_pt1 | contig 16288 bp, 17 predicted proteins | sample MGYA00517101_ERZ1032078 | MGnify/ENA primary metagenome ERZ1032078 (study PRJEB33719, sample SAMN04261301) | wastewater metagenome | biome: rural village; feature: human; material: feces | host: Homo sapiens | place: El Salvador | collected 2013-01-14 ... | reverse complement strand
TGCACCTTCTTCGGTTTTGATGCCAAATACGTTAACTCCAGATGCTTTGGCGTGGGAAGAAATATAGAATAGGCTTATGGTTTCAGTATTAGTTTCTAAGATTATATCAACGGAATCCTTTTCCGTTAATCAGATATTCGAGAATAAGGGAAAGGCATATACCTATCTCAACCCAGTATCTTATTTGACAGCCCTCGACAATAAGGAGCTATTTGGTAAGATGGATGGTATTTTTGCCGATGGTGGCTTGCTGGTGAAAGCTATCAAGTTGGTTTATGGCAAGCAGGTGACTCGCCGAAGCTTCGACATGACTTCTATGGCTCCAGAGTTGTTTGATTACGTTGCCAAGCATGGAAAGACTATCTATATCGTGGCTTCGAAGCGGGAGCAAGTAGAGAAGGCGGTAGAGATATTCCATGAGCGGTATCCTAAGGTTAAGTTTGCGGGGTATCGGAATGGGTATTTTGCTAATGAGGATGAGATGGAACAAGAGGCAAAGCATATTACGGAGTTAAATCCAGATTTCTTGATAGTTGGAATGGGAGCCTTGATGCAAGAGAAGTTCCTACTAAAGGCAAAGAATGCCGGTTATCAGGGTATCGGGTTTACCTGTGGTGGATTTATCCATCAGACTTCCAAGAATGAGATAGATTATTATCCTGCATGGGTGGATAAGACGAATCTTCGCTTTATTTATCGAATGTGGAAGGAACCGCATACCCGTAAGCGTTATGTGATGGCAGGCTTGCTGTTTCCTGCAAGATTTATCGCAGAAAAAATCTTCGGATAGTCTTGTACAGCCAGTGAATGGGAGTGAAGACTACCGATATAGGAAGTAATATAATGAGTAGGAGCGTCGGTATAATATGACCGATGACTCTTTGTAATTTATCTTTCATGCGTGCAAAAGTACAGCTTTATGTTGAAACAACAAAAGATTTTCTTTGATTTCTTGCGATTCTGCATTGGTTCTGCCAAGGATATTCCTGGTTCTTTGAAGGAGGTGGATTGGAAGGAGCTGTATGCTATTGCCAAGAAGCAATGCCTGATGGGTGTTCTGTTTCATGGTATCCGGCAGTTGCCAAAGGAGTTGGCACCAGAACAGAAGCTGCTGATGCAATGGATGGCAATGGCGGAAATGATTCGGAAGCAGAATATCAAACTGTTTCAGGATTCCGTGAAGGTTTGCCAGAACTTCGTGAACAAGGGTTTTGCTAACTGTATCTTGAAGGGGCAGGGGAATGCGTTGCTTTATCCTGACCCTTATATGCGAACGCCTGGGGATATAGACATCTATCTCGCTGGTGGCAGGAAACGAGTGATGCAATATATAAATAAGGTGTGTCCGAATCAGGTGATGCGTTATCACCATGTAGACTTCCCTGTGATGAAAACGGCAATAGAGGTGCATTTTACTCCTTCATATATGTTTTTCCCTATTCATAATACCAGGATGCAGAAATGGTTTAAGGAGGTGATGGATTTGCAATGTTCGAATGTCGTTACGTTACCAGATGGATATGGGGAAATTACTGTGCCAACGACGAGCTTTAATGTTATATATATCCTCTCTCATCTCTATCGCCATGTGTTCACTGAGGGTATTGGTCTACGGCAATTAATAGACTACTACTTTGTTTTAGTGAAGAGTGAAGAACGAAGAGTGAAGAATCTGACGGCATTGCAGCGTGAGCTGAAATATCTTGGTTTATGGAAGTTTGCTGGGGCTGTGATGTATGTGCTGCATGAAGCTTTGGGGTTACCTGAGGCGAAAATGATTGCACCTATTGATGTGAATGAAGGTCGTTTTTTGTTGGCTGAAATCATGCAAGGAGGCAATTTTGGTCAATATGACACTAGACTTGGAAGCAAGGAGAATGAAGGCAAACTTCATCGCTATCTCAGAATGAGTTTGCGCAACTTACGCTTCGTGAAGCATTATCCTACCGAGGCATTGAGCGAACCATTGTTCAGAACGTGGTTTGCTGTATGGAAGAAGATACATGGAATAAAATAACAGATTTACGGGCGAACGGCTCCCTCTCCCCATTTTTTTTGAACTACTTTTCGGTGATGGAGCTTAGTAGCCTGTTTTTTGAAAATTTATCCCTCTTTATCCCAGAGTCTGATGGTGGTATCTCCATCTTGGATGATTCCCTTGGTATTGATTAGAAAAATCCTACAGAGCATGCAAAGCTCTCGGAGAAAGATACAAAGCATGAGGTATTGAAGGACTTGGATAATCCTTTTGAATACTAGGTTTGCAGTTGCTGTGTATTCTTGCATGCGGAATAACACTCTATATAAAATAAAAATATGAATCAAAAAGAATAATAAAATGCAGTTTGATATTAATAATAAATTAATGGATTTGTCTTTGCTCTCTAATGGTAATGACAATTTCTCGTTAGTTTCAGATTCGGGTAAAGTATACCTGAAACTGAAGGCTGATGCCCCTGGACATTTGGAATATGACTTACCTTCTTTGTTTACTGAATCTGAAGAGGTCGTTGCAAACAAATTGGATGAACTGTATAAGGTTTTCTTACAAGATTCTTATACGGGTATCGAAAGTGATGAAGATGAGAAAATTACCGATCCGTTTAATCCTGAAGATATCTCCATTGAAACTAGGGTAACACCGATGGAGACAATCCTTCGAAGAATAAAACAAGGAACTTTGATTCTTAATCCGGATTTTCAAAGAAAGGAAGTGTGGACAGACGTTAGAAAGTCGCAGTTGATAGAGTCTATACTTCTGGAAATTCCTATACCTATGTTTTATGTCTCGTCTGAGGAGGATGGTAAATGGACTGTAGTAGATGGGCTCCAGCGAATTAGTGCTTTCCGTGACTTTGTGCTTGGAATAAATTTTGTGAATGGCAGAAAGACAAAGGAAGAGGGGGCTGGTATGAGACTTACCGGTTTGGAGTTTCTGAAAGAATTGGAAGGTAAGCAAATGAAAGACTTGCCTACCAAACTTTATAATAGGATATTAGAAGCTGAATTTTCTGTTACAGTCATTAATCCTGGTACTCCAGAGGAAGTAAAGAGAAATATCTTCAAAAGAATCAATACGGGTGGTATGCCTTTGAGTCCTCAGGAAATTAGAAATGCTCTTTATGGTGGAGCTGTTTCTGGACTTTTGAATGAAATGGCTGAAAAAAGTGTATTTAAAAGAGCTACGGGTAATTCTGTTAAAGATTTACGGATGGAAGATAAGGAACTGTTATTGAGATTTTTGTCTTTTGTCATTCGACCTCCTCATACTTATAAAAAAACTCAATCAATTGATACTTGGCTTTCTGATACCATGATAATCTATAATTCTTTTCCTTCCCTGAAGAACAGGGATTTGATAAGGCGTGAAAGGGAAGGTATGGTCTCTGTGAGTGATGTTCAAGTACGTTCAAAAGATGAGATTATGGACATCTTTTTAATCGCGATGAAACGGGCACGCAAAATGTTTGGAGATCATGCTTTCAGAAAGAGTTATGGAGATATGAGAAGAAGACCAATCAACAAATGCTTATTTGAAACATGGGGCGTTTTGTTGGGAAATATGTCCGATATGGATTTTTCGAAACTTTCAGACCATAGGAATCAGTTTATGGATGACTATTCTAAGTTGCTGGATGATGAAAAGTTCATCATTGCAATATCCCGTGACAGTATGCGCCCTAGCTCAGTAGTTCTACGTTACAATAAACTGGAAGATTTAATCAAAAAATATACGCTATGATTACAAAAATAGAATTAAAGGGGTTTAAGTCTTATGTGGATTATACATTTGAATTGAAACCATTAACTATATTGACTGGTTTGAATAGCAGTGGCAAAAGCTCTGTTATACAAGCTATAAGAATAATGGAAAATATAGTTAGTCGAGAGTATGGTGATTCTCATGTCTGGAATCTTGGGCTTGGATCGGATGCCGAACTTGTAAATCCAAATTGCGAGAATTTCCAAATTTCGGCTTATTTAAATCATCAGGAACATACTTATTTTTTGTATAATAGTATAGGGGTGGAAAATTGTATAATCCCAATGCCAAAATGTATATATGTTGCTGCAGATAGAATGGGTGCTACTTCTACCATTCCCATATATGAAGATGAAGCACTTGGAGGACGGGGTGAGAACGTTCTGAGACGTATAGATCATTTCAGGGATGAGCAGCTACCTGAATTGTTGCGTGGAGATGCTGAGGGAACCACTTTGAATTATGTTTTGAGATATTGGCTACAAAAAATATCTCCAGGGGTGAAATTTGATTATCGTATTGAAGAGAAGGCTGATGTGTCTTATTCTTTATATGACAATCACCGTTCTGCTAATGTGGGATATGGATTGAGCTATTCCTTACCTGTCATTGTAGCATTGCTAACTTCAACTTTGGAAACTGGATCTATTGTGTTGATTGAGAATCCTGAAGCGCATCTTCATCCACAAGGACAGGCAGAGATGGCTCGTTTGATTTGTCTTTGTGTTGAAGCCGGTGCACAGGTAGTTGTAGAAACGCATAGTGATCATTTGTTTGATGGCGTTAGAATCTATGCCAGAGAGAGTGAGAATCATTTTGCAAGTAAAGTTGCAACATTCTGGTGTCAGTTGGATGATAGCCGAAATACACAAGTAGACAGATGTCAAATCCAGGAAAATGGCAGATTGGATCATTGGCCTGAGCATATGTTCGACCAGTTCTTGTTGGATTCTGAAAAATTGCTGTAATTTATGGGAAAGGTATTTTTGCTTAATGAACTTATGCCTGCAGAAGAGATTGATGGCGTAAATGTTCAGAAGTTATTTGTTGATACAATAAAATCTTTTTCTAACTTGTATGCCGAAAGGAAACTGGGTATAGAGAAGAAAATCTTGACTGTTGAAGAACCGCAAGAAACTTTTATATGTGGTAGTACCTTGAAAAAGATGATTTTGGATATTGGTGATAGGGATTTGAAAACTTATGCCATGGGCATGTTCTTGCATGGACAGATATTGGCAGATCAATACCATGTTGATAACTGGCCTGATGATTTGGTGGATGACTTGCTGAATCTTACTGATGACAAAGGAAAAAATGCAATGAATGAAGGTATTGCCAGTATTTGTTCATGGGGGTTATTGTCTCTTCCTGTTTCAGAAGATTTTAAAAGGGATTATTTCGAATTTAAAGGCAGACAGGCTTATCAAGTACTAAACTTTTATGGACAGAATAAGAAAAATATAGTGTATAGCATTCTTGACTCAGATGACTCTAAAGAGGCGATGGAGTTAAAGCTACAATATGCGCTTGATCTTTATCAGATACATTTGGCAGATGAATTTAAGGAAGTTTATACTCGAATGCGCGTAGATGAGAAGAAAGTGATGATTTCGAGATTGGTTACTGCCCACGAAAAGAAATGCTTGATAAAACAGGTAAAAGACGACAATTTACTTAGAGAGTGTACTTGTACTAATGATAAGCATATGTTTGAACTAAAATCCAACAGTGAATTAGGCATACGCTTCTTCTTTAAAATTTTCGACATGAATCATATCGTATTTTCTTTAATAGGGCATAAGAGTGATTATGGGGATAAGTCTAAGAAGAAAAATGGTGAAACGGCTCAAAATAAGGATATGAAGCGTGCCTTAGATATAGCTAATCACTATATGGAGTCGAAAATACTGAAGTAAATCGATGAGTCCACTTTCAAAAGAGGCTTATTTTGAATACAGTCTGACTAGTGTAGTCCATCTGTTTGCGTGTAGCAATGAACTTTATTCGTCCTAAGCTGGTGCTTTCGGACTTTTTGTTTGTTGTTGCTCTGCATGACGATTGTGGGTGAAGCGGTTGCTCCGATAATCATGGGATATTGCGGATACTACGGGGAGTATGGCGATTGCCTTTCTTATACTGCTGGTATGTTATGGGGTGATTGGAGGGTATGCGTTATCGAAACGCTCTGGCTCTTCTTTGGCAAAGAAGTAGTTTTTTCGAAAACCTACCTTCAATAGTCTTTACGCCCCCTTCGGTTCCCCCAGTTCTGGGGGACAGAAACCCTCAGGGACGAGAGGATGTAACCGCCCTCCGGTTCTCAGAACCGCTACGCTCTAAGGTTGGCGGGGTATCAAAGCCCTCGACAGGTTGTGCGGGATGGGACCGCCTGGATTTAGAAGGAATAATTTGGTGTAAATTACACCTTGTATTCATTCGGTAAAGAGTTCTTGAAAATAGAGATTTACAGAAAATGTTCGGTCAATAAGACCGTGAGATTTTCTTAAACTATATGATAATTACTGTTTTGATTGCTTATGGGCTGATGGTTTAATAGACTAAAGAGATTTATTGTTATGGATTTTTTATCTTAAAAAAGTAGAACATGAATGATTTTCGCAAAATGATGAAAATTGATTATTATGATTTGTCTTTGCGTTTGATAGGTTTATATCTTCATCCTATGGATGCAAATATAAGTAAGAATCTTAAGCCAGGATGGTATCCTTTTGGAAAGTATCCAGAACCCCAAAATGGCTTTATAGAAGTTCCGCCAGTTTCAGATATTGCCGCTAATATATACAAAACCAGTTATAAATCACCTAAAATTACGGTGGGTTGTATTGTCGGAAAAAATGGAGCAGGCAAGAGTTCTCTCTTAGATATCTTTTACAGAATAATTAACAATTTGGCATGTGCGTTATCTTACACCAAGAATTCGCCGATACCTTCACATTTGTCATATGCTAATGGCGTGAATGCAGAATTATATTATGTGTGTGATGGTAAATTAACTAGAATCGAATGTGCTTATGAGAACGTTTCTGTATATCGTGAAGACAATTTGGGATTTATGACGAAAATCCAGATGCGGCAAGCGAATTTTGATAAGATTCTTAAGGGATTCTTCTATACTATAGCTGTAAACTATAGTATCTATTCCTTTAATGAATATGATTATGGCAATCATAGCTTGGATGTTGTTGAGGGAAAATGGCTTGATGGTTTATTTCATAAGAATGACGGCTATATGACACCAATAACATTGGTTCCTTATAGAACTAATGGATCTATAGATATAAATAGAGAAAATGAATTGGCGCATCAGAGAATCTTAGTGTTCTCACTTTTGTTTCTTGCCAAGAAAAAGCAGTTCCCTTATGGATATAGACCAAAGTATGTATCTTTTCATTTAAGAGAAAACTATCAAAAGGAAACTTGGGATAAATTTCTTAATGCTCATAAAGAATGGGACTATTCTCTATTGGAAAACTTCCGAGTTGAATTAGAAGATGTATGGGAGGATTTTGTAAGTGGTGACTTGGTTGCAGTTTTTGGTAAGGATTCTGAGATGTATAAATTGGTGTTGTTTTATTTGTCTTACAAATCACTAAAGATTTGTTTGACTTACAATGACTATTATGATCAGCTGGGTTTAGACCTTCTAAAAGGAATAGATAAGACTAAGCATGAGTCAGATATAAAATATCTAAATGCTCATTTGCCTATGATTGCTGAGCGGGTGGTTGAGAAAATAAAAGAACAGCCAATTAACCATATTACTTTAAAGATTCATCAATGTCTTGATTATATCAAGCGGCATGAGTCGAGAACGGAGGCTCGTGAGACTGCCTATACATTTATTTCGAGGTCTCCGGCAAAAACTTATGAGGAAGTCTTTCTTCATTTGATGTATCCTTCCTTTTTCGATATGGACATAGAGTATGTGCGGGTAGGAAAGAAGATGGCAGATAAGTATGATACTTTTGAAAGAGATAGTAACACGTCATTTGAGTTGAGTAAGATGAGTAGTGGAGAAAAGCAAATGATGTATATGATTAGCTATGTCATCTATCATTTGAATAATATTCAAAGTGTTGATTCAGATAAATACAGGATACCTTATCATTATGTAAATTTGGTATTTGATGAGGCGGAACTATATTATCATCCTGAATACCAAAGACGATTTGTGGCGATGTTACTTGAATGCTTGAATGCAGCCGGAATCGATAGGCGTAAAATCAGGAGTGTCAATATTTTAATAGCTACTCATTCGCCATTTATATTGAGTGATGTTCTGACTGAAAATACATTGTATTTGTCTAAAGGTAATCCCGTGAAGGTAGATAAGCAGACTTTTGGCGCAAATTATTATGATATGTTGCGCTCTAGTTTCTTCTTTACCAATTCTCCTATAGGAGATGTGGCAGCTAAAGCTATGAAACGCTGGATTCAGAGTGCACAGAGAAATGGTAAAGCTCCATCAGATGAAATTATGAAAATGGTAGGTGACTCTTTCATTGCAAATTACTTACTAAACATTGAAGAAAATGTACAGGATTCATAATGTAACAGCAGAAATGCTGAAGTGGCATCTGGATTCCCTTGTTGGTAAAACCAGTCAATTAATGGAAGGGTTTCGTGATGGGGCGCTTACTTTTGACGGATCTGTAGGACGAACGAAGGACATCAAGTTTATTTATAAGGTTTGTAAGGGAAGTCCTACCTGGAATTTCTTGCAGTATTATTCTTCTTATGCCAATTTGAAGACATTGCTATCAGCTTCATGGGAAGATTGCTTGGCTATTTTGCATAATGTAGAGGCATGGAATACTGGTAAAGAGTGGAAAACAGGAATTAATAAGAAAAAGTTCTTAGCAGGAGATTTTTATTCTATTGGAAAAAATGATGAGGGATTGACGTATGTAGATGATTTTCATGATATTCTCTATCATATCTTTGTGGAGATGTTATATGAAAAGAATTTGGATAAGTTGCAATTCATCAAAAAAATGAATTTGAAAGTTTGTCCTTATTGTGGACGCAATCAGATAAATGTTGCCTCTTATGAGGGTAAACGAGATTCTAAACCTCCTATCGACCATTTCTTGCCCAAGAGCAAATATCCCTTTTTGGCTGTTTCGTTTTACAACTTGATTCCTTGTTGTACGACTTGCAATGATATATCAAACAAAGGTGCTTTTGATCCTTTAGAAAATGAGTTGTCTTTGGAAAATCCGCATGTATTTGTTGACGAGCATGTTCGTTTTAAGGGAGAATTTCCTGAAATGCTCAGTATGAATGAAGACGATTATGATGTAAATATGCAGTTTGCTCCAAAACGTTTATCTATAGGTTATAAGGATACTTTGAAATTAGAGGTATTCTACAAGGATGAAGAGCAGAAGATGATTGACATGCATGAAAACTTGCTTACTTTTTCAGATGGCAGGAAAGAAAATCTGGCATCCTTGGGGATAGAGGATAGTTACTTAAATGATATTCAGAAACAAGTTCTGGGGTACAGATTGGATGGTAAAACTTCTGTTAGAGAGTTTTATAAGTTCAAAAAGGAAATGTTTGAGCAACTTTTGGAAAAATATAAATTGAGATAAGTTATGAAAATTGAGGCTTAAGGCAAGTTCAGAATATGATCTTGATAGGTTAGCTGCTCAGCATCCCATGGGTATGAAAACAATCCGATGACTATTATTGAGGCTTTTTCTGCTGGAACTCCCGTCATTGGCAGCAGGATAGGTGGTATACCTGAAATCGTCGTGGAAGGTGAAACTGGTTATCAGTTTGAAAGTGGAAATAGCAAAGGGTTGAGAGAAGTTGTTGTAAAGACTAATTCTTTATCAGCTGAAAATTATGTGAATTATAGTGTTGGGGCAATCAAATTTGCTCATGATAAATTAAGCTTGGATAATTATTATCCAAGATTAAGCGCTTTCTATGAAAGCTTCTTGACAAAAATAATCAAATAAAATGGGAATATTTGAATTTTCAAAAATAAAAGGGTATCTGAATTTTATTAAAGGTTCACATCTCATTCTTATTCATACCCTTGAAGATTTTTTCTCTGCAGAAGTAAAACTTGAATTTAATCCAATCAGAAGATTTAAAGATGTGGGTGAATGTGATATTGAAGGCAATATTAATAGAAATGTTTATATCATCAACAAAGATTCAATTTTACTCCTATGCAAGGTACTGCATGAAGATAATTGTTTTGTCTTAGGTATATCTTTAAAAGCTAAAAAAATTGGTGAGACAAATGATGGAAAAATATATAATATAGTTGCGAGTACTGTCTCTAAAGCGCTTCAAAAAGCTAGTAAATCTTTTTATCGTAGCTCAATCAACTTGTTTGGTGAAGGATTGATAGTCTCTGCTATTGCAAAATATGCTTCACAAAGTCTGCATAATGTATCAAAAGTACATTTTTTGATAGATTATTTCAATGCCTTACGCTCTACTACATTTGAGGGAAAGTATTTTTCTACAGGATTAATCGTCACGGGATCTCTCTTTGATTATAAAGAGCGTACTGTCGATGGTAGTGTTATGTATTTATATGCGGTAAGGCAATTTACGGACTGTATAGATGCTCGATATTGGTATTTGGTTGACGGACATTCCGCATATTATCTATCGGATGCAAAGAGTGAAATACATTATATGTATATATGCGACTCTCAAAATCGTATAAATCAAGGCTTGTTGACCCGGTTACTTCATCATCGAGATATTTTGTTTAGGACCAACAATGGAAGAGAATTGTCTGTTATTGTTTCTAATGGTATAGAGTTCATATACCAAGAGAATGTTTGGAGGTATAGAAATTATCAATGGATCAAGAATTTGATTAGGGAAGAGATTTCTCTTGATGAAGATGTATATAATGCTATACTATATTATGTGTTATGTTGTTCGAGAAACGATACAAGTTCGATCATTTGGATTCCCAAGAATGTAGATACCATTAAAGATTTCTTGAAGACTTCACATACGATATCACGCAAACCATTTAGAATTCAGGAACCTCAATTTGATGGCTTGATAAAGAGACTATTGGCCAGTGATGGGGCTACTGTAATATGTCTGGATGGAACTGTGAAATATTACGGGTGCATTATAAATATGGAAGTTACTGATAGTAAATCTCTTAAGGGGACAGGTGAGACTGCAGCCAGTAGATTGGCAAGTAATGGTATCGCAATCAAAATATCTCAAGACGGTACAATTAAAATATTTTTAAACGGAAAAACTAAGATAAAGTTTTAATGATGAAAATAGTTGTAACAGGTACTCGCGGTATCCCGAATATCATGGGTGGCGTGGAGACGCATTGTGAGGAATTGTTTCCTAGAATGGTGGAGCGTGGGTATGACGTAACGCTGATCCGCCGATCGAACTATGTGAAGGATGACTTGCATGAATGGAAGGGTGTGAAACTGGTGACGATTCCTTCGCCTAAGAAGAAGAGTTTCGAGGCCATCATCCATACGTTCCGAGCCATCAATGAGGTGAAGAAGTTAGGTGCAGATGTATTGCATATTCATGCCATCGGTCCTGCGCTGCTGGTTCCATACGCCAAATTGCTGGGCATGAAGGTGGTGTTTACGCATCATGGTCCAGACTATGACAGGGACAAGTGGGGATTTGCTGCCAAGACAATCCTGAAGATGGGTGAGCGGATGGGCTGTATGTTTGCCGATGATGTTATTGTGATTTCGAACGTCATCAAGAATCTCATTGCCCGTAAATATCGAAGGACGAAGAATGTACACCTTATATATAATGGTGTCTCTGAGCCTGAAATCTGCGACTATCCTGAATATTTCAAGGAATTGGGGATAGAGAAGGGCAAGTATATCCTGGGTATGTGCTGATTTGTGCCTGAAAAGAACCTGCATCATCTGGTGGAAGCGTTTGTGAAATGGAAAAAGTCGCACACGGATCTCACGGATTCCACGGATATAAAGTTAGTGTTAGCTGGCGATACAGACTTCGAAGACACTTATTCGTTGGGATTGAAGCAGATGGCAAGGGAAAATGGAGTGGTGCTTACTGGCTTTATCAAAGGTAGAAAGCTTCATTCGTTGTTGACGAATTGCCGTTGCTATTGTCTCCTTTCTTCGCACGAAGGTTTGCCGATTGCCCTGTTGGAGGTGATGAGCTATGGTGTAAAGGTAGTAGTAAGCGATATTCCTGCGAATCTGGAGGTTGGCTTGCCAAAGGATGATTACTTCCATTGTGGTAACGTGGATGAACTTTCGGAAAAGCTCGGAAAAATTATCGAGGCTCCATTGCAGCATGTGGATTACGACATGAGCAAGTATGATTGGGACCAGATTGCTGATGAAGTAGGAGGAGTGTATCAAGGGTTGAAGATATGAACTCTTGTTATTAGAAATCATTAGAACTAAATGATAAAGGCTTTTTTATAGGAGATTAAATAATGGAAAAAACAAATAGTGTTCCTAATCGGTTGCTGATATTGGGTAATGGATTCGATCTTGGTTTGGGTCGTGAAACAAGATATTCTGATTTTGCAAAAAGCCGTTTCTGGCCGGAAAACTTGAAAAGTGAGCTTTTTGGCTATTTAGAGAAAAAAGCTAATCTTGAACGATGGTTCGATTTAGAAAGTGAACTTGCAAGATATATTCAGACCATAAGAAAAGAATCTTCTGCTTATGTTACAACAAGACCTGGACGGGCTAAACAAGATCGAGCTGATTTTAAGGAAATTGTTGAGGCTTTGATTGCTTATTTGAAAAATGTTGAACGAAAAGATGTGAATTGTGATTCTATTGCAGCCAAGGTTTTTCGCTTAGCTTGTTGGGATTCAGCTTTTAGTAAGATTTATTCTTTCAATTATACAGATTTGGATAAGCTTTCAGAGAAGTTAAATCTTGCAGGAGTACCTAATGTAGAATATGTTCATGGATGTTTGGCTGATGATTCTGCAATATTAGGAATCAATGATACAGAAGATACACTTGAAGGTCTTTACGATTTCATGAGAAAAAGCTTTAATCCTCACTATTCTAGTCATCCTGTTTCTTATGACTTGAAAACGGCTGATGAGGTGGTGTTCTTTGGTCATTCATTAGGAGACAATGATTATCATTATTTTCAATCGTTCTTTAGACATCAATGTGAAGAGAATCTTGCGCCTGAAGAAAAGCGCACTATAACAATATTCACCAAGGATGAAAATGGCAGAATGGCTATCATGCGTACCCTTCACAAGATGAATGATGGAAAGACGTCTCTTTTATTTCAGAATAATATATTGAATATTTTCTGTACGGATGATGGTGAGTCTTCTGCTTTTAGTGAATGGTATCACGCAAGAGAGCTGGAAGCAGAACGTATGAGAGACAAAGAGTTTCTCGATTTTGCAAATAATGGGTAGAGAATTCGTTTTAACCTATGGTTTGGTTGTACCTGCTTCAATTAGACAATATATAAATATAAGATATGGCATTCAAGATATTAAGCGCAACATTTTTACAAGATGGTAAGCAATCGTTTACTTTGGATTTCACTCCGCCTAAAGATGATTCACAAGATAGTCATTTTACCTTACTAATAGGAAAAAATGGTGTGGGTAAAAGTCTCATACTAGAGGCAATCATTGAATTTCTCTTTTATGCTTGGCAAAAAAATTCCTCAAGTATCATAATAATAAGAAGAATTAAATACATCTTTTGTACTGCTCTTGAATATACTTTAGATGGGGCAGTATGTAAACTGGAAAGCCAAAAAGGCAACTTATCTTTTTATAAAGATGGGGTGGAGTGTCAGCTTTCGAATGAATGGTTACCAAGGATAGTTGCTACAAGTTTTAGTATTTGTGATAAATTTAGAGTTCTAAGAAGTAATGAAAGAGATCAGAATTATTTCTATAAATACAATGGTGCCAAGGTTAATGGCAATATGATTTCACCCACTTCTATCTTGTTTACTCTTCTCAGCAATATCGCTTCTGCTTCTGAAGAACAATTATACAGGATTAACAAAGCAATCACCGCCATCGGGTATGAACTTTGCATTTCTTTTAGATTTAAGCTGCAGGCAGTTGAGAATAAAATTATGTTTGATCGTGTGTTGAATAATTTCGAAATTAAGGCTAAGGATACAACTTATGTCGGAAAGAAATTTCGACAGCTGAATTTTGATGAAAAGCAAGTTCTATATGAGTTCTATGAGAAAATCAAGGAAAATAAAGATACCATTAGCATGGATGTTGATTTTACTGAAGAATTTGATTTAGAAACAAAGAAGCACAATGTTTATGCACTCTATAAATTGAGACAGATGGGGATTGTCAATCTAAGTCAGATTTCATTCCGTAGAGTGTCGAAAGATTATGTTTCTTGTATAGACATGAGTTCTGGAGAGTTTAATATGCTGGCTACCATCATCAGTGTCGCTTCTGTTGCAGAACAAAATGTCTTGGTTTTGATGGATGAACCGGAGATAAGTCAACACCCATCTTGGCAAATGTCTATTATTGATTACTTGGATAAATGTTTAAGAGGACAATCGTGCCATTTGATGATTGCAACGCACAGTAACTTTTTGGTATCTGACTTGCCTATCAGACGTTCAGAAGTATTGCATTTATATAAAGATGAACTAAATTTGATAAAAGCAAAAAGAATAAAAAGCAATACATATGGATGGTCTGCAGAGGAAGTATTGTTGAAAGTATTCGGATTACCGACAACACGCAATCGGTATCTCGCTGGCATCGTTGGAGAATTAATGGAAGGTATCTCCAATAATACTATGAATATACAAGAAGTACAGAGCAAAGTCTGCTTTTTGAAAGAGATAGTTGGTAATTTGAATAACTTAGATCCTATGAAGAAAATCATAGAAACCATCGTTGAAACATTTGAGGAATAATTCTGTTATGAACTTACAAGAAGATTTTATAATAGATAAACCCTATTCTTTAAAGAAAGAAGATGAACAAGTGATATCTAAAGTGCTTGAAAATGAACTTTCTGTAAATTTATGGAAAGACAAAAGACTTGATGCGCTCAAGGAAAATATACGTGATTATCTTCGTGAAAAGCAGAAAGGTCGTTGTGCTTTTTGTAGGATGAAATTACACGAAGAAAATGCTACAGCAGAGGTGGAGCATGTTGTTAATAAGGGCAGCAGATTAGATTGGATGTTTCTTCCGCAGAACATGGTGCTTTCCTGCAAATTGTGCAATTCATCAAAAGGTACCAAGAAAGCTCTAAAAGATATGACTTTAAGTGATTACCCTGATGATGGTGAAGAATTTCTTTTTGTCAATCCTTATTTTGATAGGTATAGTGAACACATCGAAATAAAGAATGACATTCTGTATATGGGTATCACCGATAAGGGAAAATACACGGTAAAAGAATGTCATTTGAATAGGCCGAAGCTAACGATTGCACGTGCGGAGGAAGTCATTAAAAATAGCGCTCATGGCTTTGTCAGTGTCTTTTTATTGGTAAATGATCCTGCATATGCTAAAGTTGTAGAGGATAAGGACCAAATTATCAATAAGTTACATCTTAAGGAAAGGATTCGACAATATAAGTCAAAACATAGATCAAGAGTTATAATATGAGTCTTTTAGATTGTTTTCTTCTGGAATTTCTTGTGGAAATAATAAAAAGTACAATTTTATGTTGAAACAACAAAAAATTTTCTTTGATTTCCTAAGATTCTGCATTGGCTCTGCTAAGGATATACCTTCTTCCTTGAAGGAAGCGGATTGGAAGGAGCTATATCGTATCGCCCAGAAGCAATGTTTGGTGGGCATTCTCTTTGATGGCATCCTGATGTTGCCACCGGCTGAGGTGGGGATGAGCAAGGACTTGCTTCTACAATGGATGTTGCAATGCCAGATGCTGGAGAAGGCGAATGTGCGACTGAATGATGCTGTCATCCAAGTTTCTGAGTGGTTCCGAAAGAAGGAATTCAGAACCTGTATTCTGAAAGGGCAGGGAAATGCATTGATGTATCCGAATCCTTATTCCCGGACTCCTGGCGATATTGATATCTGGGTGGAAGGTGGAGATAAACGGGGCATCTCCTTTGTCCGCTCTATCTCGCCTCATGAAAAGGCGTGCTATCACCACATCGAGTTCCCATCGTATAAGGGTGTGGAGGTTGAAGTGCATTATCGGCCTAGCTTCCTGTTGTGCTTCTGGCATAACAGAAAGCTTCAGAAATATTATGAGAGGGTGAAGGAGGAGCAGTTCTCGCATCGGGTGATGTTGGGGGAGCAAGGGGAGATTGCGATTCCGACAGTGGAATTCAATCTCATCTTCCAGTTGACTCATATCTATGCTCATCTGATGAATGAGGGGATTGGGCTGAGGCAACTCGTGGATTATTACTATGTTCTTTGCGACTTTTATAAAGTCTATCAAAAATCTTCGAATCCCTCCGTCTCCCTTTCCAAAGGAGGGCACTGAAAAAGGTGCCGGTTTTTGGAAAAACAAATAAAAAAGCAGCCAG
>ERZ1032078.434-NODE-434-length-16330-cov-7.822427_pt1 | contig 16330 bp, 26 predicted proteins | sample MGYA00517101_ERZ1032078 | MGnify/ENA primary metagenome ERZ1032078 (study PRJEB33719, sample SAMN04261301) | wastewater metagenome | biome: rural village; feature: human; material: feces | host: Homo sapiens | place: El Salvador | collected 2013-01-14 ... | reverse complement strand
AACATTAAGGCGCGCTTCGCGCTTTGGGTTTTGAACATCAATGTTTCATTAACTCTTCAGCCCGCTTCTGTTAAATCCGAGACTTAAGTAAATAACCTTACGCGCTAACCAACTCTTTACATTAATTCCATATGATAACCCATTCGCTTCAATTGCACTGCGGCTCCCATTAAATACAACTGATGCAAACAAGCCACATAAGCCTTGAAAGCTGCCTCCGTACCCGCTTCGATTTGTGAATGACACAATACATTATTCGTTCGTGAGGCACACTCCGCCACTAATTTATTCAGTTGATCAAGTCCGTCCCCCTTCATTTGCAATACGTCTTCAAGCACATATTCATCTAAGCAATCATATCCTCGCTGCGCACGCATCTGCTCATAAAGGTTGTCCACTGCGCCATACCTTTCCCAATCCGTGTCCCAATATTTAGCCACTGCCATACCAATAAACATCATCCAACCAAGCGACACAACAGGGTAAGCAGCAAACTCACGCATACCGTCTGGTAAATAAGCCTCTGCTATGCCATTCCACTTATCTTCTACATCTGCACACTCAGGCAAACGCTCGTCAATACTTCCACACCGCAACAAATACTGATAAAGGTCTTGTTTTACTTTTTCTTCCATTCTTTCCTACACAATTAATCATCAAGGTGTAACAACGTGTTAACAACCTCTTCTAAATTCACCGGTAATACTGCACTACAATTCATAGCTACCCCGTCTGCTCCGCTTTCTATTACTTTCTTTGCATCACCATACCCCAACGCACCAACGAGTTGTACCGAAATAGGCAAGCGTAGTTGCTCATCATGTGCCTTAAGTATTACCTCATGTAAATGCTCTAACCCTTCTGTAGTACACACACTTACGTAGTCAGCACTCATGCGTTTCAGTAGTTTCAGCCGCTCAAAGCTGCTTGCAGTTGCACCAATAATAAATTCGTGGCCTAACGCCTCACGCACTTCATCTACGCGACAATCCTCTCTCGTCAGACATACGCCATCTGCGCCCACTTCCCTACACAAATCCACATCGTCCACCACACAAAATGTGGCTTCACGCGCATGACACCGTTTCAGCAAGTGTGCCGATACTTCCATAGCCTCTTTCGATGACAAAGATGCCACACATAGCTCTATCCATTTTCCTCCCGCTGTCAACACCGCTTCAGCCTGTTTTATACACGCCTCAGCCGTCGATGCTTGTATTATAAATTGTACTGGAACCATTCTTATTTTATTATTAAAAATCGCGAGCAAAAGTACAAACTAAATGAAAGCCCGCAAAAAAAAGAAAGAAATATTTGTTACTTACGACAGGAAACAATAACTTTGCCCATACGTAAAAACATAATTTGATCATGAATCATTATATACTACGCATATTAGCCCTTACACTAACTATGTTAGCTTTGCCCGCCTTAGCTAAAGCTAACCCTATCACGCTACCCTCAGACGAAGCGCCTCAAGTCGAAGCAACAACAATAAGCACAATCAACGAAGCGAACAACTTCACACTCTCTATTCAGAAAGGGGGCATACAAGTACACGCCACAGCATGTCAAGGACAGACATTGAAAGTATACGACATCGTTGGGAAGCTCAAATGTGAAGTTGCTATCGATAGCAACGACAAGACAATTCGTGTCAACCTCAGCAAAGGCATATACCTTATCAACATTGGGCAAATTACAAGACGTGTCAACATCGCAGGTTAACCCACCTTGCACGTACGTCACCACAAATAAGCGCAACACACATGTACAACATCAATTTGTTGCAGAATCCACAGACACGTATGCAAGCCTTTGCCGAAATGGTAAACGACTTAACACCGAAACTTTACACGCACATTCGTCGCCTCGTACAATACCATGACGATGCCGACGACGTGCTTCAGAACACCTTCATGAAAGCTTGGCAGGCACTCGATACTTTTCGCGGTGACTGCCAAATTTTTACATGGCTATACCGCATTGCCACCAATGAGAGCCTAAGTCTTCTACAGAAGCAAAGCATTACAGAGAGTATCAACGCGAACACCAACGAACAAGTGCGCGCACTCGAGACCGACCCCTACTTTGACGGAGATGAAACCGAACTACTTCTACAACAAGCCATTGCCACCCTCCCCGACAAGCAGCGCATCGTGTTCAATCTAAAATACTTTGAAGAAAAGCCTTACACAGAAATAAGCCAACTCCTCCACACAAGCGAAGGAGCACTAAAAGCCTCCTACCACATTGCTGTAAAGAAAATAGAACTTTTTTTTGCCGAACACGATTAAACGAACCCACACCTTTCGCGTCTAACCTTAAACAAACCGAGATTTCTTATTAAAGGAAACATGAAACATATTGACTTTTCACACCCCGCCCCACAACATAACCCCTTCACGATCCCCCAAGGTTACTTCGAGGAGTTTACCGAGCGCATGATGCGCAGTATTCAACAGAGAGATACCTTTATTAAGCACGAGATGCCCATCATTCGGTGGATACCATGGTTAGGAGTTGCATGTTGTGCCGCACTCATGTTCATCTTCGCTTACGCCCATGAACAGCACCCCCAGCACCAAGGAACTAACGTGTACGTAGCAAGTTCTACCACAACTAATACTTCGAACAATACCGAAGCAGTATTCGACTATTATTACAACACCGATACAAAATATTGGGCTTATGAAAGCGACTACTAAACTCCTACTCTTCACCTTACTACTTGGCTTCATCATCAACCTCCCCTTACGAGCCAACGACATCCGTCAAGCCAAAGTACAAGACGATAAAAATTGTGTAACCAATCACAACAACGAACGAAAGCCACGCGCCCCCTTCAGTCTGCAAGACCTCAAGGTCCACCTCATGGCCTACATAAGCAAAAGCGCAAGCCTCACACCCGAAGAGAGCAAAAACTTTTTCCCTCTCTTTTTCGAAATGCGCGAAAAGTGTCGTAGTATAGAACACCAAAAAGTACGTACACTTAGGAATGCCACCCAATCAAACATGTCCGAACGAGACTGTCAGCGCGCACTCGCCCTAATAGCAGAACTCAACACGAAGGCCACGCGCATAGAAAAGCAATATATGGAACGCTTACGCAAAATCATTGGAGCCAAAAAGCTAATCAAAGCCATCAATGCCGACCACGACTTTGGACGTAACTTTTTCAAACGCATGACAAAAGCGAGGTAAGCCCCCACGAGTCAATGTGCAAATGTGTAAATGTGCGAATGTCGCCTTTGTACGCTCAGTTATAAAAGCTTCATTCAACCATTTGCACACTTGCACATTCTCACATTCACACATTATTTACCCCTCTCCCAATGGAAAATCAGCAAAAAGAATTAGCTCGTAAGATCATCGAAACGACCGATACCAACCTCTTTCTTACAGGCCGCGCAGGCACGGGTAAAACCACCTTTCTACGGCAATTACGCGACGAGTCACCCAAGCGCATGGTAGTACTCGCCCCAACAGGCATTGCTGCTATCAACGCACAAGGTAGTACCATCCACTCCTTCTTCCAGCTATCCTTCGGTCCCTACGTGCCAGGAGTGAAAGTGCAAGAGCAGCGAAACTATAGGATGAATAAGGATAAGATAAAGCTTATCCAAAGCCTCGACCTACTCGTCATTGACGAAATAAGTATGGTACGTGCCGACCTACTCGATGCCGTCGACGATGCCCTACGACGCTACCGTCACAACACCTGCCCCTTTGGTGGCGTACAACTCCTACTCATTGGCGACCTGCAACAGCTCACCCCCGTCGTAAAGGAAGAAGAATGGACTCTACTTAGCGCCTACTACGATACGCCCTACTTCTTCAGTAGTCAAGCACTCAGGCAGACTGACTACGTCACCGTCGAACTCGAAAAGATATATCGACAAAGCGACACCCACTTCCTCACACTACTCAACAACGTGCGCGAAGCCAAAGCCACCGACCAAACGCTCAGCGAACTCAACAAACGCTACCTCCCCAACTTCGCCCCCCGCAAGGAAGAAGGTTACATACGCCTTGTCACCCATAACTGGCAAGCCCAACAAGTCAACTCACACGAACTCGAGCAACTCCCTTCGCAAACCTTCACCTACGAAGCCAAGATAGCAGGTCGCTTCTCCGACCAAGCCTACCCCACCGACCCCATCCTCACACTCAAGCAGGGCGCACAAGTCATGTTCGTCAAAAACGACACCAACAAAAACTACTTTAACGGCATGATAGGCGAAGTAGTCGAAATCAACGACCATGGCTTTAGCGTACGCCCCAATACCGCCCCCGATAAGATCATCTACGTCCAGCCCGAAGAGTGGCAAAACACACGCTACGCGCTCGACCCACAGACTAAGGAGATCAAAGAAGAAGTAGAAGGCACCTTCACCCAATACCCCATAAAGTTAGCCTGGGCCATCACCATTCACAAAAGCCAAGGCCTCACCTTTGAGCGTGTAATGATCGACGCTTCAGGCGCCTTTGCCCACGGCCAAACCTACGTAGCGCTAAGCCGCTGCAAGACACTCGAAGGCATCATTCTCACCACCCCCATTCCCCCCAGCGCCATCATCACCGACGAGGCCCTCAACGCCTTCACCGCCGAGATGCAACGCCGCACCGTCAGCCCCGAGAGGCTAACCACCCTTCGCAAAGCCTATAGTGCCAACCTACTCACGCAGCTCTTCACCTTCGACAAGGAGCGCATACTCCTCTCAAGCTACACCCGCCTACTGCAAGAACATCTCACCAGCCTCTATGCACAGACAGCACGTAGCTTCGAAGCAGCGCTCCGCAAGTTCGACCTCAGCGTCATGAACGTTTCAAGCCGATTCCACCAGCAGTATGCCTCCCTACTCGCCGCCAACGACGGACAGCTGACCGATGATCACCTACAAGACCGCATACAACGAGGCGCTAACTACTTCATCGACTGCCTCTACGAAGTGCGCGACCTTCTACAAGCCATCCACCTCGACATCGACAACGCCCAACTCAGCAAGCGCGAGAATGCTGCCCGAACCGACGCCATCGCCCAATTCAAGCTCCACATCAAGCTACTTGAGGCCACGAGCGAAGCCGGATTTAGCGTAAGCCAATTCCTCCAAACCAAAGCGCGCCTCCTACTCGAAGCAAACGAAAACACAGTCCCCAAGGGCAAAGCGCGCACGAGCCGTTCGCCACACGCAGAGCAACACAAGTTCACCGTGCCCGACGAAGTCACCAACCCCACCCTCTACTATCGACTCAAAGAGTGGCGCCTCAAGCGCGCCTCCGAGCTACACCTACCGCCCTACACCGTGCTCAATACCAAGGCCATGATGACGCTCGCCAACTTCGCCCCGACTCACCCCGACCAACTCAAGAGGATACCCTACTTCGGAGCGCGCAGTATCGAGAAGTACGGCCCCGACCTCTTGCAACTCATTGCCCAATACCTCGACGACAAGCGCCAAGGTCGCGTAGAAGAAGCGAGCGTTGAACCCGTCAAACCAATCATACACCCTGGCGAGACCACCTTCGATGCCACCTTACGCCTCTTCAAGGAAGATCGCATGACCATCGACCAAATAGCCCGTCTGCGCGAACTCACCCCTTCTACCATACTCACCCACCTCAGCCGCTTCATCCCTACTGGCCAAGTCAGTCTCACCGACCTCGTCACCCCCGAAGCCTACGACCGCATCAAGGCCTACTTTAGTCAACACGGCAACCTACTGACCTGCCCCCTCTCAGAAGCCAGAGCCGCCATAGGCGATGACCTTAGCTATGGCGAAATCCGCCTCGTAATGGACCATCTGGGCGTAAAAAATGCATAAAAATATACCAATATATCCAAGAAGGCAACACTTTTGTGCTGCCTTCTTTTGGCGCAAAGCAAAATAAACACTATTTTTGCACCCAAAAGGATGGTAAATATGAATAATGGCCAACACGCCATTATCTACTTTTCCGCTACCACCCCTTCCCATTTTGGGCCAGACTGGATTTGACAGCAAGCCGAAATGGTAAGTAAGCATGCAGTGCGCCTTGGAGGTGGGCACTTTAATCTCGGCCTTCAGACAATTTAACTGGCGAAAACAACTTTGCTCTCGCTGCTTAATCGAAGAATAGTAGATTAGCTTTATTCCGTCACAAGGTGGCGGAACGAGACATCACCCCAAGAGCTCTTGCTCCGAAACGTCTTGATAGTGGTGGTGCAGATAAGTCGGAGCTAGTCATAGTGGGCCTTACAACTATGATGAACCTTACTCTTAAGGCTAAGGTGCGAATCGGTGGCACAGGTCTTCTTCGCGCTCGAAAACATTAGTCTGTGATAAGCATGTAGAAAGCTTGCGGTTTCCTTGTTTGGACGAGGGTTCGACCCCCTCCTGGTCCACTTTACATATTGATTATCAATAAGTTACGAATTTGTGGTGACATTTGTGGTGACACTTCTAAAAGTTGTCACCACTTTTTGTTGAATAACGACATAGCCTTTTCCTTTTCCTCGTCTGCTATATCTATGTATGGCTTCATGCTTTTGTAATCGCTATGCCCAGTCCACTTCATCACAACGTTTGGCGCAATACCCATCATAAGCGCATTACAGATGAATGTTCTACGACCACAATGCGTTCCTATGAGTTCCCATTTCTCTTTTGTTTCCTCGTACCTTTTATTTCCTTTGTAATATACATTCGTTAATTTCTCATTTATATTACATTCCTTGCAAACAATCTTTAGATACTTGTTCATTTTTTGATTGGAAATTACGGGAAGAGCATAATCACCTTCTATATCTTTGTACTTATCCAATATAGACTTGGTATAGTCATTTAACTCAATCGTAATCTTATCATTTGTCTTTTGTGTTACGATATGTATTGCACCGTCATAAATGTCTGTCTTTTTAAGTTCACTCACATCAGAATAACGTAAAGAAGAAAAACAACAGAAGCAGAACACATCACGAGTACGTTCTAAGTATGGGAATTTGAACTTATGGTTATACACTTCCATTAATTCTTCCCATTTTAAGTAGACAACACTTATGTTTGATTTTTTTAGATGCGATTTGTATGTAGAGAAAGAAATATTGGATAGATACTCTTTAGAAATAAGCCACCTAAAAAACCATTTTGACATAGAGATTTTTTTGTTAATAGTTTCGTTTTGGAAGCCAGACGCAATTAAGAATTGTGTGAATGAGTTTAATGTATCCTCGCATATTTTATCTATGCTCATATCAGGCATAAAATTTTGCCAATTCTTTATAATCTGCCTATGCTTATAGATAACTCCAGTTGCCCAACCACATATTCTACTTTGCTCGGTAATGTATGTTTCGTATAGTTCAAAGAAATTCTTTTCGACGACTTCCTCTTTCTCAACATTTCTTTTTAATTCTTCATTGAGAGTTGCCTTAAAATCTTCGACAGTTGGCTCTGTACGAAAAGAGGACGCAACAAAATTAACCGCGTCCTCATACCTTTGTATCTCAGCATTAATTTTTGATGCTGGAACAGACTTCTCGCCATGAGAAGTGTTCCTTTTACACCTTTGTGTTTCCTTGTTCCACTTTCCTGTATCTACATTAAATCCGACATTGTACGTTATCCTCTTCCCTTTATACCTTACAATCATGCGAAGCCACCCACGAGCATCTACCATGAATAGAATAGAATATTTCATAAATCACGTAGCCATTTTTTTCCTTTAGGAGTGTACAACCAAATAAGGAAAGCACCACCTAAAATAGTTGTTGTTGTAAATAGAACTTCTAACATTTCCATAACTTTATTTTTTTTGTATGTTTTAAACTACAAATCGCGTAGCCACTTTTTACCCTTAGGGGTATACAACCAAAGCAGCAATCCACCACTTATCAAGGTTGTAATAGAGAATAAAATAGCGAAATACATAATGTTATCTTTTTAGAATTGTGTAACCTAATATAGCTAAAAATATAGTAGTCATTAAGCCTCCTATGAAAGCATACCAATTAAATTGCTTATAGTCATCTGTGATTATAATAGCGAAACCACCTAAAACTATCGTAGCAAAAACCAACTTACTCAAATCGAAGAAATACTTTGATAGAACCTCTTTAACCGTGTTGTCCCATTTGTTTGTCATACATTCGTCCTTAGTAATCCCTTAATATTATATACTCTGAATACATCTGTAATAGGCACATTAAATGGTTCGTATCTGTCTGTATCTTGTAGTGTGCTGCACTCATATATATCACCACGTTGTTTTATCACGCGCAATATAAGGCCATAGCTTATTGTGTCTAATACATATATATTACCATTGATTATATAGCTACCCTCATCTATAGCTCGTAAGGCAAGTATATCACCACATTTAAAGTCAGGACGCATACTATCATCACAAACACTATAATAGAAATCTAACTCAGCAAATGAGTTCACTCGTGTAATATGCTCTGCTTGCAAGTTAGGCTCTCGCATTACCTTATATAAATCTACATTTTCTCTTTTTGCGAGCGATATAGGCACAAGTGGAGCTGTTTTCTTTTCTGTTATAACATTTGGTATTTTGCTACCATAAGTGTTATGTGACTGCACTACATTGTTATTACCTATTACTGCATTAGGAGAGTTGTATTGTTGTGGCTGCTGACCTTTTAGCATTGTACCCTCACCTGTTAAAAGCCAACCCATGTTGAGGTCGGGGAATGCTTGTTGTATCTGTTGCGCTCTGTCTTCAGTAATCTGTTTTGCCTTGCCGATAAAACCATTAGGCAAACCACACAAAATTTCCAACGCTCTTATAGAGCGAATCCCCTTTACACTTTGCAAACTTTTAAAACGTTCTTGTAAATAACCCATAATAACGAAGTTTTAAAATATAGCTTATTATTGTAATATGTAGTTTGCAACAATAAACTATATGAGTTAATTAATGTTATCCATATAAATTTTTTAGCTATATAATTGGGAGTATAGCTATTATCGCTATACCTTTGCACTCGTAACAACACAAGTACTACTTGCAAAGGTAAGAAGTTACTTCTAATGTTGCAAACGTTCTTTGACATTTTGGACAAAAAAATAGCATATAGTTTGAAATGAACCTCGCTCCTCGTGAGCGTATCTATATGGCAGACAAGACGGTGTGTAGGTGGTTCGACTCCACCCTGCCAACGAACATTATTAATTTTAAAATCATGGAACAGACATTTAAAGACAGAATTTACAACAAACTTGTTAATTCTATTCTTGATGATATTAATTGTTATCCGTACTCAAACCCAAGTCCTTATGGTGAATTTTTTCCATTCGTTGACAAAAATAAGTGGTGTGAATATCGCATCTCGTGCAACCTAATAGAAGATCATGAATGGATTTGCTATGACAGTATTATCGGATATTACCAACTTGAAATTACTGAATTGAAAGTCAATGTCTCTATTTGGTCTGATAAAGAGAATGACGTAAAATATATTCCATTGAATATTAACATTACCAAGTTGAGCAATATGCTCAACAAAATGTTATACGAAAAGAGTTGGGATATTGTTGAAGATAGTGGACCTTTCTATTGTTCACGGCAAGACTACATAAAGAGTATTATTACTGGTGGAAATTCTAATTGGTAACGTGACCACCCCAATAAGGTGGTTTAAACGACAAAACTACATGAAAACGATTAAACACCCATACATATCAGTTCCTCATGGTACGAGACCAAAGTTAGCAAAGGACTTCAACGTATCGATTACAACAGTAAGTCTCGCCCTCAACTACCAAACACAGGGTGGACTTTCAGAAGATATACGACAAGCAGCTCTTAGAAATTATCAAGGAATAAGAGTGAAACCCAAATAAGCCTAACTTTCAGCTATGATAATCAACTCCGCTTGTGTGGTTCGTGAGAATAGCACAAGACAAGCCTATGTAATTCAAGTGGATAGAATAATGGTCTCCTAATCCATAAATGGCGGTTCGAATCCGCCCATAGGCACAAATCAAAATTAATATAAAATGACTACCAAACAAACAACATTGGTAAAGCAACTTGAAACAAGTGCTTACAACATTCTTAAACAGCTACAAGGATTGTCAAGAGATATTGCAATCAAGCAATACGATTCAGAAGAAACCATAGAATTGCACCACGCAATCATGACCGTAACAGAATTGTGCGATACATTGCAGTACATGAGAGAAGAGTTTAATGACGACAACAAAGCTACCATATAACAATGAAGAAGTTTTTTGAAACGAACATAGAAGCGTTTTACTCGTTTTTTGCAATCACCTTCATAGGTATCGCATTACTCATTGCAGGTCACTTCGATTACGTAGACGAGGTAATAACAGAAATGAAGAATAACGGTTCATACTACGAACTTGTTGAACAATACCCAAACGCAAGTGAATCGGAACTCGTTAAGATATACAATAGCAAGAAAAATTGAGTGGCTTTTTTCTTTATAGGAACTCGAATTTGAAAGCCCATAAATTTTCAGTTTAGTGGGTGGTAATTAAGGAATAATAAACTAAAACAAATGATAGTAATCAAAATTAAAACTTGGAAAGACTACAAGACGCAGTTTCTTAATTGGGTAAAAGAGCCAAGACAGAGAATATGCAAAGAGTATGTTGATGGCGTCAATGCTATTTCGTCTACGTATATTGAGAACTTACTTATTCCAAAATGTAAGGATTTGCATATTGACGAAAAGGCAACCGAAGAAATTGCGGAAACCGCAGAAAAATGTTTTAAAGGTGCGGTGGCATATACTAAAAATCTTATTGAAGTTGCTCAACCAAAGGATTTAATTTAAAAAACTTGGCAACGAAACGATATGAAAATAGAGAAGAACATTAGGTTCAAGGCGAAACGTCTTGATAATGGCGAGTGGGTGCATTGGCAGAGAGGACATCAACCGTTGTGACGGTCCACCTGTTGCGAGTAGCTAATTAGCAACATACCCAACTTACAAACCTAATATTTTTATTTGTTAATGTTAGATGTGTGCATGCTCCAACTCGCATGCACTGGCCACTTAGCTCAGTTGGTAGAACAGCGCAACTCTACATGGTTAGAGCAACACATTAATGTGTTAGTCATTGGTTCAAGTCCAATAGTGGCCACCACTATTTTTTCTATAGTTTTTGCACACTAATCGTTGTTGCGGTTCGTGAGAATAGCAACAATACCCCCACGCATGGTTGTTGCACTTTAGTTTTGTTAATAATGTACTTTAAATTCCATGATTTAAAAAAAGTGCAGATAGTTCGATTCTATCAGTGGGGACAAGTTTTTTTAGTTATCCATTCATGATTTGATGTTTTAACGTTCACGTGGTATGTGAATATAGCGTGAACTTATAACGCGATAGGTGGTTAAATGGATAGGCCACAGCCATGTAGTTAGCCGACATGGTCTATTGATACATAGAACATTAGTTGGGTTCGATTCCCGACCGCGTTACTAATTTACAATCTACTCATAATTTCATACTATCTGCTATTTGCGGTTCGTGAGAATAGCAAATAGAAATAAGTGCTATAGACCGTTAATCGGATAGGCGGATATGAAGATTCATACATTAGCAGGTTCGACTCCTGCAGCACTTACAAACCAAAACACTTAAATCATGTCAACAAAAGAAAAGAAGACAGACATTGAAAAGAGTTTCGCTGAACGTGTTGTTATCGTTCAGAAAGAACTAAAAGCACCGAAAGGTCAGTACAACAGCTTCGGCAAATACCGCTATCGTAGTGCTGAAGATATACTGAATAGCGTAAAGCCATTGCTCGCAGTGAATGATTTAATTCTCACTCTATCAGACGAACTGATTGCATTAGGGAGTAGAATATACGTTAAGGCAACCGCGACATTGCAAGACTGCAATACTGATAACGCTATTAGTGTTGACGCTTATGCACGAGAGGACGAAGTTAAGAAAGGGATGGACGGAAGCCAGATAACAGGTGCAGCAAGTTCATACGCACGTAAGTATGCGCTTAACGGATTATTCCTTATTGACGACACAAAGGACGCTGACGCGACCAATGACGGAACGCACGAAGCTAACAATAACAGACTGCAAGAAGCACTTAACTTGATTGCACAAGCGAATAACAGAGAGGCTTTAAACAAAATTTGGAATACGTACACTGATTTTCATCTCAACGAAAAATTTTCACAAACAATGGCTGACGCCTGTAAAAAATATCCGAAGCAATGAAATTGAATGACTCAGGTGTAGTGTTCAACCCAGTTGGCCATACATACACATTGAATGGGAAAATGCTTAATGGCATTACCCATGTTATAAAAGATAAGCTATTCCCAGATGAATACAAGAATGTGCCAGAGCATATTCTTAAGCAAGCTGCCATACGTGGTTCTGAGATACACAAGGTTATTGAAATGTATGACTCATGCTCCATAAAGACTAATGGTAGTATTGAATTGGAGAACTACATAGATTTATCTTACAGGAATAAATTCTTGTTACATCATATTCAAAGTGAATATCTTGTAACAGACAGAGAGCAATACGCATCAGCAATAGACAAGGTGTATGAAGACGGCAATGGTGGAGTTATACTTGCCGACATTAAGACTACCTACACGTTGAACATGAATTACGTATCATGGCAACTCTCAATTTACAAGTACTTTTTCAAATTGGCTAATCCCGACATCAATGTTAGCGGACTATGCGTTATCTGGTTAAAAGGAGAAAGATCAGCAATATGGCCAGTTCATGAGCATAGCGAAGAAGAAGTAAAGAAGTTGCTATATTCAGACGAAATTCCAACATCTTCACCTATTGTTGATTTCGATGAAGAAGATTTAATCAGGCTAAAGAAAGAAGCAGATGAAGCAAAAAAAGCATACGACACAAAAAAGTTGGAGGTTCAGCAATACATGGTGGATATGGCTACTAAACAGATTGTAGGAAATAAATGCAAGATAACAATCAAGGAAGACACCGAACGCATCTCTTTCGACACAAAGAGATTTAAGGACGAACACCCAGACCTATACGAACAATACGTAACGAAGTCCACGGTTAAAGGCGGACTACTAATAACCATAAACAAATGACACAGACATTCATCACAATACCGCAAGAAGAGTGGTCACGCATTGTATCCATTCTTGAAAAGGTGGAAGAAAGACTTAAGCCAGAAGACAAGTGGATTACCACCAAAGAAGCTTGTAGAATGTTAGGCATCAAAAGCCCACTAACATGGATTAGTTACCGCAAGAAGTATAACATCAAGACTTCACAAGTTGGGCGCAACGTCCTAACCAAGAAGTCTGAAATCGAAAGAGTTTTAACACTAATGAAATAATAATAGATTTTGAATAAATACAAGTTAAGGCCACTTCAAATGTGTAGAGTGCTACATATTTTGCTCATAATGTATATATTTTCTCCCTGTGGCCTTAACTTTCTTTTAAAATAATACGACAATGAATAGCGCAACATTCATAGGCAATTTAGTTGCTCCTGCTGCAAAGAAAGGTAATACAGAGAGACCATTCATAACGTTCACCATAGCAGTCAATATGAAGTACAAAGATAAAGAAGAAGAAGTACTTTTTATTGAGTGTATCAAGAATGGTGACAACAACAATCTACTACCCTACCTAGACAAGGGAACGAAAGTATGTGTGCAAGGCCGTGTAAACTGCCATGCCTACATGGCCAACAACGGACAACCACGTGCCAACCTTGATTTAGCCGTGTTTGAGTTAGAGTTGTTATGCAGTCCACAACGATACCAACAAGCACAAACAACGCAGCAACAACAAGTACAAGCACCACAACAAGTGCAGCAAGTACCACTGCAACAAGCACTCAATCAACAAGTAGCTAATGATTTACCATTCTGATGCTATACGACTTATCGCAAGCTAAACATAGAGAGCAGGTTCGCAAAAGGTTTGATGCAATTTTAAAAAACAATACTGGCATATTGGAGTTAAAATTGCTAAAACCAAAGCGAACCATTAAGCAGAATAATTATCTGCACCTTATCATCGGTTACTTTGCTTGTGCCTATGGCGAGAGCGAAGAATACGTCAAAGAACACTATTTCAAAATGGCTGCAAACAAGCAGCTATTTTTAGTTTCTAAACGAGACAAGGTGTTGAACGAAGAAGTAACCTACTTACGTTCTTCACGCGACTTGACTACAGACGAGATGCAACTTGCAATAGAACGGTTTCGCAATTGGTCAAGCATTAACGCAGGTATCTATCTTCCCTCAGCCGATGAACATCGGTTGTTAGAACTTGCTGAGATAGAAATAGAACGAAACAAAGAATTTGTATGAAAATACCTGAATTAAAAAGTCCTTCTAAAACATTACGAGAGAAGAACAGAAAGAAAGTACTACAACTATATCACGAGATTAAAGAGAAACAACCAGAAGCAAGCAACAACGAGATGTATAAATACATCGCAAACAACGTTGGATATTCCGTTAGTGGTGTTCGTAAGATAATCGCTACAGAAGATACACTTGACATTTTCCGAGCCAAGGCAGACGATGTTAACCCCATTCGGAAACACCCACATGACGAAGAGCATAGGTTGCAAGTAGCTTGTGTAAGGTGGTTTAAATATCAATATCCTAACATTGCACACGCTTTGTTTGCAGTGCCTAATGGCGGACGAAGAGACGTTACCACAGGTGCTAAATTAAAGGCAGAGGGCGCACTTGCAGGAGTGTCAGACTTAATCTTATTGAAGAGCAATGATAAGTATGGCGCACTCCTAATTGAAATGAAAACACAAAAGGGTAAACAAAGCCAATACCAAAAGCAATGGGAGATAGATATTACCAAGCATAACGAATATAAGTATATCGTATGTCGCTCTTTTGAAGAGTTTCAGAAAGAAGTAAACGAATATCTGTCAACAGCTCTTAACGTGAGATAACATGAACAACAAAGAGAAATGCTTCGTATTCTACGAACGTTGGTACACGCAGCTACAACGTCTTCCACCAGAAGAGAAACTTAAAATGTATGAAGCTATTTGCAAGTATGCTTTCGGACTTGAAACTGAAGAAATGGTTTACTATCTTGAATCGTTAATGGACAATATTCGCATTGCGATTGATAACGATAGGATAAAACAGGAAGAATTTATAGTAAAACGAAGAAATGCAGCAAATAAAAGGTGGCAAAAAGGAAATGAAATACATACAAAGCAATGCGAAATAATGCAAAGCAATGCAGAGCAATGCAATAAAACAGATAAGAATGCAAATGAATGCACTTGCATGCAAATGGATACAGATGTAATGCAAAGCAATGCAGAGCAATGCAATAATAAACATAAAAACAAGAATAAAAACAAGAATAAAAATAAAAAAGAAGATATAGTAGTAGAAGAAGTAGTAGTAAACACGCGTGAAGAAAATTTTGAAGAGATAAGCGATTTTGAAAAGCTACAAAACTATATCAACGAGATAAAACAAGATAAAAGTTGGCAAGAAATAGTATGTATGAAGTATCACATAAGCCTAACAAAATTAGAGCAGATGTTTTCAGGTTTTATAACTGACTGCCAAATACAAGGAACTATCAAACATGAAAACTTAGATGCAGTACGATACCATTTTGCAAATTGGTTGCGAATACAAATAGACCAAGAAAACAAAAAGAAAAATGACACAAGCAAAAAACTCAAAGATTCCAAGCGTAGGGGATATGGTGTCACAGCTGCTTCAGCAGAGGACTACACAGAAAGGCTTTAACATTCCAATGGAAACGAATGAAGCATACCAACTACTATATGCTGCATACGCAGCAGAGGTGAAACGAAGAGGTAGACAACTACAGATAGACGCTGAAACAACAAGAGTCGTATCAGAGTGTGTGCAGTACCTTACGCAAAAAGATACTAAACTAACTGGTATGCTCTTTTGTGGAACATGTGGTAATGGCAAAACAACATTGTTGCTTGCTATACAAAACGCAGTCAATTGGCTCAGCGCACGTGGAATGTTTCCTAACGAAATGGTAACAGAGCATTTAAACGAAGTAAGGATTATTTCCGCGAAAGATATAACGAAGAAATACAAACATGACGGGGAACGCATCAAGGCTATCCCAGTGTTAGGTATCGAAGATATGGGGAACGAACCTACAGAAGCAATGGAGTTCGGAAATGTAAGCACCCCTATTATTGATTTGATTGAAGAACGCTACAACAAACAACTATTCACTTTTGTCACGACTAATCTAACAGGTAGTGAAATCCGTGAGAAGTATGATACACGTGTTGCTGATAGGTTAAACGAAATGTGTAAGGTTATAATTTTTAGAGGAA
>ERZ1032078.416-NODE-416-length-16665-cov-13.279169_pt1 | contig 16665 bp, 12 predicted proteins | sample MGYA00517101_ERZ1032078 | MGnify/ENA primary metagenome ERZ1032078 (study PRJEB33719, sample SAMN04261301) | wastewater metagenome | biome: rural village; feature: human; material: feces | host: Homo sapiens | place: El Salvador | collected 2013-01-14 ... | reverse complement strand
AGCGTCCATTTGTCATAGCTGGTCCATGTTCGGCAGAGACAGAAGAACAAGTGATGTCAACAGCCCGACAACTCGCTTCGCTTGGTTGCAACGTGTATCGTGCCGGCGTTTGGAAACCTCGCACCAAGCCTGGCGGTTTCGAAGGACACGGCGAGAAGGCTTTGCCGTGGCTGAAGCGTGTGAAGGAAGAGACAGGAATGCTTGTGGCTACAGAGGTTGCTACGCCCGAACATGTGGAGCTTGCTCTTGAATATGGTGTCGATGTCCTTTGGATAGGAGCTCGCACATCTGCCAACCCTTTCGCTATGCAGGCTATAGCCGATTCGCTTAGTGGCGTTGATATCCCCGTACTTGTGAAGAACCCCGTGAATCCAGACCTCGAATTGTGGATTGGAGCGATGGAACGTCTCAATCAGGCAGGCATCAAGCGCTTGGCTGCCATTCATCGTGGCTTCTCGAGTTACGATAACAAGATTTATCGCAATGCCCCAATGTGGCAGATACCTATTGAATTGCGCCGCCGCATACCAGAGTTGCCGATAATCTGCGACCCAAGTCATATCGGTGGAAGACGTAATCTTATATCCCCACTTAGCCAGCAGGCTATGGATCTTGGTTTCGACGGCTTGATTGTGGAGACTCATTGCTCTCCGGATGAAGCGTGGAGCGACGCAGCACAGCAAGTCACGCCCGATGAACTCTACCGGATATTGTCGCACCTTACAATACGCGACGGACATATAAATATAGAAGGCATACACGGCTTGCGAGAGCAGATAGATGCCCTCGACAATAACCTTATAGAGATTCTTTCCAATCGCATGAACATCTGTCGAAAGATAGGCTGCTATAAGAAAGAGCATAACATGACGGTTCTGCAGGCTAACCGATATAAAGAGATAATAGATAAGCGAGGAGCACAAGGCGACTTGTGTGGTATGGATTCGGATTTCGTTAAACATATATTCGAACTGATTCACGAAGAGTCGGTACGTCAACAAATGGAAATAATCAACAAGCAATAGTACGCAAAGATGAAGATAATATTGTCAAGTAATTCGCCACGCCGTAGAGAGCTACTCGCCGGTCTTGGCGTTGATTTTGAAGTGAAAGTAATAAAAGGTGTAGACGAGTCGTATCCTGACACGCTGCCGTCAAAGGATGTGGCAGAGTATATAGCACGTGAGAAGGCTGCTGCGTATGAAGTGGCAGACGACGAACTCGTGATTACTGCCGACACGGTGGTGATTGTTGGCGACGATATCCTCGGCAAGCCGCATGATGCAGCTGAGGCTCACGCCATGTTGCGTAAGATAAGCGGACGCACACACCATGTCGTTACTGGCGTTTGCATGAAGACCAACCAGGAGCAGCATAGCTTCTCGGTCATGACTGGAGTTACTTTCAAGGAACTGACAGATTCCGAGATCGATTATTACATTGAGCACTATAAGCCATTCGACAAGGCTGGAGCCTACGGTATTCAGGAATGGATAGGATATATCGGCGTTACCGGATTAGAAGGTAGCTATTATAATGTTATGGGTTTCCCCGTTCAGCGCGTGTATGCAGAATTGACAAATCGGTTTAAGATTGTTCAATATTAGTGAAATGTTTCGACTATTTAATATATTTTAGTCTATATATTTCGCCTCTGTTTTATTATTTCAGTAATTTTGCGCTTAATTTATGGCGCAGCTATAAAGGTTGTGCCCGATTTAACGAGTAAATATTAAACATAAACTATTATGTCAGAATCAATAGATATCCGCCAGCTTAACGCTCGGATAGAACAGCAAAGCAGTTTTGTCACCAACTTGGTGACAGGTATGAACCAAGTGATTGTTGGACAGAAACACCTCATCGAGTCGTTGCTTATCTCGCTTCTTAGCGATGGTCACATCCTTTTGGAGGGTGTGCCTGGTTTGGCAAAGACTCTCGCCATAAAAACTCTCTCACAGCTTATCGATGCCGACTACAGCCGCATTCAGTTTACACCCGACTTGCTACCAGCCGACGTTGTAGGTACGCTTATATATTCGCAGAAGGACGAGAACTTCCATGTGAAGAAGGGTCCGGTATTTGCGAACTTCGTACTTGCGGACGAAATCAACCGTGCGCCGGCTAAGGTTCAGAGTGCCTTACTCGAGGCTATGCAGGAGCATCAGGTTACAATCGGCGAGCAGACATTCAAGCTTCCTAATCCGTTTCTCGTAATGGCTACACAGAATCCTATTGAACAGGAGGGCACCTATCAGTTGCCTGAGGCTCAGGTAGACCGTTTCATGCTCAAGGTGGTTATCGGCTATCCTACACTTGAGGAGGAGAAGCTCATTATCCGTGAGAATCTGCGTGGTGAGGAGAAGAAGGTGTTGCCAGTAACAACTGCAGCGGAGATTTTGAAGGCTCGCGAGGTGGTTGAAGAGGTATATATAGACGAGAAGATTGAGCAGTATATTGCTGACATAGTCTTCGCTTCACGTTACCCCGAGAAGTACGGTTTGGGCGAACTGAAGGATATGATTACCTTCGGCGGTTCGCCTCGTGCAAGTATCTCGCTTGCAAAGGCTGCACGTGCTTACGCTTTCATCAAGCGTCGCGGCTACGTAGTGCCAGAGGATGTGCGTGCCGTTGCACACGACGTGCTGCGCCATCGCATAGGTCTCTCATACGAGGCTGAGGCAAGCAACATCACAAGTGAGGAGATCGTATCTAAGATAATAAATAAGGTAGAGGTGCCTTAAACATAAGACAATGGAAACGTCAGAGATACTTAAAAAGGTTCGCAAGATAGAAATCAAGACGAAGGGTCTGAGCCAGAACATATTCGCAGGCCAGTACCATTCTGCCTTTAAGGGTAGGGGTATGGCGTTTGCCGAGGTTCGCGAGTATCAGTTTGGCGATGACGTTCGCGACATAGACTGGAATGTCACAGCACGTTTCCGCAAGCCTTACGTGAAAGTGTTTGAGGAGGAGCGCGAACTCACCGTTATGTTGTTGATTGATGTCTCGGGGTCGCTCGATTTCGGCACACGCAAGTGTATGAAGTCGGTGATGGCTACTGAGATTGCTGCTACCATCGCCTTCAGCGCTATGCAGAACAACGACAAGATTGGTGTTGTGTTCTTCTCGGACCGTATAGAGAAGTATATTCCACCGAAGAAAGGACGTAAGCATATTTTGTATATAATACGAGAGATGCTCGACTTTCATCCGCAAAGTACGAAAACGGACATTGGCGAAGCGGTGGCTTACTTCACACGTATGATGAAGCGCCGCACAACCGCATTCGTCATCAGCGACTTCTATGACAATAAGGACTTCCTAAAGCAGTTCCAAATAGCCAACAGCAAGCACGACCTTATGGCTGTGCAGGTTTACGACCGCTGGGCAAAGCAGTTGCCGGATGTAGGACTTATGAAGGTGCAGGATGCAGAAACCGGTAGCGAGATGTATATCGATACCTCAAGCAAGAAGGTGCGTGCTGCTCATGCTCGCTATTGGACGGAGCGTGAGGCGATACTTCGTGAGACATTCTCTCAAGCAAATGTTGACTGGATGTCTGTGGCTACCGATGAGGATTTCGTGAAAGCGATGATGACTTTGTTCTCATCAAGAAACAGTTAAACAATGAAAAGATTAATAACTCTCATATTGTTCGTGTCGTCACTCACGATGGCTGCCGCACAGCAGGTGGGTGTTGAGGCTAAGATTGACTCTGTGGCGATAATGATTGGTGAACAGGCACATCTTCAACTGACTATCACAGCTCGCCAGGGCGCAAAGATTGTGTATCCGCACTACAAGCGTTCGCAATATCTTGTGCCTGGTGTTGAGGTGCTTGACGATTCGAAGGGCGACACGGCTGTTGTCGATGGCTATTGGAGCGTGAAGAAGATACTTACGCTTACGAGTTTCGACGAACGACTGTATGCCATACCTGGCATCACGGTGAAGGTAGATGGTAAGAGCTACAAGTCGAACCCCGTAGCACTTAAGGTTATCACTTGTGATGTAGACACTCTCAACATGGACAAGTTCTTCCCGCCGAAGTCGGTACAGGACAATCCGTTCCTTTGGGCAGAGTGGACGCCGCTTATTTGGATGACGCTTATCGTGCTGTTACTTATTGTGTTAGGCTCATGGGTTATAGTACGTCTGAAGCAGAACAAACCGATTGTTGCCCGCATACGTATCGTGAAGAAAGTGCCGCCACACAAGAAGGCATTGGACGAGATGAACCGCTTGAAGGGCGAGTCGCATACAGCCGATTATGACCAGAAGGCTTACTATACGCAGCTTACAGATACCCTGCGCCAGTATATACGCGAGCGTTTCGGTTTCAACGCTATGGAGATGACCTCTTCGGAGATTCTCGAAAACCTGCGTAGTGCTGGCGACGAGAAAATGCTTGCAGAGCTAAGCGAGTTGTTCATGACAGCCGACCTTGTGAAGTTTGCGAAATATTCGGCACTTCTCAACGAGAAAGATATGAACCTTCTTAACGCCATTAACTTCATAGACCAGACCAAGCGTGAGGATGCTCCTACAGAAGAACGTATAGAACCGACACTTAGTGAGGAAGAGGTGCGTACACGCAAGACGCGTGTTGCGCTTAATACGCTTTTGGGCGCTATCGCCGTGGCTGTAGTCGCACTGGCAGGCTATGTGGTTTATCGTGTATGGCTGCTCCTTATGTAAGAGCAGGCTGTTACAGAACGAAAGTAATATACAACAATGGAATTTGTAAATAAAGAATACTTCATACTGCTCACGTTGCTGATACCTTATATAATATGGTATTGGCGCAATCGCAAGCATAGCGAACCTACCATGCGTGTCAGCACCGTGGCTGCCTACTACAAGGCGCCCAAGAGCTGGCGACAGCGCATAGTGCATGCCCCTATGGTTCTGCGTTGCCTTGCCTTTGTGATGATAGTGTGCGTCATGGCACGTCCTCAGACTCGCAACTCTTGGGACAACAAGTCGGTAGAAGGCATCGACATCATGCTTGCTATGGACGTCTCGACGTCTATGCTTGCTGAAGACCTGAAGCCAAATCGTCTTGAGGCAGCCAAGAACGTAGCAGCAGAGTTTGTGGCTGGTCGTCCGAACGACAACATCGGTCTTACAATCTTTGCAGGCGAGTCGTTCACACAATGTCCTATGACTACCGACCATGCATCGCTTCTGAATCTGCTCGGATCAGTTCGTACAGACATAGCTGCACGCGGCATCATCTCAGACGGTACAGCCATTGGTATGGGACTTGCAAACGCCGTTTCGCGACTGAAGGAATCGAAGGCAAAGAGCAAGGTCGTAATCCTTCTTACAGACGGTAGCAACAACATGGGCGACATCTCGCCGATGACGAGTGCAGAGATAGCGCAAAGTCTTGGCGTGCGTGTATATACTATTGCGGTAGGAACCAACAAAGTGGCACCTTATCCCGTGCCAGTAGCCGGAGGCGTTCAGTATGTGAATATGCCGGTAGAGATAGACACGAAGACTCTGGGTGAGATTGCGCAGATAACGAATGCCAACTCTTATCGTGCAACAAACAACCGAGAGCTGTCGCAGATATACAAGGACATCGACAAACTCGAGAAGACAAAGATGGACGTTAAGCGTTTCTCTAAGCACTACGAGGCTTATCAGCCCTTTGCCATTGTGGCTTTGCTGCTGCTTGTAGCAGAGATTCTGCTACGCTTTACGGTTCTTCGCCGAATACCTTAAGGTTGGCGGCGTACGGAATCCGCAACAGATACGGGTTGCAACAACCGTATAGTGTTGTCTTTAGTGGCATAGCCTTAGGCTGTTGCCAAAATAAAAACTCAAAATTCAAAGTTTAAAACAATGTTTAGATTTGAGAGCCCCCAATATTTATGGCTGCTATGGCTTGTGGTAGTGCTGGTAGCAGTCAGATACTATAGCCTATGGCGCAGGCAAAAGAAGATAACGCGCATTGGCGACAAAGACCTTGTGCGTCAGCTTATGCCCGATGCCTCGACCATGCGTCGCCGCGTGAAGTTCTGGCTTACGATGGCAGCCGTGGCCGTGCTTGTGGTTGTCATAGCTCGTCCGCAGATGGGCTCAAAGATAAGCAACGATAAGCGCAACGGCATAGAAACAATCATCTGCCTCGACATCAGTAACTCGATGCTGGCTCAGGACGTAGCGCCATCGCGCTTGGACAAGAGCAAGATGCTTGTAGAGAACCTCGTTGACAACTTCTCTAACGACAAGATTGGTCTTGTAGTGTTTGCTGGCGACGCCTTCGTACAGCTGCCTATCACGAGCGACTATGTGTCGGCAAAGATGTTTCTGCAGGGCATCAGTCCGGCGCTCATCTCCACACAAGGCACAGATATAGCACGCGCCATCTCCGTAGCATCGAGCAGTTTCACGCAGCAGCAGGGTGTAGGCAAGGCAATCATCGTGATAACCGATGGCGAGGACCATGAAGGTGGAGCGTTGGATGCAGCTAAGGAAGCACGCAAGAAAGGCATCAACGTGTTCATCCTCGGCATAGGCAGCACAAAGGGCTCTCCGATACCCGTTGGCGGCGGCGAGTATATCCGCGACAATGCAGGCAACATCGTTATGTCGGCTCTCAACGAGGACATGTGTCGCGACATAGCCCGTGCCGGTAGCGGCACATATATCCATGTAGACAACACCAACGACGCTCAGGAGAAGTTGAACGACGAGCTTTCGAAGCTCCAGAAAGGCGAGACTGAGAGCGTTATCTACAGCGAGTATGCCGAGCAGTTCCAGTCGTTCTGCATCGTGTTGCTCGTTCTGCTGATAGTGGAGGCGTGCATCATGGAGAAGAAGAATCCGTTGTTCAAACATTTCAGACTATTCAAGAAATAAACGATATTCAACATGAAGAAGTTTTTAGTTCTTTCAATCTTGATGATTCAGGCATTGGTAGGCTTTGCGCAGACCGACCGCCAGCACATACGCTACGGCAACCGCTGGTTCAAGCAGGACAACTATGTGAAGGCTGAGGCAGAATACCGCAAGGCAGTAGACAAGAACCCGTCAAATCCGCAAGCGCTCTACAACCTCGGTTGCGCCTTGCTCATGCAGAAGAAAGACTCGGCAGCCATACAGCAGTTTGAGCATGCTGGCAAGATAGAGACCGACCCGAAGCGTAAGGCTATGGCATACCACAACATCGGATGGATATGCCAGTCGCTGAAGATGTACGGCGAGGCTGCGGAGGCATACAAGGAGAGTCTGCGCAACAACCCGTCTGACAACGAGACCCGCTACAACCTTGCGCTCTGCATGCGCCAGCAGAAAAAGAACAAGCAGAACAAGGACAAGCAACAGCAAAAGAAGCAGCAGAACAAGGGCGAGAACAAGAGCAAGGAAAAGAAAGAACAAGACAAGAACCAAAAGCAACAGCAGCAGAAGCAGCAGGAAAAGATGAGCAAGGAGAACGCCGAGCAGATGCTTAACGCCGCCATGCAGCAGGAGCAGCAGACACAGCAACGCATAAAGGACGCCATGCGTCAGAACAGATCGCGCAAGTTGCAGAAAAACTGGTAGACCACATAAAAATACATCATTCAGAATGAATAAGAAGATAACCACACTATTACTGACATGTTTTGCGTATGTACTCACGGTATGTGCGCAAAACATTTCTGTTTCTGCCCCTACACACGTTGCTACTGGCGAGAACTTCCGTGTGTCGTACACTATAGCTAATGTGTCGGTAGACGAGTTCCGTTCGGCTTCCATCCCTTCCGGTCTGGAAGTGATAGCTGGTCCGTACACATCGCAGCAGTCGAGCTATCAGATTGTGAACGGACATACCAGCCGCTCGTCGTCGATAACCTATACCTACACGCTCTATGCGGAGAAAGCTGGCTCATACACCATAGGTGCAGCACACGCCAAGGCAGGCGGCAAGACAATCGCCTCGCGGTCATTCCGCATACAGGTGTCGGGCGCCACACGCAACAACGGTTCGTCGGCGCCAAATATGCACGATGACGCCGTTTCGCCGTCGCATAGTTCGGGAGGCAGAATATCTTCTAAAGATCTCTTCGTGAAGGTGACAGCCAACAAGAAGCACGTGCATGAGCAGGAGCCGATATTGCTTACGTACAAGGTGTACACCCTTGTAGACCTTACGTCGCTCGATGGCAAGATGCCCGACCTTAAGGGCTTCCACACGCAGGAGATACCTTTGCCGCAGCAGAAGAGCTTCCACATAGAGAAGCTGAACGGTAGAAACTACCGTTGCGTAACGTGGAGCCAGTATGTTATGTACCCGCAGATGACTGGCAAGATGACGATACCGAGCCTCACGTTCAAGGGTGTTGTCGTTATGCAAAACCGTAATGTAGACCCATTCGAGGCGTTCTTCAACGGTGGTTCGGGATATATAGAGGTGAAGCGAAACATCGTAGCGCCGGCTATAGATATACAGGTAGACCCACTGCCGCAGAAGCCTGCCGACTTCTCGGGCGGAGTAGGTCGCTTCTCAATATCTTCGCAGCTTCTGAGCAACAGCGTGAAGGCAGGAACGCCTGTAACGTTGCGTGTTGTGGTGGGTGGCAACGGCAACCTTAAACTCATCAAGCAGCCAGTTGCTACCTTCCCGAAGGACTTCGATAAGTACGACCCGAAGGTGACCGACAAGACCAAGCTCACAACGAACGGCTTGGAAGGCAACATGGTGTACGACTTTCTTGTGGTGCCGCGCAACCAGGGCAACTATACCATACCTGTTGTGTCGCTCACTTACTATGACACGGCAAGCAATCAGTACAAGACGGTGAAGACGTCGCCGCTCACCATCAAGGTAGAGCCGGGCGATGGCAAGGGTACGTCAGTAACAGACTATTCTGAGGCGCAGCCGACCGATATAAGGCCTATAAAGCAAGGCATGTACGACACGATTGATACCGCGCACCTCTTCTTTGGATCTGTGGGCTTCTGGTTGTGGCTGATTGTGCCGTTCGTCGTGTTTGTAGCGCTTGTGGTTATCTTCCACAAGAAGGCTGTGGAGAACGCCGACATCATAGGCAAGCGCGGCAAACGTGCCAACAAGGTGGCTAAGAAACGCCTTAAGACCGCTTACAAGCTACTCACGGCAGGCAAGCAAAACGAGTTCTATGACGAGGTGCTGCGTGCGCTTTGGGGCTATGTGGGCGACAAACTGAACATGCCGGTAGAGAAACTCTCGCGTGAGAACATCAGCGAGCAACTTGCTACACGTAGCATAGGCGAAGATATTATAGGCAAGTTCCTCTCGGCTCTCGACGAGTGCGAGTACGAACGCTATGCTCCGGGCAGTGCAGAGGGAAATATGACAAAGACATACGATAGTGCTATGGTAGCTATTACGGAGATTGATGGAGTCTTGCGTGGCAAGACAGCAAAGAAAAGTGGCAATATGGCGAGATTAATATTGCTGTTTATGGCGATGAGCTTCGGCTTTGGAGCGATAAGTGCAAATGCCGCTGACAATGCTTCTAATGAGCAGCAGGCAAGCCGTAACGGCACAGTAGCCATCACGACATCCCAGCATGGTAAGCGTGGCGCTGCCATAGCAGCCACTGTTTATGCCAAGGGCGACTATCAGCAGGCTGCGGCTTGCTATACCGAACTGCTGAAGGCAGGCGAGAGCGCGGAACTGTACTACAATCTCGGCAACTGCGAGTATCGTTTGGGCAACATCACGCAGTCGATAATAGCCTACGAGCGTGCGCTGCGACTTAACCCTGGCGACAGCGACGTGCGCTACAATCTGCAGTTCCTGCGTGGCAAGACCATCGACAAGGTGGTGCCGGTAGACGAGATGTTCTTCGTGACGTGGTATCACTCGCTGCAGAATGTGTTGAGCATCGACACATGGGCTACGATGGCTGTTGTGGCTTTCGTGGTGTCGCTGGTGCTCATGCTTGCATATCTCTTCGGTAGCAACATCGTTCTGCGTAAGGTGGGCTTCTTCGCAGGCTCTGCACTTTTCGTGCTGTTCCTTGTTAGCGTTCTGTTCGCCTTCCAGCGCAAGGCTGCGCTTTCGGAGCATAGCGTAGCCATAGTGCTTTCGCCGACGCTCAACGTGAAGGCAACACCGTCGGAGAGCAGTTCGGACGCCTTCGTGATACACGAGGGTACGCGTCTGACCATCACCGACCGTTCGATGAACGCCTGGTATGGCGTGCGTCTTGACGACGGCAAGGAGGGCTGGCTGCCCAAGAACTCGGTAGAGGTGATATAAGTTCTCCCACGTTCCTCCCCGTCGTGGGCTAAGGAAGAGACGATTCAAGTTTGTGGTTTACTTTCAAATTATAAAAATGAATATCGACACGCTTTTAGGATATGATCAGGAACTGTTGTTGGCGCTGAACGGCAGCGACTCGCAGTTTATGGACGGACTGATGATGGCCCTGACATCGGGTCTGACTTGGATTCCGTTGTACATAGCCTTGCTGTATCTTGTGATAAAGAATAGCGAGACGATGGGACAGATAGCGCTGATAGTGGCTTGTGCCGCGTTGTGCGTTCTGTTTGCCGACGGTTTGGCAGACGGCATCGTAAAGCCGGGTGTGGCGCGTTTTCGCCCGTGCAACGACCCTTTGCTGCGAGGCGTTGTACAGACTGTGGACGGCTACTGCGCCAATGGTCTGTACGGCTTCTTCTCGGCGCATGCGTCAAATACGTTCTCGATAGCCGTGTTCTTCAGTCTGCTTGTGAGAAGTGGCATACTGAGTACGGGCTTGCTCTTGTGGTCGCTTGTATGCTGCTATACCCGTATGTATCTGGGCGTACACTATCCGTTTGATGTGCTCGTAGGACTGTTGTGGGGTGGCACGGTAGGCTGTGCTGTCTATCTTCTCTACTATAAGTTCAGGGCGAAGATGTCGCAGTCGAAGTGTTTTGTTTCTACACAGTATACTTCAACGGGCTTCAGCACGGACGACATAGACATCGTGATGCTTGTGCTTGTGGCTACTCTCATCTACACCGTGCTGCGTGGTGTACTGCATTGATAGTGAATTGCCTCTATGATAGAATAATATTCCGTCATAGAGGCAATTTTATTCCATCACTGCTGGAGCCTTATTCCAGACCTACCGGAATTCGTTCATATTTTTAGTTAAAATAATTGATTGCTAAGATTAGTATGTCAGAATTTATAATTACCTTTGTCGGTTAAGATGAAGCCCCGTGTGGCAAATACAACAAAACGATTATGGAAACAAAACACATACATATTAAGGATTATAACTATGCGTTGCCGGACGAGCGTATCGCTAAGTTTCCGTTGGCGCAGCGTGACAGAAGCAAGCTGTTGCTGTATAAGCATGGCGAGGTGTCAGAGGACGTGTTCTGCAACATTGCTGATTATCTGCCCAAGGGCGCTTTGATGGTGTTCAACAATACGCGTGTCATTCAGGCGCGTATGCATTTCCGCAAGGCTACGGGAGCGTTGATAGAGGTATTCTTGCTCGAGCCTTATGCTCCGGCAGACTACGAGCAGATGTTTCAGACCAAGGGCGAATGCGAATGGCTCTGCATGATTGGCAATCTGAAGAAGTGGAAGGGCGAGACGCTTGAGCGCACGTTCGATGTGAACGGCGAGGCTGTTACTCTGAAGGCTGAGCGCCTTGAGGATGTGGGCAAGAGCTACAGAGTGCGCTTCGTGTGGGACAATGCGGAGGTGTCGTTAGCCGAACTGCTCGACGCTGTGGGCGAGTTGCCTATTCCGCCGTACTTGAACCGCGAGACGCAGGAGAGTGACAAGACGACATATCAGACCGTCTACTCGAAGGTAAAGGGATCGGTGGCTGCTCCGACAGCAGGTCTGCACTTTACGCCGGAGGTGCTGGCGGCTATTGACCGCAAGGGTATCGACCGCGAAGAGCTGACGCTGCACGTTGGTGCGGGTACGTTCAAGCCGGTGAAGTCGGAGGAGATTCAAGACCACGAGATGCATACCGAGTATGTGTGTGTGCATAGAGAGACGCTCGAAAAGCTGATAAAGCATGGAGCAGAGGCTATAGCTGTGGGCACGACGAGTGTGCGCACGTTGGAAAGTCTTTACTACATGGGCGTGAACCTGGAACAGAACATGGATCTCTCAGAGGAGGAACTGCACGTGAACCAGTGGGAACCGTACGAGAACGAGGCTGCGAAGGGTGTGACACCGATGAAGGCTTTGGAGAACATTGTGGCTTATCTGGACAAACACGGGCTGAGCGCTCTGCACTCGAGCACACAGATTATCATTGCGCCGGGCTATGAGTATAAGATTGTGAAGATGCTCGTGACTAATTTTCATCAGCCGCAAAGCACGTTGCTGTTGTTGGTGAGCGCATTTCTGCACGGCGACTGGCATAAGGTGTACGACTATGCGCTGGCGCACGATTTCAGATTCTTGAGCTATGGTGATAGTTCGCTGCTGATACCTTAGTTAAAAGTAAAAGAGTAAAGAAGAAAAGTAAAATGAAGATAGGTGATAAAGTACAATTCCTGAGTGATATCGGCGGCGGACGCATAGCCGGTTTTCAAGGTAAAGATATAGCGCTGGTGGAGGATGAAGATGGTTTTCAGATTCCGACGCCGGTGACAGACCTCGTAGTGATGAGCAGTAGCGACGACTACTCGATATCGAAGTCGATACAGAAGAAGAGTGGGGCGGAGGAGCCGATGGCAACTGATCCAGATACGTTCAACATGTCGGTGAAGGCGAAGATTAACCGAATGGACGAAGACGTGCTGGAGGATGAAGACGAGTATGACGCTGCGGACAGAGAAATCACGTACAAGGCGAAAGTGGAGGAGCGCAAGGGCGGTAATGTGCTGAACGTGTACTATGCGTTCGTGCCGGAGGATGTGAAAAACTTCTCTAAGACAAGTTTCGCTTGCTATCTCGTTAACGACAGCAACTACTACGTTCACTATCTGTACATGAGTGTAGAGGGCGGCACATACACGTTGCGCGGCGAGGGAGAACTGGAGCCGAACACGAAGATGTATGTGGAGAGTTTCGCACTAGATGAGTTGAACGAGATTGACCGCGTGCGTTTCCAGTTGCTCTCTTTCAAGCGCGACAAGGAGTTTGTGGCAAAGCCGGTTTGCGACGTGCAGTTCCGCATCGACAAGGTGAAGTTCTACAAACTGCATACGTTCCAGAAGAACGACTTCTTTGAGACGCCTGCGTTGCTGTACCCCGTAGTGAAGAACGACGGCGTAGCGCAGCTGAAGCCCGTTGATGCAGAACAGCTGATATACGTGGACGAGGAGAAGGAGGAGAAGAAGGCTGCTGACAAAGCTGGCGAACTGCCGAAAAGCGCTATGGAGAAGTTGAAGAAAAGTAGTCTGAACACTTCAGCCACTCATCGTAACAGCCGCGCCAATGGCGATGACATCCTTGTTGTAGACCTTCATGCCGATGAACTGCTGGAGACAACTGCAGGTATGGGCTCTGCAGATATCCTCAACTATCAGCTCGACTACTTTCGCCGTACGCTCGAGGAGAACAAGCATAACAAGGGCAAACGTATCGTGTTCATACACGGTAAGGGCGAAGGCGTGCTACGCCATGCTCTCGTGAGCGAACTGAGATATAGATATAAGAACTACAGATACCAGGATGCTTCGTTCCAGGAATACGGATATGGAGCGACGCAGGTAACGATACGGTAAAAGTAAAAGAGTAAAAAAAGTAAAAAGTAGGAGGTATGAGCAAGATGCCCATACCACGCAGCCACAAAACTTTTAAAAGTAAAAGATAAAAAAGGCTTTTATGAATTACGGATATATAACTGTTGCTTCGGCGATACCTCAGGTGAGGGTTGCCGATGTAGACTACAACGTAGAGCAGATAGAACGCTTTGTTGTAGACGCAGACAAGCGCGGCGTGGAGATATTGGTGTTCCCCGAACTGTCGGTTACGGGCTACTCGTGTCAGGACCTCTTTGCACAACAGGCTTTGCTTGATCGTGTGGAGAAGAAGATTGCCGACATGCTTGAGGCTACAGAGCGATGTGATGTGATAAGCGTTGTTGGCGCGCCGATATGTATTGGCGGCGGAGTGTACAACTGCGCCGTGGTATGCCAGCACGGCAAGGTGCTGGGCATTGTGCCAAAGCGTTTTCTGCCCAACTACGGCGAGTTCTACGAGAAGCGATGGTTCGCCTCGTCTGACGACCTTACAGAATCGGTTGTGATTGGCTACGCCGGCAGTTGGGTGAGCGTGAGTGGCGAAGAAACGTTGTTCAAGACGGCACGCGGCGTGAAGTTCGGCATAGAGCTATGCGAGGATGTATGGTCGCCATTGCCCCCGTCGACCGACCTCGTGCTGTCGGGAGCCGATATTATACTTAACCTCTCGGCATCAGACGACCTCATCGGCAAGAACGCCTATCTTAAGAGTCTGCTTGCACAGCAGAGTGCCCGACTGATATGCGGCTACGTATATAGTTCGTGCGGCTTCGGCGAGAGCACGCAAGACGTGGTTTATGGCGGCAATGCGTTCGTCTATGAGAACGGCGCCCTGGTGGCAGAGTCGGAGCGCTTCTCATTGGAAGAACAGCTCGTGGTGAGCCAGATAGACGTGGACAAACTTCGCACAGAGCGCAGAAGAAACACCTCGTTCGTACATGCCCAGTGTGGACATAAAGCCAGAGTGTTCGATGCAGACGAAACAGACGAAAGAAGATTCGAGCTGCTTCGCCATGTCGATTCGCATCCATTCATACCAGAGAGCGACGACATGTACGCTTCGTGTGACGAGATATTCAGTATTCAGGTGTGCGGTTTGGCAAAACGCTTGGTACACACCCATTGCAAGTGTGTCGTGATTGGCATCAGTGGCGGTCTTGACTCTACACTCGCCCTGCTCGTCTGCGTTAAAACCTTCGACAAGTTGGGCTACGATCGCAAGGGCATTGTGGGCGTCACGATGCCGGGCTTCGGTACCACAGACCGTACATACAACAACGCCATGACCCTTATGAAGGGCTTGGGCATTACTATACGTGAGATAAGCATTCGCAAGAGCGTTACGCAGCACTTTGAGGATATTGGTCACGACATAAACGTACACGACGTGACGTACGAGAACGGACAGGCAAGAGAGCGCACGCAGATACTCATGGATCTCAGCAACGAGTTGGGCGGCATGGTTATCGGTACGGGCGACTTGAGCGAACTGGCGCTCGGATGGGCTACATACAACGGAGATCACATGTCGATGTATGGCGTGAACGCGAGCATACCGAAGACCCTCATACGCTATCTCGTGAGCCATGTGGCAGAGAACAGCGTAGACGAGCAGTCGAGAACAACCCTGCTCGACATCATCGACACGCCTATCTCGCCCGAGCTGATTCCAGCCGACGAGCATGGCAATATAAAGCAGAAGACAGAAGACTTGGTTGGTCCGTACGAATTGCACGACTTCTTCATCTACAACTTCATGCGCTTCGGTTTCAGTCCGGCAAAGATATACATGCTTGCACGCCATGCGTTCAGCAAAGACCTCTATTCGGACGAAGTGATAAAGCATTGGCTGAAGACATTCGTAAGACGATTCTTCAACCAGCAGTTCAAGCGCTCGTGTCTGCCCGACGGTCCGAAGGTGGGCAGCGTGAGCTTGAGTCCGCGCGGCGACTGGCGTATGCCCACCGACGCATCAAGCGCACTTTGGCTGGCAGAATGTGAAAACCTCTAAATGTAAACAATGACAGAACAATTCAGATATACCGACGAGCGGTTTGCCGACATACAGATGCTGCGCTACCGTCTCGACGGTTTTGAGGCGCTGACCCTGCGTCAGAAGCTATACATATACTACCTCGCCAAGGCAACGCTCTGCGGACGCGACATAACAACCGACCAATTTGGACGCTACAATCTGCGCATACGCAAAGTGCTCGAAGCTATATACGAACGCTACGAAGGCGACCGCACGACGGCAGAGTACAAGGCGTTGGAGACATACCTTAAGCGAGTGTGGTTCTCGAACGGTATACACCACCATTACGGCTGCGAGAAGTTTGTTCCAGCTTTTACTGAGGAATACTTCAGACAGGTTGTGGACTGTTGCGGTTGCGAAGACGAGAATATCGATGAGCTTTGCAAGGTGATATTCGACCCTACTATTCAGCCAAAGCGTGTAAACCAGAAAGCCGGTGACGATCTCGTGCAGACATCCGCATGCAATTATTACGAGGAAGTGACACAGCAGGAAGCGGAAGACTTCTACGAGGCCATGCGCGACGAGAACGACCCAATGCCAATATCCTACGGACTCAACTCAACGCTCCGCAAGACAGCCGACGGCATGCTGAAGGAAGATGTGTGGCACGAAGGCGGACTCTATGGCGATGCGATAAAGCACATCACTTACTGGCTCGAGAAAGCGGCGGAAGTGGCAGAGAACGAGCTTCAGGCGAAGATAATCGGTATGCTCGTAGACTACTACAGAACAGGCGACCTCCGCAAGTTCGACGCCTATTCAATAGAATGGCTGAAAGAGCACGAAGGACGCATCGACTTTATCAACGGCTTCATAGAAGTGTATGGCGACCCACTCGGCATGAAGGCATCGTGGGAAGGCATCGTGACGTACAAGGATATGGTGGCAACGCAACGCACGCAGACCATCAGCAAGAATGCGCAATGGTTTGA
>ERZ1032078.414-NODE-414-length-16696-cov-19.952467_pt1 | contig 16696 bp, 11 predicted proteins | sample MGYA00517101_ERZ1032078 | MGnify/ENA primary metagenome ERZ1032078 (study PRJEB33719, sample SAMN04261301) | wastewater metagenome | biome: rural village; feature: human; material: feces | host: Homo sapiens | place: El Salvador | collected 2013-01-14 ... | reverse complement strand
TTCCATAGATATTCGATTACTTATTTAATACCCAAGAGTAGATTCTAGAAGAAATCTGATAGAAATGCTCAAGGAATTCCAGGTTATGCCGTCGGAGATTGGTAGTTGTGAAGCCGACCAGTCGGAGTTTGATGCACCAACAGAAGGTATGTCATCTGTTATGCCTTTATTGTATCAGAGTGGTTACATCACCATCAAGGGGTACGATCCGGAGACGGAACTCTATACCCTGGATATTCCTAACAAGGAGATTCGGATAGGGCTATATCGTAGTCTCCAAATGCACTGGTTTGGAAAAGCCGAATGATTTGGCATATTACTGCTATTATCAGTGGCTTTGCAGTCTTTACGGTCAGCGTCATTGTCTTGGTGTACAAGTATCTGATGAAGGACAACAGCGGCGGTACAAAAGAACGATAGCCATCCTCTCCGTGTTATTGGGGAAGATGGCTATTATTCGTTATTTACAGACACAGATTGTACCAATCAGTTTAATGATACAAGGCCAACATTTATACGCTATATACGAAATGCTTACAAAAGCGGTGGTGAATATTGCGAATTTCATGGTTCCAGGGACTTTATCCTTCCACCATTTGAGATTTAACTCTTTATCTAGCCATTGAATCTGCCCTTGATAGAATATTTTAAAATGTGCATAACAATCGCTCAAGAACAATTGGTCTGGATTAGAAATCTCTTGATATTGATGAGATAGCAATCTGTATTGCGATAATGCATCTGCTATCTTATTTTCATTAAAATCAGGCATAGAAACACTAGAATATAAAAGTTTTAATTCATCGTATATTTGAATCGTTTTTATCCCTACTTCTTTATAGTGCTCCAAGTAGCTGGACTTTGCATCATAGTACATACCAACAATACCAATCAAAAGCATTATTACTGAGATTATTTGTGTAGCAAAGTCCGGATAAACTAAACCAAGCACACCAAATATTAAAGATACAAAAGATGAATACTTTGGTATATCATTAAGTATATCGTATGAAGCGAAGTTCCTTTTCGCTCCATACAATACATCATAACCCTTTTCTGCAATAAGCTTTAATAATAAATCTTTAGTCATATTATTCTTTTGATTTTTTGCGAGAGATATGTCTTATACATCAAAATCTTGAACAATCGAGTATTCGTTTCAGATAAATCTTATCGTACAGGACATGAAAACTTGTTGATTCATAAGCCTAACTCCTTTAATAATAATCTTGTTTGTTCCTGAGAATTGAGGAAACGTTTTAACTTCGATAAAGCAATGCCCTTGCCAAGAATCCTTTTGTAAACCTTTCGAAGGTTCTCAGCATCCTTCTTCTCTATGTAATAAGCTGCTACAGCAGCATCACCATGAGCTTCGGCATCCCAAGGAGCTTTGTCATACCGCTCGAAATAAGCTACCCAATAGAGGTGTTCCATCAAATGAGTGAAGAATAGCTCTAATTCGAACCCTGAAGGATAGTATTCTGAGAATCGTTCAGGGAGCCCTAAGCACAAGCTATTGTTTTTGTACACATGCAGTTCTTCACAAGGTAAGTTTTTGAGTTTAGCAATACGATTAATTTTCCCATCTGTATTGATAACGACTGGGTATTGATTTCTATCACGCATACTCAGCAAGCGTACCTCTATTTGAAAGCAGGCCTTAATTGTTACGCCCTTATATGAATGATTGATATGGAAAAGCCCGGCGATGACGGACTTCCCCATATCGTATTCTATATTAGGATAACGGCTTTGCAGCCATTTTACTTCATCTTCTGTAAGTCTAACCATGGGCGACTCGGATTGGTAGAAATACTCTCAGAACGACTTTCGTCCTTGTTTTTAGTGGCTTTAGGGAATTCTGTTCCGAAGATCTTTATCCATTCTTCAGAAGCTTCAATATCCTTTCCATCATCCTTATATTGCAAGGCATTTTGAGCTCTTGAATATGCAGTCTTTATATACGACTCTATGTCGTCAGAGCAGCGAGAACGCATATAATCGAAGAAATCGAAAACAACTTTGCCATAATTGTCGATTTCTTCTCCTTCAGCATAAAAAGCGTCTAAAAAGGCAATAACGTCGTCAAGTCGTTTGTACGAGGGGTATGACATAGAAGTTGTATTGTGAGCCCAAGCCTTTAGCATCTTAGCCAAATCCCTTGTTAAGCCTGATGTGGAAGAATTGGAATCGTCAAATTTAGCAACTTCCGCTCTTGGATCGAATATTTCCCACGAACCATCTCCTTCAGAGTTTGGAATCTTGAAGGTTCCGTCTTCGAGTTCCAATGCCGGTAATAGTTCTACATTATGATGGTTTTCTGAGAATTTCACCAAGACGACCTTGCCCCAAGCCTTAATAGTGTCTGTCGTGGAATACTTATCCTTCAGGGTGTTACGGACATCTTGTAAAAGAGCGCTTTGCCCATTCGTCTTGTAAGCATCGTACTTATCGAAAGTTGACTGAGAGATTTTAAACAAAACGTCAACATCTTGGTCTGATGTTAATGGGCGTACGTTGGTTTTAGTCTTATATGAACCAAATAGAAATTGCTTACTGCTGTCGTACGTTCCATCACCATAGTAGTGTTTGTAAAGCGTCTCGCACACACCAGTGTACTTCTTTTTAGCGTCATCTTGCTGGTTTGACGTTAAAGTGATATTGTCTATGAATTTTTTGAACATAATTACGAATTATATAAGTTAAACATAGCTTCTGCCGAAGCTTTCATTTCTTTGCGAAAATCTTCAGGCCCAACAACCTCTACCTGTTCTCCAAATGAACGGAGAAGTGAACGCAGTTCGTAGTTGTCCTTCACTTTGAGTCTCACCTCCCAACGGCCATCTTCCAATTCCACAGGATGAGAAGATTGCGATTCGTGTAAGGGCTTGGTAACAATATAGCCTAGAGCCTTCTTTGTTACATGAAGAACTACATCCATCACATCTGTATCGGTGATGGATACACCGACGACCTCTGAGTAATAGTCTTCAAAACTAAAGCCTTCAGCAAGTGGAACGTATTTCTTGCTCGTTTCCACAACATCTTCAATTCTGTCGATGGCGAAGTTCGTAAGTATCTCGTAGTCGGGATGCTTAGCGATGAGGAACCAGCGGTTGTTGTACTGCTTCAAGTGGTATGGCGTGACCACCACCTTGTAGGCATCTCTTTCAAATGGATGATAAGTTACTTCAATCACCCTTTTATTAACGATGGCATCAAACAAAGGCTTGTACCATTTGTTCATACCCTGCAAATAGGTGTTGTGTTGAAAGCTCACCACTTTGTTAGTTTCTCCACCCAACTGACTGGTCGTAAAGAACTTGTTTTCCAAATCGCTCGTCCAATCAAACTGAGGTATGCCTTCGAATCGCTTTAGGATAAGCAACGCATCTGTCACCAGATCGATTTCCTCTTGTTGCAAAGGAGAATCGCGCAGCGTCTTTGAATCTTCGGCATAGGTGATGTATTTCTTATGACCGTCTTGAAGTCGGTCGATTTGCACCCCATAAATCATCTCCATATTGTTGAGATCCTTATAGATTTGCTCCCGACTAACTCCTTCTGCACCTTTGCTGCCCCAATCTCCGTTTACACGAGCTAATTCTTTGCAGCATTCCTCAATGAGGTCTTTTATGAAGAACTTTCGGTTCTTATTACTGAGGCATCTATCGAGTACCTCGTAGCGTATTCTAGCATTTTTGTTTACTGGCATACCTAACAAATTTGATTTATGATGCAAAGTTAAACCGCAACTGTGTACTCTTTATACACGATTGCGGTTTAATCACCAGACTAAGCCTTTTTAGCCTTATAACTTTGCTACGTTTTCACTTACAATCTTCTCAAAGCTTTCCAAGCAGCGCTTAATGTCTTGGTATTCGCTGAGCTTCTTACCCATAAGTCCTTCAGAAGTCCAGTCTGCTTTATCTGAAGCATATACACCGTCAATAGCACGTTCAAGTGAACCGATATTGAGCATTACCGGTATGTAATTCAAAGCTAAGCTATCCACAAAATCCTTGAAATATTCAAAGTCACCTTCAATAACAAAGCCCATGTCGGCAGCTACACGATAGACGGCAATCCAATGGCGCTGTTTGTTGAACGTCGATTTACTTCCCTTATATCCAAACAAGGAAGTCAGGCTCTTCTTGAAGATGTCTTTTCGAGTTTCTTTTGGCAAATCATGAACACTTTCTGCCACCATTGCATACTCAGTAGGTTCAGGTTGGAGTTTATATTGTACTGGAGTTGCCTGAGTTGTTTGTGGCTTTTCTACATCATAGCCAGCTTGCTCAAGTTCGGTGATAGATGCGCCAGTGGCATAACCATACATGGCGATAATTACCTGAATGGCTGCATCTACTTCCGCTTCTGAGGCTGTTGGGGAAATGTGCGATTCGGCATTTCTCCAATCCTTCACTAGCATCAGGTAGTTATACAGCATTTGCTGACCTTCATTTGAACTATATTTCAAATTCCAAAGACAAGGGTGGGCATGGATGACATCCTTCCATGTAACGTCATCACCTTCTTTATATGGAGCTACTTCTTTGTCCTTTTCAAGGAAATAGAGCTTCTTCAAATAGGCCTCGAACTTGGTTACCAACAGATTGAAAGCAACGTGTTTCTCCACAATCGAAGGAGTATTTACATAAAGGTCTGTCAAAGCCTTTTTAATGTAGATGCCTACGCCATCCAATGTTGGAGTGGACGCTTCGTCTATAATGAAGAATATGCCCTTAATCACCTCATCAAAACCGCGTAATTGTCCTTTGACTTGTGATAATGTCGTCGAGAACACATCGGTCATCTTGGCGGCAATCAAATCCATATCAAATGAAGCTGCAGGAGTCTCTGTGGGTACAGGAATCGTTATCTCATTCTTCGGCTCGTCTGCTACATCTGTATTTTCAGCTTCTTCACGACCAAGATATTTGTTGATGATTTGCACACGGCAATTGGGTTCGAGGATGAAATCACGCAACACCTTGTCCATCTTCGGCATGACCATGCGCGGCTTAATTTCCTTACCTTCTACAAGAGAAAGGAAGTTGCGAGCCTTATCCGGATTAACGCTGGCCTTGAGCGTATCAAACTGGTTGTACTCATTGATGGTTTGCTCCAATGGACCACGCTTGATGATGTTCCAAAGCAAAGCTGAATCGATGTCTGTAGCTTCGGCAAAGGTCATAATGAGGTGACGCAATTCCTTTTGCTGATATTGGGTAATGTAGTCCAGCACTGTTTTACCAGGTTCAAGACGAAGGTCACCGCTCTGAATATCGTGAATGATAACCAAGGCCGTACGCTGGTCCTTGGTGGAGAGAGAAGCGAAGGCCTTATGCAATTCTTTCACCACCGCATCGGTTAGTTCGCCTGCATACAGCTTCTTCACAAACTTCACGAACTTGGCATCAAGATACTCTGCATCGATTGTTCCCGTACCAGTCTCAGTGATATAGGTATCAATGGGATAGTCAAATTCCGTATCGTCACCACCGCCACCGGGCACTCTTTCAAAAAGCTCGCGATAACGCTGAAGAAGTACCAAATAGGTTTCTTCGTCAATCAGCATGGTGACGTAGGTATAGGTGTCGCCATGCTCGAACTCGTACTTCTTCTTTTCCCAAGTAAAGGTTTGGAGTTTAGCGGCTTCCAGCAGATGCGTCATCTGACTAAAGTCCTTCGCAAACATGTTACGATCTACGCGAGTTTCGGGCAGGCATTCAAAGTTCTCTATCTCATGAGCTGTAAAGATGTCCTTGATATGCAAGAACTTCTTATTGATTTGCTCTAGATTGCTTTCCAATTTATCTACAAAGATGCCTAAAGGACGATTGGCATACACCTCCAGGGCATCATTGATGTTTTGTTCCATCGTGTAGGGGAAGGCATAGTAGCGGATGGTTCCAAAAGGTTTATCCGGACCAAACAGGCGGTTGGTACGTGAGAACGACTGAATGATGTCCACATACTTCATCACCTTATCCACATAGAGCGTATTCACCCATTTACTATCATAGCCCGTCAACATCTGCGTCACCACAATGAGCAAGTCTATCTGCTGACTGTGGTCATGCTCAATCGTGTTGTAAGGCGTTTTGTGCGCCAGACGCTTAGCCACATCCTTCTTATATTTGGCATATGTGGAAAGTTGGAAACTCATGCCAAACTTCGCATTGTAGTCTTCCAACATCTGGATGAGGGCATCCTCACGAGCGATACCTTCGTCGGAATTGTCAATATTGTTATCAAAGACCGCCACCACGTTCATAGAGGGACAAATCTCTTTGAACAGACTATAATAAGCTATAGCCTCAGGGATATTCTGCGTGGCCAGCATGGCGTGAAACTTTCCGTTTTTACTCAACGTCTCACGAGTTTTGACAATGTCACTGACTACTGCACGGTGGTGAATATCCTGCTGATAGATGTCTTTGGGAAGATAATACTCAATGCCGTGACGAATCTCACCGGTAGCGTCATTGTAGGATGCCGCCATACCCATCTGCTTGGGGTCAGTGAACTTTCGATAGGTCTTCATCTTCTCGTCGTCCTTTTCAATCTCTTCAATGCGTTTAACGCCCAGCTGAGCAAAGGCCGCCTTTTCACGGAGCTCATCCTCATGGTAGGTATTGACCATATAAGGGTCGAAGCCCAACACATTGCCGTCAGGAATACCGTTGGCTATGGTATATTTGGCCAACATATCACCAAAGATGGTCTCAGTGGTAATCTCTTTGTGCGCATTCTGCTCAAAGATGGGCGTACCTGTAAAGCCGAATAGGATGGCACGAGGGAAGGTGTTTTTAATGCTGACCAGCATATCGCCAAACACACTTCGGTGGCACTCATCAATGATAAACACGATGCGCTTCTTACCAATTAGGTCTATCTCCGTTTGAGCAATACCATGTTTGGGATTGATATTGCTCATCTTCTGAATAGAGGTCACAATGAGGCGATTACTCGAATCGTTGCTCTTGAGTTTACTCATCAAGATAGCAGTATCTTGCGTGTCCTGCACGTCATCACTGTCGCCTGCAAAACCACGGTATTCGTCGAGCGATTGAATGCTTAGTTCGATACGGTCCATCAAGAAGATGACCTTGTCGGCATCGCCTGAATTGGCAATCAACTGGGCAGACTTAAAGCTGGTCATAGTCTTGCCGGAACCTGTTGTGTGCCAGATGTAACCACCACGGTGCTGATGATTGTCCCAATTCGTGTTATGCGTACGGTCGCTTATCTTGTTGACGGCAAAATACTGGTAACTGCGGAGCACTTTTAGGGTATTGTCCTTCTCATCGGCTATGGTATAGAATCCCACAAGCTGGTGTGCCATGGGGATGCTAAGTAAATCGGAGGTGACACGTCGCCAATCGCTCACTACCTCATTGTTGAAGTCGGCCCAATGGAACTGAAACTCTGTTTTGAAGTTCTCTTCCTTGCCGGGGTTGGCAAAGTAAACCGTTTCTTCGGGAGTCATGGCCACAAAGATTTGTACCATTTTGAAGAGTCCGCTGGCAAACACGCCTTCGTGCATATAGCGCTTGATTTGGAACGTTGCCTGACTCACATCCACCTTTGAGCGCTTCAACTCAATATGAATCACGGGCATACCATTGATAAGTAGCATCACATCGCCACGTCGGTCTCCACCCAACTGATGAGCGGTCTTAAATCGAGGTTGGCGTACGATTTGGTATCGGCTTTGTCCGGCAGCAATCTCTTTGGCATCAAAAATCTTGAGATAGACTTCCTTACCAAAGTTGTTGCGGTCGTTGGGGTTGTCACGCTTCACGCTGATGAGTTCGCCATTGATTAGGCGGTTCACGTCGTTGGGTGTATTGCAGGCATTCACCTTGTCAATCACTTGCTTCATCTCTGTAGCAGTGAGCGGGGCATTGCCCAGACGGTCAATGTCACGATTGTTGGCATAGAGGATGTTGGCCCAGTTTTGTACAAGGTCATCCTCCGAAGGTTGAACAATCACTTCGTGTGTCCAGCCATGTTCCTGCAAAAGGCTCGTAAGTGCCAACTCAAAGTCGCTCTCACGAATGAAATATTGTTGTGCGTTATCTGTAGCCATAATCACTTCTTCGATTTATTGATTTCTGCCTCTAACTGCTTGATGCGTTCCACCAAGGCTTCCTTGGTTGGCAACAAACGCCTTAAGTCTTCTTCCTTCACATTGCTGTACGATGCAACGCCGATAGGCGTGGTTACGCCCTCAAACGACCATTGCACCTCTGTTTCATCCATATTGCTGCAAATCAGCAAGCCGATGGTTGGGTTGTCGTTCTCGGTTTTCTTTAACTTGTCGATAGCATTAACATAGAAATTGAGCTTACCCACGAACTCTGGCTCGAAAGGAACGGCTTTCAGCTCCAGGCAGATGTAGGCCCTAAGCTGGATGTGGTAAAACAGCAGGTCGATGCGTCGGCTTTTGCCAGCCACTACGAGTTCCACTTGTCTGCCCACAAAAGCAAATCCTGTGCCCAGTTCCAAAAGGAAGCGTGAGATGTTCTGAATCAACGCCTCTTCCAACTCACTCTCCTTGTATTCTTTAGGCAAGGTAATAAAACCAAAATCGTAGTTGTCTTTGGTGATTTCTTGTGCCAGTTGCGCCTGTCTTTTAGGCAATTGCTCTGTAAAGTTACTTACTGCATTACCCGCTTTATGATAACGATCAGCCTTTAAGCAGTTCATCAAAGTTTGACGGCTCCAACCTTCTTCAATCGTGCAGTGGATATAGTATAATGCCTCTTCCACAGAATGGCATTTCTTCAAAATTTCGGTATGGTGTCCCCAAGGTACATAAGCAAATATCTCGGGGAAAGGCATACCTTCATTCCCTTCTTCATGAATTTCCACCCCAACTTGGTGCAGTTTTACAGCCGACCATTCATCCACAGAGAGTAATTTGGAAACAGGCTGTTTCCAAATTGAAGCATAGAACTCATACCATTGCTTCATCGAGCGAAGATTACGGCTACTGAATCCCTTTTCGTTAGGAAATGCAGCCTGCAAGTCGAGGCTCAGTTGCTCCACAATGCCTGTGCCCCATTGCTCTTCGGCTTTACGCAATACGAGGTCTCTGCCGAGCTGCCAGTTCCACAGCAGCTTCTCGGCATTCACCTTAATCGCAGCTTTCACTTGTGCCTTCTGGTAGTTATCCTTGAGGGCGTGCAGCCAGTTGGCATAGTTGCTATCTATCGTTACATCGTGCGACGATGTGATGTATGTATCTTTAGTTGCCATAATCATTGTGATTGAAGTTAGACAAACATTTTATCGAGACAAGCCAGCTTGATTTGCTTGAGCTTATCTAAGCGGGCGGTTTCGAGTGCGATTTTACGGTCGAGAGAGCGGAAGAAGGTGGCAATGGCGTGCTGCTCTTCTCGATTCGTAGGCAAAGATATAGGCATTCTCTGAAAATCATTATCAGTTATGGCAAGACGATCAAATCTAGCTCCGCTGTTGCCAACATCCTTGAGATATTGATGCCACAATGTGGTCTTAAAGTAATAAGATAAATAGTCCGTATCGACACCATCTACTCTAAATACATAATACAATGGCGACATTACTCCTGTATATCCAATTTTGCTCTGATTTATTGGGCCAACAGGAGCTAACGTTGAAATACGTGGATTATAGACAAAGTCTCCATCCTCAACGACGTAATAGCCACTAATATTTTCGTTGTTTGATACTTGATGATCAAAAAATGCTAGTTGGTCTATTATACCATGTTCGGCAGAATTTGTAAGCGTCGTGGTGTATTGCATATCGGTGTTGCGAGTTGTTACTTTCTTGCTAATAGTGCATAGCTCGACCTTGCTCCATTCTCCCTCAAATCCCTTGAACCTTACTTTAGGCATAGATTCTCCATTTTGAGGCAAAAGATGGATGAATCCGCTAAGAGGATGCCTTTTTAATCCAAATAATGTATATTTGTCTCCTACGAGTTGGGAAGTAAGCATTTCAATATATTCATTACAATTAGATAGTTGTTCCTCAATACTGTTGAGCGAATCCGCATATTTCTTTGCTAAAGTTTCTGTTGCAGATTCCAAAGCAATGAACTCGTTATTCATCGTTGTCATGATACCAGTAAACATCGGCTCAATCCACTTCGCTTGAAGCAGATTCTTGGCTTCCTCATCCGTCAGCAAACCAATTTTTGCAATGGTCTCTTCTTCGAGTTTTTCAGCGGCAGCCTTAATCTTCTTATTCAAGTTGGTGGACTCCTTCCAAAGACCATCTACTTTCACGAGTTTCTCTTTGGTAGCCATTTCAGCCTCAAAGCATTTTGGCTTAGCATGGGCTTGCACCTTCTTCTTGTTCCACTTCGTGTTGTCGTCTTCTTCCAGATAAGCTACTTGCTCATCTTCAGTGAGTGCTTCACGGATTTCGTCCAACTCGCTTGCAATGTCTTCTTGGCGATGCTTTAAGTTGGTGATGGCTTCAAGCTCTGCTTTGAAATAGGTCTGCTGGATAAGGTCGAAAGGCATGATGCGTCCCTTCATGCCATCGGGTACTTCCATTTCTTCACCCGTCTTAGCGTCCTTCTTCATCTTGTAGGCCTGTTCTACCATGCGCACCGCATCGAAGCCCTCGGTCTGTAAGATTTCGATGTCGCCCATGATGCTCTGCCATTGGTCGGCCAACACTTGATAGGCCATATAAGGATCTACTAACTCCATACGGTGTAAACGAGCAAAGATGTCTTGAGAGATAGCGTCCATTTCGGCCATATCTTTTACCGAATCATAGCCGTCAATCAAACGAGCATGAAGCATCTGCTTGAAGTTGGCAAAAGCATCTGCAAACTTAGCTTTGAGCGCCACTACATCAACATTCGCTTCGATGGTAGCCGTCAAGTCTTCCACTGCCACATCAGCGTAGGGCGAACCGTCTGCTTTATTAGCAAACAACTGGGTACGCAAAGAGGGGAGCGCATCCCAATAGCGAGAAAGACCGTCTATCTCACTTTGAGGAATACCTCCAAACATGGTAGCATAAATGTCATATTGTTCCGTTGCTTCCGAAGAATCTACATAACGAGGAATGTTCAGATTGTAGCCATTCTCGCGAATCTCGTCACGGCTCACCACGCGAGAGAAGCCCTCAATGGTTTTGCGGTCGCGAATGCAGTCGGCAATGCGACGCACATCGCAGGCACGGAGCTTATTGCTCTTGCCATCCTTCACAAAGCCCTTGCTGGCATCGATAATCAGCACGTCGTCGTTGTCACGATGTTGTTTGAGCACCATGATAAGCGTAGGAATACCCGTGCCAAAGAAGATGTTAGCAGGCAGACCAATAATTGCATCAATGTTATTGCGCTCAATCAGGTTGCGACGAATCTTACCTTCACCATCGGCATCTTTCAGTGCATCGCCACGGAAAAGTACGCCATGCGGCAGCACAATGGTGAGGATACCATCCGGCTTCAAGTGATGAAGCTCATGTAATAAGAAAGCATAGTCGGCCTTGCTCTTAGGGGCAACACCATATTCTTTGAAACGAGGGTCGAGTTCACGGTCGTTGGCCGACCATTCCTGTGAATAAGGGGGATTTGATACCACCGCATCCACATAGAGCGGTTTACCAATCTCTGCACCCTCGGTAAAAATAGGCCAGTCTTGATCTAGAGAGTCTGCACAACGTGTGTCAATGTTATCAGGGATGATGCCACGCATCACGAGATTCATACGCGTCAAGTTGTAGGTATTCTCCTTCAACTCCTGCGCATAATACTTCACGCTGTTCTTGTCCTCGATGTGCTTACCAATGGACTTACCAATGGTAATCAACAGCGAACCGGAACCACTCGTGGGGTCGTAAATCTCCAGCGAAGTCTTGTTCTTGTGGTGCTCCGCCACGATTTCCGACATGAGGATAGCTACTTCGTGAGGCGTATAGAACTCACCCGCCTTCTTGCCAGCGTTAGCGGCAAAGTTGCTAATCAAATACTCATACACATAGCCCAGTACATCGTAGTCCTGACTGCCATCGGTGGGGATGTCCTTGATGAGCTTGATAAGCTCCTTCAATGCTTTGGTCTGTGCTGTGGCATCGGTACCAAGCTTGCTCAGTCCGGCCTGTAAAGTCTTGAAGATGTCCTTATACACACCTTGGTATTGGGGACTCACCAAGCGGTCAAAGCTATTGAGGGCAGTGCTCAAGTTGCCTACATTGAAATCGCCATCGCTCTTCAGCCAGGTGCCAAAGAGATTCTTATACTCGATGAAGTAGCCGATGTTGTTCTTGCAAAGATCAATCATCTCCACCATCTCCTCGTCATCGTAGTTTTCCACGAGGTCGGGCAGGTCTTCATCTGTCCAGTTATTCTTATTCTTCAAGTAGCTCACCTCATTGTCAGAGAGGAACTTGTAGAAAATCAAGCCAAGGATATAATCCTTATATTCGTTTGCCTCAATCTTTGAGCGCATACGGTTGGCCGAAGCCCATATTCTATTAGCTAATTGCTGCTTATTCATATATTTATTGTTACTTATTAGTCGTCAAATCTTCCCAAAGGGTGGCTTCATTTATTTCTTCGTCGTTGTGAGCTAAAGCTGTTTGGGCAAACCACTTTAACACATCTATCAGTATATATGTTACTGAACGAAGAAGCATGACGTCTCTAGTCTGCTTGTAGTATTCATCCACTTTGTACTTAAGACCTTCTTTACTATGACTTGCATCTTGCGTTATTTCGACCATGTAGTCCAAAGCTACAGCCATAGGCTTGGGCATCAGAGGAGTGCCAAGCATTCTATATAGGATGACCTTGTCTTTCTTATACTCGGAAAACTTGAAATACTTGCTAGTGCCATTAATATTGTCATTAATAGGAGGAATAAGTTTGAGTCTTGCACATTGGTCGAACAGACACTCTGTTATCCTCCTTATTATAACAAATGGCTCGACAATTTCAACAAGCGTATTCGTATAATCATGTACCAAGAAATCCAAGATTGTGTCCTCTGCATCAAATAGTGAGGCAGCCCTAAGTTCTAAAGCATATCTGTTGCGTAGAATAAATCGCGGTGAATTAACTTCATCAACGACTTGCTTTATCTTATCAAGCATCTTATCATATTCCTCACGATGATTTTTGCTAAACCAACGTTCATGACGAGGAAAATCAGCTAAAAACGCTTGGTTATACTGATAAATATCTTTTAGTAGCTCTTCACTTCGCCCTGTATAGAGAAAGAAAGGCATTTTCTTATCATAATGCTGGTAAAGACTACGAGCGTAAGTTAAACCAGATGTATCTCTTTCGCTAATGATTCGAGTATCAGTTTCATTGAAATTTGCATCGACAATAACAGCGTCAATAGTGTTGTTGTCCTTCATGAGCTGCTTTAGTTCGATGCCATTTCGAGCTACACCGAGAAGATTAAATCCCTTTTCCTTTAGGGATTCAATCTCTCGTTCATCAATGAGCATGTCGATTTCATCGTCTGCCCAGATAATATTATATACATTCGTGCTCATACTGTATAATATTTGAAGATGAAGTTTCTATTGGCAAAAGCACTTCTACCACAGTATTCCACATCTTGTTAGTATCTAAATATAAATAGCCATTATGTCCTTTAGCTACTTGATAAACATGGTAGCCTCCTAATCCAGAACGGCCAGTTGATGCTGTGAAACGTCCTTTTGAAATATAATCATCCAAATGGAACGATTCATCAAAGGGGTCGCCATTATTGCATACCTTAATGCAAGCAAATGCTTTCTGATTATACTCAACCATTGAAAGTTCAATCTGGACAGTGTTATTATCAGTATGTCTCTTATCCTTATGAAAACCATGAATGGCTGCATTGTTTAGTATAGAGTCAAACATCACTGTTAGAAGTGTCTTGTCGAATGATATGGCATATTCGTCGGCTATATTGTTCACGACTTTAAGTGTAAACACATTTCGGCCGTAGTTTTGCCATCCCTCTGTATAAGCAGTAAGAAATTCATTCAGATTTCCCTCGCTTAAATTAAAGGATGATTTATCAATCATAGCGTTTGTAAAGCTAATAATTCGGCTCATATAGTCGAAATTATCTTTTAATGCTTTAAGATCGGATTGATAATACTTATCACCCGGTTGCATCGATTCCAATCGGCTGATAATTCGACCTATCTTGAATTGGGGCGTGCCCAACATGTGCTCCAAATCCGAGATATTCCGTTTGATTCCCAAACGTTGCTCATTCGCCTCTTTTTCGGCATTAACCCTAAGGCTGTACTCTCTTAGCAGCGAATCAACTATAATTCGCTGCTTTTCTAAGTTGTCAATAACAACCTTACGAGTCAAATGATTATCAAAAGGCATGCCACCTTTACTGATAGAGTCATTATTGAGAAGCATCCAAATCAAGTATTCAGGAATAACTTCCTGACTATTGATGCGATAGAACTTCACTCCATTAGAGCATCTAAACACTCCCTTGTCGTACAAACCAAGTCTTAATGAGTTAATTCCAAACGACATAACGGCAAGATAGCTTGAGCCATCTTCGCAAGAATAGGCGAATCTTGAACTTGGAATACGAGAGCTATTTTTTCCTGTAGCAATATTCCTTTGCAGAAGTGATTGAATAAACTCTACACTCAAATCTTGCGGAGAAACTATATCGCAAGTATCTAGTTCCATCCTTCTATCATCTTCAATGAACAGATCACCTAGGCGAACTACTTTTTGGCCATCGTGAAGCGTGATGGACTCATTACTATAATAAACAGGGCTGATGTTATAGTCGTTCTCTACTATTGAATCAATAGGCACATTAACGCAAGTTTCACCGCTGAATTGCTCAATAGCATCAATGACTTTTGACGAATTAAGTTCTCTATCCCTAACGTTGGAACCACAGTAGTATTCTTCGGCATGAATGAACTTTATAGGTTCATCCTCTTTTCTGTTTGTCTTGCAAACAACAATAACACTTGGAATACTTGTCTCAAACAAAATATTTGTGGGTAGAGCTACAATCATATCAAGTAGATTATTATCTACAAGATATTTACGTATGGAATACTCTCCGCCATGTCTAAAGCAAAATCCAACTGAATCCAGTAAGACAGCGACTTTAGCTTGATTTCGATTGAATGCACGCCAAAAAAAGAGCTCTTCAAGAGTCCTGAAATTCCAGTCTTTGCACTCTGCACCGAATATAGTACGGTCTTGAGTTATTCGATATGCAAAAGGAGGGCAAGCTACAACAGCATCAAAGTGTCTGCTATCCCAATCACAAATAGAATCAGCACAACGAAATTCAGTATAGTTTAAGCCGTATGCATCAGCTATTACTTTAGAAATAAGTATAGCTTTACTGCTCAAATCTTGACCAACGAATTTCTCAAGTGAACTCAAATTATGTGCAACAGCAGATGTGCCGCAGAAAGGGTCATACACAGAATTGCATCCTTGGCTTTTAAGTATATGAGACATAACCTTGGTGATAGCTGTAGGCGTAAGAAACTCTCCAGCAGACTTGCCTGCATTCTTAGAAACAAACAACAAAAGAGATTCTATTGTTTGTTTATACTGCTGTTCATATGAATCATAAGGAATGCTTGTTAATTGTTGGTATAACTCCCATGACAATGCCAAAGAACCATCTCTACGTATGCTTTCAACATAGAGGTGCTGAAGAATTTCATCTTCTTCATTATCAAACCACAATTCGTTATGTCCTACACGAATGGCTTTATATTGCTTATGTATACCATAAAGCAAATAGAGTACACACGTGTATTCATCGACAGATAAAACACGACGTACATTCTGGAGCATATTCCAAACGAAATTTTCCGTACCTACGATAGTCTGCATAGTCATATAATATAAAAATGGATGAAACATTTTAATTATCGAGTGCAAAGGTCTGACATAACTGTGTAGTCTTGATACACAGTTTGCAATAATCTTCAGATTTGCCATTTGAGCAACAAAAAGTTGCTCAGGATTTTGCCATGTCGAAGAATTCACTTATCTTAGTGTTGCAAAATAAGCAAGAGAATTCAGCGATAGACATGGGTAAGGGGATATAGCCGCATACCATCCTGCATCATCAGTTTTTTTAAGCCCTTCATTAGGCTTTTTGGAAGCCATTTTCTTAGCGTTTTCTTCACTTTTCCCCACGGCTTCGCCGTCGTCCCCTGCAATAGTGGACGTAACCTGTTGTTGTATAATTTGTCTCTTTCATCATGTGAATCAATTTCGTTTTTGATGTCGGTCATCTGAATCTCTACATAAAAGTTACAGAATCTCCCTGCAAAAATAAGAAAAATGTTGGAAACTAGCAAATTATGCGTGTTAAAAAAATAATAACGTTCTACGAAAATCAATATTTTTTCACTATTCTTTTCGTACATAATTTCCTAAGTCGTTGATTGAACGAAAGTTTTCGGTTTTGTATCCTGACTGACGACTATGAATCTTCCGTAAGAGAGATTGTCGAGTTCTATAACCTTCGAGGAGGAAAGGAACGTATCTTCGATGATATGAACAATGGTTTCGGATGGGACAGATTGCCCAAATCCTTCATGGCAGAGAACACCGTGTTCCTTCTTCTTACAGCACTTATCCGTAACTTCTACAAGGCCATTATCCACAGACTTGACGTAAAGAGGTTCGGACTCAATGCAACAAGCCGCATAA
>ERZ1032078.413-NODE-413-length-16719-cov-14.793687_pt1 | contig 16719 bp, 10 predicted proteins | sample MGYA00517101_ERZ1032078 | MGnify/ENA primary metagenome ERZ1032078 (study PRJEB33719, sample SAMN04261301) | wastewater metagenome | biome: rural village; feature: human; material: feces | host: Homo sapiens | place: El Salvador | collected 2013-01-14 ... | reverse complement strand
ATCATTTCCAGGAATGGTTGGATGCCCAAACTTTAGAAGACAGCACCCAGGCTGCAAAGTAAGTGTTGTCTTTTGAGAATAATAAAATAGAAATTAGTAATCATTTAGAAAGGAGAAAAATATATAACATGAAACTATCACAATTCAATTTCAAGTTGCCAAAAGAACAGGTGGCACTTTATCCACATAAAGCAAGACGTGTGGTTAAGACTGCAAGTGGAGAACGTGTATTCGAGGTGACTCGCCGTGACGAGTCTCGTCTCATGGTGCTCCATAAGAAGTCAGAAACCATCGAAATGTATAAGAAGGATGAGGATGGCAAGGATATGGTGGATGCCGACGGCAATCCAGTATACTTGCAGTTCAAGGATATTGTCAACTACTTTACCGAGGGTGATACCTTTGTATTCAATGACACCAAGGTTTTCCCAGCCCGTCTTTATGGTACCAAGGAGAAGACTGATGCCAAGATTGAGGTGTTCCTGCTCCGTGAGTTGAATCCGGAGATGCGTCTTTGGGATGTACTCGTAGAGCCTGCCCGCAAGATTCGTATTGGCAACAAGTTGTTCTTTGATGATGTGAACGAGATGGTAGCTGAGGTTATCGATAATACCACCAGTCGTGGTCGTACCCTTCGTTTCCTCTATGATGAAGAAGGAAAGCATGATGTCTTCAAGAAGTCTCTCTTTGCATTGGGTGAGGCTCCATTGCCACGCTATGTGATTGATAACCGTGAGGTTCATCACGCTACAGAGGATGATATGGACGACTTCCAGTGCGTGTTTGCTGAAAAGGAAGGCGCTGTCACTGCACCTGCTACAGGTCTCCACTTCTCTAGAGAGCTGATGAAGCGTATGGAGATTGATGGTATCAACAAGGCTTTCATAACTTTGCATTGCGGACTTGGCAACTTCCACGAGATTGAGGTGGAGGATCTTACCAAGCACAAGATGGATTCTGAGCAGATGATTATCACCAAGGATGCATGTGAATTGGTGAATAACACCAAGTTGTCTGGTCACCATGTCTGTGCCATTGGAACAAGTGTGCTCAAGGCTACAGAGACAGCTGTGGGTACAGATGGTATGATGAAGGCATTTGATGGCTGGACCAACAAGTTTATCTTCCCTCCATACGATTTCGGATTGGCAGACTGTATGGTAGCCAATTTCTATCAGCCTGAGTCTACACTCCTGATGAATACTGCTGCCTTTGGCGGTTACGACATGGTTATGGAGTGCTATAAGAAGGCAGTGAAGAATGGTTATATGTTCGGTTGTTACGGCGATTCTTTGTTGATACTTCCTGATTAATTGCGAAATAAACGCTTTTTGTGTATAATTAAGTCGTTGATATACAGGTCTTAGACTGAGTTATCCACAGTTTTTGCAAAAGTGTGAATAAGTATGTATAAAGTATATTTAGGTCTCGGAACGAATTTGGGCAATAGAAAGTGCAACATTCGTGAGGCAATAGATAAAATAGGAGAGCAGATTGGCGTGGTCAAGCGCCAGTCTGCTCTTTACGAAACTGAGCCTTGGGGCTATTCATCGCCAAATTATTACATCAATGCCTGTGTGTTGGTGCTGACGGAGATGGCTCCTCGCCAGGTATTGGAAGCCACTCAGAAGATAGAGCGAGAGATGGGGCGTACGATGAAGTCGGTGGATGGAGAGTATTTCGACCGTATCATTGACATTGACATTTTGATGATTGATGATTTGAAAATCGATGAGCCCGACCTTAAGGTACCTCATCCATTGATGGAAGAGCGTGATTTCGTGATGAAGCCCTTGAAGGAAATATTAGATTAAAAAAGTTTATGCAATTGTTCAGCAGTTATCATATACTTTCATGGGCAATCGTATCGATAGCTTTGATTGCTCTTATGGGATTCTATGTTGCCAGCTTGCGCTCCACCGTGAGGAGGCAAGCTAGCATCATCCGTTCTATGCAACGCCAGTTGCAGAATCTCCTGGCTTCTTCTCCTGTGGATGATGGAGCTTCTTTTAGAAAACGATCTTCGAATGGAATGCAGATAGGAGATGTAGCTGACCAGGCACTTCATGTCTTGGATGCAGAGCAGGAGCTGTTTGTTAAAACCACCCTTTATATGAAGGAGCACGCTCCTTTTATCAATCCGGATTTGCGCATTGATGATTTGGCAAAAGCATTGTGTACCAATCGTACAACCTTGGCAAACTGCATTAAGAAATACACTTCTGGCGACCTTACTTTATTGCAGTATATCAATCATTTTCGCATAGATTATGCGGTGCAGTTATTGGCTGATCCGAAGAATAAACAGACCATTTCGCAGATAGCTGAGGCAGCGGGCTATCGTTCACGTAGTGTATTCAATCGCCAGTTTGCCTTGATTTATCATTGTTCTCCATCTGTTTTTCGGGAGAATTCTCTTTGCCAGGCAGAAGGAGAGATTCCTTCTGATTTGGAAAATACGCTGGAAAAATAGGCAAGCGAAGAGAATCCGCATTCGAAGGCAACTTCCTGGAGTCTCTTCTCGGGCTCTTTCATCATGATTTTCTTTGCCTCGTCTATGCGCAAGCTTGCTACCCAACCACTGAAGTTCATGTCATATTCATCCTTGATGAATGTAGATAGGTAGGTCTTGTTGGTATATAGGCTGGAGGCGAGTTCTTCCAGGGTGAATTGTTCGTGCGTATAAGCTTTGGCTTTCACCCATACTGCTATTCTTGGACGTAGGATATCCCTGAAGTCCTCCTTGTATGGCTTTTTTGTTCTGCTGGTTGCAGCAACTTCTTCCCCTTCAGCTTTTTCTTCCTCTTCTTTCTTTTTCCTTTCCTCATGGCTCAAGTTGTTTGATTGTGTCTTGTCCATAACGGCAATCATCTCTTCGGTTGTTGCTCGGCGCAGGGTTTCGTATTCATTAGCATACTTGATGAAGTTGACGGTGATATATATATACACAGCAACGATGTAGAACTGGAGGAGCCAGTTGATGACTGCTCCGGAGGTGATGGAAACTACGCCGAAGGCAAGTAGAATATAGAATAACCAATGGCTGATGTTGAGCCACCTTACATTGCTCTTCTTGTCGGAAGAGAAATAATTTGCAAGCAATTCATTGCACAGTAAATAGCTTCTATGAAAGAATATAATATGTTTGGCACATAGTTCGATGACACCCAGCAAGGCGACGATGAGCAGGATTTGTCTATACGCTGCCAGAGCATCGACCATGGCGATGAGTGCAATAAATGCTGTAGCTCCAAACTTGATCGCTGTTATCTTGCAACGTTGTCTGGAGATATAGGTATAGTCGGTCAGACTGCCAAACGCAAAGGTAAAGCAGATGCCTATGAGATAGAACAGAATGGTGTCGTAACTGGCTACCCACGCATTTTCGCGGGTCCACAGACCATTAAAGGTGGCAAGCCAGATCCAGATGTTTATGCTCGTCATCCACATACCAGCGGCTAACAGCCATTTGGATTTCCGGTAGGGAGCATAGACATCTGTCTTGGGTGACTTGAAGAAAATAAGTACGAGACCTAGGATGCAATAAATGAAACTAGTCATCGTTACTAAATTTGTAAAATTGCGTTCTAAGAAACTAATCATAGCTTATCTCTTTTACTTGATTACACTTTTTACTTATATAGGAGTCTGTTTGCTGTAGCCTTGAAAACTTGTTTCCTAATAGTTGACTACAACTTTCCGTCTGCAAAGTTACAAAACATTTTCCTAAAAATGAAGTTTTCTTGTTCTAAATTTGCAATAAGTTGATTTTTAATAGGTTTTAGGCACTTTTACCCCCCCCTATTGTGTCCGTTTTTTTACGTTTGACCTCTAAAGAACACGATTTTTTTCTTTTTGTTTAAAATGAAATACCCTGATTTTCTATTTTTTAAAGTCTGTCTTACCCTTTTATTCTATCTTTGTACGCAATTAAAAGATGTAATAGTATAGATAATAATTAAGATAATCATATTATGGTATTTGAGAGAATTGTATTAGTAGCTATATTGATGATGAATTGTTGTTTCCCGCCTCTTACAGCCCATTCGGCTGAGCAGCACAAGCAGGTTCAGCAGTTAGGGCACACTAGGCAGTTTGGAATCAAGACCAACTTGCTTTACTGGGCCACCACCACTCCCAACTTGGGAGTGGAGATGGCTGTAGGCAAAAAGCACACAGCTCAGGTATTCTTCGGCTTGAATCCATGGAAGCAAAGTGGCGGTGACCATTCCAGTCTTCGTCATTGGATGGTGATGCCGGAATATCGCTACTGGTTCAATCAGAACTTCGATGGTTGGTTCCTCGGTGCTCATGCTTTAGGAGGACAGTATAATGTAGGTGGCGTGAAGTTTCCTTTCGGGTTATTGAAAGGACTGCGCAACCATCGCTATGAAGGTTGGTATGCCGGAGGCGGCATCACTGCTGGAAAACAATGGAATCTTTCTAAGCACTGGAATCTGGAGGCTTCGCTCGGATTGGGCTATATCCATACCAAATATGATAAATTCGAATGTGGTACTTGTGGTGAAAAACTCAAATCTGCCCATAAAAATTATGTGGGACCCACCAAGATGGCTCTTTCCCTGATTTATCTGATTCCAGGCAAGACTGAAGAAAAGCGTGAAATCGTTGCGCCTCTGATTATCGAGACTATTCAGCAGCCTAAACAGAATGTTCTGAAACCTGTTCTGCAGTTGCAGGCTGTCATTGCAGAAGCACCTAAGATTCGCCATTTAGATAAGCGGGCTTATATCGATTTCCCAGTGAACAAGATAGAGTTGCGTGCCGATTATCGTCGCAATCCTGAGCAGTTGGATAGTATCATCACTACCATCAATGCCTTGAAGGCTGATAAGAATCTGCAGGTGATGGCCATCAACATTCATGGATTTGCTTCGCCAGAGGGTTCGTATCAGCATAACGACTATTTGGCAAAGAATCGTGCCCGTGCTCTTACGGAGTATGTTCGCAAGATGGTAGAGTTGCCTGACAGCATCTTTAAAGTATCATCTACCGCTGAGGATTGGGACGGCTTGCGTGAGTATATCCAGGCAAGCGGTTTGGAGAAGAAGGAGGTGCTCCTGGCTATAGCACAGGATGAGACCCTGAGCCCTGATGCCCGTGATGTGAAGCTGAAGAAGCTATATCCGGAGCAGTACCGCATCTTGCTTACCAACTGTTATCCGGCTCTACGTCATAGCGACTACCACATTACTTATAAGATTAAGCCATTTGATGTGGAGGAGGCAAAGGAGATTATGAAGACCAAGCCTCAGCAGTTGTCGCTCAACGAGTTGTTCATGGTGGCGCAGACCTACGAGGTAGGTTCCAAGGAGTTCAACAAGGTAATGGAGTTGGCTGTTCGCATGTATCCAACGGATGAAACCGCCAACCTGAATGCTGCTATTATCCGTCTGAACAACGGAGATGCCGATGCTGCCAAGCCATATTTGGATAGAGCAGGCGATTCAAAGGAAGCCGATGCCGCAAGAAAGGCGTATGAAATGATGAAGATTCAATAGAACGGAGCTGTAGTGATAAGTAAAAATAGATGTAAAAGATAAGCGATTATTACGATTAAGAAATCAATATTGATTAATAGGTAAAGATAATTATAAGTAAAATTAAAACTATAGAATTATGAAGAAATTTACGATGTTTTCATCAGTGCTGGCTTCAGCACTGATGCTGACGGTTGCATCCTGCTCTAGCGACGATGTCACTGGAGGTGATGCTCAAAATGGTAAGGGGGCAACTTCTTATCTTGCTGTGAATATTGAGAATGTGGGTTCTGCTCCAGCATCTCGTGCTTATGACCAAGGAAATGGTACTTATGAGGATGGAACCGATGCGGAAAGTAAGATTAATAAGGTGCGTTTCTACTTCTTTAATGGTGATGGTACTCCATATCTGTTGGTTAATAATGATGCAACACAGCAAACTTCTGTGAACTATCTTGAGCAAACTGTAGAAAAGGTTGGAGATGATCACGACCATACTGCAGAAACAAAGACCAAGGCGGTGCTTGTATTAAACGGTGAGACGAAAGCTGTTCCTGCCTCTGTTATCGCAGTGATCAATCCAGAAGTGTTGGATAATACAACCCTGCATAGTGGTACTATGACTCTTTCAGAACTCCGTACTTCTGCAACAGGTAGTAAGTTTTATGATACTACCAATGGCTTTGTCATGTCTAATTCTGTGTATGAGAGTGCGGGACAGGACGTTTGCTCTACACCTGTAGCAAACAACGTTTTTGCTTCATCTGATGCGGCTTTGAAAAAACCTGTAGATATCTATGTAGAGCGAGTTAATGCCAAGGTGAATGCGAAAATTGATGCTGACTATGTTCGTACTAACGAGACTGAGAAAGCATGGAGCAAAAATGCAGAAGGCAAGTATCAGATAAATGTTGGTAACATTGATGTTACTACTTATGCAGAAAATACCAATGCAACTCCAACAACAAAAACATATCCTGTATATGCTGTAGTTCAGGGCTGGCAGGTGGCTGATGCTAATGGTAAGGCAGAGGTTTGCAAGCAGATCAATACTGCATGGTATGCTGGAGAATTAGGTTTCTCTCCTTGGACAACTTCTGATTACCATCGTTGTTTTTGGTCTAAGTCTGTACCTTTCACATCAGGTGCTCAGGGAGGAGTTAATCAGCCAGTTAATCCTAAGTTTGAGAATATTAAGCTGTCTTTATCTGGTGATTTCTCTACTACACCTGTCTATACATTGCCAAATACACCAACAGAGGTGATTGCAAATCCAACAACAAGTTTGAATACTTTGACAAAACTGATAGTTGCAGCCAAGCTGGTATACAAGGATGGTAATGGTGACTATAAGCCAGCGCAAATATGTCAGTATAGAGGTTTGACCTATCTCGGTGAGGAAGCTGTTAAAAAACAGATTGTTGGTGGTTTTGCACGTTACTTCAAAAAGACCACTACTGAAAGTGGCGATGTCTATAAATCAATAGAGGCTTCTGACATTGCTTTCAAGACGGTTGTTCCGGGTTCTCCTGAATCTTCTGAAGTGAAGAATTATGAGGTTGTAGCAACATTGGCTAGCACCGTAGGTGATCTTTATGTCAAGAATGGAGACGCATGGACAATAGCATCTAAAGACGATGTCAATGCAGCTCTTGCAAAGGAGACCGCTCAGGTTCGTTCTACTGATGGTGCTACCTATTATTATACCCCTATCAAGCATCTCGGTGAAGCTGGTAAGTTAGGCGAGTATGGTATCGTGCGTAACCATTCTTATCAGGTAACCATTCAGAACATCAAGGGTTTTGGTACTCCTGTCTATGATCCTAAGAAGGAAATCGACCCAATGATACCAAGCGATGAAAATACTTATCTTGCAGCAAGTATCAAGGTTCTCTCTTGGCGCGTGGTATCCTCAAAGGTAGATTTGGATCAGACAAAGTAATTTATTCATATTCGATATAATGAAGAAGAAGATAATAAATGATATCAAAGAGAAGGGAAGGCTGATGATGCTCTCTTGCTGCACCATCCTCGGTTTGCTGCTCGCATCCTGTGATTATTGGCACGATAGCTACGAGGGATGTGAGGAACTGCTGAAGACTCATCTGAAGGTGCAGTTCATCTACGATATGAACATGAAGTTTGCCGACGCTTTCCCTCATGAGGTGAAGAACGTTACACTTTATGCTTTCGACCAGCAGGGAAAATTGGCTTATGTCAAGACCGAGGCTGCCGAGAAGATTATCGCCGAAGAGGGTATGAACATCGACGACCTGACTCCTGGTATCTATGATCTTCTCGTTTGGGCACAGGGCGAAGAGCGTTATGCTGGCTCCTATACTTTTGGGCAGGCCAGCGTAGGCTCTTCAGCCTGTGATGTGCTCAAAGCTACGGTGAATCGTGCCGATAAAGGAATCATCGACCATGATTTGACTCCGCTCTTCCATGGACAGTTGGCTAAAGCCAATCTCACTAAGATGGAGAAGGGGGGAACGAGAACCGTCAAGGTTTTGCTTACCAAGAACACCAATCATTTCAAGGTGGTTTTGCAAAACCTGTCGGGAGCAAATCTTAATGCCGATGACTTCATCTTCCAGATTACCGATAACAATGGTAAGATGGATTACGACAACAGTTTGATGGAGGATGAGATGCTTACCTATCATGCTTGGTCAGCTTACTCCGGTACTGCCGGTGTCAGTTCAGGTACCAGCGAGCAGACATCTGTGGCATGTGCCATTGCTGAGCTGACAACCAACCGGTTGGTAAAGGGACATGACATGCGCCTGCGTGTATATAATAAAGCAACGGGTGCAAGCATCATCAATATTCCATTGATAGACTATGCCTTGATGGTGAAAGGCAATTATAACAAGAGTATGAGCGACCAGGAATATCTGGATCGACAGGATTCCTACGACCTTGTATTCTTCATCGACGAAAACCATAAGTGGCAGTCTGCCTCAGTCATCATCAACTCGTGGAGAGTGGTGCTGAGCAAGGCCGATATGTAATAAGTAGAAGTTAAAAAATAGAAGTTAGGAGTTTTTCTGATTATAATATTGAATCATGATGTATGAGATGAAAGGAATAAGATATGCTGAGGGACTGTTCAGATTTCTCTTGGCTACTGCTATGGCTTGGCTAGGCTGTATTGCTTTGGTCTCATGCGACCAGGGAGATACAGGGGCAGAGAATACCGAAGCCCATATCACGCTTACCCTTTGCATGAAAGGTACGGATACTGATAACTATACAAGAATAGGACAGTCGGGGGGAAAGCAGATTGCTTCAAGAAGTGAAGACGACGAGACTGATGAACCGGGTACGGAGATGGAAAACAGTATCGACTTTAGCAGATTCCACGTCGTTTTCTATGATGCAAATCATCGTATGGCTGGAATCCTGCAAAACATGGTGCTTGTACATTTGGGCGGCAACATCTACCGGTTGACAGGATCTTTGCCGGTGAGCAACAAGGTGCTTGTGGGCAATCATTTTGTAGGAAAAATGGTGGTTTATGCAAATTTCGATATGAGTTCGGAAGACTTGCAGAAAGACTACAACCATACGGATATCGCCCAGAAGTCGTTTAATTACGAAGCAAATCCTAAGTATCTGCCCATGTGGGGCGTCCAGAAAGTTGACTTTACACTTGCTGCCGGCAAGCGTCAGGATTTCTCGGATATCGACCTGCTGAGGGCGGTAGCCAAGGTAAAGGTGAATCTGAGTAACGATATGAAGAATAATGGATGGAGCATATATAGTATGCAACTCTTCAACTATAATAATAAGGGCTATTGTATGCCTGGTAAATATACAAATTGTGAACAGACGGCATCGCTTACTCACGAGGAGTTCGAGCACTTTTTCAATTCCAGACAAATCAGTGGTATCGCGATGACAGAAGATGTTCCTATCTATCTGCCTGAATATCAGAATAATGGTCAGAAAGATGCGGATAAATGTGTCATCAAGTTGAAATTGGCTAGAAATGGAACCGTTGAATCGGATAAGGAATATACCCTGCGCTTCATTGATTATACAGACCAAGGAACGGAAGGTACAACCATCAATGATATCGTGCGCGACCATTATTATACCTTCGAGGTATATAAGGGCAGCAACGGTCAGAATCTGGTGAAGCTGACGGTGAGGAAATGGAACGTTCGAGATCACGAAGAGATTGTGATGTAATTGTGAATTATAAAACGAGAAAATAATAAATAGAAAAAGCCTTAGGCTTTTCAAAATATAAATATGGCAAAGAAGATATACTATTATATATGTATTTGGGCAGTATGCTTGCTGGCGGCTTGTTCTGCCGGTGATGATGCAACTTCCTTTCCCGGTCAGGCTGATGCCGAGAACCAGGTAGGGGTGACGTTGCAGCTATCTGCCTTATCTTCCCAGACTTCGCAGTCTTCCCGGTCTTCTCTGACCAGGGCGGCTTGGGAGACGGATACCGAAGCTATGCCTGGAGAAATGATGAAAAGCTGGTTTGTGGTGGTGGTACAGAAAGGAAAGATAGAGAAGATTATCACTTCCGATTTGAAATCTGGTGTTACGGAGGTGGAGAAAGACCAGGTGTTTGTAAAGTTGAATACTGGAGAGACAACCTTCTATTCCTTTGCCAATATCAAGCCAGAAGAGATCGGGTTGGATGCCAGCACATCTGTTGGGCAATCGTTGCCAGCTGATTTTGATGAAAAGACTTATCAGATGGATGGCAACTGTCAACTCTTCCATCAGTTGATGACGCCTGACTTTCAGAACGGTTATCCGATGAGTAATAAGCAGACAGTGAATGTGGTTGATAATCAGCAAGTCATCAATCTGGAGGTTATCCGTATGGTGGCCAAGGTACAGCTCTCCATTTCCAATGCCACCGATCATGACATTGTCTTGAAGACCATCACCCTTTCGGATGTCACCCTGAACGGTAATCGGAATATCAAGCTTTTGCCAAATGTGGATTCGAATAATCAATTGCAAGTGAATCTGCCAAATTCGGCAAAGAAAGGAACCATCACGCTGACGGCAGCCGAAAACAATGGTATAACCATAGAGGCTAGAGCTACGCAAACGGCTTGTTTCTATATGAACGAGAGTTTGGTAGATAAGGGCGAAGATGGTGGCAACCGGTATTTTATCCTTTCGCTTACTACGGTAGATGCGGCTACGGCTACGGGCACTACCAGTAACCATCGTTATGCCATGCTATCATGGAATGAAATCCGGCGCAATGATTATCTGAAGATTCCTATCAAGCTGGAGGATTATCAGATTAGATGGAAGGTGGAGGCATTCTCGCCAATCGGAGTGTTGCCGAAGGTAAAGGATGATGGCGAAAACCTTTCGCTTGACTTCGGTTATTATGGAGAGTTTCATATCAAACCGGAGGTCATCAAGTTGAGCAGTACTGGTTCTCAGACCCTGTCAGTGAGTGAATGGCAGATGGGAACGGATGCAACAGGTTCTGATGGCTGGAAGCTGAAGGAGCAGAATCCGGAGGGAGAAGATGGCGTAAACATCTTCGATAGCTCGCCAGCCTGGGTTCCATCCGCTTACCGCCTGGAAGGAGAAATGGGCAACCGTACCGGTTCTGCCATCTATACAATGAAGATTAAGGTGAAGGAACGGAATGGCTTGGGTACGTATCCTATCATCTCCCGCAAGGTTCGCTTTACCATGAAGCAAGTGGACCTGACCCGGGCAGGAAAGAATACAGAAAAAATAGTATTAAATACAAAGACTTTTGGCTATGAAGGAAAATAGCTTATTTTCTAAATACATTTGGTTCATCCTGGGCATCATCTACTTGACGCCTGGGGTGATTTGTGCCCAAACCTTCAAGCATTATGAAGGTATCGCCAATAAAACCGGCGATTACGAGGTGATAGATGCTTCAACAGACTGTCTTCGCCAGAAGACGCATGTGTATGATTATTATATCGCTATCCCTAGTGGCGGTTCCAAGGAATTGTCTTTGCCATTTTCCGGCTATTCGGGCGATGGTGCAGATTTGGAACCTAGAGGATATTTCAGATGGTATAATTACGATACTGATAAGGCTTCTGCTCAGTTGGAGACATATTCTTATTCTTTCAGAAGCAAGTTGAAAAGTATGCAGGATTCCCGTGGCGTAAATAAAGGTTTGGTTGCCTATAATCTTACATCCAAACCAAATCGCAAATTGGTGGGCGTAATATACACCCGTCCCTCTGATACTTCCTGGACTGGGGAGACCATAGCCTGCGATGTGAGCAGATATGTGGATGGCTGCAGCGGAACAAGCTTCGAGCATGAACCAACCCTTTCTATCCGATATATCTTCCATATTATGCCGGCAGAAAAAATGGCGGATGATATCAAGAAAAAACTCCTGGAAACGGGAATAGCCAGGGATTATTCTTATGAAGATGGAAAGGGTGTTTCGGCAGGATTGAAAGATGCCTCTGCCTCTATGACACTCCGCCTCAACCAGAATGATGTGACCAACTATTATTTCCATCCGATGAATAATATCAATAAGCATCATGTCTTTGCTGAGGATGAGGCGCATAAGATTAAGGAGTCTGATTTCAGTTCTTCGGTGGTGCAGGCTAGCATTGTGCAGTGGCGTGTCTATAATTCCGATAAGACCCAGTTTGTCTGGTGGACACATAGAGGAGGTGATTATGCGCCCCGTTTCTTTGATTTGAGTCTGGATTTACTGAATAATCAAACGACAGTTGGCTCATGGCGAAATCTGAATGGTGGAGGAGTCAGCAACAAGCAGACCTTTAAGTATGGCGACCGTATCTATGTGGTAGCAATAGCCATTTCCAGCAGCGGACAGATGTGTCCTATCGCCAATTTCACCTGCCAGCTGTTCAACCAGTATCCGATGACTACGGACGAACTGAAGACGGCAGGTCAGAATACCCGTTTAAATTCCTATCTAGACGATCATTATCGCTCTGTCAATACCGTCTCTTTTGATAATGATGATGATGAACAGACCCTTCTGGCTCCTACAAGCCCGGATGATAACCAAGACCGCTTGCCTTCTAAATGGAGCAGGCGAAGCTATGGCTTTGTCTATCGTGAATTGATGAATTCCGCTCCGGCTGGCAATATGTATGTAAATCCTAAGCATTCACCGCTGCATGGAGACTATGGACTTTATAAATCTGCGAATGTAAAAGGAAAGTCTGGAGATGGGCAAACTGGAACTGATGGTTACCTGTGGTGGCCTTCTGTCCAGCTTTACGATCGTACCTACGCAAATACGAATGGGGCTCAATACGGTCATTTCCTTTATATAGATGCCTCCGATGAGAGTCGTCAGATTGCCGAGGCAGATTTCAGTGCTGATCTCTGTGTAGGTTCGCAGGTGATTTTCAGTGCTGCCATTGCCGATATGACCACCGGTTCGCAGCGCCCGCAGTTGCTGTTCAAGCTCTATGGCGTGAATTACGATGGGAACAACCAGGAAACGGATCGCAGGTTGCTGCACTCCTTCTCATCCGGCAATTTTTCGGGAAACCGTGAAGGAACTGATGATGGTGCTAATGTTGGTAAATGGTATCAGGTTTACGGAAAAATGGTGCTGCAGAAGGAGAGCGGTGTGAATAGCTTTACCGACTTCAAACTCGTGGTAGATAATATGTGTAAATCTACTCAAGGTGCCGACTATGCTTTCGATGATCTTCGCATCTATACCAAGGCTTCCAAGGTGGATATCATCCAGAGCTCGCCTATCTGTCCAGATAAGAATACAGCTGAAGATTCTTCTGTTTCTACCACCATCCTCCTTAAATTGAGGGCTTTGCAGGAAACCATGGTGGCGCTTGCCGACAATACAGAAAAGAAACTCTACTTCCGCTTTGTTGATGCAGATGGTAATCCGGTAACGAATGTAAACTATGGCACGGCAGAAAACCCTAACTACCAGTGGGGAACCACCACTATCTATAATTATGTGGATGAAAGCCGCCTGGTGGATGGAAAGCCGATGTACGAGAAAATCAACGGTGAATGGCATGTGGTGCTTGCCAACAGATACTTCAATCTGCAGTCGAACCATACTTACTATGTTAGTTTCGCCTTCGAGGATGAGGCGGTAGAGGATAAGAACCAGCTTTCGTGGGGAAAGCCGTCGGATGTATGTTCTCTTTATAGTGAGAATTTCCAGATGGTGCAGCAGAAGGTGCTGGTTACCGATGCCAACGGAAGCATCACCACTACCGTCACCATTCCTTGCGATGACAATGCTACGCCTGAATATCATATCAAGGCACAGTTGCAGACCGTTGACCAGAACAATGGCGGCAGTATCCAGTTGGAGGGCGTGCTTTATGATTGGTATGTGGATGAAGAAACGACTCCGAGATTAAAAAACAGCGCAGAGTTCAGCAACATCCCACTGAGTGTGGGCGAACATACCATTCGTGTGATTCCTACCAAAACATCTGGCACCATCAACCAGGGCGGCGTGGATTATCAGATTTGTCTCGATGAGATGTCGTTCAAGCTTCGTGTCGTGAAGAACGGACCGCAGTTGGATCTGGGAGTTTCCGGCGTGGTATATCCTAACAATTATGTTCGCACGGTTCGCATCGGTTTGCCGCAGGTAGCCCTTTTGGCTCAACAGGAAACCAAGGGCAAGGGTGGATACTTCTGTATTCCGGTTAGCGGCAAGAACTTTGTGGCGAATAATTCCACCCATCTCTATTTCGTGAAGGCTGGTGGAAAAGATCAGCTGGATCCTTCGCAGTATACCAACGTGATGTATCTTTCGGATACCAACGACCCTGCCTATAAGAACAGGATAGGGGAGAGCCTGACGCTGGCTACGCTTCAGGATAATTACATCGAACGTAATACCAGACAGCTGAAGCTGAAGTTTACGCCGCAGTCGGGGGATGCATCTTCTGAGTCAAAGAATGTGCAGTTGCACGAGGGATATTGGTACGAAGGTGTATTGATATTCCGTGAGAATGGAACCACGGGAACCACGGTACTCTGTTCGGGCGAGGCATACATCCGCTTTGCGGTGGTACCGGAATACGCTACCTGGAATCCTACTGCCAACAGCAGGATGAGTGCGGCATGGAACAATGATAAGAACTGGCGCCGCTCTGGCCATGGCGAGCTCTATAAGGGGACTGATGAATATACGGATTACAGCAGCGGCGGATACGTGCCGATGAAGTTTACCAAGGTAACGATTCCAAATTTGAGCGGATTGTATTTCCCTTCCCTGGGCTATATCGCCTATCAGAAATCCACGGGCATCGCCACCCGTCTGAGCAATGCCAAGGGCGATGCGGCTACCACGAACATCCAGTATGATATGCTTGCCAAATGGGATGCCAATACCGAAATCCACGGGTTGAATGCCGACGGCAATCTGGAGTGTGAACCCTTCTATGGCAATACCTGCGACCAGATTTACTTCAAGCCGGGAGGCGAACTGCTCAACCAGTGTTATCTGATATACAACAAGGCGTGGGTAGAGAAGCAGATGAAGCCAAATACCTGGTATGCCCTCACTTCGCCTTTGCAGGATACCTATGCGGGCGACATCTATGTGCCGGCAGCATCGGGCAGACAGGAGACGGAGGCGTTCGAGCCAATCACGTTCTCCGCTTTGGTAAACAATCGTGTAACCAGTCCTGTATATCAGCGAAGCTGGGATGATGCTTCTGCCAAGGAAGTAACCTTGGGCGGCAGCTACGATGCCTACGACTATGCCGGCACCGGCATCACATTTGAGAATCAGAATCTCAATGCGCTTTCAGCCCACTGGAGCCACGTATATAATCAGGTGGATAGAAAATATCAGCCGCTGGAGGGCGTGGCTATCAGGATGGGAGATAAATATACGGTGGGTGCATCCGGCAATGCATCCGAAGTATTGCTCCGATTGCCGAAGGCAGATACGCAATATACTTATGTATCAGCTTCGCAGCAGCAGAGTTCTCTATCCGCTTCTGTGGATAAGTCGAACGCCTATCGCCTGGTGGTAAATGCCGATGCCCAGGAGAATGCTTTGGGCAAGATGAACTATAAGCTGGTGCAGTTGCAGGATGGCAACAATTACTATCTGGTGGGTAATCCTTATATGGCTACGCTCAGCATGTATAAGTTCCTGAAGGCAAATCCATCGCTACAGTCCAGCTTCTATGTCTATGAGACTGGTGTGTTGAAACTCTATGATAAGTTGGATATGTCAACCACCACGTATGAGTCGAAGAACGACGTGAAGATTTCGCCGATGCAGTCGTTCTTTGTTCGTCTGAAGGATGGACAGAGTGCATCGCAGCTTAATTTTACGTCGGCGATGACGGTAGATAGAGAAGTGTTTGGTGGTGTGAAGACGGCATCGGATGAGGGGCAGGGTGAGGACAACATCGCTTTAACCCTCACTGCAGCATCTGCATCGGGTTATCGCAGCCGTTCGAGGATTGTTCTTGATGCATCAGCTTCGGAAGATTATGATGATGCTGAGGATGCCCAGCTGCTCTATGATGCCCAGCTGAAGGAAGTTCCGGTGGTTTATACGGTGGCAGGCGATGAAGCTGTGGCGCTGAACTCCCTGCCGAATATCAATTGGATGCCATTAGGAGTGGTTGGTGCTTCTTCCGTAGAGTTGAAGATAGAAGGCGTCAATCGTCTCTCTTCTCCTCTCTATCTCTATGATGCTGCCACCCGAAAGTATCAGGAGATAAAGGATGGCGAAGAAATCAAGGTGCAGGCAAACGAGCACGGCAGATACTTCCTGACCCAGACGCGCAGTACTACAGGTATTGAAAATGCCGAGATGGACGAGAGTGACGTGAAGATCTATTCTCCTGCCAGAGGCTTGATCGTCGTGTCCAAGGTGAGTGCTCCTCTATTAAATAAGGTGGAGGTTTATACCCTTGATGGAAGACTGGTGGCATCGAGAAAGGCTGAAGGTGCAGCATCTGTCAGCATTCCAGTAGTCTCCACGGCTTCTCCTCAGGAAGTATATATTATTAAGGTATCTATGCAGGATACCCAAGCTACAATAACCAGAAAGCTTTCTCTCCGTTGAGAGAAAGCTTTCTGGTGTTAAACTGAGAAAAAAAGAAAAATCCCATCGTTCTTGCGAGCGATGGGATTTTTGTTCTGTTAAGCAATGTGTCTGCTTTACGCTGATTACTTACGAAGACCGAGGGCCTTGATGATAGCACGATAGCGATTGATG
>ERZ1032078.410-NODE-410-length-16746-cov-8.742256_pt1 | contig 16746 bp, 12 predicted proteins | sample MGYA00517101_ERZ1032078 | MGnify/ENA primary metagenome ERZ1032078 (study PRJEB33719, sample SAMN04261301) | wastewater metagenome | biome: rural village; feature: human; material: feces | host: Homo sapiens | place: El Salvador | collected 2013-01-14 ... | reverse complement strand
GAATGCGCGCTTTATCTGCTGTATGTCGAATGTCTGCGGGGTCTGCACCGTGCGGTAGTTGTTGCGCTGCACATTGTGTCCTCCTTCATCATCAACAAAACGCAGAGTGTCGGTGACGGGCAATACGGGCAGCGCTGCTCCATGCATACGAGCAGCCTCAAAGCATCGGGCTATTGTCTCTACCGATACGAAGGGACGCACGCCGTCGTGAATACCTACAACACCTTGTGCATCATCGGGCACGGCAGCGAGTCCATTCTTAGATGAATGGAAGCGTGTTTCGCCTCCATCTACTACGGTGTGCTCTACAGCAAATGCGTACTTACTGCACAGCTGTCGCCAATAGCCCTGCTGCGAGTGCGGCAGAACTACTATGATGCCCAACTGCGGGTTGTACTGATAGAAACGTTCTATGGTGCGCATTAGCACCGGTCGGCCATCAACGGGCAGAAACTGCTTGGGCAAATCGCCACCCATACGCAATCCCTTGCCACCAGCCACTATGATGATGTAATCCAATGTTTAATGTTTAATTATTAATGATCTAACCTTCGTACATCATACCCTTCTTCAGCGCCTCTGCTACGCGTTCGCCCTTGAGCAGCGTCACAAGAGTATAGCCGTATTCGAACGATGCGCCAGGACCTTTGCCTGTTATGATGTTGCCGTCGACAGTACAAAGAGCGGCTGTGTATTCGGCTCCTTCGAGCTGGTCTTCAAAACCGGGATAGCATGTAGCACGTCTGCCACGCAACAGTCCGAGATGACCCAACACCATAGGTCCGGCACAGATAGCACCTACCAAACGTCCAGCCTCAGCCTGACGCAATACGGCATGGCGTACACCCTCGTGTTCATCGATGTTCTTTGCACCTGGCATACCGCCAGGAATAAGCAGCAAGTCGGCATTGGCAAAGTCAGCGTCGGCAAACAGCATATCAGCCTTTACAGTCACACCGTGAGCCGACTCCACCTCGATAGAGTCGCCAATGCTTACAGTCTTCACTTCCACGCCACTTCGACGCAGTATGTCTACGGGAGCCAACGCTTCGATATCCTCAAATCCGTTGGCAAGAAATTCGTATGCTTTTGCCATATTATGTATGTTTACTAAAGGTTTTTCAGCCGTCTTTGTTTTTGGGCGCAACACTCCGAACGGATCGGCTGTCTTCTCGTCTTCTTCGTCGCGCTTCTTCAAAGAATAAAAACGTGCCATATATGTTTACTGTTTAATTAGCTCGGGCAATATGAACACCGAGTGAATCTTCTGTTTCTCCTTGGGCGGTATCTGCATGTAGTCGCGGTAGAGGTCGTGCAGATAGGCATCTGTATTGGCCGGTGCCGAGAATCGCTTGCCCTCAAACTCTATCGTTCCCAACGGGAATATGGAGTCGCGACGGTGCATTATGCCGTAGCCGTTATTGATGAGTATATTCGACATGTATGTACCTGTGCGCTTGAAAACGAAGGCTGCCTTCCACATCAGTTTGCAGAACTGGTAACGTGCGCCGAAGTAGAACAGTTCGGCTACAGCGCGCCACGAATACTGGTGCGAATGATGCAATATGGAATAGCAACGCGACATGTCCTTGCCATACTTGCGGCAGAACGCACGCGACACATTGGGATAATCGATCATAGGGAAGATGTCGACAAACAGGCCCTTGCAGTAGTCGAGCGAGAAATCTTCGTTGCCCTCAACATAGAACGAGTTGAGGTCGCGCACCTTCATAATAGGTTCGCGTGTATTCTCTGTATCTGGTGTCTGCAGACGCAGTGTTGATGGCAACTCCTTGGGTGCCACTTCAGCAAAGCGACGTGCATCGTCCTGCGGCATTGCTATGTCGATGTCGTCGTCCCACGGAATGAATCCGCCGTGGCGCACAGCACCCAACAGCGAGCCTCCATCGAGCCAGTAGCTTATATTGTGCTTGCGGCAGATACGATCGATTTCTTCGAGAATGCCGAGCTGTTTAAGCTGGCAAGTGCGCAACTGCTGCTGCTTGAATTGTTCGAGATAGTTCATCTATCGTTGTTTTACCCTTTTACTTTTTTTACCTTTTTACTCTTTCACCCTTCTAACGTCAATCACCTGTCCGGTACAGTCAGATGCGAGAGTCTGCAGAGTAGCCTCAGCTACACGTTCGGGCATGAGCAGGGTATCATCAGGCTCAATGCCGAAGTTGTGCTGACGCATAGGAGTCTTGGTACGTTCGGGGTTTATACAGTTGATCTTGATGCCGTCGCCGTCCCACTCCTGCGCCACAGCCTGCACAAAGTTGACAATGGCAGCCTTGGTAGACGAGTAGATGCTATAGAAGGCACGACCACGTGTGTAAGAGCTTGATGTGAAGAATATCAGCTTGCCCTCGGTCTGCTTCAGATAAGGATAAGCCTCAAGCGCCACATTCACCGTACCCATATAGTTGGTCTGCACTGCGTTCTGTATGGTCTGATAGTCCATAGTGGCAAGCGGCTCCTTGTTGAGCACACCGGCTGTACATATCACATAGTCAATATGGCCAGCCTGCTCGTGGGCATCGGTCATGGCACGCACCACATCCTCGCGCACACCGATGTCGATACGGTTTTCTGAGCGTGAGTAAGAGAACACCTTGGCACCGTTCTGACGCAGCATGTCAACCACACACTTGCCAATACCGTAGCTTCCGCCGAACACAACAGCCACCTTATCGCGGAACACGTCGTTGACATGTGCTATCGAGTCGGGCTCGGTATTCTTCAGCTGAAACAGCTTATCGAGCATATATGTATCCTCACGATATGTAAGCTTCATGTTGCTCTCCTCGCCACGTACTACGAAAACCGGTTCGTCGGTATAGTGACGCACTACACCACAGTCGTCGGTAGTCTTGAAGGCGGGATCCTTCAGCGCACGCTCGTAAGCATCGGCTATGAGCTGACGGTCGAAAGCCTGCGGAGTCTGTCCGCGACGCAGACGCGAGCGGTCAGGGATAGATGTTATGTTGTCGTTGTCGTCAACCTCAATAATGGTGTCGGCAGAGGGTATTGCCACGTCGATGGCGCGATGGTCGGCAAGAGCGTCAATCACATCGTTGATGATGCGCTGGCTCACGAGCGGACGCACAGCATCGTGGAAGATGAGGTTCACGTCCTCGTTGTCGTAAGCCTGTATAGCCGAGAGCGACGAGTCGTAGCGCTCCTTGCCACCCTTGAGTATCTTCTTCACCTTATGCCACTTGTTGCGCAGCACGATGTTCTCGAAGTCGGCTATGAGCATAGGATTTGACACGATGGCAATCTCGTCGATGCGAGAGTTGCGTTCAAACACGTCGACGGTATGTTCAACCACCATCTTGCCCGCCACCTTGAAGAATTGCTTTGGGGTGGAAATGCCGAGGCGCGATCCTACGCCTCCTGCCAGTATGACGGCTATATTTCTTTTCATGCTTAATGAATTTAGGGTTTCAAATAAGTAGCTTTTGCTTTCAGAGCTAATCGGTGCAGAACAGCATGAGAAAGGCGAAGTATCGGCTGTAGTCCTTAGCCAGACGTGCAAGGGCGTTCTTCATGTGATACTTAACGGTGTTGACCGAAATGCCGAGTTCGTCGGCTATCTCCTTGTAGCTCATATTCTCAAAACGGCTCTTGGCAAACACCTGCCTACATTCGTCGCTGCCCAGACAGTCGAGCACTCCAGCTATTGTCTCGTCAGTGATAATTGCGTCTGTGGGCAAAGCCTCGGTAGTAACGCTGTCTATCCAGTTGCGGTCGGCATCGCTCAGGTGCGAAACGAGCATCTCGTTGCGCTTGTAGCTCGACTGCAGATAGTTGATGCAGGCATTGCGCACACTCATCATAAGATAGCTCTTGAGCGATGTGCGTATGTCGAGACGGTCGCGGCGGTCCCAAATATTGAACATGATATTCTCCACAACGCACTCGGCCTGGAAGTGGTCGTGTACATATCGGTCGGCAGCATGGCACATCATAGCATAATACCGCGCATACAAATCACGGTATGCGCGGCTATCGCCGTCCCTAAGGAGATTAATAAATTCAACTTCCGAGTTATTCATACGAGCTAATGTTGCTATCCGCGTGTCACACACAGACTATTATTGCATTTGCAAACTTACATATTTTTTCTGAGAAACGATAAATTCTCGCTGCTTTATTGCGCATAAAGCAAGTAATAAAAAGAAATTGAAGAAGAATTACGGGGATAAGATGAAGAGTGACAACTCTACAAAAACAAAAGACAACAAGAACAACGCGTACATAAAGTATATGCAACTGTTGACGTGCTGTTCTTGTTGTATAGTTTACTTAATATGAAAATATCGCAAGGCACGTTTCTATATATCAAGCTTGAATCTGGTATTTACGTTCCACTGCACACGTATAGGTTTAGCCTTACGGCCGTTGACCGTCGGCAAAAGGTCGACATAACAAGTACGATTGTGTCGGCGCGGATAGGTATAGTCAATGCGTATTGACTTGCGTTCACGCGGTTGGAGCGTTATCTCATCAGGCATTTTGAGCACTGTATTGTTGGGCATACGCACAAAGCTTACCTTCATTGTCTGCTTGGTAGAATTGCCGAGCTTAAGTGTATAGCCATACTTGCTGCCTACCTCAAGGTCGGGGAACGGCAGAAACTGGAAGTTGGCATACAGTCCGTTGCCCAATGCATAAGGACACTCTTCGGTTATGGGATGATCCATAGGCGTGATGTCTGCCTTAATCCATAGGCGTACATACTGACGTCCGTCATTGAGCAGCACCACTACCTGCTTGACAAACTTGCCCTGCTTGTGGTCTGGGTCGAGCGTAACGGTCACCTCTGCCTCTTCGCCTGGACGAACTGCACGCTTGGTATAGTTGGCTACCATACATCCGCACCATGTGTTGACTGCCGATATGGCAACGGGCTTAGTGCCGGCATTCTTCAGTCGGAACACATGCGTACACTTGCCGTCGGCTTCGCGTATCTTACCGAAATCGTGTGTACGCTCGTCTGGACGAAACGTCTCAAGATATTGCGGTTCGCCTGTTGTCTGTGCTACAGCCATGAACGGCATGGCAAGCAACAATAGCATTATGTATATTATCTTTTTCATCGTAACAGTCATTATTCTATAAAACCTGAAAAATCCTTTTACCTTAACGATTGACCAATACGCCACAATTATAAACTATAAACTAAACCATTTACTATTAACTACTTACTAACAATCAACCAAATCTATATTGACTCAGCAGGCGTTTCGCAACGCCCATGCTGAGTCGTGATGTTATATGCAAAAAATACTAAAGTTTATATTATTTAAAATAGAAATTCAATGCTGAAATAGCAGCATAAGAGCCGTAACTCCAAGCCCAACTATTCGTATCGAGTTTCATTTTGGCCTTGATGTAGCGACACTTCACAGCACCATACATCACATACGCCTGCTCCCATGTAGAGCGGTCGTACACTGTTGTATGACCTGCTGTTGAACCTATCTCCTTCCATGTATTTCCATCATTGCTGAAATACAGAGTATATTCCTTACCAACATAATTGTCAATATTGAATGCCACAAGATTTTTCTCTGCACCGAGGTCAACTGTAAACGCAGCTGTTTCTTTTTTCTCAAGGAACGGCCATGATGCATTCCAATCATCAGAGAACAATCCACTGAATTCTTCGGGATCGAGATTCTCAGCACTTACAACACTATATGTCTTCACATCACCCTTTGTTCCAGGAATAGATGTGGCATTATCGTTGATAAGAGAATTCTTAACCTCTATAGTCACATATACTATATCATCCTCGTCCACGGCATTGCCGTTGGCAAATGTGGTTTTAAGGCGTAGAGGCAAGACATAGGCACCACCCAACTGCTGTGCGATCTCATCTGGGCATGAAACCTTGATACCGTCTTCACTTTCGGTGTTGCCTTCCTTAACTATGGCTGGCGTAATAGTCAAAGCACTAAGCACTTCTTCTGGCAGAGAGGTGTAGTTTGTATTATTCTTACTATTATATTCACCGACAAGACTATTGTCAACAACGAAAGTGCCCTGCATATCACCCGTTACCGGTATGAGGTTCTTTATCTTCACATTAGCAGAAATACCTCCAAAGGTACCGACGGGAGTATTGACAACATTACTACTTATTGTCTTCGATCCAACTACCGATGTAAAGTCATCGGCCTTTGATGTCTTGACAATTACATAAGTTGTATTATACTCGCTGCTAAGTCCAAACTTGCGGTCGCTCTTTCCGTCCGAGCCATCGTATACAATACTGACTGGGATTATATACTGCGGAGATTCTTCGCTACCATCCGATCTGAACGACTCAATCTTTGACTCGTCAAGCACAACACTAACAATTCCTGTAGTCTTGCCTGCTTCGATATTTGTTGAAGCAGCCTTCATTGCTTGCAAGACATCGGCAGACGGCAACTGATATTCTGTTTCATGCTCGGCATTATATTTACCTACCAACTGTTGGTCGGCATTAGCCCTTGCTGACACATGTACATTAGCTGTCGAAGGATATTGCAATCGAAGATTGATATCAGCACCAACACGTCCAAACACACCCGCAGGAGTTGTCATCACCTCGCACTCAAACGGTGCCCTTATTTCTTTAGGCGACACGAACACAAGGTTGTCGTTTGTTCCGTCTACGTCATACTTTTCTTCGGAACAACCTGTAAGTGCGGGAGCTGCAAGAAGCAGCATCCCACAAGTTATAATTATATTAATCTTTTTCATTGTGATTCGGTTTTTCGTTTGCTTTATTTTAGAACGGGCAACGCTGATTTTCAAGCCAATTGATATTTCCACTCGGCACAGCATTGTGTCCATGTCCAGTCTCGTCAAGCACGGTGCCGTCATTCTGCAACTGACCATCAAAACGCCAGTAAGCCAAGAGTCCCTCTGATGTCGGGTCTACATAGCAAACACCACTTGCAATCTGAGCTTGCGAACGAGCTACATTCCATACACGACACTCGCTAAGACATCCCTTGTAGGTCCAATGCGAACCATAGCTACGACCTATTGCAAATGTGTCGTCCCATCCATGTCCGCCATACGACATAGCCAGATTGATCTGTCCGCCAGTAGTGTTCTTCTCTATCTGCAATTCACCGTTCAGATAGAAGCGTACTTTCGAACCGTCGTACACCACAGCTATATGATACCAGTTGTCATTTTCGAACGTCTGCTCAAAGGTCGATTCATAGTGAGGTTTGTTGTCGGGATGATAGTTTGTACCAATAGACACCTTTGCAAAATTGAGTTTATTGGCTGGGATGTTAGAACCATCGCCAAAACGCAGCAACAGACTCTCATGCGAGCCAAGAATCGGATTGATTGAACTCTCCGACAATGACGATGACAATCTTGAAGGACGTACCTTAACCTCAAGGGTCATCTGATTGAGAGCATATACCGGACTTGACTCGCCCTTGAACGACGGAACATCAAACCATGCACCACCATTAAGTTGGGCTACCTTAGTACGTATTACCTTGGTAAATATCACATAAGCCGTACGCGACGACTCCAGTACTTTCCATCCACCATTCTCCACCTTAGTTATCTTTACGGGCAGACAGTAGTCAACACCCGACTGAAGTTTTTCAGCATTTGCCTCCAACTTCAACTGCGTTGACACCGCCTTGCCAGCTTCGATAGTGACATGATCGCCATTAAGCGAATAGCTATCGTCTGGAGGCAATACATAGTCAGTTTTGTTGGCTGCGTTGTAGTCGGCAAGCAACTCAGGTGCTGCAGCCATGTCTACATTGACATTGGCACTTGCCTTTGCACTCGACGACACTGTAAGTCCAAGGCTTGACACGTCCTCCACTGCAAAACGCACTGTATTTGTGTTCAGTGTGCCTGTCACGAATACGCTGTCGCCATATGAAGGTTCGTCCTTACATCCGCTCAATGCGAACAACATAGCAAGGGCGAGAAACATATATTTCTTCGTTTTCATTGTCTTTAATTTAGATTTTTAGATTGTTCTTCTTGATGCCATTACAACTATTCGTCTATCGAATGGCAGGATTCTGTATCTGTATGCACTGGCGGAAGCGATACCACGGCTCGGGATTGTTGGTGTGAACGAAATAGTCACGCTGTCCGTAGAAAGCGCCGAAGCCACCCTTACGACCAGTTGCAGGCTCATAACGTGCCTGGTTGTACAATTGGTCGCCACTGGTATTCCAGTTATCACCCCAATTGACACACCATACACACTTCTCTGACGGCCATCCTCTGCTACCCGACGGTACGCCACCGCCATAGTTCTGAATGAGGTAATAGTCACAGTAAGGTATTACACCCGTCTCCGAATTACCGTCAACACACAACATCTTGTCTACATCGTTATGCTCAGTGCCGTAACGTTCCTGTATAATCTTAAGTCGCTCGGCCTTGGTCTGGTCAGGGTTCGGTCCCATATACTTGCCCAATGTCTTCATGAAGTGTACGAAGTATTCACCCGTAAGCATATCACCTTCAGGTTCGTAATCGGCATCAAAGCCGTCAAGATCGTTCTCAAACACCTGGTCGACATAATACATAGCATACATCTCAATGGCTTCACGAATCGTAGCCTCACGCTCTTCGCCCTGAGGCATAGCAAGACCCTCATTGAGCTTCTGCTTGAAAGGATGCGAATCGTCCTCAGCGCCAAGTCGTACAATAGCTACATACAGCATCTTGGTTCCCTTGACACGTTGTGTGAAGCGTAAATCCTCCCACAACTGAGTGTTCTCTTTGGGCGGTATACCACCACCCCATATAGAGCAGATGTCGAGCGAATCGGGCAGTCCGTTGAATCGTACTGCCATAGAGTTCTGTCCGCTCCACTGTGCAAACCACATGAAAGAAATCTCATGATCGCTCTTCTTGTAGTCGCGCAGGTTCTTATAGTACTGCTCACTATACGTCTTAGGCTTCTGTATCACCGTGTTCTCCACATCGGTGTCGCACGATACCATTGCACATCCGATGGCAATCGACGCAAGAATATATTTTAAAGCTTTCATTATAGTCCTTATTTATTATTATATATAATTCTCCTTTTTCTCATTAAATATCATGAAGCTTCACTCTATCGCTTCACATCCCACCACAGGCGGGTGCCTGCTATGTCACGTCCGCCGAGCATTGTCACTGCCTTTTGTGTATTCTCGCTATTGTTAGTGTATTCGGTAGTAGGGAATTTCAGACGGCTTATCATTTCGCCATTCGTCACTTCCTGCTGATAGTTGTACGAATAAATCTTTACCCAACCAGGCTTTCCGGTACGACGCATCTCGCTCCAAGCCTCCTGTCCGTCGGGATAGAGCGCAATCCACTTCTGTATCATTATGCGTTCCATATTGACCTTGTCTGAAGCGACATCGTCCCAAGCAGGCGACAGCATTGACAACATAGAGCTAACGTCGGTAGCACGATTGTTAGAAGGGTCGATATACTTGTCGAGTGGCAACTTAGTGCTTGCTATGTAATTGTCAGCCCCAGACAGATTGAACGACGCAAACGATGTACGAATGCCATCCTCATAATACTCCTTGGCCGACTTTGCACCCAGTCCCCAACGCATTTTGGCCTCAGCCATAAGGAAATAAGATTCAGACGCATACATCCAGTGCATATCCGAATTCTGAGCAAAATTGGGTCGTGATGTTATTTCCTGATAAGTGGACTTGTTCAGACGTGGAATACCGTTTCTAACACCACGATACTCACCCGTCTTTGTCGCCGGCTGGAAGTAGGCTGCAAGACGCGGATCGGAATAACCGTTAAGGTAACAATCCATTGTTGCACTCATATGCTCGTCATCCCAACTTGTGCCTATCTCCCACAATGGGTGCTTAAACACAAGTGTCGAACTCTGATGGAGCGTAGCATCATCGGTAGCAGCAGCCATAAGTCCGTACTTATTGCCGATGGCAGCCTCAGCTTCAGCTCTTGCCTTTGTTTCGTTGACATTCGATATGCGCATAGCCAGACGCAAGCGTACTGAATTGGCAAACTTAACCCACTTCTGTACATTGCCTTGATAGACGTTGTCATAGTCGGCCAGATAATTCTCCGTATTGTTGTCGGCATAGTCGGTAAGTACATCGATAGCACTCTTGAGTTCTTCGAAGAACTTGTTGTACACTTCTTCCTGCGAATCGTATTCAGCCTGAATGGCCTGACCGAACTTGCTATAAGGTATAGGACCGTACATATCGGTGATACGGCTCATGCCAAAAACCTTGATGACTGTTGCCATAGCACGTGCCGGAGATATTTCGTCAGTGTTCTTGTATATCTGCAACCAAGGCTGCATGATACGCTCGTAAGCATCGTTGAAAGGATAGTTGTACCACTCTGAATAGAGAGCGTAGTGGTCGTTATGGTAAGCTGTATTGCCCCAGCTTGTAGATGTGGCAAGATAGCTGGCAAAGAGGTCGCCCTCCAAAGCCTGATCCTGCTGATAACGGCCGCCAAGATTTTCGCCTACGATAAACACGCTACGCTGCATTTGGGCAAAGTATCCGCCAGTACGCAGGTTGTCGCGGCTCGTTTCCTCTTCGGTAGCCTCATTAGGATTGACATTCCATTTCTCAAACTCGTTGGTACAAGAACCAAGAGTTCCAGAGCCTAACAACATCAAGCTGCCTAAAGCTATTGTATATAATGATGTTTTCATTTTGTTCGAATTTTAGAAGTTTAATCTTACTGAGAAACCAAGATTGCGCATGCTTGGCAGCATGAAGTAGTCGATGCCGTCAAATCCGGTTCCGGTACTTGCTGTAAGTTCGGGATCGAACGGCGACTTACAGTAGAACATAAGCAGGTTGCGTCCGGTCAATGACACATTCATACCCTTAATCCAACTCACCCACTTGTTGATTGGCACATCATAACCAAGCGAGAGTTCTGCCAAACGAACGTTGGTTGCGCTATAAACATAATTGGCACCGGAGTTGACACCTACGTATTGGTAGTACTTCTGTACTGCCGGCACCGGACCTCCGTTGATTGTAACGAAGCCTTGCTCACGGTCGGCAGCAGTATTCTTAGACACTCCATACTTGTCCATAAGTCCCTGTGTGAGCGAAACGCCAATGCCTCCGATACGTGCATTGACGAGTGCACTCAGTGTCAGACCCTTCCATGAGAACTGGTTGCGCCAGCTCATAGTGTATTTTGGCGAAGCGTTGCCTGCCTTGATATAACCATCGTGCAACGGTCCGGATTTTTCATCACGCATGACCTCGTTGGTCTGGTAGTCTACATATATAAATCCTTTTTCGTCGGTAAGAAGATTGGTGACATAAATGTCGCCCATCGACCCACCTTCAACTATCATCTGCTTGGCGTTCTTGGCATCAACGAAGTTGAAATGGTCTTGGTCTATAGTCAGTCCGTCAGCAAGTGTAGTAGGACGCAACAGCTTTACTACCTTGTTGCGGTTGAGTGTATAGGTGAAAGTCGAGGTCCAGTCAACCGGTCCTATAGGCTGGTTGAGTGTGAGCGACAACTCTATACCCTTGTTGTCGATTTGTCCGCCGTTGATGTATATTGACGAGTAGCCAGAGGTGCTGGACAATGTCGGGTTGAACAACTGATTGAATGTTGAAGTCTTGTATAACGACACGTTGAGGTTGAGCTTGTTGCCCCACAGATGTGTCTCCATACCAACCTCCCACGCTTTGGTGCGTTCGGGCTTGATGTCGTTGTTGGGATATGTGCTTGACGTTGTAGGTGTGCCCGACTCGAACGGATATGTACGGTTGGGAACATAACGTTTGGGAGCGTTACCCACCTCACTGTAGCTACCGCGTACCTTAAGGAATGACAACACGTCGTTCTTGAGTCCGGGAATAAGGTCGGTCAGAATGGCGGTGAGTCCTACTGAAGGATATGCCACAGAACTGGTGCTTGTGCCTGCAAGAGCTGAAGCCCAGTCAATACGTCCAGTAACGTCGAGATACAACTTGCTCTTCCATCCGAGCTGTGCTGTAGCAAACACTGACTGCACCTGGTCGTGATAGAACGAACTCTTAGGCTTAAGTGTCGACACTTTCATGTTCTCGAACGTAAACTTACTGGCTACAGAGTTGAGGTCGCCACCTAAAGAATAGTATTTGTAGTCGACATCCTGAATGCTTGCACCCAAAGTAGAAGTGAGCGAGAAGTCGCCGAAGTACTTGTCGATGTTGAGCATAAGGTCGCCGTAAATCTGACGAGTTGTCTCGTCATTCTTCTCATAGAAACCATATTTATCGGCAAACACGCCATCGGTAGAGGCTGCATACTTCTTCTCATACAATCCCGATGTATAGTCAATCTTGGCACGTCCCGACAGGCTTATACCCTTGGCAATGTCAAATGTCAGTCCGGCACTTGTCATGAAGCGATTCTTGTGGTTGGGCAGATTGTCGCGGTTGATAATCCAATATGGATTCTGCATACCTATCTGCTCTGTGCCCCACGGCCAGAACTGTGTCTTGAAGTCGCGCGAGGCATTGTACACCTCAAACATCTGATAGGTGTCAAGACTGTACGACGGAGACATGAGATAGACCGGAATGATAGGGTTCATGTACTGTCCTTCGGATATCATGTTGTTCTCGGCAATGTTCATGTACATTGCACTAAGGTCGAGATGCAACTTGTCCTTAAACATCGAGCTTGTATTGCGTATGGCAATGTTGTAGCGATTGAGCGTATTATTGGGCACAATACCTTCGGCATTGGTCGAAGCCAACGACAGGAATGTCTGGTTATTAGCTGTACCTGTAGACAGACTTACCGAATTGCCGATATTGTATCCCGTACGGAAGAAGTCCATAGGGTCGTAACTGCTGGGCTGAGACAATCGGCTGCCCCAACTCGAGAATTCGCCTGTAGCTGCTCCATAAGTATTCTGAAACTCTGGAGTGACGAACGGACTGAAGAAACTTGTATTATTAGAATATGTAATAGATGTGCGTCCTTCGGTGCCACGCTTGGTCTTTATCATGATAACACCATTCTGTGCATCGCTACCATAAAGTGCCGACGCTGCTGCTCCGCTAAGTACCGACATAGACTCGATGTCTTCGGGATTGATCATTGATATACCATCGCCCGACTGTCCCATACCTGAATAAATGTCTGAAGGCTGAGTTGTCTGCAATGTAGGCATAGGAATGCCGTCAATTACATATAGTGCATTATTGTTGTTGGAAAGCGATTTGGCTCCACGCATCACCACTTTCACGCCACCACCGATACCCGATGATGAAGAAGTTATATTGACACCTGCCACTTTGCCGGCAAGCGAATTCATAAGGTTAGCATCCTTTACGCCAACAAGGTCGTTGGCAGTCACCTGCTGCACATTATACGACAGCGCCTTGGCTTCCTTCTTGATGCCGAGGGCGGTAACTACCACCTCGTTGAGCACCTGCTGGTCTTGTGCCATCTTTACGGTTACGTTGGCACGGTCGGCTGTAAACTCGCGGTTCTTGTAGCCGAGATACGACACTTCCACCTTGCTGCCGTCGGCTGCATTGATTGAGAAGTTGCCGTCGATGTCGGTCACTACCTTCTCGGTGCCACCCTTTACGCTGATAGTGGCACCGATAACGGGATCGCCGTTCTCGTCGAGCACCTGACCGGTTACCTTACGCTTGGGCTGTTGCGGCTTGTGCTGCGGAGCCTTGGCGGGGCTTACCACGATGGTGTTTCCCTTAATCTCGTAGGTCACATCCTGACCTGCGAGGATTTGCGACACTGCCTCCTTGACGGTTTTGGCATTGACATTCACCTTCTTGCTTGTGTTGACGGTACGGGCGTCGTACACTACCGAGCACTTGCTCTCCTTCTCGAGGTGGGCAATGGCGGCCTTCACTGTGACGCCGTTGAGCCTCATCGAAACGGTCTGGGCATTCATTGCGGCACTTGCTAAGAGCATCGCCAGCACGAGCACTGTTTGCTTTGGTTTATACATAGGTTCTTTAGATATAAATTGTTTATATGTTTTAGGTTCTTGCCTGTCTGAAACGTTATGGTTTAAACGTTGGGTTCTGATTATATGACAAGACCTATGGGGCGTAAGGGTAGTGCAAAGGTAAAAAAAAACAAAAAAAAATACGGCATCACTCATCAACGAGCAACACCGTAAAGCCTATGTTTAACTAAAAATCCTTTTTTCTAAAGATGAATGAAGATTCTCACGAGTCCTCATTGTTTTCCTGTTAAACAATCGATAAAAATTTACCTTAAACCTAATAACTAAAAACCTAAATCTATTACTACTAACCTAAACAATCTATTAACCTTTTGACGATGCAAAGGTACTAACATTTCGTGACGTGGCAAGCGTTTAGGCTATGAATATGAATATATTTGTGGTTTTATTGATTTACATCAACACCGTGTGTCCGAACACGGCTTTATATTAACATATATCAACACATTACGCATGAAAATCTGTAAGCAAATGCGCCCGTTAAGTTACGATATAAAAGCACTTAACGGGCGCAAAAATGCAAATATACGACAACCGTGGGTGTCGTTTCTACGGATTATCACTTCTTGACAAGAAGTATTGTCATTTCTTGAAAACGGCTCTCACTACAAACCAAAGGTGCATGCCTATGGTGAGGAGGAGTCCGTAGTGACGGCGCATCACATTGAAGCGCTCGATGAGCGAGGCTCGATGGTTCTTGTTGGTCATGCCTCCGTCGAGATAGTTGACCACTACTTGCGGCAGACGCAGCAATGCCAGATGCTCGCGTTCGGCACGCTTCATGATGCGTATGCACCAGTCGACATCGGCAGAGAAGCGGTAGCGCAGGTCGTAAGGTTCGGCTTGGGCGAGGTCGGTACGTGCATAGAAAGCCTGATGGCACACGAGCATGCCATGACGGAACGAACGCCACGTGAGGTTTTCGGGCGGAGCGAGGCGACGGGGATGCAACAAGCGGCCCTCATCGTCAACTATATTGGTGTCGCCATAGAGCACGGCGGGCAGCTTGCCGTCCGAACGGTTGTTGACGTCGATTGAAATCTGCTCGAGCGTATGGGCTGACGGGAACACGTCGCCGGCATTGAGATAGACTATATAGTCGCCCGTGGCACGTGCCAGACCCTTGTTCATAGCATCGTACAGGCCACGGTCGGGTTCGGAGACGATGACCACTTCGTGCTCGGTCTCCTCCTCCTGATTCTTGCGGCTATAGGCTTGCGCCATAGCCAGGGTGTTATCCTTGGATGCACCGTCAATGATGATGTGCTCAATCTGCGTCCACGACTGACTGAGAACGCTGTCGAGCGTGCGGGCGAGCACCGCCGACGCATTATAGGTGCATGTTATGACTGAGAATTTTATCATTGTTCTTGTTGGTTGACTGTTATTAAACGATGTAGCGCTTGAGGGCTATCAGCTCGTTGTACACCTCGATATAGCGCATTGCCACGCTCTGTCCGGAGTAGCATCGGGCCACCTTGCTGACGCATGCGGCTCCAAGCTGGGCTGCGTCAGACTCCTGCAGCACCCAGTTCATGCCTGTGGCGAGGTCGGCGCTGTCCTTGAAGTTGGCTACGTAGCCCGTGCGGCGATGCTCTATCATCTCGGGTATGCCGCCCACACGGAATCCTACGCACGGCACTCCGCACGCCATTGCCTCCATGATTGTGTTGGGCAGATTGTCTTCGAGCGACGGCAGCACGTACATGTCTGCCGAACGGTAGATGTCGACTATACGGCGCTCGTCGCTGACGTAGCCGAGCGGATAGGCTTTCAGTGCCAAACGGTCGCAAACGAGCTGGGCGTTGCCGCCAAGCACGGCTACGGATGTATTGTCCTTGAGTTCGGGATGCTGCTTCACGAGGCGGTCGATGGCGTCGATGAAGTATTCCATGCCCTTGCGTTCGTCAGTAACCTTCTGCGAGACGAAGAGTATGATGCGGCCCTCGGCTGGCAGTCCGACGTTCAGTCGAGCCGCCTTGCTGTCGCCGGGGCAGAACATGCGGGTGTCGATGGTGTTGGGCACGGATGTCACGCGCTGCCCTACGAAGAGGGCGCTCTGCTTTGCCTGCTCCTCAAGCCATCGGCTGCACGTGACGAAATGGATGTTGGAGTTGTGGTACAGGCGCTTCTTGCGCGTCCACACACGGCGCGAAAGGTCGTTGGCAGAACCGCCTGCGGGCAGCAGCTGGCAGTTGTGGCATCCCGTGCGGAATGCGCTGCAGGTGCGGGCGTAATGGCATATGCCCGTGGCGGGCCAAAGATCGTGCATGGTCCATACCACCGGCTTGCCGCTGCGCAGTATCTTGCGGATGGAGCGGAGCGAGAGCATGCCCTGGTTTATCCAATTGAGGTGTATCACGTCGGCCTCCTTGAACTCGGGCAGGCGGGTTATGTCTGTTCCGGAGTTGGCTGTGTCTATCTCGAAGAGGTGCCGGCGCTGCAGGTGCAGGTGGAAGAATATGGTGAGACGTTCCCACAGAAAGTGGAGCCGGGTGAGTCGGCCGTGCGGCAGCTGCACCACGGTGATCTGGTCGGTCTCCTTCTTGGCTACGAGCATCTTTGCCTTGACACCGTTGTTGTTGAGTGCCTCCATAAGGCGGTTGGCTGCTACTGCGGCGCCACCCGTCTTTTCGCTAGTGTTGACAATTAATACGCGCATATATTATTGTTTATTTAAGTTTCGCAAGCGAAAGTAGTTAAGAAGTTAAGGAGTTGTCGCGCCC
>ERZ1032078.408-NODE-408-length-16789-cov-12.398470_pt1 | contig 16789 bp, 17 predicted proteins | sample MGYA00517101_ERZ1032078 | MGnify/ENA primary metagenome ERZ1032078 (study PRJEB33719, sample SAMN04261301) | wastewater metagenome | biome: rural village; feature: human; material: feces | host: Homo sapiens | place: El Salvador | collected 2013-01-14 ... | reverse complement strand
GATATTTTTTTTAAACATCATATTTTGGTAAAATTTAGTTATTTAGGAGAGCATTTCAAGTGATTGAAGTGCTCTTCGCTTTTTATAGGCTGGAGGATGTCTGTCTGCGGCTGGGAGACAAACAGGGAGATAGCCCTCTGCGGCTGGGAGATAGCCTGGGAGATAAAGCCATTTTTCAGAAATCTACCAGCCGATATTGTTTACGTTTGTCGCACATACTCAGCGAGTTGCGAAGATAAGAATCGGCGGCTGGAAGATATGGTAGATTTTTTCGCAAAACAATTTTTTATTATTACTATCCGATAAAACTAATAATGTGGTTATAAACGGGTATACACAAAAAAAACGACTAAGCGTTGAAACCAACTCTTAGTCGTCTACAGTACCCAGACCCGGGCTCGAACCGGGATGGGTTGCCCCACTGGTGTTTGAGACCAGCGCGTCTACCGATTCCGCCATCTGGGCATTGGCGTTTTGCGTGTGCAAAGGTACGCTTTTTATTTCGTTCCGCAAAACTTTTGAAGCAAAAGTTTTGCGGAAGCGGTTGTTTTTAAAACTATGTGCTGTGAAAATACGCAGGAATGCCCACGGCTCCTACTTATTACTTTTAATAGTTTTCTGCCTTCAGCTCGAAGTACGCCTTCGGATGCTTGCAAACCGGGCAGAGCTCCGGAGCCTGCTTGCCTACAACGATATGACCGCAGTTGCGGCACTGCCAGATGCAATCGCCGTCGCGAGAGAACACTACACCGTCCTCGATATTCTTCAAGAGTTTGCGGTAGCGCTCCTCGTGGTGCTTCTCGATAGCACCGACGCCACGCATAGCGGCAGCAATCTCTGCGAAGCCTTCCTCGTCAGCCTCCTTAGCCATGCGATCGTACATGTCGGTCCACTCGAAGTTCTCGCCAGCAGCAGCGTCCTTCAAGTTCTCTACGGTGTCCTTGATGGCACCACCCTGCAGATACTTGAACCACATCTTTGCGTGCTCCTTCTCGTTCTGTGCTGTCTCCTCGAAGAGAGCTGCAATCTGCTCATAACCCTCCTTGCGAGCCTTTGATGCATAGTATGTGTACTTGTTGCGTGCCTGCGACTCACCTGCGAAAGCCTCCTGCAGGTTGCGCTCTGTCTTTGTTCCTTTAAGTTCCTTCATAATGATTATTCTTTAAGCCATTTTTACTTTGTATTTGCAAAGATACAGATAAAGTTTGAAACTGCAAAGGATTGTTTGTAATTTTTACAAACTAATTTCTTTTATAACCTCCGCAACCTCCTTTGCACAGCGTTCGTCGTTGAACATTCGCTCAGCAAGTTCGCGTCCGCGACAGCCCATCTTGCGTGCTTCTTCGGGGTGAGCGGCTATGTATTCGACGGCTCTCTGCCACCCCTCGACGTCGCCATATTCAACGGAGATGCCGCAGCCAAGACTATCGAAGTCGACAGGTATCTGCGGATTGCGACTGCAGATGATGGGCAGACCGAGAGCCAGCGCTTCCACAACGGTAGTGAGTCCGGCGGTGTAGCGTGTGCGGTGGCAGCAGATGACAACACAGTCGGCTTTCGCCACTTCGCGAGCTATCTCGTAAGGCAGAAGTCCGCATATCTTCACCACGTCGATATTGTTGGCTGGCTCGCAACGCTCCACGGCTTCGAGGTTGGGGTTGGGCACATTCGGGTTCGGATTTATACCTATATATAATATAAGGTGGCGACCGGTGCGGTTGAACGCTTCGATGAGCGTAGGCTGGTCGCGTTGCTCCTTGCCAGTGGCGATGAAAGATGTTGAGGTGGTGAGATGTTGAGGTGGTGAGAGTTGAGAGTTGAGAGTTGAGGGTTGAGAGTTGAGAGTTGAGAATTGAGAGTCGTTTGGGTGAGAGGGTGAAACTTGCTCCGCTTTGAGTTCCGCCTTTATCTTATCATAAAAGGCGAGGTCGGCGCCCCAATGCCCTACGACGAGCTTGCGCGGATCGGCTTTCGGCGCCTTAAGCGAGTCGTCGACGAGTTTCGGCGAGAAGAATATCAGGCGGTCAAAGCCTTTGTAGAAGAAGCGACCGAGCAGTTCGCGCAGACGGCTCTTCGACTTCACGATGGGCTGGTGGTGCCACACGACGATGGGCTTGCGGAACAAGCCGAGTGCGCGCAGCAGCACAACGAGTTCGAGTCCTTTGTAGTGGGTGGCGTAGAGTGCGTCGTAGTGCTCGCGACACGTGAGCACACGCCACGCCGTGTAGAGCGCAGTCTTCAGTCGGGAGAGTTCGTGCTTCGGCGAGCGGTGATACACCACATCGACGCCGTTGTCGGCAAGGTGGCACGCTCCGTAGAGAAAATGCGACGGGAACTCGCCCTCCGCCATGCGACGGAGGCAATACTGTATGTTCTGCGTATGGTAGAAATAAACCTTCATAATATGTATGGAGCTGTAACGTGGAAGACCGCCGGATGTCAACGGTAGGTCTTGCCTACGAGGTAGCGGTAGTTGTATATCTGCATGAACGGATGGAGCACGGCGCGCAGAAACGCAACGGGGTCGGTCTCGTGGGTGTAGAAGATGCGGTGGCGATAGCGCACGTACATTCGCAGCAGACCGAAAAACGCCTTCAGTCCCCTATCCGTCTCGTAGTTGAGCAAGCGCAAGCCGTCGTGGAAGATGGCGTTATCGGTGGTAGGGAGAGCAGTCTTCGACTTGCGTTCTACCCAAAGCAGGAAGTCGCGGCGAGCGGCGAAGTGGGCGTTCATCCAGGGCTTCACCTTCGAATAGTTGCGCACGCCGTACCACACCATGTAGGCCGCATTGTCGGCAGACCGCACACGATGGGCGTCGACACCGACGTATGTGGCAGCCTCGGCATAGCGGCGCTGTCGCACAAGCACCTTATCGAGCAGCACGATGCTGTCGAGAGCCGCAGCAGCAGTGGCTGTCATCACGTCGTAGCATGTGCGGCGGTATATCTCGGGGCACTCCTCCTCGGTAGGTATCACGTCGAGCAACTCGCGACGCAACATCTGGCAGTGGCCCATCATCGAGGCATAGAACAGACGGATGAGGTTGCAGTTGGGCCGGCGACTGTCGTAGCGCACCTCGGCACCGGTCTCGGTGAACGGCACGGAGCGGCAGACACACATCATGTTCTGACCGATAGCGGCGCATTGCTCCTCGAGCTTCGTAGGCAGCCAGATGTCGTCCTGATCGCAAACGGCGATGAGGTCGGCTGTGGCACGGCGCATAGCTGAGAAGAAGTTGCGGTTGATGCCCTGCTGCTGCGCGTTCTGATAGACACGCATCTGCACTCCGTGGGGCGCACGGCGGGCATAGTCGGCGAGCATCTCCATGGTGTTGTCGGTAGAACAGTCGTCCTGCACTATTATCTCCTTCGGCGGCTGGGTCTGCGCAAAGAGCGAGTCGAGCTGCTCTGCAAGGTGTCGACTCGCTCCGTTGTATGTACACATCACAACCGCTACGGTTTGTGTCTGCTTCATTTCGTATAAAATAATTATGTTAGCAAGAGTGTTGCGGATAGCTTTATGCCACAACACTACTTCTTGACTTCTGCCTCCTCAATCAAGTCGGGCAGAATAAATACGGCGTGAACCTTCTGCTTCTCCTTCGGCGGAACCTGCATATAATTGCGATAGAGGTCGCTCAGATAAGCGTCGGGGTCGGCTGGCGCAGCGAAGCGCTTGCCTTCGAACTCTATTGTTGAAAGCGGAAAGACGCAGTCGCGGCGGTGCATGATGCCGTAGCCGTTGTTGATAAGCACGTTCGAAATGTAGGTGTCGCACTTGCGCAAGGCGAAGGCTGCAGCCCACACCGATTTGCAGAAGAGATACTTCGCACCGAAGTAGAACAGTTCGAACGTAGCACGCCACGAGTACTGATGTGAGTGGTGCAATATGGAGTAGCACTTCGACATAGCCTTGCCGTAACGCTTGCAGAAGCGGCGCGACACGTTAGGGTAAGGAATGAACGGGAAGATATCGACGAAGAGTCCCTTCGAGTAGTCAAGCGAGAAGTCCTCATTGCCCTCAACGTAGAACGAGTTGAGGTCGCGCACCTTCATAATCGGCTCTCTGGTGTTCTCGGTCTCGGGCGTTTGCAGCACGAGTCCGCTGCGCAGCTCCTTAGGAGCAATCTCAGCAAAGCGGCGCGAGTCGTCGAGCGTCATTGCGATGTCGATATCGTCGTCCCACGGAATGAAGCCTCCGTGACGCACGGCGCCGAGCAGAGTGCCTCCGTCGAGCCAGTACTTGATGTCGTGCTTGCGACAGATGCGGTCTATCTCCTCAAGAATGGAGAGTTGCTTGAGCTGCGCACGACGGAGGTAGCGCTGTTTGAATTCGGTTATATAATCCATTTATAATTGTTTCGTTGAAGAACAGCAAGCCGAGAAGCCGACACGTCAACTCGTCGGCTTGCCTTGTTACTTGCCAGCCGCAGGTCGGCGCACGTCAATCACCTGACCCGTGCAGTCGGTGAGCAGGGTGCGCAGCGTAGCCTCAGCCACACGCTCCGGCATGAGCAGCGTTTCGTCCGGCTCGATGCCGAAGTTCTGCTGGCGCATCGGAGTCTTGGTGCGCTCAGGGTTGATGCAGTTGATGCTGATGCCGTCGGCATCCCACTCCTGCGCAACAGCCTGCACAAAGTTGACGATGGCAGCCTTTGTAGACGAGTAGATGCTGTAGAAAGCGCGACCGCGGGTGTACGAGCTGGATGTGAAGAAGATGAGCTTGCCACGAGTGCGCTGCAGGTAAGGACGAGCACGCAGAGCCACGTTCACCGTGCCCATATAGTTGGTCTGCACAGCCTTCAGTATGGTGTCGTACTCCATCGAAGCGAGCGGTTCGCGGTTGAGCACGCCGGCGGTGTTGATAACATAGTCGATATGTCCTTCCTTCTGCTCCACAGCAGCAAGAGCCTCAGCCACCTGGTTGTCGTCGCCGACATCGGTATGCGTTGTGCCGCGCGAGAACGAGTGGACATGAGCGCCGCTCTGCTCGAGCATCTCCACGATGTTCTTGCCGATGCCGTAGCTTCCGCCGAACACCACAGCCACTTTTCCGCAGAACGACTCAGCGCCAATCTGCACGTCGTTAGGCTCGGTACTCTTCAGCTGGAACAGCTTGTCCATCATGTATGTGTCCTCGCGATATGTGAGTTTCATGTTGCTCTCCTCGCCACGCACCACGAAGATAGGCTCTTCGGGCAGATAGGTGCGCACCACGCCACAGTCGTCGGTAGTGCGGAAGTTGGGGTCCTTGAGCGCTTTCTCGTAAGCCTCGGTAATGAGCTGGCGGTCGAACGCCTGCGGAGTCTGTCCGCGACGCAGACGAAAGCGGTCGGGGATATTCGTGATGAAGTCGCCGTCCACCTCAATGATCGTATCGGCAGAAGGCACGGCTACGTTCACGGCGCGGTGGGTGTCAAGCGCCTTCACGACGTCGTCGATGATGCGCTGGCTGACGAGCGGACGTACGGCGTCATGGAAGATGAGGTTGGCGTCTTCGTTCTGATAGGCGGTGATGGCAGAGAGCGACGAGTAGTAGCGCTCGGCTCCGCCCTTCAGTATCTTCTTCACCTTGCGCCACTTGTTGCGCAGCACGATATTCTCGAAGTCGGCAACGAGCGCCGGATTAGACACAATGGCTATCTCGTCGATGTGCTGGTTGCGCTCGAACACGTCGATGGTGTGCTCCACGACCATCTTGCCTGCCACCTTAAAGAACTGTTTCGGTGTGGACATACCAAGGCGTGAGCCTACTCCACCAGCGAGTATAATGGCAATGTTTCTCTTCATAGCTGAATTGCGGGGGTTGTTGTGTTACAGTTTCTTGAACTCGGTGTAGATCTTGTCGGCTATCTCGCGGAACTCCTCTTCCGAGAGCTTCAGCTTCGGGTTAGAGAAGAGCATGTCCTTCTCCGACTGCATCGGGATGAGATGGATATGAGCGTGTGGCACTTCGAGTCCGAGCACAGCCTCGCCCACCTTGATGCATGGGAAAGCGCGCTTGATGGCTACAGCCACCTTCTTTGCAAACACCTGGTACTGGGCAATCTCGTCGTCCTCCATGTCGAAGATGTAGTCCACTTCGCGGCGCGGAATGACGAGTGTGTGGCCCTTCACCAACGGGTTGATATCGAGGAAAGCGTAGAACTGTTCGCTCTCAGCACACTTATAGCTGAGAATCTCGCCTGCGGCGATTTTAGAGAATATATCCATAACAATAGGTTTTAAAAGTTTATTTCTACAAAATTAGTGAAAAAAACGGACAAGCACACGCATTCACACATATTTTTATATACGCAAAAGCCAGAAACCTCAGACTCCGAGTCTGCGACTTCTGGCTTTTATGGTCTAAAGTTACAACAAATTTTAGACATAGCAAAGCCCTGGCTTATAAAAGTCAGGGCTTTGTAATAATTTAAGAATAAGGGAGTTTTGACACCTCCTTTGGTTTTATTGGCTTAAAAAATGTCCTTTCTTCAAATGGAGTAGTATATTGATAAAGGAGGATTCAGAAATCTCATCCTATGAATTATACAAGTTAAAACATCACAGAAAGGTTGCACATCATTTTATTTTGCTTTATCATTATCTCATCACTATTATTCATTTTCAGCAATCCCTTTGACATAGTGAAATTTAACTGGAAACAACTATACCGAAGTCCTCCACCAAACTCAACAGAAGCATTAAACTTCTTAAAGTCTAAAGAATGATAGGCATCATCATCTTCATATTCCAATATATCTGAATTAGTTTTTATACTTGATGCAACAACCAAATCGAATCCCACACCTCCGTAAAAGAAAGCTTGGAAAGAGTCTGAAAAATTCAAGCGATACTCTGCGTGTATAGGTAAATACAAAGAATGGTCCTGCATTGATGGCGAAAATTCAACTCCGTCAGATGTTTGAGGTTTACTCTTTGAATAATAGAATTCATAATATAAGCCAGTGTCAATGCCAAAACCATATTTAAATAAAGGTTCTACTCTGATACCTGCTTGTACACCCGATATGAATTTGCTATCATCCCAATAGCCAACTTTGAATTTTTCTCCATCACTCTTTACACTCCATTGTTTCTGAACGTATCCTACAGAAAATCCGGCAACAGGATGGTCTTCATTGGGACAGTTGAATGGCTTGCTTCGTTTACGATAAGTATATGAAGATTGGGTATAGCTTGTACTGCTTGAAGTATTGCTTCCCGTGTAGCTACTATTAGAATAGCTATTTGATGAATGAGGGATATTTGTCGAACTGCTGCTCATTTGCTCCGACACTTTGCGGAAACACTCCTCAAATTGTTCCTTAGTACCTGAGAATAGAGGTACAGGAATGTCATGTTCAACGCAATAAAGCAATTTTTTGATATCATCAACTGTCTCCATTCCATATTTCTTTATATCTTGATGCTCCAAATAAAAACTCAAATTACTACTATTAACAGCTTTCTTTAGCCAATAGATGGCTTCCTGTTTGTTGTGCTTAACAGAAGACAACCATAGGGCATAGCTTACAAATCCCTTTATATCTCCTAATTCTGCACCTTTTTTATACCAATATCCTTCTTTTTCCGTATTATTAAAGTTCGCCTCGCACAAAGCGACTTCATAAAATGAAGGCAAGCAACCTCTTTCCGCTGATGTTTTTATAAAATTATAGATTTCTCCTTCTTTGAAATCCAAATTTTCGTCGTCTTTGTCCCCAACATACATGAAGTCTATCCAAAACATATATCCTGCAATTGCACTACCTTCTTTATTGGCACTTCGATACCAATCAAGTGCTTTCTGTCGATTTCTCGTACACCCGTAACCATTCGCATAAAAATTTGCCAGCAGAGCTTGACAATCACTATAATTTGCCACTTTGCTTTCTGCCAATATTTGCAAACAACCGAAAGCCTTATTCATATCCTTTGATTCGATAGCCAACATACAATCAACAAGAGTATTATAGATTTCCTTTTGCTCACCCAAATAAGGAGTATATTTATAACATTCCCTATAATTATTCATTTTTACACAGCATCCCATTGCCAATCCTGCACAAGCAGATTTCTTGTCAAAACGTTCATTAGCCAAGGCTTTATCACAATAGTTTAATGCTTTCCCTAAATTATTCTCAGAGTAAGCCTTAATTGCATTACACATCATAATGAATGGACTATTGCCTACTATAAAAGCCAATAATTTATGTTCAACAACACTATATATAAATTTTCTCTTCGTTTGTATGCCAAGGGACGGAATCGTTTGCTCAACATCTATCAATATATAAACATCCAGATTTCCATCAACCTTTAAATCTTGTGAGGCAAGAGCCAATCCACCTTCAAAATTTTGATATTTTTTAATTAATTGAACAGTAGGAATGGTCAGAGCTTCCACAAATTGAGGCTGCGAGAAAGACATTTTCAGGTGATTTTTATATTGTCTTGTTATCAAAGACAAATAAGAATTAAGCATGACCTCCTTATTACTCTTAATATCATCAAATGTGGAAATCTTCTGATTAGAGCACAAGTCAAATATCTTTCTGTCATTGTTAAGATACGTTGTTCCGCCATTGCTATACTGGCTCAACAACGTACAGAACTTTGATACAGCAGACAAGGCTTCGTCCTTTGCGTCTGTGGTTTGTCCCAACATATACATTGGGAAGAAAACGAGAATTAATGCAACAAGTTTTTTCATATATCTATCTATTTTACTGTTATACTATTTATCAACCAACCTTTATTGTAAGAGTTTGTCTTTTCTACTCTTTCAACAACAATGTTATACTTTCCAAGACTGTAATGATATGATACCGATTCTACATTATTTATTTTCAACATTTGATTGACAACCATAAAATTGAATACTGAAAGACGGTCGTTTTTATGTCCTTTATAAGCGAAAGAGTTAACTACTTTATAATTGGAATTTATCGTATGTGGCAGCGAGATAAAACCTATGCCATGGTCTGCTGGGGAAATAAACGTAGAAACGTCCACAGTATCTTTCATCGCAGCAAAAAGGCTCCCATTTACATCCGAAATGACCCATTTATATTCCACGCCTTTGATTTTCTCAACCATTAGGTCGATTAGCATAGTGCTTTTTCTTCCAAGATATGTGCAGTTGCATTTCAATTTTGCATACCAAGAAGAATTGGCGTACTCCAAGCGGATATTGTTTTTTATGACATAAGAGATTATTTGCTGAGTAATAATTGAAGGTTTTTTCCCCTTTGTCAAGAACTTGTCTAAATTGAAAAGTGTCAGCATGTTTTTAGTTCGCTCTGCTACATATGTGGCACTGTCTTTCATAAACACAGGGCTGCTGCCATCATAAGCAATGTCATAATTGAAGCGATGCATAAACTCGTCTATTTGCTTCACTTTGAACTTCAATTCTTGCTCATCAATCACAGTGCTGAAAAACTGTGCAAAAGCACCATTAAGGTAAAACACGGCAACTATCAGAAATATATATCTTTTCATGTTCCCTAAATTTTAACAGTTTCTACGACTTTTATGTCGCCTAATTTTATTTCCCAAAACTCACCAAGTGAGCCGTCAGTGACTTTCGTTACATATACTTTTATGTCTTTTTGCGTTTTATCTTTGTATATCATGCCTTCTCTTGTTCTTCCCGTGAAGTATTGAAAGATAGAAACAGTGCCCTGGTACCTATTACCAACCTTATACAAATTGCTGATTACACAAGTCTGAGCTTTTTCTATTTTAACTTCCACATACTTTAAATTCTCAAGATTTTCAAGATATTTTACTAATGTCAATGTCCTCGGCTCTCTTATAACATTTCCATACCTAACTGTGGATACCTCCATTTTGACAGCAGGATAACTCTTTCCGTCAATATCGGTATATGGATGTCCTCCACCCATGAAAAAGGACAAAATATTCTCCTTATAATGTTGCTTAACATCCTTCTCCTGAGTTTTATCTCCTATAATCTCAAGTCCGTACTGAAACGCTTCTATAGTCTCCTCCAATCTGGCCTTGAAACTTGCGATTTGCTCTTGTGTCAAATCATTCGTTTGAGCATGTATCACATTTGTGAATACAAGCATTAATAACATTAATACCAATCTCATATTGCTATATTTTATTTATACATTTCATGTACTTTAAGGTATGTATACTTTCCATTACTTGCAGAAGTATGGTCTACGGCGACCACTTTTACCAAGTTTCTTGCAATGCTTAAATTGTTCAGATAGGTTGATGCGTATTTTGTACATACAATTGTTTTCCCGTCCTTACCAACCACTTCTATTTTAGCCTGCGGATTTGCAAAAAATTTATTAAGGGTTTGACTGACAAGAGCTATACGCTCCTTTATCGGCGTTACACTGTTTCCGAGCGTTGTAAGATAGTCTTCGATGCCACTATCAGAGTTAGGCTCATCTGATGGTTGTTGCGCTGTAATCGGATTTGGTGTATCGGGAATATCTGTCACCTTACGCAAGTCTACCGAATAAATAGGATGTTGCTTACCAGACATTGACTCTTGTGTAAGATAACACGTGTATTTTAATAGTGTTTCCCAGTCTGCATTCATCTGTTCACTAACCATTATTTGCAAAGCCTTTGTAAAAGCAATGGTAAAAGCGCCACCCTCTGTACAGGCTGCAGAAGTTTCTCCGGGTTTGCTTGACGATGCTATAATAAAACCCTTCACATTCAAGAAAAGGTCACGATAGAAATCACACGGTGCTTTAGATATTTTTGTCGGGCCTTTCATTGCAGGCACGTCTTTAGAAGGTATTGCATTAGACAGACTATTGCATAAGTCACCAAGAACGATTGTCAACCGAGGTTGTTTGGAATAGAGCCGCTTCAAGACCTCAGATAAAGGATAGTAGTCGTCAGCGTTCCACTGTGTGCGGTATGGGTCTACAACCAATTGCATCCAAGGAAATGCATCCTCCTTGTCCTGAGGAGAGCGTCCACCGTGACCAGAATAGTAAAAAAACACAATGTCATCTTTACCGCATGAGAGGTTGCTCAATGCTAACTCTATCTTTTTTCGGCAAAACTGATCGGAAGAGCCTTGATACCATTGAAAATCTTTCTTGTAGCCCAGAAAGCTAGCCATAGTTTCAAATTCGATTTTCATTCTTTGATAATCGCAAGTCACTGACGGACCGATTCCTAACGAACCTGGTTTTTCTCCAGGACATTCGGTATTGGCAAAAACGATAGCATGCAAAGTCTGGCTTTTTATAGTCTGAAAAAAGCCCAAATAAAGTAGTAACATTGTTAATACGATATGTTTCATTTTTGTATTGTTTTAATGATAGTTATTAGTTATGCTTGTGTATTGCTGATATCCAACGTGAAATCGTCCCCATATTGCTCACCTTATATTCTTTCGACAGTTCCCCGTTCACAATTCTCATTTCCTCCGAACCAAAAGAAAAAATCACATTTGAAATATTTTTATCCTTGTAAGTTTTCAATCCTATACACGGCAAGAACGCCTGTTTCACAGGAGGATATGAAGAAACGAACATACCAGGCTCTTTAACTATAAAATTAAAGATTGCAATTTCTGAAGGATTTAAACGTTTTCTAAATGGCATTAATGGATAGCCGCAGAGAGAATCATTAACTAAGCTATCCTCACAAATGTCTTGTGGAGAAGAGAATATGTAAAAATAAATGCTATCAACATCTACTATATGTAGCAGCATTGTGTCGTTTTGTTCTACCTCATTTTTGTTAACGGAAATGTTGCTAAATGCAATGGCTTTCGATTCTTTAGGTAAATGTACAGGAGTGTTCGTTTTAAGCGTGCTGCAACATGACAACGCAAGGGCTATGGCATAAGTCCCCGTGATAAGTGCCCTCTTTTTCATTTTTTCTCATTTGTAATCTTTATGCCTATAGTACTCCCGATTCAGCATAAAACAAAACAAGCGTGGAAACTATTGCTCATTACCCTACTTTGGCTCTGGACAGCCATCCTTCAGTAATGAAGCAATAGCCCACACTATATATCATATTACACCCTTACAAGTAAGGGCACAACATTCCTATATAGGTGAGCTGAATTGCCATTATCTCGAAGGATGAAATTGTCCAGATTTCAGTAGGAGATAATATCAATACGCTCTTTTAATAAATTAGTAGAGTGCTCATTGCAATAATCGTATCATCCAATTACGCAAAACTCCGACGCAAAGTTAGTGAATATTATTAAATAGACAAAATAAATCATAAGTAAATCTGCAAAATAAATTGGTTCTTCCGTTAAATGCATAGATAGGAAATAAATATATATATATTTCTTTATGGTAAAAATAAAGCTGGCATTATCTAAATTTGTAGTGACCAAACTTAATGATAAATGAATGCCAGCATAATGTATAAAGCTTTTGGCATATCCTTGCAAGAATGTTCGGATATGCGTTGCGAAAGTAATAAAATATTTTTGAATATCCCAACTCCATTAGACAAACTTTGCTATCCGAAGTGTGGAAGCCATAATGTGGTTCGTAATGGTTTCACGGTCATATGCTTTGTGAGCGTGCTGTTAGGTTGTTCAAAGACTTTCGTCAAGAGGAAAATCCAACGTGTCAAATGTTCTGATTGTGGCTGCATAAAGAACGAGGATGTCGATTTCGCAAAAGACAAGCGCAAGCATACGACGGCTTTTGCCAATATGATTATAGACTTGTCGCGCTTTGCAACCATACAGGACATTGTTGCGAGTCCACAAACCATATATACTTGCATGGTATGACTATCCGATATCAAATGGTCCTACTAAGGGTATAAACAACAAAATAAAAGTGCAGAAAAGACAAATGTATAGATTCAGAAATGATGAATTCTTCACGTTAAAGCAATACGCTCTACACGACAAGCGTCTACGCATTTAACGGAAGAACCGCTTTGGTCCTTCCGTTAAATGCGTAGTTCTTACGCTCCCTGCGATGTGCGGACAAGCCACACTGCCGGTGTTATTCGAACGAGATGCTCTCGATGCGCAGGTGGATAGTGCCGCGCGGAATCTTAATCTCCACTTCGTCGCCCACCTTCTTGTTGAGCAGGCCCTGAGCGATAGGTGTAGAGATAGAGATCTTGCCCTCACGCAGGTTAGCCTCGCTCTCGCTCACGATGGTGTAGGACATCTTTGCTTTGTTGGCGAGGTTTGTCATCACCACCTTCGACAGAATCTGCACAGTATCTGTGCTAAGACGCGATGTGTCGATAATCTTCGCCTCGGCGATAGCAACCTTCAGACGGTTTATCTTCTCTTCGAGATGAGCCTGAGCCTCCTTAGCGGCGTCATACTCTGCATTCTCGCTCAAATCACCCTTGTCGCGAGCCTCTGCAATGGCTGCAGAAGCCTTCGGACGCTCTACTGATTCGAGCTGTTTCAAATCGGCAACGAGCTTGTCGTAGCCTTCTTGTGACATGTAAGCCATGATTTCTTTGTTTGTTTTATTAATGTTTTTTCTTTACTATAACAAAAAAACAAGAATCCCGACACTGTTCCTGCTGTCGGAATTCTCATTCATCTGTCTTTATCTATTGTTTTTCAATATGCTACCGTTTCTGCTACGACAGGAGCAAAGCAGACCTTGATAGCCTTTGCGAAGTCTCACCCTGACTTGCCCGACGCCATGCTCTGCCCTCAGTGTTTAACAAAAATGGTTTGATTGTTTTTGCAAAGTTAGGCATTTAAATCCATATAAACAAGTGTTTCAGCGGAATTTATTTCCCCACTCCGTCGCCGGTCAACCTGCTGCGCACCTCTTAATATAAGTAAAAATATTTGTAGGTTCGGCGAGTTTTGCTTAAATTTGTCGGAAAAAGAAACTACTTATATGACTATTATTCCAGCAACACCAGCACACGCAGCCGACATCGCTCAGCTCATAATGACGGCGATGACGGAAGATTGCTGCCAGTATCTGGCAGGCAAGGAGCACACGCTCGACGATTTCTATCACATGATGCTCGACCTCGTTCTGATGGACGACTCGCAGTACAGTTGGCGCAACACCTTCGTGGCTGTTGACGAGGAGGCTACGGAGGGCAACGTGGAGTACGCACCGGTAGCCGGAGCCATCGTGGGCTACAACGGAGCCGACCTTCACCGCCTGCGCCGCCGCTTCCAGGAAGAAGCGCTGAAGCAGCTCCAGATGGACTACTCGCAGATGGACGACGAAACCGAAGCGGGCGAGTTCTATCTCGACTCGCTGGCTATCTATCCCGAATATCGTCGCCGCGGCATAGCACACCAACTGCTGAAACGTGCCACCGAGCACGCCGCAAGCCTCAACCTGCCTACAGCGCTGCTTGTCGATAAGGGCAACCCCAACGCCGAGCGCCTATATCGTTCGGTGGGCTTCGAGTATTGCAACGACGCCATGTGGGGCGGACACGAGATGCGCCACCTGCGCTGTCCTATCGCTTAGAACACAAGCAGGCCCAGCACACCACAACACAGCATAACCAGTATCGGGTTGGTCTTGCGGTAGCGTGTCAGGAAGAACGTTACGGCAAAGAGCGCAACGCTGATACCGAAACCTATCGGCTCGTCTTTCGGCGAGCCGAAGTTGTCTTTGGTCATAAGCAGCAAGGATGCGGCTGCTATCAAGCCTATAATGGCAGGGCGCAGACCGGCGAACACGCTCTTCACCGCCTTCGAGTCGCGGTGGGTCATGAGGTATCTCGATATGAGTATCATGATGATGAACGGCAGCCAGATGATGGAGAGCGACGCCAGCACAGAGCCTATCATCGCCATCCACTCGGGATAGCCCTGGTTGAGCACCGCCGTATAGCCTACGTATGTAGCGGCGTTGATGCCGATCGGACCCGGCGTCGACTGACTGATGGCAACGATGTCCGTAAACTCAGAGTTGGTGAGCCATGCATTCTTCACCACCGTCTCGTTGTGTATGAGCGACAGCATGGCGTAGCCGCCACCGAAGTTGAACGTGCCAATCTTCGTGAATATAATAAACAGTTTTAAGAAAATCATTTTTCGAGTTTTGAGTTCAACATTCCATAAAGATATCCTGCCAAGCCGGCAGCTATGATGATATATATCGGCGACACGCCCAGCAGCCATATCAGCGCCGCACACACCACCGGTATCCACACCGTGCGCCATGTTATGTTCGCCGTCTTCGCCATCTTGAAACACGGCGCGGCGATGAGCGCCACCACAGCCGGACGCACTCCGCGGAAGAACTTTGCAACATACTCGTTGTCCTTGAAGTTCTGGAAGAACATCGCTATCACCATTATCGCTATGATCGATGGCAACGCAATGCCCAATGCTCCGACTATGCCGCCCCACACACCGCGCAACTTGTAGCCGATGTGGCTCGCCATGTCGATGGCGAAGATGCCGGGCGTGGTCTGCGCCACAACCATTATGTTCATGAACTCCTGACGGTCCATCCACTGGTGCTTGTCTACAAACTCACGCTCCATAATCGGAATCATGGCGTAGCCGCCGCCCAACGTGAAGGCGCCAATCTTGTTGCATGTAAGAAAAAACTCTAATAACATCTGGATATATAAAATTAAAAAAAAATCCATCACAGCTGTGCTGCAATGGACCAACTATTTACTAATTCCTATTTTTCTCAATTTTGTTTGGACTCTGCGTTTCCGCTTCATCCGGCGTGGGATGAGAAAGACTGCTACTTGTTGTCTTCTCCCCACATTCCTATTGCAGCTGTAGCTGCAAATAGGCTCATCATTACCGTCATCAACATAACTTTTCTACTTAATTAACCATTTAACTACCAAACTATGTACCTTCTATCAACAATACTAACCTAATAACTTACTTACCTTTTCAACCTAATACCTTTACCAAAGTTACCCTTTACTTTTCACCTTTTCTAATACCTTCGTGTTGTTATCCTAACCTTTTACCTTACTAATACCTTAGTCATCCTAATCTTTTACCTTCTTGTTGTCCTGAATCTTCTTTACCTTTAAGACTTTCCTATCGAATTATCCTTTCAATACCTTTTACCTAATGTTGTTAGTCAATCGGTTGCCTCACGGTTCCCTTGTTTTGACGATGCAAAGTTACAATTGTTTGCGTACACAAACAAGTGTTTACACTCTTTTTTCGCTTAAAAACGCCTATTTTTGACCTACGTCAACCCTTAATGTGTTCGCACACACCTGCAAACGATTGCAACTTGCCCAACACTTCCCCACCCCGTACGCCGCTTCTCTATACATTATTAAAGCGCCCTGCAAATGCTTTCACACTTGCAGGGCGTTCAACTTTAATAGTGAGTTCCTTAGTTGTCTAAAGGTTAGAAATCATTGTCACTATAATCTCCATCACCTTCTTCTACGACGCCGAATCCATGGCTTGTGTCACCGTCTGGAGTCCAGCCACGGTTACTTTGAGGGCTTCCAGCTATTATCTGTAAAGACTCCATTTCGATAACGCTAATCTCCGGAGCTACGTATTTCTTCTTTTTCATAATGCAGTTATAATATTATTTCTTTACCACTACCTTGTTGTTAACAACATACACACCCTTCGGCAACTTATCGATATTGTTGGTGTTCATGCGCACACCGCCAAGGTTGTAGATGCCGGTGTTTGTATTCTGCTTGTTCTCCTCAATAACCTGGATGCCAGTTGTACCATCCAAGCCGTTGCCATCAAGCGAGAACATCAACATTTTGCCAGAAGATACATCTTCTTTAAGCCAGCAGCGATAAGCCTTTACAGTATGGTCTTTATTTGTGTGAACCAGGTCGCCCTTGCTGAACATATA
>ERZ1032078.404-NODE-404-length-16868-cov-40.193362_pt1 | contig 16868 bp, 13 predicted proteins | sample MGYA00517101_ERZ1032078 | MGnify/ENA primary metagenome ERZ1032078 (study PRJEB33719, sample SAMN04261301) | wastewater metagenome | biome: rural village; feature: human; material: feces | host: Homo sapiens | place: El Salvador | collected 2013-01-14 ... | reverse complement strand
TTGCAAAGATAATATTTTTCATTTACCCCACCTTACGCTGTATTGGTGGTTTACACTTGCATCAATCATCGCAAGTACTTGCATCTATCATCGTAAGTACTTGCATCTGCCATCGTAAGCACTTGCATCTATCATCGTAAGTACCTGCATCAATCATCGTAAACAGTTATTTAAACAAATCATCCATTGTAACGACACTTTGTACCCGACCGGCATATTCGTTGAACTTAAGCCCATAAGTAGTAACCAATGTAAGATGCAAGGAACTCCTGCATTTCGTTTCTTCAGCAAACGTACTCAGTTTATGGCGCAGATTCTTGTCATAAGCAGCATTGATGGAGAAATCATCCTCGCAGAATTTCATTTCACAAACATTGATGATACGGTCGGCTCTGTCAATAATCATATCTATCTGCGCACCATCTTTCTCTTTTCTGCTTTTCCAGGGACTCGCCTCTGTCTGCACTCCACTAATACCGAGTGCCTGCTTGATTTGTGGCAGATGATAATAGCAAAGCGATTCAAAGGTAAAACCTCGCCATGCAGTCAGCTCAGGTGTCAGCAGGTTGTCTTGCCAGAAATGCGGATTTGTCGTCTTTCTGCCATCTATGAATGACAAATAGAATTTGCTGTAGAAATCTGTCAGACGGAAATATACCTCACGCTTGGGATAATCATACTTAACATACGATGTTATGAAATCACTCACTTCGAGTGATTTTAATGTAGCTGAAAGTCCACCGCCATCAGGCATTTTTGTAAGCGAAACGATTTCTTTTCGCGTATATCCCTGTCTTTTTTGAGCCAGAAGGCGCACGATAGTCATGCAATCCTCCGCATTAGTAAAGAGAGAAGAATAGAGGCGGTCGAACTCTAAACCGAGTTTGGCTGCAGGTTCGAAGAAAAGCCTGTCCATATTCTGAGCCAGACTTTTGCCTTTCTGCAGCATGGAAATATAATAAGGAATGCCACCTGTAGCCATATAACATTGTATCTGGTCGAACTTAGACATCACGATGTTGTTAGCCTGATAGTATTCTTCGCATTCGCCCAACGTAAACGGGCGCAACTTGATTTCATCAGTTGTGCGATCAAACAAACCGCCTTTGTTGTTTAATAGCTTGTCTGAAATCCATGACGTGGCAGAGCCGCAGACGATAAGCATGATATTCTGCTTTCCTGCAGCCCATCCATTCCAAAAATGCTCTAATGCTGTAACAAATCCCGAGCGGGGAGTGTCAAGCCATGGCAATTCATCTATGAATATCACCTGACGCTTGTCTGCATCTTGCTCTTCCAAGAGATTGATGAGTGCATCAAAAGCTTCGAGCCAAGAGGATGGCACCTTCTTACTCTTGCTGCCATAGCGAACAAGACTGGAGTAAAAACTAGCCAACTGTTGCTCCATTATTTTTTGACCACTTAACTCGTAAGGAGATAAGCCCGTATGGTAAAAGCTCATTTTATCCTGAAACAATTCTCTTACGAGAAAGGTTTTACCGACCCTTCTTCTACCATATATTACTGCAAAAACAGGTTTATTTTCCTTGTAAAGATCCAGGAGTTCTTTACTCTCCTGCTTTCTTCCGATAATTTTCTGTGCCATAATCCTTTCGTTTATTTTGCTGCAAATATACAAAAAATATCGTTTCGAGCAAAATAAACAAACACTATTTTGCTCGAAATGGGGTAAAAATACCATTTCGAGCAGAATTTACTTAGCATTTACGAACCGATACATACTTCACTTTCGCCATGGGATAAATATAGCTAAGAAATTGATATTAGAGAACCAACAAATGGTAAAAGAATTGAGTTTCATTAGACGCAATGTCGAATTTGAACCTCATTCATGCTACGTATTGGTAGGTCTTCGCCGGGCAGGTAAGTCATATATGCTATATCAACGCATACATGACCTATTACAGCAAGGCCATTCCATTGAAGAAATTCTCTACTTCAACTTTGAAGATGACCGTTTAGCAGACATCCAACTCAGCGACCTCGACCTCATCAAACAAGCATACGAAGAATTATTTGCCCATAAGCCAATCTTCATGCTTGACGAGATTCAATTAGTGGATGGTTGGGAAAAATTTGCACGCCGACTTGCAGACCATAAATACCTTGTTTATATTACTGGAAGCAATGCAAAGATGTTGAGCAAAGAAATTTCCACAACTCTTGACGGACGTTATATAGTTCAAAATGTATTTCCATTTTCCTTCATGGAATTCCTCCAATCCAAGAACATCCAATTAGAAAAGCAGTGGGAATACCTTGACAACGCTCCTATCAAACGAACTTTCAATGAATATTTCCACTTTGGAGGATTACCAGAGTTAGTCATCCGAGAAGAATCATTCAAGCGTCAATGGTTAGGCAATCTATACAATAAGATATATTTTGGCGACTTAATCAGTAGATACAATATACGTAACACTACAGGATTAAAAGTATTAGTCAGGAAATTAGCTGAGAGCATCAAACAGCCACAAAGCTACAATCGTCTTGCAAATATCGTATCTACAGTAGCAGGAAAGGTCAAGCAAGAAACTATCGTAGATTACCTTGAATACATCAAGGAAACTTGCATGATTTTTTCTATAGAAAACATTGAAGCAAAATTGCAAGACAAGATTTCTAACAAGAAATACTATTTCATCGATAATGGAATTCTGAACCTCTTCCTGCTTGATCCAGAAACATCCCTATTGGAAAATATGGTTGCCATTTATCTCTATGAGACGTACGGTGAGGACCTATATTATTACAATGACAATATAGAAGTTGACTTTTGTCTATTTGAGCATGGTAAAGCCATCCAAGTATCCTATAGCATACAGGATGATAAGACTTATGAGCGAGAAACAAAAGCCCTCCTGGCTTACGCCAAACGCTTCGATTGCAAGGAGTTATTTATCATCACGATGGATGAAGAAAAAGAGATTAACCTCGATGGCAATATCATCCAAATTATACCACTTTGGAAGATGCTATTGAAAGGGGTATAAGGTATCCTCGTAAGCAGAATTTGAGCTTACGAGGATTTTTTATATAGAAAAGGCTTCTTTACTTGAAGTTGATATTACGCATCTCAATATAGTATTTATCCTCAAAAGGAATCTTGATATAGCTGAAGCCTGTAACATTAGCAGGAACATTCTGTATTGTAAAGGTTGCTTTTACTGGAATCTCAGGTTGAAGAGTTCGTGCTGCCAATTTCACTTCTGGAGTATAAGAATTTCCTTCCGCATCATAAGCTATATGGTTTCCGTATTCTATGTCTAGTCCTTTAACTGAACTTGATAGATTTTTAAAAGCCATATTAACCGTTACGGTATTACCTATCCGAGTACAATTATTGTATTGAACATACAATGTAGGAAGCGAACAGTAAATGTTGCTAAGATTCGTATTCTGTGCAAAAGTAACAGGAAGATTTCTCACTTCCAATCTGAGCGACTTATTAATATCTGAAGAACCTTGACCATGTTCATCATTGCACGTAAACTTTAAAGACTGGATTGATGTATATTTCTTATCATAATCCTTAACCAACACATAGCCCTTAACAGGAATGCCTACAGGCAGACTCTTCACGAAATCAGCATTTTCACCATTAATATAACCCTCTATCTCGTGATTTTTTCCGTCAGGACTATAAGCTACACGATAGCTTTCCATATGTGGTCCAGTAGAACCAATGCCAAACTTCACATCAGAAGAAGTATTGTTAGTCAACAACAATCTTACGACAACATCATCTCCCCAATGTTCACAGCCTGTTACCTTCAAGTCAACTCCATAAACAGTAAAGCTAGCACCTATACCCGTCTTGTTACCAAGAGAATTATTAGATGAAGAACCAGATAAACTACTAGAGCTGCTATTCGTTGAACTATTACTTGTGTCAGTTGTCAACACTTTCTCTGCTACCTTTCCTAATGTTTTCCAAAAGCTCTGAGCAGCAACATCTTGAACACTCACAAGAGCCAAAACCATAGTTATGGCTACCACATTTTTCTTATTCATATTTTATTTTTTTATTGATTAAACAATTTAAAATAGAGGCAGGTTTACTTCTTCTCCAGCATACCCTTAGTAACATAAGCCGTAAAGATGGTACCACCTCATTTACTACTTTTGCAAAGGCAAGAACATGGACTCCATATTCTGTTTTTAATATCGCCCTTGCCACCAAGTGCAAGATTTTCCTTCTCCTCATTTTGCTCTGCATTCTGAACCACTCTATCAGCAAAAAGGGTATCTGCCACTTGCACACTGTCATTTGTAGCCAGTCCATCCACCTTATTACCAGTTTCCTTGCAAGCTACAACTGACATGAATGTAACAAAAATTATCAAACAATATAACTTTCTCATAATTACAAATTATTAATTTAAACTATTACCATACTACGATTTTCTTTCCTAAGATAATATACAAACCTGGGGCAATTGGAACTTTCTGCTCACCAGCATCCACCAAAACCTCTTTCATCTTTTGACCACCCAAATTATAAATGGTCATTTTTCTTTCTCGATCAGAAATAATTTTCAAACATCCTTTTCCTCCTAACACTTGAAAGTTTTCACTATGTGGCATCGAAATCATCGTAGAAGTTCCACCTACATACACAGGCAATTCATTACCAGACATACGATAAGCTAAAGAACTCCCCACAACATAAAGCTTATATTTCTCAACATCAGAACTTAATTTAACCCCTGCCACAGAACTAATGGTGATAGCTCCTATTATAAAACGACTGCCAACTTCATCAGGACTAACCTCTACTGTACAATTTTCTGTAGAATTAGCCTCCATCCATATTGTCTTTTCTACCTGTTTGCAACGATTATTTGGCTTACCCGTCATTGACACAACATATTTAAAACGAGCCTTAGAACCCTTATTTTTGAGAACAAAGTTAAACACAGCCTTATTATCTTGTGCTAAAGGAGCCTTAACTAACCCTTTACCTTCAACATAGCAAGCATGCTCTACATCATAAGCTCCCGGGGTCGCATTACTATAAGCATCTATTAAAACAATCGAAGGATTTTCATAAGCAACTGTTGGGATACATTTACCACACACAAGTTCTTCTCCTTCCTCATCTACCAACCAAAAATATACATTTTCAGAATTTGTCCTCAATTTAAACGCTCTCGTAATATCCCCTAACGCTGGCACAGACAGATTAAAATGTTCCTTTGGTGAATCAGGTTTTACATCGTTATCACTAACATACATATCAATCTTACCCATGTATTCCTCAAACATTTTGTTATGAAGTGAGAATTGAAAAACATTCTCATCTCCTTGGATAACTTCATCATTGGCAACAATATCTGCTGTCAAATCAAGACATTTCGAAACTCGAATATTCTGCTCTGTGGCTTTTACGTAAACTACTCCTCTACGCCACAAATCACTCATATGAAACACACCCTCATTCCATTTTCGACCATCATAACTATAAAAAACTGACAATTTAGAAACGCCAACAGGGAAAGCATACTCAAATGGAAGTTCAAAATCCCAACCTGAATAGCTAGAAGGCTTCCTTTTATTCAAATGAAGTTTCTTTTTATCCGAAACAATTATAACATTCCCATTACCTTGAGTAACTCCGACTGCCACATATCCATCAAAGTCTTTGTCTGATAAGTTACCAAATTCAAATGTCATCGTACCTTTGAAATTATCAGAACTACTCGTGCGAGTATCTTTTTGCCAAATTACTTTTGATGTTATCATTAAATTAATATGAGAAGTTGCATGTTCAAAAAGAGGACTATCTTTTACACCATTGTCAGGAGCAATTCCAATCAATATTCCTAAATCTTTTGTATAACCATCTTTTGAAGATACAGAGGCTGCGCCTTCATAATCTGGATTTAAGACCATCAGGTCAAAATAGCCGTTACGAGAACCATTCCATCCCCAATTTATATGATACAAACCAGATTCATCGACACCATCACAGACAAATTCATGCCCACCTGTTGAATCGAATCCACTAAAAATAATAGGACGTTCTGCTTGTAATTCTCTATTAATAAGCTCTACCCATTGAGATAATGTTACTTCACTACGAGATACTTTATTCAGTAAGTCTGCATCATAACCAAAAAACTTAGCCAACTGGGATGGTTCTAAATTACCACCTGACAAAGGACCATATTGAACCTGAATAGCTGCCCCACAATGAAATAATAATTTTGCCACGGCATCTGCATTTGTATCCGTATAAGACACGTTATAATAAGTAGGCAGAATGTTAGCCCAATCATAAGCCTCTCCCTTTGATATAGAAGAAGTCATCTGACCCTTTCTGTAATCATAGCCAGGAATATCTGCCTGAAGTGTTTTTGGATACCTATAATACGCCATCACTTGCGCCATTGCCACAGGAACACATCCAGTAACAGCATGTAAAGAACCTCCATCATAAAGGGGGCACATCTTATTATAAGGATTATCCTGACCAAAAGCTATGTTTCCTAAAAGTGGTTCCACCTTTATCGCATTCAAACTTGAACGAATATTTTTTTCTACCTCCAAATTACGAATAGTCGTTTCATCATTCCCTAACACTTTATCTACAGTCGCTTGGTATGATTTCATAAAATACGTGAGGCCATCAGGAAGTTCATTTTCATTAAAAGTTCCCTCATCAGAATATCCTATAATTTCTGGAAATCTGTCATCTCCAGAAACGATAACAAATCCTTTGTCTTCACTATTAGCAAAAACATAGCAACTAACCGTCTGTGAATTTGTCTCGCCCCCAAAACTCTTAGCCTTGCAGGCTGGAGAACTATTTTCATCAATTTGTATTCCCAACTTAGCCGCTTGCTTTTCCGCAATAGCCTTTGCTTGAGCATAACTTCTTGGCCCTGCCAAGGAACTTATACACACAAAAGAGGAAAGCAATATAAGCAATATACTTTTGTTAATTCGAGTATAATTCTTCATAATTACATTTTTAATAATAAGAAATTATCCTATTTAAAACATTTATTAAACCAACATTACCAATTACCTTTCAGTTTCCAGGAATTTTGGCGCATCTAATGCCTTTACGATTTTAATTCTTGTAACCTTATCCATCTTTTTACAAAACTCTATATTCTTTTGAGTAGCACCATCTGGGTCTTTTAGTACACTTATTGGGGTTTTATAAGGGACAGCTATTTCCACATAACAAGACTGAAATCCAAAATTAGGCAACAAAACACATTCTTTACCATACAGACATTTACCATTTGCATCAAAAAACAAAATCCAAGGCATAAATTCTTTCTCATTTGCTCGCCCAAGATGAATAGTAAATTTAAAAGTTATATTAAAGAAAACATCAGCACCTATTATTGACACACGCTGGTTTTCTATAGGAAGTCCCAAGTCATTAATAATATGAAATCTCTTAATATCTGACATTTTCTGGATTTCCTTTACCCAACTTTCAAGATTATCCTTACCATAAGTTTCAACAATTTCCTCTGAAATAGAGTTAAGATAATCATTAAACTCTTGTCCTTTCACCACCTCTTCCTTATCTTTCGGATCATCAGAAGCTAACTTTGGATATTTCTCATTCATTTTATCCATTGCAGGTTTTACAATACTGGACATTCGCGCGGACATTTGTGGCAAAGCACCAAACACTCCTTCTCCATTAAAATCTGTCTCAGAATAAGTTGTACCCTTCTCTCCACATGAACAGAATGTCAACACAAACATCACCAACAAAAATATATACTTTCTCATGAATCAAAATTTTATTATACAACAACATTTGAAAGTTACTCATGCAAGCAAAGGATAACACTCTCCAGCACAGCATTTGGTAGCACATCTTTAGGACTCAAATCAAGATATTCAAAACAACCATAAAGTTCTTCTATACGCTCTAAAGCTTCTCGTTTCAAGGTTTCTTCATCAGCAGGATATCCACCATATAGACCAAAATGAATAAATGGACCTATTTCTTCTGGAGTCCACGAAGCCTTAAAATCATCGCCAAATGTCTGAGCAACTTCGACCAACTTCATACCAGCCCTCAATGTCTTACCATTATCAAATTTCACATTTATCTTTGGAGAGCAAACAAATATTTTATAAATTTCCGCAGAACTTAAATCTGACTCAACATGCACAACAGTATCGGTTCCATTAAAGAATGTAAAATTCTTCGTATGAGAGAGTTTATCTATATTCCATCTATAATGAGTATAGAACCCCTTACATTTCGAAGGAAATTGATTTACCTTTTTCCCTAATACAATAGGTTCGCAACCTTTTTCAGAGAATTCTACTTTTGACAAATCATTGTCTTTCGCCTCCTCGTTTAAAGCCTTTTCTTCAGCCTCTCGCATTTTCGCTTGTGTTTTTTCAAAAGTCTCTTCATCCATTGCTACAATCTTAACAAAACGGTCTAAAATATGATTTCTTTGGAGCATTTCTTTGTAATTCTTATCATATTTTAAAGGATAAGAATAAGCACCAACAATACTCCCAAGATGCAACCAAAAACGACCAAGCGACTCATGGAAATTAAGAATATTACCATCCTTATCTACAGGCACACAAGCTTCTATACCTTTTTCACTCCATCCTGCATCATATCCAGCTGGTCCTTCAATACGTATTTTCATACAAGGCAGATAACCTCCCACAGATTTAACAACCTTGAATTTAAATCCTTTAATTTCTTCTATCTTACCACCTGTACTAATCTCAAAAGGCACTTCCTTACCATCAAGTTCTTCTGCGATTTTTTCAATATCAAATTCATTTTCTTTCGCAAAGTTCCTCTTTTCTAACACCCCCGCACCATTCAGATTTCGTTCTAAATTAGCTCGCTCCGAATCATAGTGAGCCATCATATAAGGAAAATTGCCCAAAAGACCATTACCAGTAAACTCTACTCCATCTATTTCTTGTGGAGTAGTTTGGGAATTGCCGCAAGATACCAACAACATTGTCACTGCTGCCAATATCACAAAAAAATAGTTTTTAATCATATAGAATTAAGTTTAATGATTGTTTATAGCGCAATAACTTTTAAAGGGCAATTGCATCTGAAAGATGTAAATCTATTGCCCTTAATTATTATTTTGCAGGATAATAAGTAATGGTTCTTGTCTCTACCCAAGAAGAGCCATTAGTTCTTCTGGCAAGTCTTTTTGTCCAATTACCTTTAGCATCCTTAGCTTGAACAGTATAAGAAACCTTTACCGTAGAAGTCTTCTCCGTATTATAGTCCTCTATCTTAGAAATCGTCGAACTTACATTACCATCAGTCCCATAAGCAAACGTTGTCACAATCGACATTCCAGCATCCTCATAAGTATGTTTTGTCAACTTACCTTTAGCGTTGTAAGTAAATGTATCTTCACCACTACCAGGATTATAATAAGCCGTGTAAAGTTCGCCACTTGTAATACGTCCCTTAGCATCCCTTGAACATTCGGAATAAAGAGCATCACCACCCATTTTGACAAAGGTTCCTCCATTCCACTTCAAACAACGACCGTTCTGAGCAAAAAGAAGCACTTCTTTATTGGCATCTTTCGAAAAGCCCTTATAAATGCAACCAGCCTTGTGGTTCACCCAGGTACACTGCTTTACTTTTCCTTTCAAATCAAAGGCTGCCAAATCTCCTTGCGCCTTCACCAAACTTGGCATCAACATAAAAATCAATGCCAACATTACATAAACAATACGTTTCATAAAACTAACTATTTAAAATGTTTATCAGAAAGCCCCCACGCCAATAGACGTAGGGGAACTATATTATTTTCTAAATTTAATTGTCTGAGACGAAGACTTCAGAACAAAGACACCAGAAGGCAATGTAGATAACAAATTACTCCATAAATCTGGCGAAGCTGCTAAAGTCCTAACAAGAATACCATTCATATCATATACCCTTACAGTCTCACCTTGTTTGAAGATGGAGCTGAAAGTTGAGATTTTGGCTATGCTTGTCGTACCATCATTAACCAATTCAAATTCAGCTATAGACTTATCTGAATTCAAAACATAAGAATATTCATTCCTACTCCAACCCCAATTATGATTAGCATAAAGGACACAAACACTATACTTGGAATTATCCGTAAGTTGAGGAGTTAGAGTATATGAGCATATCAATTTATTTGCAATAATCACATTAGTAACAGAATCCACAACAACTTCCTTAGATTTCTTATCAAAAAACAAAGCTTTGACAACAGCATATTTTGTTATAACAGCTCCCTTATCATAACTATCTAAAGAAATTCTTAAACCCAATTGTACCGAGGTGGTAAATTGACCAGTTCCTGCCATACGTTCTGACGCGGTACTAGTCTTTTTACTCCAAGAAACCAATTCGCAAGGATAAGAAACACCTTCTACATTATTTTCTATGTTATAATTATGATAAGGCTCCCGCTCATAATTTTCCGTTGGCATGAGGCTTGCACGTTCACCATCAGGAGTCAAATATTTGCACTTAAATTCGTAATTACCACTTAAAGGATAAGGCATTAATCCCAAAGGTCTTGTTTGTCCAGGAGTCCAATCCTTTAGAGATGCCACTAAACGTTCCGCTCCATTATCCCTATTAATCATATAAACATTCACCGTTACAGGTTCCTTTACTTTATTAGCATACTGGAACTCCGGACGGACAGTTTCCAAGCATTCTGTATTCTCTAATGGGCTATAACCTAACGAGTACGTTTCGTCAGGATTATATCCAAAAAAATGACACCATGCCAAATCTATTCCATCCAAAATCGGATAACTTGGTTTTTCCTTCACGTCAATGTAGAAATCTTTGGCAAAAGAAATTCTTGTTTCTTCTTCAGGCAACATAACCAAATATCTACCTGCTGGCATCGTAAAACTATTCTCCACATTGATAGGAGAAAGCCCAACAGCTTTAACTGATGTATAATTATCATAGAGATGTTTAAATGAGAAAGAGCTCGTATTTGAAGTGCCATACACCTTACCTGTTTCTACATTTTTAAACTGCAAATACGAGTTGTTAGTAGATCCTTTAGCCTTGAGATAAAGATAGAACTTCGTACCAGCAAAAATCTCACTTGCAGGTTGAATATCCTCAATTGTCAGAGTTTTCACCAAGTCTTCACCTTCCAAACCATGAATAATCATACCAGTTCCTTTATTGACAATTTCCATGGTAGGAATAATCTGTTTTGGAGCAGGACATAATTGAATTCTGCCGTCAGCATCTTTGTAAGCCGTACGTATCTCATACACTCCATCCGCCACCTCTGTTGGTACTTTATTAAATCCTTGCGACAAGTTCCAACGATTGATACTTGGCCATCCGTTAAGCGTCTCGTTATAGTAACCACCAGGCAAATTCTTGACGATTTTACCATCCTTAGCTAAAACCGTCGTAAATTCAAACTTTTTATTTTCGTATGTACTACTAATCAACTGGAAAATCATTTTTTCCTTAGATGTAACAATACTCGAAACAGACCGTGTAGAAATACTTGATTTTTGCTTACTCTTTACAGCATCACCCCTTCCTGTCTGCCAGTCACATACAACAAAAGGTTGGCAAACTTCATCCGAATAGTAAGCGGTAGCACGAGGTTTGATGCCAATAATCATACTATGGTCACAACGATAACCTTGCTCATAATTAAAATTACCGCCTGGATTAAGAACTGCTACATCATAATAACCGTCAGCAATGCCCGTCCATCCCCAATTGACATGAACATAATTTTGAGAATCAATGCCATCTATCACAAAACAATGATTTGCAGCAGGCTTAACATACATACCAGAGCCACCAGGTAAATCGCTAGCGGAATAGATAATAGGACGACCTGCAGTCAACTCCTCCTGAATCATACTCATCCACTTATCCGTAGAAATATGGTAATCGCTTGAATATCCCCAACCTATAGAATAATGGCTTTCACGAGCTACATACATACACTCGTAGTTATAATATTTATTGAGGGCAACAAACGGCATATTGGCACTAGTTGAGGTATAGTCAAAATCAGCTTTACATGCAATACCACACTCCAACATCAATTTTCCTACTGCATCTTTCTGAGTCTGTGTAATATCAGGTTTGATATATGAATTAAGCATATTCTTCCAATCATAAGTAGTAGAAGAATAATCTATCTCATATTCTGTTTCAGAATCTACATGCGCATACTTTAGGCTACCTCCTCCTTTTTGATTTTGATGATAGTAGTTCAATACTTGTGCCAAAGCTACTGGTACACAACCAACTATAGCCGTTTGCTTTCCATCAGAAGGACATTTACAGTTATAAGGAGCACTCTGGCCCCATTGCGTTTTTATCAATGGAGCTACAGGAGTTACCGACGGTCCTTCCCAACCAGGCTCTTTTGTTGCCAAAGAACTTGAAGCCATGACTGCCTGATAACCAGTTAGCCAAGTTTTCATTGCCTCAGGCACATTGTCCACATCAAGACTCCCCGAGTCTGAATATCCTGCAACGGCAGTGTTTCCATTTCCTGTGCAAACCAAGGCAAAACCACCACCTTGCACATTAAAGGCGTAGACCTCACCAGTACTTTTCGTACTAGAACTTCCAACACTTTTTGCATTCGCTGAAGTTGTCCCTACATCAAGTTTCGATGAAGACAATTCCAACTTGGCATTTCCTTTCTTCTGCTTTAAGAAATCTAAAGCCGCATTTTTAGCATCTTCTTCCGTTTGCGCTATCGCTGGAAGAGAAGCAAGGAACATTCCCAACAAAAAAGTTAATTTAATTTTTCTCATAAGATTACAATTTATTTTGATTTTCATTAATATTCCAAACAAGAGCAAAACTGTCATTTATACTTTTTTCAACATACACTTAGGAATATAGGCTGTAAAGATGGTACCCACCCCATTTACAACTATGCCAATTCTTGACTGTCCTTTGATTCGGCATACATAACCTTCTAAGCCTGCAAACTTACCATCCACGATCTTTACGACATCGTTCTTGGCAAACTTTATTTTATCATCGGCAACAAAAAGTTTATTATCATCACTAATCTCATTCCACCTGATAAAACTTTCCATCTGACACGTTGGAATAACCAAGGGTTTTATGCCGTTCTTGCCTAAAGGCCGCCCTCTGTCATCCTTATGTGGAACATAATAATGATGGAAGAAATCAAGTTCTCCTTTCCCGATATACTGCTTCATCTCTTCCTCACTACTCTTCACAAACAAGAAATTGGGAATCAATGACACTTGGCGATGTTTCTTCTTACCTTTATATATATAGGTTTGTGTCTGCAAAGGCAAGAATGTTTTAATCCCTTTAGCCTCCAAAAAGTCTTTCGCTTTCTTTTCTTTCCCATAAGCAGCACGCATTAAAAACCAAACCGCCTCTTCCACATTTGCTGTAGAAGAGGCGGTTGGATTATTTTTATTAAGAATAGAATCTGTAGAGTTATCAGCACATGACTTAGATACATAGTCGGGGGACACTCCATTTTGTACACTACGGAGAGACATAATGTTTTTCAAAACACTACTGGAAGGAGAAGATTCTCCTGGACTTTGTCCTTTACTCAAAGAGACAGATTCGTTTTTATTAAGCATGAAGCACTCATGTTGTTAGACTATAAAAAAGAAAAAGCGGGGATCATGCCCGTCACCCGTTCCACAAACTGAGGCCCTGAGATTGCCCTTCCCCGTTGAACGAGCAACCACAGACCCCACGCCGATATGATTAATATACTAAATGATATTATCATACAACGTGGCATCTACCAGTTGCCATGTTCTTGACAGGGAATTGAAATTTCTCAGGTTTCAGTTTGTCATGAACAAGCGCTTAGCAAACGCCATTCCCAATTTACAGAATGTCCCACTTCCCTACTCGCCACAATCAGCACATTAGAATGCCTCTTACAGCCATCGGCATGGGATACATTTGCAAAAATATAATAAATTATCGGAACCACAAAATTTTTCATGATATTTTTCTAAAAAACTTCATAATTCTTCTTATTATCAAGAAAAAGTACTAACTTTGCAAGCAGCTATATATAATAAGGAGAAAAAGTCAACAACATATTGCCCAAATTGTAGCTATCCGTTTGGGCACTCGTTGACCATCACGTGAGCAACGGTTGCCCGTCTCTTGTTCACCAGTTCCCCATCACGTGATCCCCGAGGGACCGCTTGAAGAGCATGGCTGGTATTGTAGTTTTCCTATATTTAGTTGACTACATACTGATTTCAGTAGACACTTTTTTACTTTATAAACTAAAAAGGTAGACACTATCAATTTCATAAAACTGAAATAGTAGACACTCTGACTTTTCCTGACAATTGATTGGAGCGAAGTAGAATAAACATAATATTTCCCTTATAAAGGAAAGATTTTATATAAAAGTTTCCTTTATAGAGGAAACTTTTTGGTATTTTTTCCCCTTATAAAGGAAATTTTGTATATTTGCACCCATATTTCAGACAGCAGATGAATATCAATTTCTAATCATAAATTATTTATCCAACACACTTAAATTCTGATAGAACCAGACGTTCATCTGATTGGCTCCACGATGATTCCAGGCATAGTAAGGAATCAGAGTCAACACATTGTTCTTGACAGATACGCCATTGGCACCCTCTTCCAGAATCTGGGCATCAGCCTTGATGGCCTTGACAGAGAAGGCTGGAGCACCCTTGGTCTCGGTGTTCTGAATGCTGTAGTTATCCACCACAGAGAAGGCAGGCTTCTTGGCCATAACGGCACGGAGCACTGGCTCGTTCTGATTATCCACAGCCTCAGCGCAATATACCAATGGTCCACGCTCTACGGCAACCTTGCCCTTATCATCTGCTACCTTACCGTTAGCTACAACTGTACGGATAGGCATATCAAAATGGATGCGGATTACATCGCCCTTCTTGATATTCTTGACAGGGAGATAACCCTTGTTGGCATCGAGATCAGCCTCTACAGCCTTGCCATTTACGGTTACTGTGTAAGCAGGCTTCTCTGCATCGCTATACTTGTAAAGGTCGCTAGGTACTACCTGGTTGCGAACCCATCCAGGAATACGGACCAGGAGGTTGGCATTCTTCACACCGCTCTTCTTCACAGCAATCTTGATGTCGCCGTTCCAAGGATACTCGGTAGTCTCCTCCAGAACCACATCCTTGCCATTCACCTTGATGGTAGATGTATTGCCGGCAAAGAGATTCACGTAGATATTGTTATCCTTCACGCCATAGAGATAACCAGGAACAGAAGGGATGAAGCGGCTCAGGTTACTTGGGCAGCAGGCACATCCGAACCAAGGCTGGCGGGTGGTGTTGCCATCGGCATTGAAGGCATACTTGCCGTCGCTAGACAATGGGTTTGGATAGAAGAATCTGCCACCATCCATGCTCATACCCGAGATGACACCATTATATAAGGTACGCTCCATGCAGTCGATATACTTGCTCTCGCCGTGAAGCAGGAACATGCGCTCGAAGAGGTAAACCATAGAGATGGCTGCACAGGTCTCGTTGTAGGCAGTCATGTTTGGCAACTCATAGTTATCACCGAATGCCTCACCGTCATGGCGGGCACCTACACCACCTGTAAGATAGTATTTCTTGCCAACGATGTTTTCAAAAATGCGGTCGATCACCTTCATATAGGCAGAATCCTTGGTCAGGGCAGCCACATCGGCAATACCGGCATACATATAGCCGGCACGCACCGCATGACCTACCGCCTCTTTCTGCTCCAGGATAGGAGCCTGGCTCTGAGAATATGGGTTGCGGATATGAGTCTTGCCACGATAGTCGAGCAGATACTTAGCCTCATCCAGATACTTCTTCTCACCGGTCAAGGTATAGAGACGAGCCAAAGCCATCTCTGCAATCTGATGTCCCGGAACGATGGTAGCCTGTCCTGGTTTAGGTCCCACCTCCTTTACCACGCAATCAGCATAACGCTTGGCGATATTCAGGAACTTGGTGCTACCCGTAGCCTGATAGTGAGCGCAGGCTGCATCTACCATGTGACCGAGGTTGTAAAGCTCGTGGCTCGCCTCCTCGTCCTTGACCCAACGCTTATTTCCCGACCACTGGTGTGGATGCTTTGGGTTGATGGTACGGGCGGTATAGAGATAGCCATCTGGCTCCTGTGCCGCAGCTACCACATCGAGCACGCTGTCGATGTAAGCCTTCAACTTCTTGTTCGGATAAGTCTGGAGGATGTAGCTGGCACCTTCGATGGTCTTATAAACATCGGTATCATCGAAAGAGAATCCCATGAACTTGCTCACATCCCACTCCTTGGTATCCAAGCCCGGGTGGTTAGGATGCTGCAGGGTATAGGCAGCCATCTCGAAGTTCTTGTAACGGTGCTCGCTCTCACACTTGCTGAAAGCCAATGGCACGGTTACTTCTCGGGCAGCCTTCAGACGGGCACCCCAGAAAGTATTCTGTGAAATTTTCACACTGGTGAATGGTACTTGAGTAAATGGATAACCATTGCCCAATGTCTTTGCATTCTTCGCCATGGTTGGCACAACTACGGCTGCCGAAAGCAATACTGCTGAAATTAATCTCTTCATTTTCAAATAGGTTTTATTAATTTTATATTATTGTTTGTTATTTCGGTTGCAAAGATAAGAAAACTTTCCGACTATAGTGTATAATAAACAATAAAAAGCAGGTAATTATCAGTCAAACACCTATATTTATATCATATTTAACTCTTTTTTTTGTTACAATCGTTTTTTTATCTTACCTTTGCAGTCAAATTAGAAATACAATAATATCATTAGTGTCCAATAAAAATTGGACACGTTAATTAATTAATCAAATAGTCC
>ERZ1032078.392-NODE-392-length-17039-cov-7.021255_pt1 | contig 17039 bp, 13 predicted proteins | sample MGYA00517101_ERZ1032078 | MGnify/ENA primary metagenome ERZ1032078 (study PRJEB33719, sample SAMN04261301) | wastewater metagenome | biome: rural village; feature: human; material: feces | host: Homo sapiens | place: El Salvador | collected 2013-01-14 ... | reverse complement strand
GTGGGGCTTTTAGTTTAATATTGTTTATTCGCCCTCCTCAGGCTTCATGTTTGTGTAAACGTTCTGAACGTCGTCGAAGTCCTCAAGACGCTCTACCATCTTGTCGATAGTAGCACGCTGCTCAGCGTCGATGTCCTTCAGGTCGTTGGGCACGTATGTAAACTCGCCGCCGATGTCCTCGAAGCCCTGGTCCTCAAGGAACTTCTGAATCTGTGCGTAAGCCTTAACGTCGTCGCCGTAGATGGTGATTGTGCCTTCTTCCTCGTCCTCGTCAAACTCGTCCTCAACGTTGAAGTCGATGAGCTCAAGGATAAGTTCTTCCATGTCTACGCCGTCCTTCTTCTTGAATGTGAACACACACTTGTGGTCGAAGAGGTAAGCCAGTGAGCCTGTTGTGCCGAGAGTACCGTTGAACTTGTTGAATACCGAGCGAACGTCGCCTACAGTACGTGTGGTGTTGTCGGTCAGTGTGTCAACGAAGATAGCGATACCATGAGGGCCATATCCCTCGTATGTTACTTCCTTGTATTCGCTCTGGTCCTTGCCCATAGCGTTCTTGATAGCACGCTCGATGTTGTCCTTCGGCATGTTCTCACGCTTACAGGTAGCGATGATTGAACGAAGTGACGGGTTGTTTTCCGGTTCCGGACCGCCAGCCTTAACTGCGATGGCAATCTGCTTGCCCAGACGGGTGAATGTCTTGGCCATGTGGCCCCAACGCTTCAGCTTAGTAGCCTTGCGATATTCAAATGCTCTTCCCATTTTATTGTTTTGTATTTATTGTTTTTTTATTTGTTATTATCTCAGTTCAGCATTCAGCTTCTGCTTGAGGTTGTTGATGAGTTTGGTCATGATAGCTTCAATCTGCTTGTCGTTGAGAGTCTTGGTCTCGTCCTGCAGGATGAAGTTGACGGCGTAGCTCTTCTTGCCTTCGGGCAGGTTCTTGCCTTCGTACACGTCGAAGAGTTCAACACTCTTGAGGAGCTTCTTCTCAGTCTGGTGTGCTATCTGCTCAATCTGCTCGAACTCAACGCTCTTGTCGATGAGCAAAGCGAGGTCGCGGCTTACCGACGGGAACTTGCTGATGTCGTGATAGAGCACCTCGTTCTTCTTGATGGCGCGCATCACGTTGTCCCAGTTGATGTCGGCGTAGAACACTTCCTGGTCGATGTCCATCTTCTTCAGAAGCTTGTGGCAAACGGTACCCATCTCGCAGAGCACCTTGCCTGAGCGCGCCTTGAGTGCAAGAGCCTTGCCGAAGATGTTGTTGTCGGATGTCTCTGATACGACGATGCCTGGGTTTACGCCCAAGCGTGTGAATATGTTCATGACGTAAGCCTTAAGTTCGTAGAACGAAGTCTTCTCGTCGGCGTGAGCCCATGAGCCTTCAACGCGCTTGCCGGTGGTCCACATTCCAAGGTGCATCTCCTCGGTGTAAGCCTTTATCGGGTCCTCGTCGTTCTTCTTTTCGGGCGAATAGTGATAGCAGTTGCCGAATTCGAAGAAGCGGAGGTTAGGCATCTTGTGGTTAATGTTGCGGCTGATGCTCTCCAGTCCGCCGAAGAGCAGTGACTGGCGCATTACGCCGAGGTCGTTGCTCAGAGGGTTCATCACCTTCACGGTAGTCTCCTCGGTATATTTGTTAAGCTCGGTGTAGTAAGCGGTCTTGCTGAGCGAGTTGTTCAGAATCTCACGGAAGCCGCAGCCTACGAGCTGTTCGCCGATTACGTTCTGGCGGTGATAAGCCTTGTCAATGTCGCTTGGTATGGTGAGCGAGCTCTTGAGCTGTGTCGGAATTTCCACATTATTATATCCGTAGATGCGCAGTATGTCCTCAACTACGTCGCACGGACGCTGCACGTCGACGCGGTATGCAGGAACGTCAAGCTCCAGTCCGGTCTCAGTCTCAGATACAATCTTCATGTCGAGGCTCTCAACGATAGAGCGAATCATGTCGTTGCCAATCTTCTTTCCGATGAGACGGTCTACATACTCGAAGTCAAGCTGAACGCGGGCGTCGTTGATAGGGTTGGGATAAACATCCTTTATCTCCATGCTCACCTTGCCGCCTGCCAGCTGCTTGCACAATATGGCAGCCTGCTTGAGGGCGTAGATGGTGCCGTTGGGGTCGATGCCACGCTCGAAGCGATAGCTTGCGTCGGTGCTCAATCCGTGACGGCGTGCGCTCTTGCGTATCCATGTGGGGTGGAAATAAGCGCTCTCAAGCACTACGTTCTTGGTCGTATCGTATGTGCCCGAACCCTTGCCTCCGAAGATGCCTGCGATACACATGGGCTCCTCAGCGTTGCATATGCTGAGGTCGTGCTCGCCGAGTGTGTGCTCCTCGCCGTCGAGTGTGACGAACTTAGTGCCCTCAGGCTGGGTGCGTACTACTATCTTCGAGCCCTTCACCATGTCGGCGTCGAAGCAGTGCATGGGCTGTCCGTAAGCCATCATCACGTAGTTGGTGATGTCGACGATGTTGTTGATAGGACGCAGTCCGATAACCTTCAGCTTGTTCTGAAGCCATTCGGGACTCTCCTTGACCTCACATCCGCTGATGCTCACGCATGCATAGCGCTTGCAAGCCTCGGTGTTTTCAATCTCAACATTGATGGGCAGGTCGTGGTTGTCTACTGCAAACTCAGAGCAGTCGGGACGGTGGAGCGATGTAGCGTGGCCGTTGCGCTTGAGCCAAGCGTACAGGTCGCGTGCCACACCCCAGTGGCTGAGTGCGTCAGAGCGGTTGGCTGTGATGTCAATCTCGATAATCCAGTCGCTCTCCAAGTGATAATATTCGGCTGCGGGCTGGCCTACGGGTGCGTCCTCGGGCAATACGATGATGCCGTCGTGGCTTGTGCCAACACCTATTTCGTCCTCGGCGCAAATCATGCCAAGGCTCTCTACGCCGCGCAACTTCGACTTCTTGATTACGAATTCCTTGTCGCCGTCGTAGAGCACGCAGCCCAGGTCGGCAACGATAACCTTCTGTCCGGCAGCCACGTTGGGCGCACCGCATACTATCTGCTGCGGCTCTGCTTTGCCAAGATCAACGGTTGTTATGTGCAAGTGGTCTGAATTAGGGTGCAATTCGCAAGTCAATACCTTGCCCACGTACAGTCCCTTCAGTCCACCCTTAATGGTCTGTACCTCTTCAAGAGCGTCAACTTCGAGTCCGCATGAGGTCAGCGCGTCGGCTGTTTCCTGCGGAGTGAGGTCGAAATCGACATACTCCTTAAGCCATTTATATGAAATCTCCATTATAATGATTTTTAAGTATACTCAAAACTTGGTGCAAAATTAATAATTATTCTTGTAGTGTACAAAAAAACGTATGAAATAATGTCGTGTTTATGAAAACCGGAAAAAAGTTTGTAAATTTGCGCTATGAACTATAAATCAGCATTCCTATTACGTTGTCCGGCTATTCCCAAGGTGCGCATTGCGCTTGTGGGACTGGGCAATCGTGGCACAAAGACACTTGTGCGCTATGCTTTTATCGGCAATGCCGAGATCAGTTGCATTGTCGATGTAGACAGCCGACGGCTTGAACGTGCCAACAAGTTGCTGCGCGACAGCGGCCGCAAGGAGGCGCTCGCACTCTGCGGACCCGATGCATGGAAGGAGGCTTGCCAGCTGCCCGATATAGACCTTATATATATATGTACGGAATGGCGCACCCATACACTGATGGCTGTACACGCTATGCGCTGCGGCAAGCATGTGGCTGTAGAGGTGCCGGCTGCCACTACGGTGGAGGAGTGCTGGAGCTTGGTGCATACGGCTGAGCAGACCCAGCGCCACTGCTTCATGACGGAGAACTGCTGCTACGACTATTTTGCGCTCGAGACTCTCGAGATGCACCGTCGCGGACTCTTCGGCGAGATTACTCATTGCGAGGGAGCCTACATACACGACCTCTCGACCGACAACGAGTGTGGCGAGAGCAATACAAGTTGGATTGAGCGCGGATGTCTGACACATGGCGGCAATCCTTATCCTACGCACGGCATTGGGCCGATAGGGCAGTTGCTGGGATTTCACCGCACCGACCGTATGCTTAGGCTTGTCAGCATGACATCGGCTGGTGCCAAGGAGGCTGGGCTGCCTCTGGGGCGTGTCAACACCACTCTTATACAGACGGCACGTGGCGTCAGCATAATGCTTCAGCTCGACGTGACCACTCATCGACCGTACAACCGGCTTCAGACCGTGTGCGGCACTAAGGCGTTCGTGCAGAAATATCCGGTGCCGACGGTCAATAATGGCGAGCAATGCTTCACGGGTGATGCCGCCGAGCGGTATATGAGCCAGTTTGACGGGACCGATGCCGCGCAGTTGTTGCGCAAGGGCGAGGCTATGAACGTGCCCAATGCCATGAACTACGCTATGGACGCGCGCCTGATACATTGCCTCAACAACGGACTGCCGCTCGACATCGATGTGTACGACGCTGCCGAATGGTCGTGCCTCACAGAATTGTCACGACTCTCGGCACAGAATGGTTGCACTCCAATAGAAATACCCGAGTTCTGCCCGAATATGGGTCGAAAGTAACGGAAAAACAAGAAAAGTATTACTTTTTTTGAAAAAAGGAGCTTAAAAGTTTGGAGGTTTAAATAAAAAGCTATACCTTTGCACTCGCTTTTAAGGAACAACGCTTCCGCAAAGCAATAAGGTTTGGCTCCGTAGCTCAACTGAATAGAGCATCTGACTACGGATCAGAAGGTTGCAGGTTTGAATCCTGCCGGAGTCACAAACAATTTAAAAGAGGACTTTACACAATGTAAAGTCCTCTTTTTTTATGCCTGTAAGCATTTTAAGGTAAACCGCTTTTTGCTGTTGCCAAATAATTGTATATATACCGTCTGACTTTTCTTACTTTCAAGCTATTTGCATAGTGCTTTGCAAATGTAGTCCTTTTGCACTTCAAAACGAGCCCTTTTGTAGTGCAAAAGGACTCGTTTTGTTTTGGGGTAGTATTTTTACTTCTTTCGTGGCACGTAAGGAACGTCGGCGCGCGACGATTTTACGCCATACTGCTGCATCCACTCTTCGAGCATACGGCGGTGCTGCGACAGCGTTTCGGCGTATGCTTTCTCCACTGCAAGGTTGCGTGTCTCGCCACGGTCGCGGCGCATATCGTAGAGCTGTTCGCGATAGCGTCCCTTGTCGTAGAGCACATACTTGAAGTCGGGCGTGCGTACCGACCATCCCAGTGTGCCCGCTCCCTTGTCAAAGAGGGTTTCCGTCACTACGTAAGGCTGGTGCTGTGCGTTGGCATTGCCGCTTTCGGCAACGTTGCGGAAGGACACGCCACGTGTGCCTTTAGGCTTGTCGGCACCTGTCCAGTCGCATATCGAGGCAAAGAAGTCGGGACCGTTGTTGATGAGTTGGGGCAGTTGTTTGCCGGCGTTCTTCTTGCCAGGCAATACAACTATCATCGGAATGTTGGTCACTTCGTCGTAAAGCACCGACTTTTGGTTCCAGTGGTGGGCGCCGGTGCCGTCGCCGTGGTCGCTGGTGAATATCACTACGGTGTTGCGCCATAGCGAATTCTTGTCTATTGCATCAACAATCTTACCTATTTCCTTGTCGACATGCTCCACCAGTCGGTAGTAGGCGTAGCGGTAACGGCGCCAGTCGTCGTCGGTGTACGATGTTGTAGGGTAGCCCGAATAGTTGAGCGACTTCTCGCGCTGTATGATGTCGGCATCGTAGGGGCTGATGGCGTAGTTGGCAGGCAGCCCCGGACACTCGCTCACGTCAGGCACGGTGATGTCGGCAAAGGGCAGGTCCTGCTGGCGTGCAAACTCGCATATGTTGTGCGGATTGTCAAACGATGCCACGAGGAAGAAGGGGCGTTGGGACTTGCTGTGGCTGTTGAGGAAGTCGACGCATGCTTCAGCCAGTCCGGTATCGTCGTGATTGTGTATGTTGCGGAATCCGAATTCACCGTCGGGTATTGAGGCTGTGTGTGCGTGCCATTTTCCGGCGTAGGCGCATTCGTATCCGGCTTCGCCCACGAGTGTGCCGAGTGTGCGTGTGTGTACGGAGTCGGGTATGGATGTGCCGTTGCGCTCCACTCCCAGTTCGTGAGCCATGTACCCCGTGAACATTGATGCGCGCGATGGTCCGCTGAGCGGCGACGAGCAGTAGGCGTTGGTGAATGTCACGCCAGCGGCAGCCAGTCGGTCGATGTTAGGGGTGTGAAGGTCGGTGTTGCCAATGCAGCTCATGGCGGTAGCTGTCTGTTGGTCGGTCATGATGTAGATGATGTTGGGGCGCTGTGCAGCCATCGTTGTGATAGGCGCAAGTGCCAGCAGGGGTTTCAGTAGATGTCTCATTTCTTTATTATTGTTCTATTAGTATTATTTGAATATATGTTACGGTTTGCTTGTATTTGGGCCTTGTTATGCTTCGAAACGTCACTTAAACTATGAAAAAACGTAAAAATGCAACTTTTTAGTTATTTTTTTTCCGTTTTTTTTGCAGCAATGGAAAATATTATTAATTTTGCCATCGTGTAAAGAATAACGCTAAATGTAGCGAAGATTTTTTTGATTTGTTTTAGTAGATTAGTTTTTAAGTAGTTTGTTTTTGAAAGTCGGATGCCGTGAGGCACCCGATTTTTTTGTTATTATACTTTTCCTGTTTTTGTTTTCGAGGCTGATTGTCTGCCGTTTTCAGAAATGGTAGTCTTAGATATTGCGCTCGAAATGTTCGTAATAGTATTGTCCCTTGTCCTTGGTGCGGTTGCCGTATTCTATGGCACGGGTGGGGCAGTGGTGGTAGCAGGCAAAGCACGATAGGCACTTGCCGTTGTGTTTCCATTCTGGGCATTCGCCCTTGCTCCATTCTATGTCGTCGGTGGGGCAGACACTGGCACACTTGCCGCAATGTATGCAGCGTTGCGGGTCTACACGAAACTTGCTGTCGCCTATAATCCATTTGATGAAAGCGTGGCCGATCAGGCGGCTGTTGATTCGAGGCCAGTGTCCTCTGGTTATCTTGAATATTCCGCGGTCCTTGTCGATAATGTGGTCGACGAATGCGCATATCATGTGGTTGGCATGTGTTTTCTTCTGGATTTCCTTCTTCTCTTCGTCTACATCCATGAAGGGCAGGCCTACATACGATTCGGGCATGATAAGCGATATGGCGCTGTCGGCCTTCAGTCCTATGGCAGCCAGGTCTTTCTGGAATATGTCTACGGCTTCGCCCACGGTGTCGCCGGCTGTGCATATTATGTAGCAGTAGCGTCCTTTGGCGTTGGTGATGCGCAGATTGGCTATAAACTCTCTCACCATGAGTGGCGGTCGCCATCCATGTACGGGAAAGAGGAATCCGATTGACTCTTCCGAATCAAGCGTATATTCGTGGATTTTGTCGCTGCCGCCATGCTTCTTGCATTCGGCTGCGATGTCGATGATGTCGTCACCGGTGAAGTATTTTATTCTTTTGGCTGCCCAGCGGGTGTTGCCGGTGCACGAAAAGTAGAAAACCATAAGCTCTCAGTGATAAGGATTGTGTGGTAAACGAAAAAAGGCAGGGTGCGCGGTTGTTATGTGCGTATCCTGCCTTTATGTGATGTCGGTCCTGATGTAAGACCGTCTGTAGAAAGTGCTTTTTATTTTGCTTCTTCCATTACGCCTTCGATGTACAGACGTGTAAGCTCGGTTACGCCGTTTGATCTTACCGTAATGGTTTTCTTGAAGTGTCCCGGGAATGTGCCTCGACCGTTGTATGTCACCTTTATCTCACCCTTCTCACCCGGCTTGATAGGAGTCTTGGTGAACGAGGGGACGGTGCATCCGCAGCTTGCGATTGCCTGATTGATCACCAACGGGGCTGTGCCTTGGTTGACGAATGTGAATACGCACTTCTGTACTGGCTCTTTCTCAGAGAATTTTCCGAAGTTGTAGTTTATCTTCTCAAACTTGATTGAAGCCTGTTTCTCTTGTGCCATTGTCATGCTGACGCATGCGATGAGCATGGCAAACACTATAAATATTCTCTTCATCTTCTTTTCTGATTTTTTTTGTTGTTAATGAAATAACTCTGCAAAATTACAAAAAGATTTATGTCTTGGGCACAAAATGGGCATTTTTTTGCAATTATTATATTAAAATCTACCCTGTTCGCCGAGATAGCTGTCCTTGAAGCCGAGGAAGTAGAGTACGCCGTCGATGCCGATGGTGTTGATGCTCTGCTTGGCATTTGCCACAACGCGGGGCTTTGCATGGAATGCTATGCCCAGACCGGCTTCGCCCAGCATAGGCAAGTCGTTGGCTCCGTCGCCTACTGCAATAGTCTGAGCCAGGTTTACCTTCTCCACCTGGGCTATGAGTTTGAGCAGTTCGGCCTTGCGTTGTCCGTCTACTATCTCGCCAACGTAGCGTCCGGTGAGCTTGCCGTTGTCGTCAATCTCCAGCTCATTGGCATAGACGTAGTCGATGCCGTACTTGCGCTGCAGGAATTCGCCGAAATAAGTGAATCCGCCACTGAGTATGGCTATTTTGTAGCCGCAACGCTTGAGCACAGCCATCAGACGGTCTACACCCTCGGTGATGGGCATGTTGACGGCTATGTCTTCAAATACGCTTGAGTCCAAACCCTTCAGCAGAGCCACACGACGTGTGAAGCTTTCCTTGAAGTCTATCTCGCCGCGCATGGCACTTTCGGTGATAGCTTTCACCTGAGCACCAACACCGGCGCGCTCGGCAAGTTCGTCGATGCATTCAGTCTGGATGAGTGTGGAGTCCATATCGAAGCAGATGAGTCGGCGCATGCGGCGATACATGTCGTCACGTTGGAACGAAAAGTCAATCTCCATTTCCGAAGATATGTGCATAAGTTCCTCCTGCATGGCTGCGCGGTCGGTGGGTGTGCCACGCAGCGAGAACTCGATGCAGGCACGCATGTTGCGTTCGGGGTGCTTGATGCTCATGCGTCCGGTGAGTCGCAGTATGGAGTCGATGTTGAGTCCCTGGTTGGTTATGACTCTTGTAGCGGCTTCTATCTGCTTTGCCGAAAGCGAGCGACCGATGAGTGTGAGTATAAAACGGTTCTTGCCTTGGCCGTTTACCCAGTTCTCGTATTCGTCGTCGGTGACGGGTGCGAATCCGATGTTCACTCCGAGTTCGGTGGCTTTGAACAGCAGCTCTTTCATTACCTGTCCCGATGCGTTCTCGTCTATACGTATGAGTATGCCCAATGACAGTGTGGAGTGGATGTCAGCCTGGCCTATGTCCAATATCTTGGCATCCTTGCTGGCAAGGATTTCCATTATGGATGTGGTCAGACCTGGGCGGTCGTTGCCCGTTATTCTGATTAGTATCTGTTCTTCTTTCGTATTGTTAGTTTCCATTTATTCTATTGGTTATTCTTCTGCAAACAGTCGTATGCGCTGTTCTTCCGACAGTTTGCACACAATCAGCTGGTTGTCTTTTTCGGCTACGATGTAGCCGTCGAGTCCCTGCACTACCACTTTTTTCTCTTCTGTGGTGTGTACAATGCAGTTGTGCGAGTCTATCATGTGTATGTTCTCGCCTATGAGTGCGTTGCCGTAGAGGTCCTTGTGGGTCTGCTCCATGAGCGAAGTCCATGTTCCGAGGTCGCTCCAGCCGAAGTTTGCCGGACAGACGAATATCTCCTCGGCCTTCTCCATGATGGCGTAGTCTACCGATATGTTGTCGCATTCGGGATAGCGGCTGTCTATTGTGGGCTGTTCTTCGGGCGTGCCGTATATGTCGAGCATGCCTTCGAACACCTTACTTATAGTAGGGCTGTACACGCGGAAGGCGTTGACAATGGTGGAAACGCTCCACACGAAGATGCCTGCATTCCAGAAATAGTTCTTATGAGAGATGTATTCCTTGGCAGTTTCGTAGTCGGGCTTCTCGCGGAACGAGTCGATACGGTATATCTCCTTGTTGCGTGGCGAGGCTGTAGAGAGGTCTGCCTGGATATATCCGTAGCCCGTTTCGGGGCGTGTAGGAGTCATGCCGAGCGTCACGATGGCGTCGGTTTCGGACGTGAAATTCATACATTGGCGTATGATGCGTCTGAACTCTTCGGTGTCGGTAACGATGTGGTCGCTCGGTGTTATCACCACGTTGGCCCTTGGATCTTGCGACTTTATGCGCCAGCTTACGTAAGCAATGCATGGTGCGGTGTTGCGTCGGCAAGGCTCGAGCAATATGTTTTCGGCCTTCACTTCGGGCAGTTGTTCGCGCACGACGTCGGCATACTTCTTATTTGTCACTATCCACACGTTCTCGGGCGGGCATATGCCCTTGAACCTGTCGTATGTAAGTTGCAGCAGCGATCGGCCGACACCAAGGATGTCGATGAACTGCTTCGGGCGGTCGGCTGTGCTCATAGGCCAGAATCTGCTGCCTACTCCGCCTGCCATAATAACAAGATGATTACTTACTCGAGCCATAAAAAAGTTTGTTGTTTATATTGCAAAGATAGGAAAAATCGGCTACATCAGAAACTTTTTGGGCTATGGTTTTCAGAAAACTGTGTTTTTATTTGCTTTTATAGCATGTCGTCGAACAAAAAGCCCATTTCGGGTTGGCTGTTCTGTTGTTCTTCGTGTAGCGACGGTTCGTGGTTGTCGTCGCAGAATTGCAGCATCAGTTGCTGTGCTGTTTGCGATGAAGTGTTGATTTTGTAATATCCGCGCTTGTCGCAACGGCACACAAGCGAGTCTGTAGATTGTGAATTGGTTTTGAGCCAAATGCGTACATCGTGGTGTACGTCGTCGATGAGTACGGGCGCAAACAGGGTGTTGCACGTATTGAATACGTGCAATGCAATCTTGCGTACTGGCAGTCCGTTGTCGCCGGCTTCGCACAGCACACTGATTATTTCGTTGGCGTATTTGCTTGTTTCGCGCATATCATCAGGACAAAAAGAAAGCTGCACACATATCATACATACGATATGCATGCAGCTATCTTTCTTATAAGATAGAAACGGTTATTCTATTTTACATTAGGCCAAAGTAACGAGGTTGTCCTCATTCTTTACCTTGCCCTCTTTCAAGAGCCATCCTGTACCGAGGTAAACTTCCTCTGTGGCAATCTTTGCGGCCTTAGCTATCTCAGCTACGCTCATTGCCTTGCCTGCAGCTGCCAATGCCTGATATACATCACCGGCACGGAAACCTGCGTTTTCTGCGCTTACTGCTACCTCTACAGCCTTCTTGCATGTTGCACGCTTAGTAGTGGTTGCCTTAGCTGCAGTAGTTTTCTTGGCTGCAGTTGCTTTCTTTTCTGTTGCTTTCTTTTCTGCCATAATTTTATGTAAATAACATTAATTTAAGTTTCGCAAGCGAAAGTAGTTAAGAAGTTAAGGAGTTATCGCGACCTACGGTTGCTATGGAGTTAAGCCATTAGTTTTTTTTGCTTGATTTATAGCATTAAAAGCATTTGGCTTAACTTCTTAACTCCTTTAACTACTGAATTCTCTGAACTTGCGAAAGTTCAAACATTAATATAACGCTTCTCGTTAGCGTTTGTCTTTTTTATACGTTTGCAAAATTAGTCAAATATTTTTGCAAAAGGATAACAAATATATGAAAAAAGCCCGCCGAAGCGAGCTTTTCATTATATTCGTTTAATTTTCTTGACGTAGGTCAACTTTGAGTTGCAGTTCATCAAGCTGTTTCTGGTCGATTGCTGACGGTGCGTCGAGCATAACGTCGCGTCCGCTGTTGTTCTTCGGGAATGCTATGCAGTCGCGTATCGAGTCGAGTCCTGCCATGATTGAAACGAAGCGGTCGAGTCCGAAGGCAAGTCCTGCGTGAGGAGGTGCTCCATACTTGAATGCATTGATGAGGAATCCGAACTGTGCCATGGCACGCTCTTCGGTGAAACCGAGAATGCCGAACATCTTCTCCTGCAGTTTACTGTCGTGGATACGCAAGCTTCCGCCGCCAACTTCGATACCGTTGCATACGAAGTCGTAAGCTTTGGCGCGTACCTGCTCCGGATGTGAGTCGAGCAATGGTATGTCGTCGGGGTTAGGCATAGTGAAGGGGTGGTGAGTTGCCATAAGGCGCTGCTCCTCATCGCTCCACTCGAACAGTGGGAAGTCGATAATCCACAGACACTCGAACTTGTTCTTGTCGCGCAGTCCGAGACGGTCGCCCATCTCCAGACGCAATGTGCAGAGCTGAACGCGTGTCTTGTTGGCGTTGTCGCCAGAGAGGATGAGCACGAGGTCGCCGTCCTTGGCGCCTGTTGTCTCCTTCACCTTGGCAAGTACTTCGGGCGAGTAGAACTTGTCGACCGACGACTTCACGGTGCCGTCCTCGTTGAACTTGATGTACACGAGTCCCTTGGCGCCTACCTGCGGACGCTTTACGAAGTCGGTAATCTGGTCGAGCTGCTTGCGTGTATAGTTGGCGCAGCCTGGCACGCAGATACCTCCGATGTATGCAGCGTCGTTGAATACTGAGAATGTGCCGGTGCCCTTGAGGTCGTCCATAAGCTCTACGAACTCCATGCCGAAGCGCAAGTCGGGCTTGTCGCTACCGAAGCGGCGCATTGCCTCGTGCCATGTCATCTGCTGAAGCTTGGCAGGCAGCTCTACGCCACGAATCTCCTTGAACAGATGGCGTGCCATGTCCTCAAAGAGGTTGATTACGTCGTCCTGGTCGACAAACGACATCTCGCAGTCGATCTGTGTGAACTCTGGCTGACGGTCGGCACGAAGGTCTTCGTCGCGGAAGCACTTGGCTATCTGGAAGTAGCGGTCGAATCCGCTCACCATGAGCAGCTGCTTCAGAGTCTGCGGGCTCTGTGGCAGGGCATAGAACTGACCTGGGTTCATACGCGAAGGCACAACGAAGTCGCGTGCGCCCTCCGGTGTAGAACCGATAAGTATAGGAGTCTCAACCTCGATAAAGTTCTGAGCGTCGAGGAAGTTGCGTATAAGGATAGTCATACGATGACGCAGCTCCAAGTTCTTGCGTACAGTAGGACGGCGCAAGTCGAGGTAGCGGTACTTCATACGGATGTCGTCGCCGCCGTCGGTGTTGTCCTCGATGGTGAACGGAGGTGTTGCGCTCTCCGAAAGGATGTTCAGTTCGGTAGCGATGATTTCAATGTCGCCGGTAGGAAGGTTGGCGTTCTTGCTCTCGCGCTCATTGACAACGCCAGTCACCTGAATGCAGTACTCGCGTCCGAGCTTGCCTGCACGTGCACAAAGCTCGCAGTCGTCAGAGTCGTTGAAGACAAGCTGTGTGATGCCATAGCGGTCGCGCAGGTCAACAAATGCCATTCCGCCCATCTTTCTAACGCGCTGTACCCATCCGGCAAGCGTTACGGTCTTGCCGGCATCGGAGAGACGCAGCTCTCCACAAGTGTTTGTTCTATACATATATATTATAGTGTATTTATTTTATTCCGATAATATGCGCTATTACTACGCAAAGTTATAGCGTTTATTCCGAACCACCAAATTTATAGCAAAATTATAGCGTAATTTTTGATTTTGGCTTTTCCTCCTATCTTATATTTGTGTTTTTGGGCGCTCAATACTGCGAGTTGAACGCACCGGGAAATCTTCGGTGCGAAATTCTCGAGTTTTGAGCGTGCAGGGCTTAAGACGTTTATATACATCAGGTTATGGAGATTGTAGAGCTGAGTGAGCAAAAAGCGCAGGCTTAAAAGGACTCCTTTTCTTTGCAAAAGGACAACTTTTGCTCTCCCGAAGGACAACTTTTGCTCTCCGATTGTAACCCATTACAACGCAAAAAGGGCTTCTTTGCATTCCAAATGTTGTCGTTTGGAAGACAAAGAAGCCCTTTTTGTGTGTTTTCAAGCTATTAGGCAATTGTCAAAACCTATAAAAACCCCTATGAAATCTCTATAATCGATTTTCTGTTTGTAACACTTTTTTACTGTCTGTACGATATTTGCATTTTATATATTTAGCTCTAATAGTTATCTTATCATTATCTTTTTTCCGCCATTGATGTATATTCCAGGTAGTGAGGGGCGTCGGTTGTAGCGGCGTCCTTGCAGGTCGTACCAGATGGTTGAGGCTTTCTGCTTGTCTACAGTCAGCACATTTACTCCGGTAGAAATCTGGTCGGTCACGTCTTTTACGTTGTAATAGCCTTGTCCGTCTTTGTCGGTCGTAATCTCTATGTATGTGTCTTTGTCCAGATTGCTTATGTCGATGGTCTGTGGTTTACCCGTTCCAGTATTGAGCACCAACGACACCATGTCGTTGCGCTTGGCTATACTGTAGGTCTTGTAGTACCACTTCTTGCCTGCAATTGTCTTTGTTGCAGTTACGGCATCGCCAGGCCATATGCCTTTTGTTGTCAAATTAGTGCCCGACTGGCTTTCCCACGCCCAGAAGTTCAAGCTCTTCCATCCCACCTGGTCAACGTTTACGTATACGTTAATGTCGTACGGAGTGAATGCCTCAGGCTTTGAAATGTCGTATGTGCGGGTAGCTACAGCCGACACGGTAGAGCCAGTGAGCAGTCCCACCTTGAGCGTTGTTGTGCCCATAGGGATGTCTATTGTTGTGCCGCTTGCAGCCTTACGGCTTTTGGCAGTAGGTTCGGTTCCGTCGGTGGTGTACACCAGTTGTGCGCCCTGCTTGTCGCTTACGGCTGTAAGGCGAGCCTTCTGCACATCGTCATAATGTCCCGAAGGCAGGTCAATCCATGCCACGTTGCTGCTGTTGCTGAGCAGGTAGCGGTAGTGATAGCCACGCAGTATTTCGGTGAATCCCGAAGGAGCTTTGTAGTTGTTGGCATTGGCTCCCATCACGGCGTACAACGTACCGTTTGAACCTTCGGTCTTCAAGACGTTGCAGTTTGCGGCTACTCTCACGTTGAATGTAGTATTGCTGGTATTTGTAATGCCAGCAATGTGGCGGGCGTTGATCATCATCTTGATGTCGGTAGGGTATGCCTGCCAGTGCTTGTAGAACACGCACGGCGTGCCGCATGAAGCCAGAATGTAGGCGTTGGCGGCGAGTGTGTCTTTGCGTATAGGGTCTTGCTGTTCGGTGCTTGAGCGGTATTCGGTGTCGTGGTTTTCAACAAAGCTTACAGCATACTGACGGTAATTGGCATCGCTGATGAGCCCGCTCTTTGCCATGCTACCCCAATTACTTTTGATAAGGTCGCGTACGGCGTAACGCACGGGGAAATCGAAGGCGGCTGATGTGGGTACTCCGTTCACCTTGGTGGTATTTATCCATGCCTTGACGGTGGCAACGTTGCCGTCCCAATATTCACCCACTGAGAAGCCAGGCTTGGCTGCCGTGTTGTATATTCCGGTGAACTTGCCTGCGTAACCCTTCACCATGTCGTAGCGGAATCCGGCGTAGCCGAAGTCGTTGAGCAGCATGTCGAGATATGCCTTTACTACAGTCTGCACGTTGGAGCTGTTGTGGTCGAGGTCGCGCATGCCGTCCCAGCTGTCGCCCGTATCTTTATTGCTGCTAAGTTTAACCTTTGGTGTCTGTTTGTTAGCCCATGCCAATGTTTTTCCATTGTCATCATCACTGCAGATGTCGGTAGAATTCATCTTGTAGGTTACGTCCTTATATTTCTCTACGGGGAAATCGGTCCAGCTTGTCAGTGTGTTGCGGTGGTTGATTACAACATCTGCAATGGTGCCTATTCCTTTGCTCTTGAATGTCTTGATCATAGAGCGCAGTTGGGCTTCGTTGCCAAACGAGCTGTTGTAATTGCTGAACCAGTAGAGGTCGTCGTATCCCATTGAGTTTCCGCTGCCGCAGTTGGCGCTCTGCGGAATCCATACAAGCTTGAAGTATGGGGCAAGGTCGTCGGCTTGGGCTTCAAGATTGCTCCATCTGGATGCTCGGTACGAATCCCAATAGAATCCTTGCAGCATCACTCCGTCGTAGTTGGCGGGCCAACCTTGAGCCTGCATGCTTAGTGATGCCATAAGGGCAACGAGTGTTGTGTAAATTTTCTTCATGTTCTGTTTTTAGTTACTTTTGGATTAATTGCTTACTACTACTTTTCTATATATTTGAACTTTCGCAAGTTCAGAAGTTATAGAATTTAAAGAAGTTATAGAATTTAAAGCCGTATGTCTTATAGCTGAATATTCAGCAAAAAGAGTAATGGCTATAAATTCTAGCGACCGTAGGGAGCGCTAACTCCTTTAACTTCTGAATTCTCTGAACTTGCGAAAGTTCAGTATATATTAAATGACTGCTTATCCGGTTACAACTACTTGCATCACGCAACTATATAAACCTAATTGTTTTATGCCCCCAAAGTTACGTCAAATTCCATTACTGCTGTATACAAATATTATGCAAACGTGCAAATGGAATGCGCAAACGTTTGCATATTGTAGGAGGCTATGGCGTCCCCGCCATAGCTTGAGCAAGCTGGCTGTGCAGATTATCAACAACAAGAATACACAGACTAACTGCACAGGCTATGGCGAGGACGCCATAGCCTCCTACTGTTTGCTTTGCCAACTAACTTACAAATTTGAACTTACAATATTATCACTCCATATTCCTGATGAACCAAAATTATTGCTGTCCGGTAAAACTAATAATGTGGTTCAGCCTGCATGGTATATAGCAAGCCCCTTTAGTAAATATTGCAATAAAACACTGAACAACAAAACAATATAAGGATGAATAATTGTTTACCGGACAGCAATAAAAAAAATGAAGAGACTACTCTCTTACTGCGAGCAATCTCTTCCAACCTAAATTAAAACGTGTAAAACCTTAATAAACCTATGCGATGGTAGTAGCTTATATGATTTTGAAAGTACAGTTGTTTTTTCTACTCCAAATTTACGTATAATTCCTTTATCTATATATATAAATAATGTGTAAACGTACAAATGAATTGTGTAATCGTTTGCATTTTTCTTTATGATTTCATGCTTCTTCATCGTATGTTATGATGATGGCTTTCCTGATAGGATAAATCTTGTTTCCTGGCACATTAATAATTCATTCCGAAGTACCAGAGAGGGATGATGATTCCATGCCCCGTCTCG
>ERZ1032078.391-NODE-391-length-17045-cov-7.545144_pt1 | contig 17045 bp, 12 predicted proteins | sample MGYA00517101_ERZ1032078 | MGnify/ENA primary metagenome ERZ1032078 (study PRJEB33719, sample SAMN04261301) | wastewater metagenome | biome: rural village; feature: human; material: feces | host: Homo sapiens | place: El Salvador | collected 2013-01-14 ... | reverse complement strand
CTGTTGAAGAATGTGCAGGACGCGGTGGTGTTCTCCAAGGACGAGGACATGATCTGGGAGTGCTCTAACTGCGGCCACATCGTGATCGGCAAGAAGGCACCGGAGGTCTGCCCTGTCTGCAAGCACCCGAGAAGTTATTTCCAAATCAAGGCTGAGAACTATTAAAATTATCGAATATGAAGAAAATCATCATTGCCGCGGCGGTGGCGCTTGTCTCTATTTCTGCAAACGCGCAGCCAAAGCCGGCTCAGCCTGAGGCCGAGTACAAGTTCACCGTTGTGAAGGAGAACCCTGTCACATCTGTCAAGAACCAGTACCGTTCCAGTACCTGCTGGTGCTTTTCGGCACTCGGATTCCTTGAGTCAGAGGCCATAAGAATCAAGAACATCAAGGACACGACACTCTACCCGGATTTCTCGGAGATGTTCGTTGTCTCGCATTCCTACAAGGACAGGGCTGTGAAATATGTCCGCACGGACGGCCACATAAACTTCGCCGCCGGTTCAGAGGCCGATGATGTTCTACATGTCATTGAGGACTACGGCCTTGTGCCTCAGGACGCGATGCCTGGACTCCAGCCTCTCCCGATTCACGGAGAGCTCGACGCTACCACTAAGGCTTATGTGGAGGCCATCGCCAAGAATCCTAACAGAACCCTTTCCACGAACTGGAAGAAAGGCTTTGACGCCATCGTGGACAGTTTCCTCGGCGAGACCCCAGAGACATTTGAATATAACGGCAAGAACTATACCCCAGCCTCCTACAGGGACGAGATGGGAATCGTTCCGTCTGACTATGTGACCCTCACTTCGTTCACCCACCACCCGTTCTACACTTCGTTCATCATTGAGATCGCCGACAACTGGAGGTGGGACTCCGCCTACAACATTCCTCTGGACGAGTTCATGGAGGTGATCTACAACGCTATCGACAAGGGTTATACCCTCGCTTGGGGATCAGACGTGAGTGAGAAGGGTTTCACCAGAAATGGAATCGGTGTGCTTCTCGATGATGTTAAGGCGACCACGGGCTCTGATCAGGAGCGTTGGGTCGGCAAGGCCGGCGAGAAGAAGGAAGTTGTCGCCGAGTTGCCAAAGGAGGCTTCCGTGACCCAGGAGTCCCGTCAGGAAGGCTTTGAAAACAAGACCACCACTGATGACCACGGAATGCAGATCTTCGGAGTGGCCAAGGATCAGAACGGTACCAACTATTTCATGGTCAAGAACTCTTGGGGAACATCAAGCAAGTACGGCGGAATCTGGTACTGCTCCGATTCATTCGTCCGCGCGAAGTCGATGGATGTTCTCGTCCACAAGGATGCCCTCTCTAAGGATCTGAAGAAGAAACTTGGAATAAAGTAAATGAATATAATAAGACATATTCCCAACACGATTACCTCTATGAATCTCCTCTGTGGAGTTCTGGGGGTAATCGCTTCTTTGAACGGCAGGCTGGAACTCGGATTCGAACTGATGATCCTTGCCGCCGTCTTTGATTTCTGCGACGGACTGGCCGCAAGGCTTCTGAAGGCATATTCAGAAATAGGAAAGGAGTTGGATTCGCTGGCGGATGATGTGAGTTTCGGAGTGCTCCCGGCCGTGATGCTTTACCAGATCAGCGGGACGGACATTTGGATCCTGAAATATTTGCCGCTTGTCCTTGCCGCTTTCTCAGCGTTGAGGCTTGCCAAGTTCAACCTTGACGAGCGTCAGCACGACAGCTTCATCGGGCTGCCTACCCCGGCGGCGGCGATGATCTGCGGCTCGTTGGCGACCTTGGTGACCGTGAGGCCGGACTGCTTTCTGGCGCATTGGTGCCAGGGACCGGTTTTCATTCCGGTTCTGACACTTATTCTGTGCTACCTTCTGATCTGCGAGATCCCGATGTTCTCGATGAAGTTCGGTGGCGGAAAGAAAGCCTCTAAACTGGAGGTGGCGAAGCGGATCGCCTTTCTGGTCATCGTTGGACTGGCGGTCATCATCGCGCTTGTCGAACGTTCCCACTGGTCGTTCATATTCCTGACCAGTTTCCTGGGGTACATACTTATCAATCTGGCGATGAGCGACTTGGTCGCCAAAAAATAGCGGATGCGAAAATACGTTATACTTTATGTCCACGGAATGGGCGGGGGCGGTGACAGCCGCATCCCGTCCATTTTGAAGGATAATCTGGGACCTGATTTCGAGGTCATCATCAGGACTTACGATTTTGATCCGGAAATCGCTCAAGGCCAGCTGGCCGCTTGGGCGGAGGAGGTCCGGCCGGAGCTTGTGATAGGGGAGAGTATGGGTGCCACGCACGCCATCGCGCTGAGGGGTTATCCGCATCTTTTCGTTTCCCCGTCACTGAACGCTCCGCGATATTTCACTGCCTTGGCCTGGCTGACTTTGATTCCTGGCGTCACGGCTATGTTCGACAGGATTTACAGGCCAAAACCGGGTGACCGCCAGAAACTGCATTTCACCTATAAGCCTTTGAAAAAGTGGAGGCGGGTTCTCGGCGACGCTTTGCAAAACACCCCACGCAACGGTGGCAAGGACTATTTCTATGCCTTTTTCGGCACCCGTGACCATTACCGGCGCAGCGGCGTTGTCTCCATCCGCACCTGGAAAAAATACTTCGGCGACGGCACCTGGACCATCTACGACGGCACTCACTTTATGGAGTATGAATATATTCTCTCGTTCCTTATTCCTAAGATCTATGAGGTTTTAGGAATATCGGGTGAATAGTGACCGGTTTTTCACCCGAAAGTAGTCTTGAATGGATTGTGGGGTGAGAAATACTTTACTTTTCACCCGAGCATCTTTGCTGGAGATAGGACTGCATTGATTGCGTGATGTTGGCTGAGGCCGTGACTGGATCAAGGGCCTCGGAGAGAGGCATCCCTTCCGGTGTGATTTGGAGCACGGCATCGAATCCGGCATTGAGAATCTGCTGTCGGTCAGAGACTTGGCCGGCGATCAGGATGACCTTGGGACGATGAACCGGAACAGTATGCGCTCTGACATATTCAAGAACCCCGACAGGTACTTTGCCACGGAGGGTCTGTGCGTCCGCCCGACCTTCGCCGGTGATGACAATGTCGCAGGACTCCAGCTTGCTGTCCAAACTTGAAATGTCCAGAACCTTTTGAATCCCTTGAACCATTGACGCTCCGAGCACTCCGCCAAGCGCCCCTCCGATTCCTCCGGCTGCCCCCGCTCCCGGAATATTCAAGACATCTTTTCCTGAATATTTTGAATAGACTTCGCAAAGCATTGTGAGCCAGACATCCAACGATTCGACCATTTCGGGATCCGCTCCTTTCTGCGGCGCGAACATCCTTGCCGCCCCACCCGTACCACAGAATGGTGCGGAGACATCGTAGAATCCGGTTATCTTGCAGGAATCCAACAACTTGTTTCGTTCCGGGATGTCTATCCCGTGAATGTCTTTGAGAATGACATTGGGGATATTCCTTGAAACGGACTCTTCTCTTGGAGCGGCTCGCTGGATATCCCCGGAAACGAATGAGCCGCTATCGTCCGGCAGAAATCTGTAGCCCAACGCTTGCAGCATTCCGGTCCCGCCGTCGCAGGTGGCGCTGCCGCCAAGACCCAGCCAAATCTCCTCACAGTCATATTCGAGAGCGTCCGAGATCAATTCGCCTGTGCCGTAGGAGGTGGCCAGAAGGGGATTGAGCTCATCCTTGCGAAGGAGGCCAAGTCCGCTGGCAGCGGCGGTTTCGATGATAGCGGTCCTTCCGATGATTCCGTATCTCGCTTTGATGGAACGCCCGAGCGGATCGTGGCAGGAAACCGTCCTGAATGATCCGCCCAGACTCTCCGTCAGAATTGTAGAAAATCCTTCACCGCCATCAGAAACCGGAATGACTTCGGCCTCTCCATCGGCGAATGCTTTAAGAGCCGCCTTCCCGGCCTCGGCCGAGGTCAGGCATCCCTTGAAAGAATCTATGGCGATGATCGCTTTCATAAAACCTTTGGATTACTTGGCTGGACTGTTTTTGTCAGACAGTTCTCCCGGGATATTCCTTTAGCCCGGCCTCCAGCGCGTCGAACGCTTTTTCAAGTTCCGGAACTCCAAGGACGTAGGCCAACCTGATCTGGTCGGCTCCGAATCCAGGAGTCTTGTAGAAGGACTTCGCCGGAGTCACCATCGTGGTCTGGCCGTCAAGTCTGAAATCCGTCAGCATCCATTTCGCAAACTTCTCGGCATCGTCCACCGGAATGCGGGCGATTGTGTAGAACGCACCCATCGGGGTAGGGGAATATACCCCCTCCATCGAGTTGAGCCTGGAGATCGCACAGTCACGTCTGGCGACATATTCATTCCTCACTTCCGTGAAATAGGATTGCGGGGTGTCGAGCGCTCCGATCGAGGCGAGCTGGCCGTAAACCGGCGGGCAGAGGCGGGACTGGGCATATTTCATCGCCGCTTCCATCACCTCCTTGTTATGTGAGACGATGCAGCCGACGCGGCAGCCGCAGAGATTGTAACGCTTTGAGACTGAATCTACAAGAATGACATTGTCGGCGAGACCGGGTATATTCATCGCCGAGAAATGAGGTTCGTCGGTGTAGCAGAACTCGCGATAGACCTCGTCTGAAATCAGGAAAAGGTTGTGCTTTCTGGCCACCTCGCCGAGCGCGAGCATATCCTCTTTCGAGTACAATGTTCCGGTCGGGTTGCCGGGGTTGCTGATGAGGATGGCTTTCGTGCGTGGTGTCACGAGTTTCTCGAACTCTTCGATCGGAGGAACCTTGAAGCCGCTTTCGATGTCGGTGTGGACCGCTTTGAGAATGATCCCGCTTTCAAAACAGAACGTGTTGTAGTTCGTGTAGAAAGGTTCGATCACGATGAGCTCGTCGCCTTCGTCGCAGGCTATCTGAAGCGCGAGGTTGACCGCCTCGCTTCCGGCCACTGTGATGATGATCTCGGGGACGGAGACCTCGATGCCGATGCTTCGGTAGTATTTCTCCGCCAGTCCCTTGCGCAGTTCCGGCATGCCCGCCGAATTGGTGTAGGAAACGTGGTCGAGAGTGTTTTTGCGCACCGCCTCAAGGGCGCATTCGGGGGATTTGATGTCAGGTGCGCCGACATTGAGGTGATAGACTTTGATGCCGTCGTTTTGGGCCGCGTCGGCGAACGGCACAAGCTTTCTGATAGCGGAAGCCGGCATCAAGCTCGATTTTTTTGAGACTTTAACCATCTTGTCAAGGAGTTTTATACACAACTAAGTAATCCTTAAAAGATTACTTGATAATCTTTGATTGTCTTTTCGGTCTATATTTCTTTTCTCATCAGTCATGTGCCACCGGCACACTCCTTCTTCCAAAAGAACTATATCCTCGAAAATACCGCCAAATCTTTATCAACTTATTTTTTAAGGCTTACTATCTTCAAAGATAGTGAAGATTTTTTTACCTTTGCAGTCTGAATCAGTTTTAATTTGTCTGAAATGTTTTAAAGGTGAGAAATCTTTAGGCGGACGAATCAAGGCAACGGTTCGGAATTGTACGAATTTAAGAGTGGTCCGGGCGGCTATGCCGTCTGGAAGGTATTTGATAACAGTGAAGAGATTTTTTGCGGTAATATTGTTGGCTCTATCCGTCATTGCGGCTTCCAGCTGTTCAAGGCGGGTTGAAAATGGCTATAGAACAATAGCCTACGTCAATTCCCTCCTGACGGATTCCCTTCCGGAACTGCGGACATTGGCTGAAAGCAACGGCAAATCCTCGGGGACGATAGTTCTGGTCGGCGATCCGTCGGGGTGCCTTCGTCTAAGCGAAAGGATGATGATCTGTGACGATTTCGACAATATTGACGCGCGGAAAATCAGCGACGGCCTGCCGGACTTTGCGGGGGAGACAATCGTCTCTATCCTGAATTTCGCCGGCACCGCCTATATGAACCGGCCTGCCACGAAAGACGGACAGACTGTCTTGCGGGAGTTGACGGTAAACGGCGCGCTCGCCGCTCTCAAAATTCCTTCCCGCTGCAAGATCCTCATCATCTGCAACCCGATTCTTTCTGAATATGGCGGGAGCGATGTCAGCGATCTCTTCGAAAGGATAGGCTGCGATGTCCCGGTAATATGTTCGTCTGACACAACGTTTTCATTCACTGAGGCTTGCTTCCGAAAGATGAGGGAAAGGGACGTTTTCACGCACAACATTGCCTACCCTGTCGCAAGGCTTTATATGGCGGTGCGTGATTCCTTGGATTCCAAGGTGTCCGTCCTTCCGTTCATTGACAGTCTTGTCCCGGCTTCGTACCCAGACACGGTCGAGGTTCTTGCTCCAAACACTTATTATTCCTATGACGTACAAAATCAGCATTAGTCCGGAGGAAATGGAACAGCTGGAGCCTTCGAGCTTTCCAGGTAAGATTAAGGTCATTGACAACCAAGGCTTTGAGTTTCTCAAGGCCATCAGTTATCTGAGGCGGCAGAAGGTTATCGGTTTCGACACGGAGTCCCGGCCTTGTTTCTCGGCGAACCAGCCGCACTACGGGGTCTCTCTGTTGCAGCTTTCCGGCAAGGAGAGGGCTTTCCTGTTCAGGGTGAAGCTTATGGGCGGAATCCCTAAGTCCCTTCGCAAGATACTGGGTAACAAAGAAATAATCAAGGTGGGAGCAGCGGTCACTGATGATGTCCGCGGATTGAAGAAGCATCACGATTTCGAGCCGAAATCCTTCGTCGATCTCCAGAAGATGGTCTGGGAATATGGCATCAAGGACAAGAGTGTCAAGAAAATGGCCGCGATAATCCTTGGGGTGCGGATTTCCAAGACCCAGCAGCTTTCCAACTGGGAGGCGGATGTCCTCTCGGATTCGCAGCAGGCCTATGCCGCGACAGACGCTTGGATATGCCGTGAGATGTACTACAAGCTATTGGCCTCGGAGAAGAATCCGTTGACTCCGGAGCAGATGCTTCCAAACCCTCCAAAACACACTGAAAATGACAAAGATAATATTAAAGAAAGGTAGAGAGGACTCTCTTTTGAGATTCCATCCGTGGGTATTCTCTGGTGCCATCGCCCAGATTGTCGGCGAGCCGGCTGAAGGTGACATCGTCGGTGTGTTCTCTCAGGGCGGGGATTTTCTGGCTTACGGGCACTATCAGATAGGATCTATCGCCGTCCGTGTGCTGAGTTTCGCCGGCGAGGATGTCCTTTCGCCAGACTTTTGGAAGAATATGATCGCCCGGGCGCTCCGGGTACGTGTCGCCGTTGGACTGGCCTGCCCGGTTTCTTCGGCCGCCGAGCCAGTTTCTTCGGCCGCTGAACCAGTTTCTTCGGTCGCCGAGCCAGTTTCTTCGGCCGCTGAGCCAGTTTCTCCGGCCGCGGAGCCGGTTTCTTCGGCCGCCGAGCCAGTTTCTTCGGCCGCCGAGCCAGTTTCTCCGGTCGCCGAGCCTGTCTCTCCGGTCGCTGAGCCTGTCTCTCCGGCCGCTGAACCTGTCGAAGCGACTGGCCTTGTCAGAGAACCCGCTCTCACCAACTGCTACCGCCTTGTCCACGGCGAAGGCGACGGTCTCCCCGGCCTGATCATAGACTATTACGATGGCGTCTGCGTTATGCAGGCCCACTCCGTAGGAATGTTCCGTGCGAAAGGCGCGATCTGCGAGGCCCTGAAATCCGTCTATGGCCCGTCCTTGAAGGCAGTCTATGACAAGAGCTCCGGCACAGCCCCGTTCAAGGCCGGCCTCGACCTTGTTGACGGCTACCTTTACCGCTCCGAGAGCTTCTCCGATGACGAGCAGATCGTCCTTGAGAACGGCCATAAATTCTTTGTCAACTGGACCGAAGGCCAGAAGACCGGCTTCTTCCTCGACCAAAGGGAGAACCGGGCCCTTGTCGGGAAATATTCCCGAGGCCGCAACGTCCTGAACCTCTTCTGCTACACCGGAGGCTTCTCCGTCTATGCCCTCGGCGCCGGCGCAGTTCACGTTGATTCCGTGGACAGCTCCCGCAAGGCCATCGATATGGTAGAAAGGAATATGTTCCTGAACGGTTTCGAGCCATCCCGACACACAGGCTATTGCGCCGATGCCATCGAGTTCCTGCGCAACGTCCCAGAGGACAAGTACGATCTGATGATCGTGGATCCTCCGGCATTCGCCAAGCATAGAGGTGCCCTGAACAACGCCCTCCGTGCCTATCAGCGTCTGAACGCCGCCGCGATCTCCAAGGTCGCTCCCGGAGGCTTGGTCTTCACGTTCAGCTGCTCGCAAGTCGTTGACAAGGAGGGCTTTGCCCTCGCCGTGTTCTCCGCCGCCGCCCAGACCGGCCGCAGCGTCCGTATCCTCGATCGTCTGAACCAGCCCGCTGACCACGCCGTCAACATCTACCACCCGGAAGGCGAGTACCTCAAGGGACTCCTTCTCTACGTGGAGTAGCGATGATGTCATCAGATACCGCTGAATGACGTGACATTTATGCCTTTGACAATCAACTGATTAAATAAACTCCTGGTGCCGAATCCTGTACCAGGAGTTTGTGTTTTCTTTTGATTATCAGCTAGTTATCTGCCACGCTGCCAAAACGCTGCTTGGCCTTCGGTTGGTACTCTGCTTAAAGTACATTACACTTTAGGCGCTATGTGTCTTCTGTAGATGTTCAGGTTCGCACTGTCCAGTACTGTGTTGATATGATCCAAACGTTCGCGCTGGCTGATCGCGCTATCCTCAAAATCAATATCCTCTCGTATGCGGATGCTTCCTTGTCCTGTGACGCTTATGTATTCATCCCGATAAACGGGCACTTGATGTGATCTTCCATCGCCACCCCATACGCTGACATATGTAAGTCGTTGCATTCTACGGTAACCATAGGCATAGACCGTTATGACCGAATCACCGTTCCCCACCTCCCGTTTCTCTGTCTTGAGGATATTGTCAGTGACACAACTTGGGTGCTTAAAGCGATCTTCTCCCCAGAAGTTAGCCAAAGATTCGTCATCCCAGAATGAGCTGCGCTTGAGAGTTCCTCTGCCATAAATCGCCTCCAAAGGCCTTATTTGCTGGTACATCGGTACGCAAAGAAGTGGCGCGAGACTGAAATAGATTGCCTTAAAATATTCCGCGTTGATTTCTTGGAACTCTTTCTTAGCCTTCTCATCTTGTTCTTGTAGAAGTCAAAGTCATCGCCATATCCAACTTGCCGATCCTTCAGCAAACGTAAAATATTCTCTTGTGCGAGGGGGGGCAATTGCTTCTTAGTTAAGAGAGGTGCACCAGAAGTGTGCTTTCTGTACCAATGTCGCGCCTCAGTATATTCGGTGCATACAAAGGTATTCTCTCGTACATTTTCTGTCCTGTAAAACAATAGGAGGCCGCTCTTCCAGGTGTGAAAAACTATGCGCACCTGAAACATTACTCTTCTGATAGCTAACAAGTTAGAGTTTTAGGTGCGAGCATATTCGCACACCTAAGAGTCGGCCCCCCCCCGTACAGAGTGTTCTATTGGTGTTCCGGACTTCCAAGTGCGAGAAACCAGACGCACCTGGAACACCATAGGCTTGATAGCCAGTGAATTGCTCTTCCAGGTGTGAATATGTTCGCACACCTGAGTGCTATGGGCATATTGTGGAATAGTCTGTGGAGCCTGCATTGTCTGTTAAACGAACTATTTCACAGGCGTTACTTTGTGTAAATCGCGCTTTTAGAAGGGCAATGATTTCTTTACGAGCGTTTTTCCGTCATATTCCTGCTTTTAAAGGAAGACGGGCAAATTTGAGAATTGACTATCTTTTGGCGTATCGCACTAATATTAAGGTAATTATATGCAATGTGCTATTGACTGGATATGCTGACAATTATCGATTGGCTATATTTTGTGGTCAACTCGTATGTATATCAAAAAGCCTCTGACAATAATTCGTCAAAGGCTTTTCCAGAGGTGCCTAGCGGAATCGAACCGCTGTAGCAGGTTTTGCAGACCTGTGCCTAACCGCTCGGCCAAAGCACCGTTGATTTGGAATGCAAAGATAACGCTTTTTCTGTTATCCGCAAATATTTCTGCCCTAAAACGGTTGGAAAAACTTTGGAATATGATGACGGGCTGGTTGAATATTCCTTATAATTAAGTAAATTTGTAGGCTGGCGTGTTGAAAAACGTGGCTGGCTGGTTCGGTTATAGAGTCCGCCAAAGCGATACACACGGTCACTGAGCTTGTCGAAGTGACAATTGTGGAAGGATGTCGGTGAAGGACGCTTCGATAGGCTCAGCGACTGCAAATGCGGTGACTATAAGCTCGATGGCTGGATGTTTGGCAACAGTTGGCTCAGCGACCGAGAACAGAAATTGAAATTAATGATGCTAAAATGAATATGAGAAAGATAATGTCATTGATGGCTGCCGTGTGGGTGTCCGCGGCGGTGGCTGTGGCGCAGGAGGCACCGGTCAAGTTCGCGTTCCTGACTGACCTGCATTATTCGGCTGGAAGCGGTTCCGTAAAGGACCTCAGCCGTTGTGTCAAGGATGTCAACACATTGGACGGGTTGGATTTCGTCCTGATAGGCGGTGATTTGACGGACTTCGGGACTGACGAGGAGATCGCGGCGGTGAAGCAGATGTTGGACTCGCTCAGGTACAAGTACTATGTCGTGGCTGGAAACCATGACGCCAAATGGTCGGAGAGTGGATGCAACACTTTCCTGAAGGTGTTCGGGTACGAAAACTACGAGTTTGAGTGCAAGGGTTGGCGGTTCATCGGCTGCAACTGCGGGCCGGATATGAGGATGGCTCCCGCGCTGATTCCTCAGGAGAGTATGGAATGGCTCAAAGGCCTCAAGCCGGGAAAGAAGACGATATTCATAAACCATTACCCGCAGGACACATCGGTGCTCAACTATTTTGATGTGACGCGTGAGCTCAAGAGGATCGGCACTCGGTTCGAGATTGGAGGACACTGGCACAGGAATGTGGCGCTGGATTATGACGGTCTGCCTGGCGTTCTTGACCGCTCGACTCTGACGGCCGGAAGGCAGCCGGGCTACAATGTGTTCACAATCCAGAACGACAGTGTGACCGTCTCTGAAAGAAGACTTTATGGATCCACGACTGTGCAAATGGAGCCTTGGTACACGAGGAAACTGACAGAGGTGAAGGACACCGTGACATACGATGCCGACGGCCTGCCGGCATCATACCCGTGGATGCGCTACGATGTCAATGGCGACAGCCCTGTCAAGGAGGTCTGGAAGCTGAAGGATGACAGCAATATAGTCGCTGGCTTCGCAAGAAATGGAAACCGCGCCTGGTACACCACCGCTTCCGGCAATGTGCGCTGCATAAGCGTCAAGGACGGCAAGCGAATATGGACGAAGAAGTTTCCGGGCAAGATATTCTCGACTCCGGCCGTGCAGGGAAAATACCTTGTCTTCGGCTGCACCGACGGCAACATCTATGCGCTGAACGCCAAAAACGGAAGGACGATCTGGAAATATGCCGCAAGGAAATCCGTGCTGGGCAGTCCTGTGATATTCAATGGCAGGGTCTATGTCGGCGCTTCGGACGGTTGCTTCAGGGCCCTTGACTTGAAGACCGGAAAGGCTGTGTGGACATATTCAGACGTGCAGGGATTCGTTGAGTGCCGCGCCTATGTCGATCGGGATCAGGTTGTGTTCGGCACTTGGGGAAACAGACTTTATTCGCTTGATCCTCAGACTGGTGCGCTCCAGTGGGAGTGGAAATGCGAGAAGCCTTCGAGGATGTACTCCCCGGCGGCCGTGTGGCCAGTCAAGGCATCAGGGAAGATATTCATAGCTGTTCCGGACAGGAGGCTTTATGCGCTTGACGCGGCGACCGGAAAGGAACTCCGGCATTATGAGAAGTCTGCTCGTGAGGCGGTAGGTGTCTCGCCGGACGGGAAGAAGGTCTATTGCAAATCTATGTGGCACACAATTACTTCCGTGGATGCGGCGAGCCTTGAGGTGGATTGGTGCGCTGAGACTGGGGCTGGGTACGAGATTTCGCCGACTTCGATCGTCCGCATTGGAAATGAGGTGATTATGCCGACAGACAAGGGCAACATAATTGGCTTTGGCGCTGAGGACGGCAGCAGGCTTTGGGCCCGCAAGATCTCCATCGCGCTTGTGAATCCGATGGAGGTCTGGAGCGAAGGGGAAGTGACTTACATTCTCGCCTCCACAATGGACGGAACAGTGACATTGCTGCGCAGATAGCGGCTTAGAATGAAGTGACCATAATAAAGTGAATAGTTATATTATCGAATATGAAAAAAACACTACTGATTCTGGCGGCAGCCTTAGCCGCGACCACGCTTTTTGCGGGCAAGAACGGCAAGATGGAGCCTTGGCAGGATCCTAACGTGTTCGAGGAGAACCGCCTGCCGATGGCCGCCACCTTTGTCACCGACCAGCAGAAGACCCTGACTCTGAACGGAGTCTGGAAGTTCAAATGGAACGAGACCATCGAGGGCCGCACAAAAGGCTTCGAGGCCGTGGACTACAACGACACGGACTGGGGCACGATCCCGGTCCCTGGAATGTGGGAGCTGAACGGGTACAACGACCCGATCTACCTTAACGTCGGCTTCGCCTGGAGGGGGCACTACGAGAACAATCCTCCGTACCCTCCGACTGAGCACAACTACGTCGGTCAGTATCGCCGCATGTTCAACGTTGACAAGTCGTGGATCGGGAAACAGATCTGCCTCTGCATCGGCTCCGCCACCTCCAACGTCCGTGTCTGGGTCAACGGAAAGATGGTCGGCTACAGCGAGGACAGCAAGCTGGAGGCCCGCTTCGACCTGACCAAGTACGTCAAGGCAGGCGAGAACCTCATCGCCCTTGAGATCTTCCGCTGGTGCGACGGCTCGTATCTTGAGGACCAGGACTTCTGGAGGCTCAGCGGAATAGCCCGCGGGGTCTATGTCTATACCCGCGAGAGGGAGCGCATCGAGGATGTGAACATCATCGCCGGGATGGACGGGAACTTCACTGTCAACGCGAAGGTCACCAAGGGCGTGAGGAACGTCCGTGTCGCCGTCATCGACAGGAACGGCAACCAGGTGGCTTACAGGGAGGCGACTCCGGTAAAAGGGGAGGCCATCCTGAATGGAATGGTTCAGAATCCTGATCTCTGGAGCGCTGAGATCCCGAACCTCTACACTTTGAAAGTGACTGCCTCCGACAGGAAGAACGTTGTGGAAAGCACGTCCATCGACTTCGGATTCAGAACTGTCGAGATCAAGAACGGCCAGCTGCTTGTCAACGGCCAGCCTGTCCTCATCAAGGGCGCGAATCGCCACGAGATGAACGCCGACAAGGGCTATGTCGTCTCCGAGGAGGACATGATCAACGACATCCGCATAATGAAGGAACTGAATATGAACGCAGTGCGCACCTGCCATTATCCGAATGACCCTCGCTGGTACGCCCTCTGCGACAAGTACGGCCTCTATGTGGTGGATGAGGGCAACATCGAGTCCCACGGAATTGGGTACGGCGACATGACTCTGGCGAAGAGACCGGATTACAAGGCCGCCCACCTCATCCGTGACCAGAGGATGATGCGAAGAGACTTCAACCACCCGTCGGTTATTATCTGGAGCCTTGGCAACGAGGCCGGATTCGGCGATACTTTCGTCGCCTGCTACGACTGGCTCAAAGCGAATGATCCTACCAGACCGGTTCAGTACGAAAGAGCCGAGAAGGCCAGTCAGAACGACATCATCTGCCCGATGTATGCCTCTCCGAAGTGGTGTGAGGATTTCGCAAAAGGAAACCCTGACAGACCGCTGATACAGTGCGAATATGCCCACGCGATGGGCAACTCGATGGGAAATTTCAAGGAATATTGGGACCTCATCCGCAAGTATCCTAACTATCAGGGCGGCTTCATCTGGGATTTTGTTGACCAGGCGCTCCGCTGGCCGTCCAACGAGGGCGGAACCGACCACATCTTCGCGTTCGGCGGTGATTTCAATGAATATGATCCTTCGGACGGCTCGTTCAACTGCAACGGCGTCATCGCCGCCGACAGGACCCTGCACCCTCACGCCTACGAGGTCCGCTACCAGCACAGGAATATTCATACATCACTTGCAGGCCAGGGCCGCGTGAACGTTTACAATGAATATTTCTTCAAGGATCTGAGCCAGTATCGGATGCTCTGGAATATTTCCGTTGACGGTGAGGCCGTGTCCTCGGGAGTCGTTGAGAACCTGAACATCGCCCCGCGGAAGACCGAGACTGTGGACCTTGGCTTCAAGACCATCCCTCAGGCTGACGCTGACATATTCCTTAACGTTTCGTATGTCCTCAAGACTGCCGACGGTGTGCTTCCGGCCGGAACCGAGGTGGCTTATGACCAGATTATGCTTAGGGAAAAGTCAGGTGCCGCTTTCGTCGCCGGATCCGCTTCAGTTAGCGGCAAGTCATTGGCTCACAGCGAGACCGCCGACGCTTATGTGTTCTCCGGCTCCTTCGCTTTCGCCGGCACGCAGGCTGACCGTGTCGGCGACTGGACCGCTACGTTCGACAAGGCCACAGGATTCCTCATCGGTTACACTGTGAACGGTGTCCAGATGCTGTCCGAGCCGTTGACTCCGGAGTTCGCCCGCGCACCTAACGAGAACGATATGGGTGCGATGACGATCCGCGAGATGTACAACACCTGGCGTTATCCTGTCTATAAACTGAAATCCGGTTCGCTTGTTGTTGACAAGGCGACCGATGGTGTCGGCCTTATGGCTTTGTCCGCTGAATATGAACCAATAGCCGGCGGGGCGGCCACCGTGAGGATGTTCTACGAGATATTCCCTGACGGAAGCATCAAGGCGACAGAGACGATGAAGGAAGCCGGCGGTCTGGCCAAGGCTCCGGCTCTTATGCGTTTCGGAATGAAGTTCGCGATGCCGAGCCGTTTCACCACCGTGGATTTCTACGGCAAGGGCCCTTGGGAGAACTACTCCGACAGGAACTCCGCCGCCGTTGTCGGCCGTTATGTGCAGAGTGTCAACGACCAGTACCACTACGGCTATGTCCGCACTCAGGAGTCCGGCACGAAGACCGGCCTGAGATATTTCCGTCTCCTTGACTCAAACGGCACCGGCCTTGAGGTCACCGCTGACGAGAGGTTCTCCGCCTCCGCCCTTCCGTTCTCGATGAGGGATCTGGACTGCCTTGAGAACGGTACTCCGAAGCGTGCCAACAAGACCAACACCCAGAACGGCGAGGCCCGCCATTCCCTGAACCTTAAGGCCAAGGCGCACGAGAACGACCGCGCCAACGGCACGACATACGTCAACTTCGACCTCAGGCAGATGGGTGTGGGTGGCATTAATTCCTGGGGGACAATTCCTCTGGACCAGTACCTCATCCCGGCCACCGAGCGTGAGTTCGGATTCGTCATCCGCCCGGTGGGCAACTAGAATCTGTCGTGGCGCTTAACGCCTTGAATATTAGCGTAAAACATTCTGTCCTGGTGCCGTAACAGGTACCAGGACAGTATGTTTTTGCATGAAGACCAGGCGGTTATCCGCCATGCCGGCTTTTACCATTGGTCACTTCGACAGGCTCAGTGACCATGCTAATCGCGGTCGCTGAGCTTGTCGAAGCGCCTCCACCGTTTCAGAAGCGGGAAATACTGCCGCATCTGATCCTTGTACTGTTCCCGGGTGATTGGCTCAGGAATATGCTTGTTCACCTCATCGACAAACCGCGAGCAGTGATCTATCATCTCGTCCATCGTGCAGTCCTGGAGGAACTTGCCGTCCTTATAGCAGTACTGGCAGTAGTCAAAGCTCACGCTTCCGTCAGCGTTGGTCCCGCAGTCCTCTTTCCTTGTCAGCGGCATCCCGCAACTCTGGCAGAACTGCGGAAGCTGCTCCTCGTTGAAATCCTTCTCCTTCGCCGGGAACGTGGCCTCGAACGCCTCGAAATCCTCAGGATTCTCGTCAGCGACATAATAACCTTTCGGAGTCATATAAGTGCCCTCGACTCCGTCCAGATAGCCTGGGATGAGCTCCTTAGCGAGGAAATAAGGCACCTCGCTGTCCTTTGGCTCTCCGTGGTAATGGATCTTCAAAGTGCTGGCGACAACAAACCCCGCGTGCTTGTAGAAACCTATCTTTCCCTCCATACAAAGCACCCCGATGCCCATCTCGCGGGCCTTCTCCATTGAATATGTCAGGAGTTTGAGTCCGTAGCCTTTGCGTTTATATTCAGGAAGGATGCTGATCGGCCCGAATGTCCAGGCCGGCAGTATGCCGCCGTCCTCGCGGACGATGGTGGCCTTGGAGTACATCACGTGCCCGATGATCTTCCCGTCCTCCTCCATCACGAAGTCGAGCTCGGGGATGAAGTCCGGGTTCTCACGGTACTTGTGAAGCACGTAATGCTCTGTGCAGCCCGGTCTGTAAGTATTCCAGAATGCTTCTCTAGTAAGGTTTTCTACCTCACGGTAGTCTTTGGGTTGTTCAAGTCTTATTTTCATTTTACATGTCATTTTTCGATTGCAAATTTACTCAGGAATCTTTATCGCTACCACATTGCAATGTGGACATTCTTTTGTGTGAATGTCTTGATAATCAATGTGATTAATGACTGATATATGGACAACCCCAGGAAGTCGCAACTGTAACTGCCTGGGGTTGTATCATTCAAACGTCACATGATTCGGAGCGAAGCGACGCAAGGGGTCCGGGGAGACCGCTCCCCGGTGCCCCCTTGGGGCTGTCACGAAGTGACTGGGGGTTGAATATTAATAGAATATTAGTATCTGTTGAGCGGACGGCCGGCGGTCATATTGTGGACCTTGTGCCTTACGGTCTCAAGAACCTTGGCGTACTCCTCGGCTCCTTCCTGGGAGACACCATTGACAACATCGGCGTACTTGGCCACGGCGCTGAGAACGGTGTCGATCAGCTCGACGATCTCGGTCATGTCCTTCTCCACGAAACCTCTGGAAGTGATGGCCGGTGTGCCGACCCTGACTCCGGATGTCTTGAACGGAGAACGGGTGTCGAACGGAACCATATTCTTGTTGAGGGTGATCTCGGCCTTCTCCAGCTCCTTC
>ERZ1032078.390-NODE-390-length-17065-cov-171.726925_pt1 | contig 17065 bp, 15 predicted proteins | sample MGYA00517101_ERZ1032078 | MGnify/ENA primary metagenome ERZ1032078 (study PRJEB33719, sample SAMN04261301) | wastewater metagenome | biome: rural village; feature: human; material: feces | host: Homo sapiens | place: El Salvador | collected 2013-01-14 ... | reverse complement strand
TTGTTTCTCACTGCCATTCCTGCCTCTCGCCATTTGCTGGATGCACTGCTGATGACGCTTCGTTTGTTGGCGGTCTGGTAGTTGCCGTTTGCAGCCAACAGTTCCTTGGTCTTGCTGGTATTCGACATCCGCACCAGTTGCTTCACAAGTGTCTCATTCTGTTTCGCCACGTCTGCGTATATCTGCAAGTACATCTTCTTGCGCTTGGCATTGGGCATATAAGCACCCTTGGTGGCTTTGATGGCTGTTTCATAGACATGATAGTATTCTGTCCATCGCTGCTTGTCACCAATGGATCCGCCTACTGGCAGGATGCGGTCGATGTTGCTCTTGAAGGCATTCATCTTGCTGTTGATTTTGCTTCCTTCCACTTTCCAGGCGAGGTCAATCTGACGGTCTGCCATATTCAACGCCTCAATCTCTGCTCTCTTGGTCAAGGCAGAGTCGATGGCTTCGGCATATTCCACCTGATTGTAGGCTCCGATTCCTGCCGTTGTACGAAAACCAAGTTTGTTCTTACTCGCAGCCGACTTCTTGTAACTGCTGTGCAGTAACTGATAGTACAATTCTGGTGACAGACTACCACTACCGATTTCCATCACCGTTATCTGGTTCTTTTTCGAACTGTCATGATTGTATGTCACATAACTCTGGGCATTGCCTGTCATGGCTATGCCCAACAATAGTAATATAGCTCCTGCCTTTGTTTTCTTTCTATCCATGCCTATACATTATTATATATGGGTTATAAATTCTTCGTTCTCTCAATATCCGAGTTTACCTGCCACTCGCCACCGTCCGAAGGCATCTTCCAGTATTTGCTGCTTGCTTTTGGTTCGGTAAACCTTTTCTTTCCAATAGCCGATGCGCACTTGGATATATCGCCACGACTCAAAGTAGCTTTTGTTCAGATGCTTCTCTATATTGTCAAGCGAGGTGTTGATGCTTTCCAATACCACAAGAAGGTCTGCCGTGGAACACGCTGCCGCTCCTGTGGCATACAGCACCAAGTCGCTCACGCTTTTGTAGAGGTATTCGCCTTCATTTGCGATATTCTCTATGGCTCGTCGGTTAATACCTATCAGTATGGTATCGGCAAGCGAGATGCGCTTTCGTTTGATGACTTTCTCGTTGTAATCATCAAGCAGTTTCTTATAGTCCGATATTCTGTCGCTCACACTCTCGTAGGTGGAGTACACGTTCAGACTGGTTCGTAAACTTTGATACAGCACATCTATCACATCAAATGCCCTGGTGTACTTGTCAAGGTCAACGTTCAGTTCCTTGTATGCCTTGGTCTCGTCCTTACTGTAACTGTGCAATAGTTTATTGCTGTATTCCAAAGTGCTTCTTGCAAGCAACAGGCTCCGCTGTTTCTTGTGGTCATTGATGTAGGCTTCCACACTGGCAACATCAAATCCCCATTGGGCGAATGTTTTAGAGGGGAGGGCGAGGAGCAAGATTGCTACCAGCAATGTTCTCACAATATCCATTCGTCGCTTCTTGCTCACTGACCCTGCAACCCTCTCCGCTGCATCAGCCTTGTATTCTTTTCTATTTCTCATTTTCATTGTCTTCATCATTAAACTTGCCGTGATAATCATCCGAGTGTTTGGTGTCGGCAGCTTTCCTTAACCAACGTTTCTTGCATTTCTCCACCAGTGTCAACCGTCGTCCTTCGTCGGCATTGATATGTGGAGCGATGTCCATCAGCACGTCGATGATGTTGCGCTTGTAGTGCATCATCTTCTCCAACGATACCAAGTCTGCGTATATCTTGGTGATTCTGCTGTCCACCTCTCTGGCTATCTCTAACCTGTCGCTCGACCATAGCAGATGAAAGGTATCATCGGTGTTATTGTCATCGGCAGGTGCGCTCTTAGCATATTCGGTGGTTATCTTGCACGATGGATATTCCTGTGCGATTTCCGAGATGCGCTTGTTCACTTCGTCCGCCTTTTCCTGCTCGGTCTTGCTTGGGTCAAGCGTTATCACATCCACTACCGAGGTGTTGGTGTATTCCGATGTCAGCTCCCAACTGATCTGCAGGATGGCTCTGTGTATCTTGATGCCCAAGAAATATTTCGGCTTTCGGGCGATCTTCAATGTCGCCTTGAAGGTGATGATGCCGTTGATGTTGGGCATAGTGGCTTTTCTGATGTAAGTATAGCCGCTCCATGTTCCTTCCCCTTGCCAAGTCAGGTTATAGGCACTCTTGCAGTCGTTCATAATGGCTGGTATGCGATAGTAGTCATCCGTCGCCACGTCATTGTCCTTTCCTGCCTCTGCCTTGGCTTCCTCTATTTCCCTTTGTTTCTGTTGCCATGTGGCAAGTTCTTTGTTCAGTTGTTCGATGGAAGCCTTGTTCTTGTTGTATTGCTCCCGATACTTGGCTGCATCTTCCACACTTGCATTGGCGATTTGCTTGACAAGTGATTTGTTCTCCGCTTCCAACTGATTGATTTGCGATTGCAAAGAGGCTATCTTGGCATTGGCTTCCTGCTCCTGCTTATACAAATCTGAGAGGTCAAGGTTGTTTTCTGTCACAGATGTTGTCATGGCGCATTTCTTGCTGTGGTCATTCAGCGAACCTCCACAACTCTTGCATTTATATTGTGTGGTGCCTTGCCCCAACTGCACGCCATCGCTACATGTTACGCTGATGGTCACGCTCTCGCATCCCTTCAGTTTGGCGGCATCGGTTGCCTGATAGTAGTTGCGTGCATCACTGCCTATATAATAGGTATAGCCTTCCTCGTTGTCATTCCATTCGCTCAACCGGGCTTGCAGTTGTGCCTTGAAGGTGTTCAAGTCCATCGAATAGGAGTCAAAGACTGCCTCATACACTTCTTCTGTCCTGTTCCAACTCTTGTACACCTGTATCTCGTAGGCGTATGCCTTCTGTTTCTGTCCTTTTTTCTTGCTACTGATGATGTAGCTATTCAGCCAGTAGCTGATACTGTAGGTAAAGCCGTCATTCTGATTGTTGAGCTGCTGTACCCTTGTCCTTGACCATCCTGCATGATTCTCCGAGTTTTGCAGGATGGCTTCCTTTTGGCTATTGTTGGGATAGAAGTTGGCATCCTTGGTGTTGATTCTGTACCAGTGGTCGCCTTTCAAGATGCTGTTGTCATCGGTGGGCGGTACATAGTCGCACAATTTCTCTCGTCCTTGGTCTCGTCGGGCGATATACCATCTTTGCGTATAGTAGTTTCCTGCGGTCTCGTCCAGATAATCCGTCATCCATGAGGTTAGGTTATAGTTGGCAAGAGAGAATAGTCCTGCCACGTTGTCCTTGCCTCCAATCATGCCCAAGAGTGTGTTGCCTACGCTCTTATCGAGACTTTTGAACAGCGAGGAATAGTTATCCACAATATCGATGGCTGCACTGAGCTTGCCTTGGAAGAGGTCGTTGAACTGGCTGCTCTGCAACAGGGCATTGCCGATATTGTTCATTCCTGCTCCTGCAAGGTTGGCTCCTGCCTTATACAGATTGTCGATGTCGGCTTTCAGATTGTCCACAGTAAAGTTGCCTGGCACCTTTGACAGGTCATCCAGCATCTTCTTCCAATCCACGTTGCCAATCTCTGAAAGTTTCAAGATGGCAGCTATCTCCTGGTTGATTTGTAGAAAGGCGATGTCCGAGAATGTAAGGGTGCTGTTTGTTACCACACTCTCAAACTGCATGCACAGGTTCTTTGTGTCGTCACATATCTTCATCAGATAGGTTCCCCAATACAGGGCAGTCTGCGGACTTTTCAGCATCATTCCTGCCACCGTCCATATCTTCGGCATGATTTTGTTGCTCACCATATTGTAGATACGGCGGTAATAGTAGTTCTCTGTGCTACTGTTCCAAATGCCCAACTCCGTCATTGCCTTGCGCTCCAGAAACTTGGAGGCGTAGATACCGGCACTCGCCACTTCTGCTGCATTATAGTGCTTCAAGATGTTCTGTACCTGCTCGTTATAGTATGCCTCTGCCACGGCTTCCGTTCCGTATGCAGCTGCCATAGCAGCCACCGTCTGCTTGTCATAGTTCACGCTGTAGTACTGTGCGTCAGCCTTTGCCAACACACAGACTATCAGCATTATGATGGATAGAAGTCGTTTCATCTTTGATTACTTTTTATTTTTGTTCCCTAAATTCAGTACTTTTCCTGCCTGATTTACCTTTTGAGCAAAAGCGAGGCTCTTGCTGATACCACTTGCATCCCAATCCCTGCAATAGGCTTCGATGGCTTGTTGGTGGTTGCATTTCAACTCTCGCTTGTAGAGTTTTAATGCTTCCTTCTCCGCTCGTTCCGTGGTGTAGGTCATATAGCACTCATGCGGTTCTTCCACACCATACACATTGCTTGTCTGTCCTCGCCTGATAAAGACCTCACGGAAGAAACTGCGTCCTTCCTTATTCTCCAAACGGTTGATGGTGAAGATCTTCTTGCAGTCCACATCGGTCAAACCGAGTATCGCCTTGATGGTGTCAAAGCGTTCCTTGAACTTGCTCTGGTCGAGCAGCATCACCACATCCGAGTTGTTGATGATGGCTTCCTTCACTATCTCACTGCCGATGATGTCCTGTATCTCCTGTGTCACCACACCCACGCTTGCCCAGAATTTTCTGGCGGTCTTATACAGATATTTTATGTATTCCGCCATCATGGGCGAGGCGATGGCTTTCCATGCCTCCTCGATGATGAGCATCTTTCGGTTCTTTTTGATGCGCATCTTCTGCAGGAACACGTCCATGATGATGAGTGTCACCAGTGGAAAGAGCAGTGGATCATCCTTGATACTGTCGATTTCGAAGACGATGAAGGTCTCATCAAACAGACTGCTGTCCATATTCTCATTCAGCGTCACATCATGGCTGCCTCCTTTATAGAAGTCCTTCAACAGATAGTTGTAGGATGACAGGTCTATGCCATGCAGACCGTTCTCCTCGCATATCTTCGGCAGTCGCTCCGTACTGAACTCATAGAAGGTGTTGAAACAGAGGTTGCTCACTCTCTTGGTGGTGAAATAGGCATCGTAATACTCGTTGATGACTTGCTCTATCAACCTGTCCTCGGTCTTGCTCACTGTGCCTTGACTTCCTTTCCATATCAGCATCACCAGGTTCTTCAGGAATCCCAACTTCTCGATGTTCCATTCCTCTCGCTTGATTTTGAAAGGGTTCATCGTGATAGGATGCTCCTCGGTATAGGAAATGTATTTTCCGCCGAAGTATTCACACAGTCCCTCATACGAGTTTCCTGTATCTACCAACACGATGTCGGTGTCCTGCTCATGGGCTTGGCGCACCATGGAGTTTACATAAAAACTCTTGCCGCTTCCCGAAGGACCGAGGACAAAGAAGTTGCTGTTGTCGGTCAGCTTGTTTCGTCCCTCTTTTCCTGATATGTCGATGGCTACTGGCACTCCTTGGCGGTCGGTATAATAGACCTTGAAGGGTGTGTCTTCGCTATGTACTATCTTTTCCTTGTACATCAGGCAGGTGGCGGCATCGCCCAAAGTCATAAATCTGTCGTAGTCGGCATTCATCCCATAGCAGTTGCCGGGGAATGAGTTGACGAACAGTTCCAACTGGTTATAGGCTCGTTTCGAGATATGGATGCCCATCCTGCCAAAGGCATTCTCCAGATGGTTGGTACACTTCTGTATGTCCGTATCTGGCTTCACCGTCACTATCAGATTATAGTGGGTATATACTAACTGCTTGTTTTCTCTCGCTATCACCTCCTGCACTCGCTTGATGTCCTCCACGGCTATCAGATTGCTTGGGTTGGGCATACTGGCATGGCGGTTCTTCTTTTTGTCTAGCAGAGCAAGCTCACGCTTCTGGTTCGGTACAAAGATGATTTGGTTATACACCACACTCTCCACACCTGGTATGCTGTCCACCAATGCCACCAGATCCACAGGCATGCTGGTGTTGTTCACCTCGATATTGGTGAATGGACGTATCTGTGTCGGCAGATTGGCACTATCGACATCCACCAGACTATATACCTTGCAGCGTCTGTCACCCATACCTATCATCTCGTCATCCACCTTGAATCCTGTCATGCTCACCATCTTGTCCCGGAAGTTCATGGCAAAGAAACGGTCAACATACAGACTTGCTTCTTGTTTGTTCAGAAACTCTGACTTGATACCGGCATCCTTCAGCTGGTCTTGCACCTTTCTGATTTTCACTAGAAAATCTCGCCATTTCTTGTTGTCGAAAGACATCAGACGGCTCTTCTTGTTCTCCTGCGTAATGGTCAGATAGGTCATACTGTCCGTATATTCTCTTCCGTTGAAATAGCGGAAGTAGGATTCGGAAAGGAACTCATGTCCCTTGCCACTCTCATCCTTGAACTGCTTTCTGGTAAAGATGTCCTGCTTGTGCAGGGCATAGCCTTCACCCAGAGTCTGTGCGATGGCAGCAAACAGATTGGTGAACTCATAATAGCTGTCTATATTGGCAGAATACTTCTGCACAGGATTCTCCATTTTCAGAATGGCAGAATATTCTCCAGTCTTGGTATAGAGCACACCGATACCGTCCGTGTCTTCCACGGAGAAGTAGATGTCCTGAAAGATTTTCTTCCGCTTGCCACCAGTACCAAAGGCATAGACCGATATGGCCATGCCAATGCAGGTTGCCACGAAAAATAAGATTACATATAGTACCATACTCGTTTATTCTTCTGTTTCTTCGATGGATGAATGATGTTCATTTGTATTTCTTCCAATGGTATTGCTGTTTGTAGATGTACTGTCCACAGCAATGGAATCTGCATTATTCGATTGTATCTCCAAGGTTGCAGAATATTCTTCTGTTTCTCTCGCCCAAGCTGCTCTTGCCTTGTCAGCACTCCTCATGGCATCCAATGTGGGTGGCTTGTAGGTCTTGTCTTTACAGGCGGTCAGCAATATGCCAGCCAATGCCATAATGATAATGTTCTTTGCTTTCATGCTCATAACCATTCTTTTATGTCAAAGATGCGATACTTTCGCAGAAACAAATAAAGGTAGACCCACACCCTTGGGGGAGAATGAGCCTACCAGTCGTTCACTTTCTACTTGTCATCCACATCTTGGTCATGTCGATACTTTTTTTGTTTCACATTTTTATATGCGCTTGCTGTAGGCATAGATAAACACTCCTTGGTCGTTCTTCTTGGTATGCAGTCCCTTCCGTTGTTTGAACATGATGAGACCTGCACCCGTAGTGATTGCCACGACCAACACTATCAGTCCTGCAATGATACCCATCAGACAGTAGGCGGCAATGAAGCCGATGATGGCTCCTCCTGCCGTGGCTGCTGCCCAATAGATGTACCGCCCCTGTATTCCCATGAATTCAAGGGGCTTCTGGAGTCCCTTGAACAGTGGGTAGTCGGGGTAGCGGATTTCCTGCTCTTCTCTTGCCATTCTTCACGTCGTTTCTCACTTACTGAATATGCACGGAATAACTCTCACTCGTTAGTTGGTCACACCGAAGAACAATGGCAATGCCTGTGCTGCTGCCACGAGGAAGATACATGCTCCTACAATCATCATGATCTTCTTCTTGACATCCTGCTCCTCATTGTTCATGGCGATGTAAACGCTGATGGCACCCACTACGGCGACAACACCTGCAATGGCATAGCAGAGTTTGACCACGATAGGTACGTACTTGGCAATTTCCTCCGTCACTGTTGTAAGCGCGGTGGTACCTGCCGTGTAGTCACCTGCCGAGTTCTGCGCCATGGCAATGCCACCGCCCACAAGGAGCATCAATGCCAATGTCTTCAAGCGTCCTGAAGAGAGAACGCTCTTGGCGGTCTTCTTCAGATAGTTCGTTGTTTTCTTAAACATTCTTTCTTGTTTTACTTGTTAATGATTCGTTTGGCAACACCTTATTATAATTATATAGAAAGGTGTTGTCGCTTTCACATGATATACTCTTCTGCAGTTGAGTCTTAAATCTGGTAGCCAAAGAATGCCGGGAACAGGATGGATGCACCTATCATAAACAGACAGGCTCCTATCAGCGTCAGTATGGACTTGGTGACTCCATCTTCCCCTGTGTTCATCTTGATGTATATCTGCAAAGCGGATATAATCACCATCACAGCAGCGACAGCGTATGTCAGATACAGCACATACAGCATCATCGTCACCACATAGTCGTGCATCCCTGCCAGTGCGTCTGCTCCCCAGCTATAGTCCACATTACCGCATTTGGCTGATGCTGACAGGGGGAGCAGCGCAAAGACAAAGGAACTTACTACATTCTTTATGATATGGCTAAATTTCATCCTTGACTGGTATTGTTTTGATGTTTGGTTGTCCTGGCTTTGTCTCGCCTTGTCTCAATAGGCTCTCCGTAAAGTCGTCCTGCCATAGTCCGTCTATCCATATGGGAGAAGTGGACTCCATCTGCCCATCCATCTTTTCCTGCAACGACTCGGCTGCGTTCTTCGGCTTCTGTTGGTTGACATCATTTTCATCGTCTTCATCAACATCATCTCTGCCAGAAGAATCTGTATCAGGAGAACAACCATTCGTTCCGTTACACTCTGTTCCCATGCCATAGTCTTCATCGTATGATGTGCCGTCTTGGAAACTTGTGTCGTATTGCTTGTCGGCAACGCTAAAGCCACCATTGCTTTCATTGACGGCTACTGCGGCTTCCTCTTCCGTTATGTTGCTGATGTCAAACACTTCCTCGTTGCTCTTGGCTTCTTCCTTCTTACCATACAGGTCTCTGGTTATCATCACCGCATAGTAGATGGCGTATGCAATGGTAAGGCTGATGGCGAATATCAAAAATGGACTCATATAATACTTTGTTTTATTGATGATTTATACTCTATGCAGTGGCAAAAGTGCCAGTTGCGAGTGCAAAGTAAAGAGTAAAATCCGACATAAAAGAATTTTGTAAAGTATGGCCATCAAAGTTTAAGATATATTCAAATTATAATTATATATCATACTCTCAATCATACTTTAATCAGCTTTTTCTGTTAGTTTTCGCATGTTTGGGAAAAGGGCATAAAAAAAGCCCTCCGAATGGGAGAGCTTGATAAGGTATATCGTAATACCTTTATTTTTCCATGTATTGTTTCAGTTCCTGTGTGATATATGTCCAAACTTCTTGGAAGGTTAGTGGCTCCTTGAATTTGATTTTCTTCAAATAACTATTCCACATAATATTTCGTTTGGCATCTGTCGCAAAAGAATCCTCGAAAAGGCTATATTCCGTAGAGATGGCGGTGCCTCTATTCTCAAACGTGGCTGTGATGGCTTCTTGCAATGTGTTCAAGTCAATATTTCCTGCTTTTAGTATTCTGTACACATCAAAGAAGTCTTTCATGCGGCTGTTCTCTGTCGCATGGTCTATCATTGCCTGATACTTTTCAGCCACCACGGTCTCTAAAGAGTAAGCCAAGATGTCAACTTCTGGTAATGTGTCCAGCAACACTGGATAAGAAAGATCAACAGGCGCAGGTGTTATTATGTCGCCAAAGCCTACATCCATGGAAATAACTTGGCTTGCCGTGTCAAGTCCTACCTTGACATGCACTCGCACACCATTATATTCTTTTTTGAGAGTGATTTCTTCTACGCTAATGCTGTCCTTTTCAAAGACAACTCCATCTTCCAGACATTCTATGTCGCATAAATTTCTGAATGTCTCCTTGATATTGTCCAACTCACGGCTAATCTGTTGACCAAGGAAGTCTATGTCCAATGTTGGTCTTGCTTTCAAATGCTCATGGGCATACAGTAATGCACCACCTTTCAATATAAAGCGTTCTTTGTATGGACTTACCGACAGACGGTACAACAGACGCTCCTGAAAGTATCGTGTCAATATCGATTGGTAGAAGACATTCTCTTCTTTCGATATATTAAGCAGTTTCGCTCTTACCGAGCGAGCATAATTCTTCGTTGTCATATTTATTATTTTATAGTTCCATTTGTAGATATGTTCCCAATGTTTTGGCAACTCTCAGTTGTGAGGCATATTTCATCAGTTTGCTGACATTACGATCTCTGCGTTTCAGATATTCCTTTATAATCTCCGTACAGACATCTATGCCGATTTTGTTTCTATACTTTACTGCATCACAGACACATTTCTCCACGTCATATATCCTCACATTGAAACCTTCAATCTCAGTATTCGTAATTCCAAGGTTAAAGGCGGTATCACTCCAATGGTATAGTGTAATTGGGGGATAATCTGGAAGGGTGATTTTTCGGCCTCTTTTTATTGCAAGACAATATTCTTGTGGTACCTGTGTAGTCAACTGATAATGTGACCAAGCGGAATACAGACACAACACGCCACCAGGAACAACCTTTTCCACATCAAGCATTTGACTTGCCAAATGGTCATCGGTTGCATACACACCTCTTTTTATTCTGGTGAGTTCGCCATTCTTGGCGGCTTGCAATACTTTATAGTATGCAGCTCTTCCTGCCATATCTTTTGCAGAGATATAGCCTTCAGATTTTGGATTTGTCATACGCTTTTCCATGATTTGCATCTTTAATTCTGTACAAAGTTACTACATATTTTCAAAAGTGTAGTATGTTTGTACGGAAATCTACGCAAAAATCACGCAAAAGATAGTTTTCTACGGAGAATATTGACTTTCTCCGTAGAAAATTATCGCTTTATACATCCTCTTTATGCGGAATAATGGATTTTCTGCCGATAAGATAATCATTGACATCCTTGTATTCTGCATATCGTATAGCTTCGTTGATTGCCTTGTTTTGATAACGCTCCAAGATAGAATGGGCAGCCATCGTTCCTGCCTTGTCATTATCAAGATAACAATGGATAGCAGTGTAACACGCCAATCGTTCCATGCATTTCCCAAGGCTACTGATGGAGTTCAGTACAATATAATCACATGGCTCTTGTATGCAAATCACATTGTCGCCTCGCTTTTCCAAAGTCTTGTACGACAGAAAGTCCATAAACCCCTCGAAGATGCAGCATCTGTCCTGCACTCCAACTTGCTGTGAATGTATCAAGGATATGTCTTTCTCACCCAAACAACCTTTATAATATGGGTTACGCAGCTCATAACCATCCCTACTGTTCGGAAAGGCTATGCCAAAATACCGCTTGCCCTTGAACGTGTACCAAATCTCCTTGCAATAGCGTTTACCTATGTCCGCATCCACATGGCGTGAACGCAGATACGACATAAGCACAGGGTAGGACAAGTCTTGGATATGTACCTTGTCCATCTTGCCCGTCTCTACTTGTGTCGGTATGGGAGGTTTTGCCATTGTGGGCTTTGGATTGTTCATGTCCGCTGCTATATGCTGCAATGCTGTACCCACATCATCCGTATTGTAGAGAAGTTGAGCAAGAGCAATGATATTACCACCTTTACCAAGAGCAAAGTCATACCATTGGTTTCGGCTGAAGTTCACCTTGAACGATGGCTTTGTCTCCGCATGCAATGGCGACAGATAATAAGAGGTGGACTTGCTGCATCGTTTGGGCTGATGTCCCAATGCGCTCAGATAGTCCGTGAGTTTGATTTCCTTTGCTTGTTGTATGTTCATCTTTCATTCATTTTTTTGTTCATTCGTGCGCTTATTATATATACACCAGAGTGAATGAACGGTTTTGTGAAGTCATTTTGTCGTATGTCTATGTAGTTATATATGATGCCACTTCACAAAATCCGTCCGTTCTACTATTATATATACACCGAGGTGAATGAAGTGGTTTTTGAAGTGATTTTCGCTTCATCCTCACTTCTTCATCTCCTGCTCTTCAAGCAGCGGAAGCGAAGGATAATCCTTCATTCTGCAATACTCGTTGTTGCCACACTTCACCACCAGTTTGCTCTTCAATAGGAAGGTCAGCAACTTTGACATCACTGTTCTACCTCTGGCAAAACCAATAGCTGTATATCCTTTCGTCAATGCGTTTATCACATTCTCATAGCCTGACACCACTTTCTTGCCGAAAGCCATTCCAAGTGCTTTGTCATGCTGCTCATCTGTAATGTCGGCTATTGTCATCTTCGGTTGTTTGGCAGTGGTGGAGTCAACCACATAGTCCTTGGCAATCTCTGGCAACCCCTCCTTGTTTATTTGGAACGCAAAGGGCGCAAAGTCCTTGTCTCGGATGTTGAGCGGTTTTACCTCACTCACATTCGCCATCGAATTGCTCTTGCTAATCACCAGTACCGTCTCTGCCTTGTTGCTGAGTTCCGTTCCTATGTGACCTCTTACATTGTCATCACCCTTGTTCAAGTGCAGGACACAATGTATGTGCAGGTCATAGCGGCTTGACCACTGCATAAGTTTGTTGATTATATGGACAGACTCGCTCGGATTGTTGATGTCGAGCATCAAGTCCCTTATGCCGTCAATGATGACCAAGCCAAAACCCTTTTGTGTCTGCAAGGCATATTCTATCAACCGCAGTCTGAGGTTGGGACTGTACTCTCGCAGTCCGAAGAACACAAGGTTCTCGCTGTTCATGTTGTCGGGTAGTCCTGCAAGTCGCAGGATGCGCTGCATCACGCTGTGGCAGTGAAAACGGCTCTGCTCCGTATCAACGTAGAGTATCTTACGCTTATCATCGGGTAGTTTTGCCGTATATTGCAGCACCTTTCCGTTAGCAAGCGAGGCAGCTACCAAAGCGGACACGTTGAATGTCTTTCGGCTCTTCGCCTTGCCTGTGGAGGCACTGAAGTTGCCAAGCGTGGCTATGGTCGAGTTGTCCACCCATATTATCTGTGGCGGTGTCTGGTAGGTCTCATCCGCATGGATAAGCGATGCTTTCAGTAGCTTTTCCAACAAGTCAGTATTGTCCGCTGCGCCCTCAAAGAGGCTCATGTCGTTCATTTCTTCCATCGTCATCTGCTCTTCAAGGGTTTGTTCATCACATAGCGTATGGCATCCTGCTCATACACCTCTTTTGTTTTCACAGGGTGCTTTTTGATCCATTCCACCAGTTCTTCCTTGCTGAAATAGATGGTCTTGCCGTTTGGCTTGTAATGGGGAATGGCAAAAGTGCGTGTCAGTTTGTAAAGCTGACTCTTTGAAGCGTCAAGGAATACGCTTGCCTCGTCAAGGGTGAGCACGTCTTTTCCTGCAAAGAGCCATTTCTCCAGGCACTTGATGCGGTTCAACACATCCTCCACTGGTCCAAGCAGCTTGAATGCTTCTTCCATCTGTTGAATGCGCTCGGCAAGTCTCATTGGTGTCATGTCTGCCAGTTCTTGTTCTGTCAACTCGTGTTTATCCACGTCTATCGTTGGCGGTAGGATAGTACCATCCTTTGGTGGATTGTTTGCCTGATTTGTTGTCTGTCCAATCATTGTCGTTATTTTATTTATCGTTACACATAACGAGGTCGCCCTCCATAACCAGGTTTCTGATTACGGAGGGCAAAGGTAAGGGCATTTCTGCCCAATCGGATGGAAGTGCGCTTGACTGTCAACCGACTATCAAGCCAACTGTCAAGGTTTTCATCTGTCAGATGGTGTCCTTGCTGTCATTTTTACCGCAATCTGCTATTTCTTGCACTTTCTTGCGGATAGCCTCATAGATGCTGGCGTTGGTACTTTTGGCATCACTGGTTGCTGAGGACAGCTTGGTTGTTGTAAGTGGCTTGTCTGTTGATGAAGACAGGATGAGTTTATGCTTGGCAATGACCGATTGCCATTGCTTGCAGATCAAGTTCTTGCTGCAGAGCATGTCAAAGAAGAATGCCACACGTCTGTTGCTTCTCGCCTTTAGCTGCTTGCAGACTTGGCACGAGAAGAGTTTTCGCATATCCTCTTCCGACACATCGGCTGAGAACAAATGAACCTCATTGGCATGGCGCGCAATGAGGTTCAACTGAGTAGAATCAAAGTAACATTGAAAGTCCTGTTTCGGTTTGGTGTCTTGTGCTGTTTGTAATATTGACGGTGGTTTACCATGGAGATACTGACCGTTTGGAGGTGGCTCCGTGGTGTTGAACTTGTGATGAAGAGCCTTGTAGTCATGATACTCGAAATCCACTTTGGTAAAGAATATGACTACCAAGTCCTCACGTTCTTCAAGAAACTCCTCCATGATGTAGAAGTTCTTCTTGTGCTCGTTCTTGCCTGCCGCATACTGGCAGTCCGTATAGGAATGGCTGTTGAGAAAGTCCTTTTTGTAGCGGTGATACAGTTTACCGCATCCTATAACTTCCGTCTGATAGCACTCGTGGGCTTCCTTGAAGAACAGCCATAGTTTGTTGGTACCGCAAACGCCACCTACACCGTTAGCGAAGGTGCATTCATTGCATTGGGGTAAAAAGAGAGAACGAGGAGTCTTCTCGTCCTTGTTTTTTTGATGTATTGTTATGTTCCATTTTTATTATTCGAACGCACTGTCCAATAGGGAAACAGCCTCGTCCTTTTTCTTGTTGATGATTTTTGCGTAAATTTGTGTCGTGCGCACCTCCGTATGACCGAGAAGTTTGCTTGTAGTGTATAGGTCTGCGCCCATGGTCAGCTCCATCGTGGCGAACGTGTGTCTTGAGACATGGTAGGTCACATGCTTGCTGATACCTGCCGCACGGCTCCATTCCGGGATGCAGTCGTAGTTCTTGCTTGGCAGTGTTGGAAACACCTTGTCCTCGTCACTCGCAGATCCACGCTCAGGCATCCAACGAAGGGCTTGCTTGTTGAGAGGAAGATAGAGAGGCTGCTTGGTCTTGTACTGCAATATCTCAACTCGTGTCTTGTCACCCTCGGTGATGATGTTCTTCCATTTCAAACTCTTCACGTCACTGATACGGAGTCCGCAGAAGCATGAAAACAGAAACGCCGCCTTGATATCCTCACGCTTGCAAGGGGTGTCAATCAGTCTCTTCACCTCGTCAACGGTCAGATACTCTCGCTTGGTACCGCCACCTTTCAGAACATCCATGCGAAGACGCAAAACGGGATTGTCGTCCATTATCTCTTCCTCAATAGCCATGTTGAAGGCTGCTTTGAGGCATTTGAGATAGTTCATCACCGTGGACTTGGACGGATGGGTGTGCTTGTAGGTGATATAGTCGTTCAACAAGAACACCATGAAACCATTGCAGTATTCCTTGGTCATCTCTGCGAGTGTCACGTTTGGCGAGTGTTCTCTCACTGCATTCAGCACGCTGTTCACCCAGTTTCGGGCAGATTGCCTTCCTCGCTCCACTTGTGCGTCACGGAATATCTCCAACCAATCCACAAGTCGCATTTTGATTCTCGACTTGTCTTTGAGCCCTGCGATGCCGTTAGTGATGCTCATGATGCGTTGTGCCTTGATGGCATACACCGCTTGCATCGTCTGCTTGTTCTGCTCCTTGGCAGCTGCATCAACCTCTGGAATGAGATAGAGGCGCAGATAGTCGTAGGTTCGGCGACCATTGACATTGATGGATAGATAGACCGACTTGTTGCCGTTGGCAAGTTCCTTGAAGCGGATTCTCACAGGCTCCTTGGTCTTGGAATTTCTCTTGCGCTCAGTCTCGGCAACGGCAATCTCTGTCTTCACTTTCTTGGTGGCAAGATACTCCTTGTATTTGTCCACGTTGGCATCGGGATCTTCTCCATGCGGCTTGTAGCCTCTTCTGCCGACACGCTTCTCAAAGGTTCCGTCCTTCAATGCCTTCATGCGTTCCTTGGCCTTTTTCTCAGCTTCTTTCCAGATTTCCTTGTGTTTCTCCTCGCTGTCATCCTTACGAAGGTAAAGACCAACTGACTCATAGGCACGTTGTCCCTTACCATAATATATATCAAGGAAGAGGGAACGGTCTCCATTGCGCATCTTGCGACTACGGACTATCACAGAACTGGTGTATTCCTCAACTTTCTCCACTTGGTTCAGCTCGTCAGAAGGATCTGTGAAAGTCTCTCCATTGACGACCTCTCGCATCTTGCGTTCTTTCAGACGCTCTGCCGTCTCCATGACCAAGGCATTGTTCTGCTTGTCAGCTTCGGTAATCTCTGGATTGATATAGAGCTTCAGAAACTCGTACTTGCGCTCACCATTATAATATATGTCGAAGTAGAGCGACTTGCTGCCGTTGGCAAGGTTCTTGAAACGAAGAGTGACAGCTTCACGCTTGTTGGGTCTGCCTCTATGTTTTTTGATTGTTCCGTCTATGGCTCTGTCCTCACCGTCATCGTCAATAAACTTCCATTGGTGTCCTTCTCTGCCCGAAACAGCTCCGACGACTTCGTTTGCCTCACTTTCCTTTCCCTTGGCACCTTTGCCGTTTTTAGCACTGCCGACTTTTTCCTTCTTATTTACTCGTGCAGTCTTCTTGCTTGTAGTTGTTGTAGAAGCAGGATGCTCCAAGGAAGCCTTCACTGTTTCCAACTTTCCAGACAGGATTTCTTGCACTCGTTGGTTCTTGATAGCTTCTGCCTTCTGCAAGGTCTCGGCATTGACAGCCTTAGCCTTGTCATCGTCCTCAGGAAGCAGATAAAGCTTCAAGAACTCATACGACCTCTTTCCACTTTTGTAAGTGTCGAGATAAATCGACTTTGTGCCATTCGCCAAATCCTTGTAGCGTATGCGCACAGGTTCATTGTTACTTCTCATGTTACTTTGTTATTTATTCTACTTATTGTCATTTTGCGAGATTTGTTACTCACGGTGCAAAGATACGAAAAATAATTGGATTTGTTACCCAAAACAAGAACCAATTACGAACCATTAACTATAATAAATTATGAAATCAAATAGTAGAGTAACAAACAAATAACAAAATACACATCATGCCAAACACCTGCTATATGCTGCATATATTAGTATTTACGCACATTTTCTTATCTTTTTGAATGTTGCATGAGATTTGACATGCGATGAGCCATAGGCAAACGGATTACGCTGGTAGTAGGAGCCACATCTGATACCTTGCCCCAGAGAAAATCGCTCGCTTCGTAGCCACCCATCTCGCCATTCTCGGTAGCCTTGCTCTGGTCTTTCTGTACTTCAAACTGATAATCCTCGATGCTCTCAGGATTGGCAAACGGATAGTAACCATACACATCAATATGCGTATGCTTGTCTTTCCAGA